>Ga0222427_100048_pt1 | contig 352734 bp, 307 predicted proteins | sample 2B20Ametagenome_FD_182890 | JGI IMG/M metagenome (GOLD analysis project Ga0222427, IMG submission 182890) | Enriched microbial communities from leaf-cutter ant dump, University of Wisconsin, Madison, United States - 2B20A (version 2) | ecosystem: Environmental > Terrestrial > Nest > Insects... | reverse complement strand
ACGTGACCGTAACCGCCCGACCCGCCCAACGGGCTACGCCCCGCCAGGTCCTCGACCCGGTCAGCCGCACCCAGCAACGCGCCACCCGCCCGGTTCAACGTGTCCGCGCTGTACCGGAACCACCCCGCCGAGGACTCGCCACGCGGCCGGTCACTGTCACCGTCGGTACGCTGCCACGCCATCCCCTGCCCCCTCGTCTCCCCGCCGACGTGGACAGGCTAGGGGTTCGGGGCGGTCCGCGTAGCCCCGTTCCGTAGTGCGGGCTCAGTTCGCCCGCACCACGGCCACGCCGCGCGCGTCGTCGAGGTCCACGAGGCCGTAACCGCGCGCGGCGAGCTCGGTGACTAGGCGGTCGCGGTCCGCCGGCCCAGTCCACCAGCTCGGCAGCCGGACCGTCTTTGTCTCGACGGCGGGGACGGTCGCGGCCGGTCCAGCCCGGCGCACCGCCGCCTTCTCCTTCGCGGCGGCTGCAGCCTGCCGCTGCTCAGCCCGCGCAGCGCGTGCCGCCTCCACCGCGGCCTTCCGCTCTGCTGCGGCGGCCCGCTGCCGGGCCAGCGCCTCCCGGTGCCGGTCCACCGCGGTGGTCCCGTCCGGTCCAGGCTGGTGGGCCAGCTCGTCGAGCCGGGCCGTCAGGCCGTCCGGCTCACCGGCCCACCGGTCCAGCCCGGTCCGGTCCAGCTGGACCACGGCGGCCCGGACGGTCCGGACCGGGACACCGAACCGGGCCACGGGGTCCACGCCCACGGCCTGGGCCACCGCGACGAGCCACGCCCGGTGGCCCAGGCTGTACCCCCACGCGGGGTGCGTCGCGGCGAGCACCAGCGTGGCGGCCGTGTCGTCCTCACCGGCCGCCAGCGCATCGACGAGCTCCGCGTGGCCCCAGGCGGTCTCGCCGGCAGCCGCGTCCAGCCGGGTGAGGCGCCGCACCGCAGCGTGCCCGGTGCCGTGCCCGCCCGGCCCGCGGACCGACCGGTCCGGGGCGCCGAGCCAACCCAGTCGCTCCGCGGTCGTCAGCCACCGCTGCGCGGTCGGTTCCGCGACCCCGAGACGGACGGCGATCGCCCCCCGGGACAGTCGCGGAGTGTCGATCCGTTCCGCCTCCGGCCGGCCCGTCGTCAACCGCGCCAGCGCCTCCAGCCCGACGGCGACGACCACCATCCGCGCCCCCTGCGCTCCCAGCGGCGTGACCCCGACCGGGACAGGGGCGAGGAGACGACCGACCATGCGGCGAGCGACCTGGAGCCGCTTCGCGTGCAGTCCGTTCTCCGTGGCGGTGCCGCGGACGAGCTGACGGGAGGCGGCTACGGCACGGTGCCAGGTCGGGGACGTGGCGAGGGCGGCGACGTCGCGACCGGCACGGGAGGCGACCCAACGACGGACGACCGGGGCGGGGTAGCCGCGGCGCAGGGCAGCGGGGAGGACGCGAAGAGCGACCGTCCAGGGCCGGTCGGCGTCGGCCCGGAGCAGGTGACCGAGGGTGAGGTCGAGCTGGTGGAAGGTGGGGGCGGCACGGTCGGTCATGTGTATAACTATACGGCAGTCTGCATAGGACCGCGTAGCGGTTCCGTATGCAGGAACTGACGTAAAGGTGCATGCACGGGGGCCGGTGGCGGGGACGCCCGAGACCGAACACGCAGGCGAGAGGCGGTGGACCCGTGGGGCGGCAAGCGACCCGTACCCGGAAGCCGGACCAGAACCACGGGGGCAGGGGGCGACTACAGCAGGCACGACCACGCAAACCTATGCAGGCGAGGCGCCCACCGAACCGGGCCGGGACGACGGACGGGGAGACGACCCGGGACGGGAGGTGGAGACGGCGGCAGCCTCACGCCTTCGGCTCCCGGCCGCCGCACCAGGGCGGGAGCCTGCCCGACCGGCGGGCGGGTTCGAGGCGGACGCTTGACGGCAGGCGGGGCGGCAGGCGGGGCGGTGACCCCGGGCGGGAGGGCGTGTGGGCGGGGAGGGCGACCGAGGAGCCTTGGTCCTGGGGTTCGGAACGGGGACCGGTGCGTACCCGACTCGTACTCGGTACGTTGTCCCTCTACCTCGTCCCTGCCTCTCCTACCTCACTCGCCTGACTCCTGGCCTCTAGATCGGGTTCAAAGGTGTCGATAACGTCACCTCGGAAGTCCCACACTGGCGGGGCGCGCGCTGGCAGACTGGCCGTGACCGTAGCCGCTGACCGTGAGGAGGTGCGTGATGGCCTTCCCGCTCAATCTCACGGCGATCCTGACCGGCGCCACCCCGAGCCAGCTCCACCTCTGGCGCAGGTCCGGTCTTGTGGTCCCCGAGGTGCGCCCGTACCTGCCGCCCCTGTACTCGTTCCGCGACCTCGTGCTGATCCGCTCCGTCGTCTACCTGCGGGCCCGGATGTCCAGCCAGAAGGTCCACAGGGCGTTCGACGCCATCCCCGACGTCGTCGAGGCCGTCGAGCACCCGAGCGAGTTCCGGTTCGGGACCGACGGGCGGACGATCTTCCTCGGCACGAAGGACGACGAGGCGATCGACCTGCTCCGCCACAAGGGGCAGGCGAGCCTGTTCCGCTTCGGCGACATGCTGCAGGCGTTCGAGAACTTCCGGGACGAGCCCGTGCCGCCCCTCGCTCGCCCCTCGCTCCACATCCAGGTGGAGCCCGCGCGTCTCGGGGGCTGGCCGACGATCGAGGGGACCCGGGTCCCCTACGACGACATCGCCCGCCTGGTCGACTTCGAGTCGGTCTTCCCCGAAGACGTACAGGGCTACTACCCGTCGGTCACCGCGTCGGCGGCCGAGGACGCAGTCGAGTTCGCGCGCCGCGTGGAGGCCGTCGGCGCGTGAACCGTCTGATCTTCCTCGACGAGAACCTGAGCCCAGCCCTCACTGGACCCCTGTCTGCGGTGTTCCGGCGAGGCGTGACGTTCCGGAACGCCGCGCAGGAACATCAGGGTGGCGTTGACGACCTCGACCTGATCCCGTATCTCGGGAGCCGCGGGTTTGGCCTGATCGTGACCCAGGACCGCGCCCAGATCGACAGCAACACGCGAGAGCGAGACGCACTGCGCAACGCGGGCCTGTCGTGGCTCGGCGTACCGCCACCGACAGCCAAAGGGGTGCAGCTCCTCGCCGAGCAGGTCAGCGTGGTTGCCCCGACCGTCGGGGCGATCCTGCTCGACTGGCCGACGATGCCAACGGTCTACCGCCTTACCCCTCCGCGACCCCCGACCGTGCACGTGGAGCCCCTGTAGGACCGCGTTGTCGCCGACCGTCACCCCGCACGCACTGGTGTCGGTGGCGGTCGTGGTGTTGTACCCGTCGGAGGCGGACGCGGACTTGGTCGCGGTCGCGCTGTAGTAGCCGCCGGTGGTCGCGTAGACGGAAGTGCGGCTGAGGCTGCTGAACCGCGCGCGGGTGCGTACTGCACGTCGGGGACGCGGTGCACATGGCGCCCACCGTAGGGGCTGCCAGGCCCGGCGCGGTGACCGGCCTGGGCGCGACGCGGGGCGGTGGACCGGTCAGCGCCCGCCGCGGCCCGGAACGATTTCCGGCGCATGTTGGTAAGTGAGGGTGCCTGCGAGCCGATGCCGCACATATAGGCGCCACCAACGACCTGGGGAGGCCACCATGAACCGCACACTGACCGCCGCCGCTGTTCTCGTCGCGCTCGTCGCGGGGCTCACCGCCTGCGCGGGCACCGGCGAGACCACGTCCGCCGCAACGTCGACGACCACGCCGGCCGCTGCCGCGACCACCACCCCCGCCGCACCGGAGACGCCCGAGCCGTGCGTGCCGGCCACGGTCGGAGAGACCGTCGCCACGATGGCCGAGATCGCGTGCGCAGAGGAGGCGGGCCTGATCGCCTACCGACTCGACGCGGGCGCGGTCATCGTGGACCCCGCCGCGGAGCTGCCGCAGGCGGCCGTCGACGCGATCGTCGCCCCGGTGCGGGAGAAGGTTGACGACCCCGACCCGCTGGCGGTCACGACTGCCGCTCTGGCCGCAGCCGGCTACGCCTCGTCGCAGCTCGGCCGCCACGTGTTGGTCGTGACGCCGGTGCGGGCGTCGGGCGGCACCGTGTATGGCGCCTACGCCGGCGAGGGCCACCCCCAGCCGGGACGCGCGAGCGTCGCGTCGACCGCTTCGGCGTCCAAGGCTGCCGTCGACGGATGGGTGGCGCAGCAGCCCGACACCGACGACTACGTCGTGCTCGTCGCCGAGTAGTCGCTGCAGAGCAGGGAAGGCCGGGGTTTCGCTGCGGCGACCCCGGCCTTCCCCATGTCAGCTCAGGTCGTACACCCACGTGGACTCGGTCCACGCGCTCGTGCCGCCGGGGAAGACTGCCCGCACTCGCCACTGATAGCCGCTCGCGACCAGCGGGGAGACAGCAGTGGTAGCGACGCGCTGCGAGGTCAACCCGTCCTCGCCGAGCGGTGACGTCCAGGCCGTCCACTGCGACCACTCCCGCGGGATGCCGAGGTAGCGGTCCAGCACACGCATCGAGACCTCGTAGCCCGTGGCGCCCACACGCGTGCAGTAAGTCAAGCTGGCATTGATCGAGCCCACGTTGCCGACCCAGGCAGAGGACGCCGGCACGAGCGCGCATCCCGGCGCGACGACCGGCGGCGAGACGAGCGTCGCGGCGCAGCTGCCGGTCTTCGTGGCCGACGCCGTAGCGGAGTTGAAGCCGTCGGTCGTCGTCTCCGTAACCGTGCGCGCGACGCCCGCCCGGTAGGTCCCGGCCGGCGATTCGCCCGTGCCCTCGCGGTAGCTCCAGGTCGCTCCCGCCGACGCCGTCCACGCGATCCTGCCCGGCGCGTACCCGCTCGGCGAGCCGGAGCACGTCGGCGCCGTGAACGTCGGGGTGGCCGCGACGAGCGTGTCGGTGTCCGCGCGTGCGCTCGCCGTGGCGACGTTGAGCCCGTCCGTCGCCGTCGCGGTCACCCGGAACGGGGTGCCGTCGACGAGCCAGGCCCAGCCATGTGCGCCCACGCTGCTGTAGGGGTGGTTGCGGGAGTCGATGCTCGCCCCGTCGACGCGCTCGATGCCGGTCTCGACGTCGATCCCCGCGGCCGAGAGCTGCGCATCGGTCCGGGCCGCGCCACCGACCGTGACGACCGTCGTCGAGTCGATCGCACGTGTTGCCGGGTCGCCGGTGCGCGCGGTGACGGCCACCGCCAGGGCGTCCGTCTTGGCGGAGCATGCCGCGCCGAACGGCCCGTACCCCGCACCGTTCTTCGCCTGGGCCTTCCAGCTCGTGGTCGTGCCGTCGGCGAGGGACGTCCACGCGAACGGGTTCGTTGTGTGGTAGGTCCCGTCGGAGGTGCGCGCGTGCCGGACACCCGTCACCGTCTGACCGGCCGGCTCGGTCACATCGACCGTCGCCGCCCGGGTGGAGCCGTGGCCGCCGCCACCGAGCGTGGCGGAGCAGGTGGCCGCCGACGGCCACGTGAGCAGCCCGGCCGACGCCGACGGCCCGGTCAGCGTGCCCGCCGTCGGGACGACGGTCCAGGTGGAGCTCGTCCCGCGGGGCGCCGACGCGTCGTCGATCGCGAGCTTCGTCGTGCCGGTGGCGAGGGTCGTGCCGTTCCGCGTGACCGTGTACTTGGTGGCCGCCTTCGCGGCCGTGGCGTAGTCACCCACCCAGGCACTGGCCGTCCAGTCGACGTCGATCGTCGGGTCCCACTCGGAGGCCGGGTCGGCAGGGTCCCCGGCGACCGGACGGTCGGCGACGGTCAGCGCGACCGCAGCCGGTGCCGTCCACGCGCTCGCCGGGTCGGAGAGGGCACGCTTCGCGGACGGCAGGCCCAGGGCCGTGCCCGCGTCCTGGCCGAGCGCGAGGCGCTGGTCCTGCTTCTGGGTGGCGTTGGTTGCCGCCCGCTCCCAGCGGTTCACCGCGACGACGTTGTAGGTGTGTGCGTGCCCGTAGCCCGCGCCCGTCCAGGCGTTCTCGCCGGGCTTGTCGGTCCAGGAAGTCGACGTCAGCCCCACCTTCACGAGGCTGCCGTCGCGGTAGACGTCGTAGGAGTCAGCCCCCACCACCGCGTTCCACGAGACCGCGATCGAGGTGGTCGCGCCGGTCGCGGTGATGGTGGGTGCGGCGGGTCGCAGACCGGTGGCGACCTGGTTGCTGGCGGGTCCCTCGCGCCCGTCGAGCAGGGTCGCCACGACGACGTACTGGGCGGTGTAGCCATCCTCGAGTGACACGTCAGTCCAGGCGGTCATCTTCGCCGGGAGCAGCATGATGGCCGACCACGAGGTCGGCGGGTTCGTGCCCTCCGCATGGTCGATCCGGTAGACCGTCCACCCGGCCGTGACGGACGGGGACTTGTCCACCCAGGTCAGCTGGGGGTGCTCGACCCCCGGACGCTCGGTCGTCACGTCGAGCAGCGGGCGCAGTGCGTCGTCAGCCTGCACGCCGGTCCCGTCGCTGCGGCTGCCGGTGCCGGTGAACGCCGCACCCGAGTGCAGGCGAACCTCCTTCGCGCCTTCGACATGCGGCATCGCCGCGAGGTCCCACGTGACGCGCGTGACTTCCGCGGGGACGATCGGCAGCTTCATGGGGTTCCGCTGCGACAGCGCCGAGAAGAACCTGAACGGCTCGGGCGAGGTGAGCCCATGCCGGACAACCTCCATCCGGCTCTTCGTGCTGCCCCCGGAGCACGACTCGGTGGTGTAGGTGCGAGTCTCGACGACGAGCTTGTCGCCGTCGACCGTCCAGGCTCGCTCCGTGCAGACGCTGTCACGGAGTACCTGGACGGTGAGCCGGTCCGGCGCCGCGACGGTCAGGCGCCGGCCGTCGTTCACATCCCGCATGAGCTGACCGCTGGCGTCCTCGAGCTGCGACAGCGTGATGGTGGCCGCGGTCGACTGCACGTGGGCGACGCCGATGGTGGCGAGGACCCCGGCGACGAGCACACCGATGACCGTGAAAATCACGCCGTACAGCAGGACCTCGACGAGCGTGACGCCCGCATCTCGGCGGCGGGGAGTGGCAGTGGTGGTGTCCATGGTGGGCGCTCCATCCCGGCCCGCTGGCGCGGACCCTCACCCATGAACATGCGCCGGAAACCGCCCACCACCAGCGGCTACATGCTCAGCTCACCGCCCCGGTCACGCAGCGACGCCTCGACCTCGCGGCGTACGTCCCCGCGCAGGTGGGGCAGCCGGACCGCGACCCCCGGAGCACGAACACGAACGACGACGTGACGGTGTTCTGGGACGGTGGTCACGAGGGCAGATGTGCGGCGTTCAGCCCTCGGCGGGCTTGCGGCGACGACGGGCGGCACGCCCCTCAGCGTCGAGCGAGGCCTGCTCGGCGCGAACCCCGGAGAGGCCGATGGCCTTCCCGAGCTCCGCCCACGTGCGGCCGTCGTCGTGCGCGGTGCGCAGCGCTTCGGCGCGTGCCTCGACCGCGTCCGCGAGCTCGTCTCGCGCGGCGGTCACTCGGGCGTGGGTCGTCACTACCTTCTTCACGGCGTCCTCCTTGTTGGTCATCTCACCTCCCCGGTCGCGACGACCGTACCGCAAAAGCACTACACATGTCTAGCAACACGCCCGGGTAGGTCTAGACGTGTCTAGATATTGCGGCGCGTGCGCGATCGCCGATCCAGGGAGTCGCTAGACGTGTCTAGTGCTCGATAGACACAAGACATGTCTAGACACCCCTCATGCGATCTAGACATGTCTTGACACGATTCGATCCGCGACGTACTCTAGACATGTCTTGCACATCGAGGGGGTTACCCCGCCGCACATCCACCGACCAGCCCCCGAGGAGGACCCCGTGACCGAAGCCGCGCCCCGCCTGCAGCCCGACGGCGTCCCGCTCCAGCGGATCGTCACAGGGCTCCTCCTCGCACTCGCCCTCGCAGGCCTCGCCGCCGGCTGGACCGGCCTCGCATGGGCCGGCCAGCTCGCCGGCATGCCCGGAGCGCTGCGCCACCTGGCGCCGGTGATCGTCGACGGCGCCCTCGTCGTCATGACCCTGGCCGCCGTCGCCCGTCGCGGACGCGGCGAGACCGCCAGGTGGATGTGGACCACTGTCGGCGCCCTCGTCGTCGGCTCCTCCGCCGCGCAGGTCGCCCACGCGCTCGAGACGACCGTGGCCGTCGGCCCCGTCCAGCTCGGCGTCGCGGTCACGGTCGGCGCGCTCCCGCCCGTCGTCGTCCTCGTCGCCACCCACGCCTGGCTCGACCTGGCTGTGGCTGGCGCGCCCACCAAGGCCCGCCGTACCCGCGCGGCCGCCGCACCGAAGCCCTCACGCTCGCTAGCGCCCCAGGCCGCCCCCGCACCGGTCAAGGCCACGGCGGTCAAGCCGGTCGCCCCTCGCCCGCCCGTCGCCGCCGACGCCCGCGAACGCGTCCTCGAGCTCCGCGCTCAGGGCCAGAGCTTCGCCGCGATCAGCGCCGAGACCGGCGTACCGTTGTCGACGGCGAAGCGGTGGGTGCAGGCGTCCGAAGCGGCCTGAGCGCCAAAGAAAGTCCAAAGGAAGTCCGGCAACCGGGCGCATCTGGCAGCATCCCGAAGCATCGCCGAACCGGCGTCAGCGCAGGTCACAGCACGATTTGGCACCCGGCGGCACTGGGCCGCATCGTCGGGTCCAGAACCCTTGCCCTCCGCCATGTGACGACTCGGGACATCGTTGGAACCGCCCGGGTCTCCACCGCGCCCAGGCGACTCATGACACGGCGTTCGCGGCGTCAAGGAGAGCGGCCATCGCTCGCTCAGCCCGCAGGAGGTCCTTGGTCGACACCGTGGCTGCGGCGTACCCAGCGAGAGTCTTCAGACTGAGCAGGACCGCGAGCGCCCGAGCGGCATCAGGGTCTGCCTTCTTCAGCAGCGCGACGGCGTCCTGATGTCGCTCGCCTCGGTGATGGACACCCAGCCGGGTGCAGCAGATGACGTCGGACGCCGCAATCCCCGCGTGCACGGCGAGCGTCACGAACGCGTCTGCGACATCGCGGGCCTCATCGGCCAGATCGAGCGCGTCCCTGGCGGACCTGGCGAACTGACGCGCCTTCGTGAGTCGTCCCGCTCGCGTCGTGGCGTCACAGTCGACGGTGCTCACCGGACCTCCTGCCCGCAGTCGCGGTGCCTCGCCGACGGCACGTCGATGAACCTCCGGTCTCCGTGGAGCGGTAGGCCCTCGATGCGCACGCGCTCGACGAGCGCTGAGTCGGCGGCGGCGGGGAACATCTCCTCGTCGATGCTGAGCGCCCGCGCGTCGTTCCCGGTCCACCGCGTGACGGACGCTTCCAGGGCCGCGACCTGCGCGTCCCACCACTCCTGTCCGGCGGACGTCGGGCGCACCAGGAAGATGTCGACGTCGGAGTCAACCGTCGCAGTCCCACGTGCCCACGACCCGAACAGAGCGGCGTACGGCGGCTGCGCGGACCAGGTGCGCACCAGGTCGGCGATCCGGTCACGGAGCCGCGAGGGCAGCGTCGCAAGGTCGATGATCGGCCCGGCCGCGACGTGCTCCCGGTTCAAGCTGTACATCACAGCGGCGTTGCCGACGCTCGTCGCCGAGACGATGCCCTGACGCGCGAGCCGCTTCAGCACCTTGCGCACGCCGTCGACGGAGGCGTCCGGGATGAGCCTCTGCAGCTGACCGGGCGTGAAGGACGCCTGCGCACGTGCGAGGCGCATCAGTACGTCACCGTCCAGCGTCGGCGTGACGACCGCGAGCGGATGTCCTGCGTCCATCGAACCCCACCTCCACCGTCGACGATAGTCGATGTGTGTCGAAGATAGTCGTGAAACGTCGACTATCTGCGAGGTGCAGCCGGGGTCGACGCGTCCATGGGATGCCGCTGCCGGTGCCCGTCTTCACAGTCGAGCGTGTCACGGCGCTGGCGTGCCACATCGGTCCGGCGTCGCACTCGGACGGACGATCGGGGTTGTACGCGCGAGCGATCGGATCGACGTCCGCATGCGCGTCGGCCGGCGAGACCGAGGCGAGCTGCACGTCTGTGACGAACCCGATGTCGTCGTCCGCCCCGCGGGAGTGCCGGAACGCCTCGCAACCGCCGGGGGCAGGCTCGGCTCAGCCGGTGGGGCGAGGGGGTGTGGTGCCGCGTCGGCGACGGACGCCGACGACCGCAGCGACGAACGCGTAGCCGATGAGGACGGCGGCCACGAACCGCCACGTGGACAGGTGCGGGAACCAGATCATCACGAGGACCCCGGTGAGGGCACCCCCCGCACTCCACGCGAGGTCGGTCAGACGTTGCCGCCTGCTCGGTCCCTCGGGTCCCCGGTACGCGCCGGCATCGATCGGTTGCATCCCCCTCATGCCGCGGAGCGTAGCGGCCCGTTTCGGCGCTGCGTGCCGGAACGGGTGGACGTCGTCGTCGGAGGGTGGACTTTCTCCACCCGGAGCGGGAGCGGGTAGCGTCGGGCGGGTGATCGACGGTGCCGGCGGTGAGCGGGTCGTCGCGCTGACGTTCGACGATGGGCCGGGGCCGCACACGCGGTGGCTGCTCGACGAGCTCGCGGCGCGGGACGCACGCGTGACGTTCTTCCTCCTGGGTGAGCACGTCGCCGCCGACCCGGCGACCGTCCGGGCTGCGCACGAGGCCGGGCACGCGCTCGGCAACCACTCGTGGAGCCACCCCGACCTCACGACGCTCACGCCCGACGAGGTGCGTGCGCAACTCGCGAGCACGGCCGACGCGGTCCGCGCCGCGACGGGTGTCACGCCGACGATGTTCCGACCGCCGTTCGGCACCTACGACGACGCGCTGCTCGACCTGGTCGGTGAGCGCGACGACGCGACGGTCCTGTGGGATGTCGACACGCGGGACTGGGACCACGACGACACGGAGCAGACCACCCGGATCGCGCTCGACGGGATCCGGCCGGGGTCGATCGTCCTCATGCACGACCCGCGGCGCTCGACGGTCGCCGCGGTGCCCGGGATGGTCGACGCGCTGCAGGCGGACGGCTACCGCCTCGTCACGGTCCCGGAGCTCCTGGGCGAGGGTCTTCGCGGCGGGCGCCTGTACCGCGACGCCCGGTCCGTCCCGGAGGTACCGGGCCGCTGAGGGGGCCGGTCGCGGCCGGCAGGTCGCGACTGTGCATCGGTTTCGGGTCCGACCCCGGATCCGACCGTCGGGCGGTCCGGCGTCCGGCAGGATGTGCCGCATGTCGACCACTCCCGCCCCTGCCCGCGCGCGTTCCCGCAGGCTCCGACCGATCGCCGTGCTGGCGACCGCCGTCGCACTGGTGCTCAGCCTCTCGGGCTGCGTGAAGCTGCACATGGACCTGTCGTTCGACGCCGACGACACGGTCGACGGCACCGTCGTCCTCGCGATCAGCAAGTCGCTGCTCGAGTCGACGGGTGCGTCGATCGACGACGTGCTCGGCGAGGAGGACCCGTTCGGCAACGAGGCGTCGTCGTCGAAGCCGTACGAGGACGACGACTACGTCGGCAAGACGTACACGTTCGTCGACCAGCCGCTCGACGAGTTCGGCGACGAGGACATGAGCGTCACGCACGAGGACGGAAAGTTCGTCGTCGACGGCACGCTCGACCTGTCGAGCGGCGAGGACACCCCTGGCCTGTCGGGCGGCGACATCCGGATCGCGTTCACGTTCCCCGGCAAGATCCAGTCCGCGAACGGCGAGATCGACGGGTCGACGGTCACGTGGACCGGCGAGGCAGGCGACGTCATCGAGATGCAGGCCGTCGCGTCCGACGAGGGCGGCAGCGGCTCCGCGGTGACCATGCTCGTGTGGGTGCTCGTCGGGCTGGTCGTCCTGGCGCTCGTCGTCGTGATCGCCGTCGTGCTCGTGCGGCGGCGCAACGTGGGCGCTGCAGCGGTCGAGCCGGGCGCCGAGGGCGCGTACGGCGCGGTCCCCGCCGCGGGCTACGGCTACGGCACGGCCCCGGATGCGCCCGCTGCGCCGCCTGCCCCGCCCCAGGACCCGACGACGCCTGCGGGTCCGCCGCAGGGCTGACCTGACCACGCGCGTCGAGCGCGCGCCGCACGATCGACGAGGCATGGCCCTAGGCTCGGGCCGTGCCTCGTCGTCATGTGCGCCTGGTCCGTCCCGCACCGACCGACCGAGCTCGCGACGTCGACACGGCGGTGCGCCGCGGGCTCGCCGCGCTGCGGACCGAGCTCGACGTGCCGGTCGAGTTCCCGGCCGCGGTGCTCGCGGAGGCGACGGCACGCTCGTCGTCCGGTCCGTTGCCCGCCGAGCGCGTCGACGCGCGCGACGTCCCGCTCGTCACGATCGACCCGCCCGGCTCGATGGACCTCGACCAGGCTCTGCACGTCGAACGACGCGGCGCGGGTTTCCGTGTGCGGTACGCCATCGCGGACGTCGCGGCGTGGCTCGTGCCGTCCGGGGCGGTCGACGACGAGGCGCGGCGACGGGTCACGACCCTGTACGCACCGGACTCCCGCACACCCCTGCACCCACCGCTGCTGAGCGAGGGCGCCGCGAGCCTCCTCCCGGGGCAGGACGTCCCCGCGGCGCTGTGGCAGATCGACCTCGATGCCGACGGTGAGCCCGCGGCCGTGACCGTGCGACGCGCCGTCGTGCGGTCCAGGGCTCGGCTCACGTACGACGAGGCGCAGGCGGCGATCGACGGGGGTACGGGTCTGGCGGTGTCCGACGGTCCGCTCGCGCTGCTGCGGCGCGTCGGCGAGCTGCGCGGCGCGGCGGAGCGTGCCCGGGGCGGCATCACGCTGCCGATGCCCGAGCAGGAGGTCGAGCTCGCCGCCGACGGCACGTGGCACCTCGTGAGCCGACGCACGCTGCCGGTCGAGGAGTGGAACGCGCAGCTCTCGCTGCTCACGGGGATCTGTGCGGCACGGCTCATGCTCGACGCGCGCATCGGGGTGCTGCGGACCCTCCCGGACTCCCGGCCTGCGGACGTGGCCCGGCTGCGCCGCACGGCCCTCGCGCTCGGGGTCGCGTGGCCGCAGGGCGCGCTCGTCGGCGACGTCGTCGGCGGTCTCGACGCCGCCGACCCGAAGCAGGCGGCGGTGCTGACCGACGCGACGACGCTGCTGCGCGGTGCCGCGTACGTCGCGTTCGACGGCGAGGTCCCCGAGCACCCGGACCACGGGGCGATCGCGTCACCGTACGCGCACGTCACGGCCCCGCTGCGGCGGCTCGTCGACCGGTTCACGACGCAGGTCTGTCTCGCGGTCGCCGCGGACGACGAGCCCGCGGACTGGGTCCGTGCGGCGCTGCCGAGCCTGCCCGACCTGATGACTGCCGGGGACCGCCGCGCGTCGGCCTACGAGCGTGGGTGCCTCGACCTGGTGGAGGCCGCGCTCCTGACGGGCCGGGAGGGCGACGAGTTCGACGGGATGGTCGTCGACGCGTCCGACGACGGCACGAAGGGCGTCCTGCAGCTCGCCGAACCGGTCGTCCACGCGAAGGTCGCGGGCGTGGGCCTCGAGGCGGGGACGCGGTGCCGCGTCCGGCTCGCCGAGGCCGACGTCACGCGACGCACGGTCCGGTTCGAGGTGGTGTGACCGCGGGCGAGCCCGGCCCGGGGGATGGTCCCGGGCCGGGCTCGCCCGACGACCGCGCGGTCCGACGTCAGGCGGCCACCGCAGCACCCTCGACGGGCAGGTCGTCCCGACGAGCGACGATGACCGTCGCCGCGACGAGCAGCGCGACCGCGAAGATGCCCGCCCCGACGACGAACGCCGTGTGGTAGCCCGCGACGTTCGCGGCGGCCTGCGTGCCGGGCGAGGTCGGGTCGGCGCCGCCGGCGACGAGGTCGCCGAGCTTGGACGTGGTCGCCGAGAGCGCGAGCGTGTTGAGCAGCGCGATGCCGAGCGAGGCGCCGACCTGCTGCGACGTGTTGAGCATCGCGCTCGCGACCCCGGCGTCGTGCCCGCCGACGCCGACGAGCGCGGTCGACGACACGGGGATGAACACCATCGACATGCCGAGGCTCAGCACGACGAGCGCGGGGAACACCGTCGTCCAGTAGCTCGAGTCGGGCTGGGTGCGGGTCAGCAGGAGCAGCCCGGTGACCGCGAGCGTGAGCCCCACGAGCATGAGCGGCTTCGGCCCGACCTGCGGCAGCAGCCGCGCCACGACGCCCGCGAACATGATGAGCACCACGCTGAACGGCAGGAACGCGAACCCGGCGCGCAGCGGCTCGTAGCCCATGACGTACTGGAAGTAGAGCGTCATGAACAGGAACATCGACATGAGCCCGGCGCCGGTCAGCAGGAACACGCCGTACGATCCGCCGCGGTTGCGGTCGAGCACGATGCGCAGCGGCAGCAACGGGTTGCGCACCTTGCGCTCGAGCAGCACGAACGCGGTGAGCGCGAGGACCGCGCCGACGAGCAGCGCGACGACCGTCGGGTCGCCCCAGCCGACCGTCGACGGCGTCCCGTCCTCGCCGACGACCTGGCGCGCCGCCTCGGTGAACCCGTAGACGAGCGCGACGAGGCCGACCGTCGACAGCAGCGCACCGGGGATGTCGAACCGGGTGTCGCCGTGCGCGCGCGACTCGCGCAGCACGCGCACGCCGACGAACGCGGTGACGAGCGCGATCGGCAGGTTGACGAACAGGCACCAGCGCCAGTCGAGGTACTCGGTGAGCGCGCCGCCCGCGATGAGGCCGATCGCCGCGCCACCGCCGGAGATCGCGCCGAACACGCCGAACGCCTTGGCGCGCTCGCGCGGCTCGGTGAACGTCACGGTCACGAGCGCGAGGGCCGCGGGCGCGAGGAGCGCGCCGAACACGCCCTGCAGCGCACGAGCCCCGAACAGCATCCCGGCATTGGTCGCGGCACCGCCGAGCGCGGACGCGACCGCGAAGCCGACGAGCCCGACGAGCATCGCGCGCTTGCGCCCGAGGTAGTCGGCGACGCGTCCGCCGAGCAGCAGCAGCCCGCCGAACGCGAGCGTGTACGCCGTGACCGCCCACTGCAGGTCGTTGGACGCGATCCGCAGGTCGGCGGCTGCGGACGGCAGCGCGATGTTCATGATCGAGCCGTCGAGCACGAGCATGAGCTGCGTGACCGCGATGACGGCGAGGATGCGCCAGCGGCGCGGGTCGGGGACTTCGACGGACACCGGCACGGCGACGTCGGTGCGACCCGCGGCGGTCGGTACGGGTTCGGGCACCACGGTGGCGGTGCGGGGCTCAGACACGGGGATCTCCATGCGGGTACGGCACGCTGGTGGCGCGCGAGCGTCGAGGGTCGTCGAAGGGTCGTCGAACGGGGTCCCGCGACGGTCTGGAGAACGTCTCGGGAGATACGGCGTCGTCGCCTGTCGGGAACGGGCCAGACGCTCACGAGGAGGTCTGACGTGCCCTGATACTTCGGGCCCGACGAGCGCCTGACCTGCGTCGCCGTCCGGGGAGCAGCACACCCCGCGGCGGCCGCGCGGGTCAACGCCATTTGCTCACAGCGCAATCCGCCGCCCACGCGCTCGTCGGAGCCGGCGGACGGCAGACTGGACGCCGTGGACGACACCCGGTGCCCGTGCTCGTCGGGCCTGCCCCACGGCGAGTGCTGCGGCCCGCTGCACCGCGGCGACCGCACGGCCGGCACGGCGGAACAGCTCATGCGCTCGCGGTTCACGGCCTTCGCCGTCGGCGACGCGGCGTACCTGCTGCGCACGTGGCACGCGTCGACGCGGCCCGCGCACCTCGACCTCGACGACGACGTGCGCTGGTACCGCCTCGACGTCCTCGCGACGCACGCGGGCGGCCCGTTCGACACGACCGGCACGGTCGAGTTCGAGGCGTTCCACCGCGGACCCGCGGGCCGGGGGTCGCTGCACGAGCGCAGCCGGTTCGTGCGGGGCGCCGACGGCTGGCAGTACGTCGACGGCGTCACGACGACCGTGTGACGCGCTCGTCGTGCGACCTGGTCCGATCGACCCACGCCGCACGCGCGACGCACGACAAGATGGACCCGTGCGCACCGCCCCCACGACATCCCCGGACGACGAGCGCGACCTCGTGCGCCGCTCCGGGGCGGCGCTCCAGGTCGGCAAGCTCAGCCTGTCCGGCGGCACCGGCTCCTACCGCGTCAAGGCGTCGATGGCGCGCATCGCGCGTGCGATGGGCGTCGAGCGGCACGAGGCGCACGTGACGCTCACGGAGATCACGACGACGTCCCACCGCGAGCACTCGTTCCGCACCGAGGTCGCGGAGGTGCGCGCCGTGGGCGTCAACGCGGACCGTCTCGCGCTCATCGAGCGCATGGTGTCGCGGTTCGAACGGCGGCACGACGAGACCGGCGTCCCGGTCCCCGTCGACGACGTGCTCACCGAGGTGCGCGCGATCGCCGCCCGGCCGCCCCTGTACAACGCGACGCTCAACGCGCTGTGGTCCGCGGTCGCGTGCGCGGCGTTCGCCTTCCTCAACAACGGCGGACCGGTCGAGATCGGCGGCGTGTTCGTCGCGGCGGGGCTGGGACAGCTCCTGCGGCGCGCGATGCTGCACCGCGGCTACAACCCGTTCGGCGTGACGATGCTCGCCGCGGCGCTCGCGTGCTTCACGTACCTCGGCCTGGTCACGGGCCTGCACGAGCTCGGTGCGCTCACGACCCGGCACGAGGCCGGCTACGTCTCGTCGGTCCTGTTCCTCATCCCCGGGTTCCCGCTCGTCGCCGGTGCGCTCGACCTCGCGCGGCTCGACTTCTCCGCGGGTCTGTCACGGCTCACGTACGCGCTCATGATCCTCACGTCTGCGGCGCTCGCGGTGTGGGGTGTGTCCGCGGTCGTCGGGCTGCAGCCCGACCCGCCACCCGCGCCCGACCTCGCCCCCGTGCTGCTGTGGGCGCTGCGGTTCGTCGCGAGCTTCCTGGGGGTCATCGGGTTCGCCCTCATGTTCAACAGCCCGTGGCGCATGGCGACGCTCGCCGCGACCATCGGGATGTTCGCCAACGTCGGGCGTCTCCTGCTCGTCGACCTCGGGGTCGTGACGCAGGCCGCCGCGGCGGTCGCGGCGCTCGTCGTCGGGGTGCTCGCCGCGTACCTGGCCCCGCGGCTCGACGTGCCGCGCGTGACCGTCGCGGTGCCCGCCGTCGTCATCATGGTCCCCGGCGTGCTCGCGTACCGCGCGATCTTCCACCTGTCCGACGGCGAGACGCTGCAGGCCATCGCGTACGGCGTGCAGGCCGCGCTCGTCGTGATCTCGCTGTCGATCGGGCTCGCCGTCGCGCGCATGCTCACCGACCGGACCTGGGCGTTCGACCGCTGACGCGTCCCGAGGGCACGCTCGTCGGACGCACTTTGCCGCAGGCCGACCCGCCCAGGTAGCCTGTGCCCACTTGGAGACGTCGCATAGCCAGGTCTAGTGCGCGGCCCTGCTAAGGCCGTGAAGGGGTCAACCCTTCCGTGGGTTCAAATCCCACCGTCTCCGCCACGTGACGCTCACGCCTTCTGACCAGCAACGATGCAGGTCAGGAGGCGTGAAGCGCATCCGGGACGACTCGCTCGAGGCGCATGTCCTCGCCGCATCATGCGTCGTGGGGAGCGGGCTCCGCCGTCAGGTGTGGGTGGACTCCGGCTGGACCGGCTTGTCGAGGTTCTGGTGGACGGCCGCGCCCTCGGCGCGGGCGCGGGCGAGCGCGGCCTGGAGCGCGGCGTGACGACGACGGCGTGCACGGGCCGTGAGCCACCCGAGGAGCACGACGAGCGCGACGAGCGCGAGCTGCGGCCACGGGACCACCCAGGTCGTCGTGGTGAGCGTCGCGGCCGCGAGGGTGGCGCCGCCGAGGTCGTCGGTGCCGACCGCGCTCGGGGTGACGGTCACGGTGGTGCGGACGCGCACGAGCGGCCACACGTCGGTCTGCGTCGTCGTCGCGTACGACGAGCGGGGCAGGACCTCGCGCGGAGCGACGCTCGTCGTGCCGCGTGCGACACCGAACAGGCCCGCGGTGGTGATCGTGCCGGCGGACTGCACGCGCACGTTGCCGTCGTTGGCAACCGTGGGCGTCACGTCGAGGTGGCCGGCGGCGAACGGGTTCCACGAGTACCGGTAGTGCGTGCTGAGCTGCGGGACGTCGAGCGCTGCGACGAGCTCGCCCGTGACGCGCAGGTGCAGGCGGATGCCCACGCGTGCGGAGAAGCCGACGGCCGGGCCGTCCTGCGTGGCCGTCGTCGTCGCGACGCCTGCAGTCAGACCGGCGGGGTGGTCGCCCGGGACGGCGTCGTCGGGGACGACGACCCGGAACGGGACGAGCACGGCGGACTCGGGGTCGACCGTGACGGAGTCCTGCACGGTGACCCACGCACCGGAGTCGGTGGGCTGCTCGTCGTCCTGCAGGATGTCGAACGAGCCGTCGGCGGCGACGAGGCCGTCGGACGCCGTGAGCGTGAACGTGATGGGGTGCGACGAGTAGTTCGTCAGGACCGCCTGCTCGGTGATGCTCGCGCCCGGGTCGAGCGACGCACGGAACGACTGGCGGCCGTCGGGCTTCCCGTCGGCGTCGGCGGGCACGAGGCTCCACGTGAGCGTGTCCGGGCCCGGTCCGTCGGTCGGGGGAGCGTCGTCAGCGGTGGCCGGTCCGACGAGGCCGACCGCAGCACCGAGCGTGGCACCGAGCGCGACGACGAGGGCGGCGACGAGCCTGCCCGCGGCACCGAGCGGTCGTCGGACTGCGGGGGTGGACGGGGGCGGTGTGCGCGTCATGACGGTCCTCACTGCTGGTGCGGAGCGCGGGAGACAGGTGTGCGGTGGTCGGGCACCACGGAGCGTGCCCGACCACCGCACAGGTGGGGTCAGTCGACGGGGAACAGCGACACGCTCAGCTGCGACGTGTACGTGCCCTCAGGGGTGTCGACGGGGACCTCGAGGTGCAGGTCGGTGTTCACCGACGCAGACCCCAGACGCGCACCGGACGGTGCGGAGACCAGCGGCTTGGGGTCGGCGAGACCCGTACCGCCGCTGAGCGTGCCGAGCACCTCGCCACCGAGGACGACGCCGTCCCGCAGCGAGTCCGCCCACGGCCGCCACCCGAGGTAGCCGGCCGAGAACTGGTCGGTGCCGGACACGAATGCCGACGCCCGGCCCGTGACCGACCACCCGGAGCCGGCGGCCTGCGCCGTGTTCCGCGTGTCGGTCACGCTGACCTGCGGGAGCGCACCGTCGAGCGCGAGGCGGTCACCGAGGTTGCGTGCCTCGGAGAGCTGGATGCCGTCGCCGTAGTCGGCGATCGTCATCGCGAGCGCACCCTCGGCCTCGCCGATCGCGGGCAGCTGTGCGATGACCGGGATGCCGCTCTCGGACGTCGGGACGTTCCCGCTCCACCGGAACGTCGCGTACGCACCGTTCGGGACGTTCGCGACGAACGAGTTCTCGCCGACGACGACCTTCACGTTGCGTGCCGAGTTGTTCGAGTTCCGCACGACGGCCGTGTAGTTGCCGTGCGAGTCGACGTACACGACGTTGGCGATGCCACCGGCGGTGTTGCTGGACTGCACGCGCACGTCGTCCTGGTCGAGGTAGCGGGCGAACTGGCCCACGCCGCCGAGGATGTTGGTGCGGTACGTCGCCTTGCCGGTCGACCAGTTGGCCGTCACGAGCCGGTTGGTCCACCGCGCGTTGTTGCCGATCGTCGTCCAGTTGACGTTGTTGTCACGCTTGTCGGTCCAGTGCAGCGTGCCGCCGTTCTGGTCGGTGATCTGCGTCCACGCGTTGTACGTGCCGGCGTTGAGCCGCATGTAGTCGAGCACCGTGCCGGGGTCGAAGCCGCCCGCCTCGGTCATGAACACCGGCTTGCCGGTCTGCTCGTTCGCGTCGCGCATGACGGTCGCGTCGCCCCAGTACGGGTGGAACGCGACGCCGTCCGCGGCAGCGAGCACGTCGGCGCCCTTGACGGTGCCGTCGGGCGAGTCCTCGAAGATCCGGTAGTAGTTCTTCGTGGCCGTGCTGCCCGGGTCGCGCCAGTCCCAGAAGTTGAAGTCGTGCACCCAGACGTCGGTGCCGATGCCCTGGCGCGCGAACTCCGCCTTGATCGCGAGGATCAGCTTCTGCTGCTGCGCGATGCTGATGTCCATGGCGGGGTAGACGACGTCCATGCCGGGCTCGTTGAGCACGGTGATCGCCTGCACGTCGATGCCCTGTGCCTGGTACGCCTTGATGAACTTGGCGTAGTACTGCGCGAAGACGTCGATGCAGTCGTCGCGCAGCTTGCTCTTCTGGTAGAAGGACGTGCTGCCCGGGATGAGCTCGACGTACCCGGTGAAGGTGTTCGTCGTCGTCATCCACGCCGGCGCGCTCCAGGCGGAGCCGAAGAACTTGGCGTCCGGGTTGTACTCCTGGATGAGCTTGACGGTCTCGACGATGTGCAGGTCGATGTCCCGCTGGATCGAGAAGTACTGCAGGTTGAAGTCGTCGGTGACTCCGTCGGGCAGGTCGTCGTAGGAGTAGAACGGCAGGTGCTCGATCGTGTCGGGCGAGCCGATCGTCAGGCGGAACTGGTCGAGGCCGGCACCGTTCGTCGGGCTGACCAGACGCTCGATCACCGCGCGGCGCTCGGACTCGGGCAGCTTCCACAGGTTCGAGACGCCGGTCTCGTCGATGGAGATGCCGAGGCCGCTGTAGCGCTGGAACGTCTTCGTCGGGTCGACCGTGATGGTCGCGTCGGCCGAGGCTGACGTGCCGGGGCCGAACGTGGTGTCGGCGAGCGACGCCCACGTGATGTTGTTGCCCTGCGAGTACGTGCCCGTGACCTTCGTGCTCGGGGCCTCGTCGGCCATCGCGGCCACCGGAAGGCTCGTGCACACGAGGGCGAGGCCAGCCGCTCCCGCGAGGAGTGCTGAGGTGCGGTATCGCGTCATTGCGTTTCCTCCTCTGACCGGCCCTCGGTGACTGCGGGGGCTGGTACACCTGGTGGGTGGGGTGACGGTCCGCCTGCGGTGGCGGCTCGTCGGGGGTCCAGCGAGGTGAGGTGTGCTGCGCTGCACGGTCCGGGGGCTTCCGGGTCGCCCGCTGGGTCGAGGTGCACCGCCCTCGGGGTGGGCGGTGGTTGCTGTCTTGACGGCATCGTTGCCGACGAAACAGAATGAAACGTTTCTTTCAACATCACTGAGACAATCACGACATCTCGACGCGTGTCAACTAGAGTTGTGGCGATTGATCCAGATCGTTACTTGACCATTTCGGTCGGATCCGGCATGAAACAAAATGGAACAACGGAGTTCCGGAGCTGCACATGAGAACCGCACGACCTGAGCGGGCGAACGTCCGCACCGTCGCCGCCGCCGCAGGCGTCTCGCCGGCGACCGTGTCGCGCGTGCTCAACGGCGCCCACAACGTGACGCCCGAGACGGCCGACCGGGTGCGCACCGCGATCACCGAGCTCGGGCTCGAGCCGCCCGCGCCCCGCGTGCTGCGCGAGACCCGGCGGGGGAGCATCTTCGTGCGCTGCCCCGACATCCTGACCGACTACTTCGGGATCATCGTCTCCGCGGTCGTCGAGACGCTGCAGCAGGCCGGATGGTCCGTCGTCATCGACAGCGGCGAGACCGCACACGAGCGGCACCCGCTGTCGAAGATCGCCGCCACGCCGGGGATCGCCGGCGCGGTCGTCGTGCTCGCGCCCGAGACCGACGCGGAGCTCGGTGCGCTCCAGCGACGCAAGTTCCCGTTCGTCGTGATCGACCCGCGCACGCCGCCGCCACCCGACGTCGCCGCGGTGTCCGCATCGCACTACGCGGGTGCGAACCGCCTCGCGAACCACCTCATCGAGCTCGGGCACCGACGCATCGGCGCGATCGTCGGACCGCACGAGTGGCTCGCGTCCACCGACCGGCTCTCCGGGATCGTGGCGGCGCTCGCCGGCGTCGGCCAGCTCCAGCCGCCCGAGCTCGTGCGGTGGCTCACGCCCACGTTCGAGCACGGCATGACGGCGGGCGGCGAGCTGCTCGACGAGACCGATCCGCCCACCGCGATCATGTGCTTCAACGACAAGGTCGCGGTAGGGGCCCTGCGGGCTGCCGCGCTGCGCGGCCTGCGCGTGCCCGACGACCTGTCCATCACCGGGTTCGACGACCTCGACGTCAGCCACGTCACACAGCCGCAGCTCACGACGATGCGGCAGCCCCTCGAGGAGATGGGGCGCATGGCCGTCACGCTCCTGCAGCGTCTGCTCGACGGGCAGGAGGTCACGTCGCTGCACGTCGAGCTTGCGACGCGGCTCCTCGTGCGCGACTCGACGGCGCCGGTCCGCGCGGACCGGGCCGTCGAGAGCTGACCCGGGTCAGGCCGTCAGGCGCGCCCGCACGAGTGCGGACAGCTTCTTGCCGTCGGCCGACAGCCCCGCACGCGCGGTGGCCTCCTTCATGACCGCGCCCATGTCCTTCATGCTCGTCGCACCCAGGTCGGTGACGACCTGCTCGACGAGCGCCTGCAGGTCGTCGTCGGAGAGCCGGGCCGGCAGGTACGCCTCGATCGCGTCCGCCTCCGCGGTCTCGTTCGCCGCACGCTCGTCGGCGCCCGCGTCGCCGTAGATCTGCGCCGACTCGCGACGCTTCTTGACCTCGCGCGCGAGGACCGCGAGGACGTCGTCCTCCGTGAGCTCCCGGACCGTCGGACCGGCCTTCTCCTCCGCCCGGACTGCGCCGATGACCTGACGCAGCACGCTCGTGCGGTCCGCGTCGCGGGCCTTCATCGCAGTCGTCAGGTCGGCGGTCAGTCGGTCGAGTGTCTGGCTCATGCCCCGATCTTCCCCGCCCGGGTGCGCTGCGCGCACGCCGATACCCGGCCGGCGGTGCCGGGCCGGTCGTGTCGTCGCTCGCGGCTACGGTGGCGGCGACCTGAGGAGGTCCACCATGACCGACCACCCGAGCGGGCTGCCCGCCGAGACGTTCCATCCCAGCCTGCGCGCCGTCGTCGTCGCGCAGCTCGAGTTCTCCTGGGCCGAGCTCGACTCGCGACTCGCGACCCTCACGCCCGACGAGCTGCTGTGGGAGCCGGTGCCCGGCGCGCTCAGCGTCGTCCGCCGCGGGACCGAGCGCAGCCCCCGGACCACGGGCGTCGGTCCGTGGGTGCACGAGTGGCCCGCGGGCTACGACGACCCGCAGCCGCGGACCGTCGCATGGCTCGTCGCGCACCTGACCGAGGTGTTCTTCGAACGGTGGGAGTGGACGTTCGGCGGCCACGAGCGTCGGCCCGCCACGAGCCTCGAGTTCTCCGGCGACCTCGACGCCGCGCTGGCCGGGCTGCGCGAGTGGGTCGGGCGGTGGCGCGCCGACGTCGCGGCGCTGCCTGACGACGCGTTCCTCACAGTGGGTCGCAGCCAGGCGACGCCGATCGACCAGGCGGCGCCGTTCGGCCACCTCGTGGCACACCTCAACCGGGAGCTGATCCACCACGGCTCGGAGATCTGCGTCCTGACCGACCTGTACCGGGCGACCCGCTGACAACGTCACGTGCCCAGGGTCACGCCGGGCCGGTTTGGGCGCGCGGCCCCCTGGCCTGTATCGTCTACCCCGGCCCTTGAGGGTCACGCGCCCGTAGCTCAATGGATAGAGCATCTGACTACGGATCAGAAGGTTGGGGGTTCGAGTCCCTTCGGGCGCGCAGAGGAAGGCCCCTGACCAGCGGAGACGCCGGTCGGGGGCCTTCGTCGTCGGCGACGCAGGCGGCCCCGGGGAGACCCGCCCCGACCGTGTGCCGGCTCTCGCCGTACGACCGGAGCAGTGGTCCTGGTCGAGCGGTCGCGCCGCTGCTGGTGCGACCGCCCACGGGGATGCTCACGAGAGGGTGAGCGAGAGCGTCACGAAGCTCGCAGGCGGGAGGGTGACCTCGAGCCCGCGCGGGTGGGCTCGCACGGCATCGTCGTGCGAGCGCGGTGCGACCCTGTCGAGCGCGTCGGGGGTGTTGTGCGCGTCGATGCGGTCGGCCGAGAGCACGCGCGCGCGGCAGCCCGTGACGTCGCGTCCGCGCAGATCGACGACGAGCGTGCGCGACTCGACCGCGTCGAGGTGCGAGATCGACACGAGCGCGGTGTCCCCGCGTGTGGATGCCGATGCCGAGACGAGCGGCAGGGCCGTGCCGTCGGCCTCGACGGTGGGCACGTGCTTGAGGTGCACCGCGAGGGCGTCGGCGTCGTGGTGGCCGGTGCTCATCTCGTACACGTGGTAGGTCGGCGTGCGCACGAGAGCGCCCGACTCCGGGTCGGTGAGGAGCACGGCCTGGAGCACGTTGACGGTCTGCGCGATGTTCGTCATGACCACGCGGTCGGCGTGCCGGTGGAACGCGTCGAGGTGGGTCGACGCGACGAGCGCGTCGCGCAGCGTGTTCTGCTGGTACAGGAACCCGGGGTTCGTGCCCGGTTCGACGTCCCACCACGTGCCCCACTCGTCGACGACGAGCCCGACGTGGCGCTGCGGGTCGTAGCGGTCCATCACGGTGGAGTGCCGCTGCAGGAGGGTCTCGATGTGCGCGGCGCGGGCCAGCGCGAGATACCACTCGTCGGTCGTGAACCGGGTCGCCGAGCCCTTCGCGGACCACGAGCCGGTCATCGTGTAGTAGTGCAGCGACAGGGCCTGGAAGGGCGTCGCGGGGGACTGCGCGAGCGCGGCCTCGTCGAACGAGCGCATGAGCGTCTCGGTCCAGTGCAGGTCGCCCGAGTCGGCGCCCGCCGCGATCCGGTACACCCGGTTCCCGCCGTGGTCGCGGACGTACGTCGCGTACTGCCGGGCGAGGGACGCGAACTGCTCGGCCCGCAGGTTGCCGCCGCAGCCCCACGCCTCGTTGCCGAGGCCCCAGAACGGCACCCGCCACGGTTCGTCGCGGCCGTTCGCGCGGCGCAGCGCCGCCATGGGGGAGTCGTCGGCGCGCGTGAGGTACTCGATCCACTCGCTCATCTCACGAACCGTGCCGGAGCCGACGTTGCCGCTCACGTACGGGTCGGCACCCAGCAGCTCGCACAGGTCCATGAACTCGTGCGTGCCGAACGAGTTGTCCTCGACGACGTCGCCCCAGTGCGAGTTGACCATGCGGGGCCGCTGGTCACGCGGGCCGATGCCGTCGCGCCAGTGGTAGTCGTCCGCGAAGCAGCCGCCGGGCCAGCGCAGGTTCGGGATGCGCAGGGCGCGCAGCGCCTCGACGACGTCGGAGCGGATGCCCCGGACGTTCGGTACCGCGGAGTCCTCACCCACCCAGAACCCGCCGTAGACGCAGCGGCCGAGGTGCTCGGCGAAGTGCCCGTACACGTGCCGGGAGATGCGCGGGCCCGGCAGGTCGAGGTCGACGACGGCGGTGGGGTTCTCGACGCTGGCCATGCACGCATTGTGGTGGACGGTCGTCGGACCGCTGATGACGTGGGGCCGGACGGGCTCGGCTCGCCCGGCCCCACGTCGGTCGTTCGTCGGTCGTTCGTCAGGCGCGGCGGCGGCGCACCACGAGCGTCAGCACCGCTCCCGCGGCCAGCAGGGCGCCGGCGAGCGCGAGCAGCGGCGCGGGGCTCGCGCCCGTGACCGCGAGCCCGGGCGTCGGGTCGGGCGTGGGAGCGGGCGTCGCCTCACCCTTCCCGTCGTCGATCCCGGTGACGACGATCGTGACCGTCCGCGTGAGCGTCCGGCCGTCCTGGCCGAGCACCTCGTAGTCGACCGCGACCTCGCCGACGAACCCGGGCTCGGGCGTGTAGACGAGCCGACCGTCGACGATCTCGGCCGCACCGTGCGCGGGCGGCGTGACGGCCGTCAGGGTCTCGTCGTCGCCCGTGACATCGACGACGATCACGCGGTCCGACCGCGTCGTCGCGCGGCCGTCCGCCGGCACCGCGGGCTCGCCGACCGCGACGGTGACGTCCTCGGTCGTCGTGTCCGTGCCGTCCGTCACGGTGTACGCGAAGCGGACCACGCCCGAGAACCCGGCGGGCGGCGTGTAGGTGAGCGCACCGTCGTCGTCCACGACGACCGTGCCGCGCACCTTCCCCGCGGCGTCGCGCGGCGTCCCGACGGCGACCACGCGCAGGTCCTCACCGTTGTCGTCCGTGTCGTTCGCGAGCACCGGGATGCGCACCGCGCGGCCCGGCGTCGTGACGGCCGCATCGACCGCGGGGGCGGGCGGTGCGTTCAGCACGGTCACGACGAGCGTCGTGGTCGTCGTCGCGAGCCCGTCGGACACGTCGTACGTCACCGTGACCGGGCCGACGAAGCCGGGGACCGGGGTGACGGTCAGCGTGCCGTCGGGGTTCGCGACGACCTTCGCACCGTGGTCGGCGTGCGCGCCGACGACCGTGAGCTGCTGGAACGCGGCGTTCGCGTCCGAGGCCGATGCGAGGACGTCGACCGTCACGGGCTTCCCCGACGGGGTCGTCGCCTTCGTGCTCGTCGCCGTCGGGGGAGCGTTGTCGACCGTCACGGTGACCGTGGCGGTGGACGTCGTGTGCCCGTCGGTCGCCGCGTAGTCGAACGTCACGGTGCCGGTCCACCCGGTCGGCGGCGTGTAGACGACCTTCCCGCCGACGACCGCGGCGGTGCCGCGGACCGTGTGCGACGCGTCTCGCGGCTGCGTGAGCGAACCCGGCTCGACGGTCAGCGGCTCGTCGTCGCCGTCCGTGTCGTTCGCCAGGACGTCGATCGTCACGGCGTGCGACGTCGCCGTCGTCGCCGTGTCGGGGACCGCGACCGGGTCGGTGTTCGTGACCGTGACCGTGAGGGTCCCCGTCGCGGTGCCGCCCGCGCCGTCGCTCACCGTGTACGTGACGACGACGTCGCCGACGTAGCCCGCCTCGGGCGTGACCGTGAGCGTGCCGCCGACGACCGTGACCGTGCCGTGGTCGGCCGTGGGTGCGTCGGCGCCCGTCGTGACGATCGTCAGCGACTGACCACCGAAGCCCGCCGTGACGTTCGTGTCGGTGTCGTTGGCCAGCACGTCGATGCCGCTGACCGCGACGCCCACCGTGGTGCTCGCCGTGTCGGGGGCAGCGACCGGGGCGGCGTTGTCGACCGTCACCGTCAGGGTCCCGGTCGTCGTACCGCCGTGCCCGTCGCTCACGGTGTACTGCACGGTCGCGTCACCGACGAAGCCGGTGGCCGGCGTGAAGCGGACCTCGTCGCCGTCGTCGCCGGTGACGACCACGGCGGAGCCGACGCTGCGGCCGCCCTGGGGGGTCACGGTCACAGCCGTGACCGTGAGCGGGTCGGAGTCGAGGTCGCTGTCGTTGGCCAGCACGTCGACCGTGACCGCCGTGCCCGACGACGTCGTCGCGGAGTCGTCGACCGCGACGGGCGGTGCGTCGAGCGTGATCGTCACGGTCGCGACGTCGGTGAGGCCCGCAGCGTCACGGACCGTGTAGGTGAACGTCACGTCGCCACCGGCACCCGTGGCGGGCGGGGTGTACACGAGCTGGTTGCCGCTGCGCGCGACCGAGCCGCGGCTCGGCAGCGTGAACGTCGTGACCGAGAGCGTGTCGCCTGCGTCGAGGTCCGTGTCGTTCGCGAGGACCGCGATCGTCACGGCGCTGCCGCCGACGACCGCCGTACCCGCGTCGTCGACCGCTGCCGGTGCCGTGTTGATCTGCTTGGAGGTGATCGTGACGGTCGCCTCGTCGGACCCACCGCGCGAGTCCTCGACGACGTAGGTGAACGAGTCCGTCGCGCCGACGGGGAACGTGGCGGGCTTGGTGTACGTCAGGACGCCGCCGGTGATCGTCACGGAACCGCCGTTGGAGGTCGGGAACGTCCCCGACGTCTGGACGACCCCGCTGACCTTGACGCCGCGAACGCGCAGCGCGTCGTCGTTGGCGTCGGTGTCGTTGCCCAGGACGCTGACGGGTACCGCGGTCCCCGCGGGGACGTCGACGTCGAGGTCGATCGCGTCGTCACCGGCGATCGGTGCCGCGTTCAGGACCTCGACGACGACCGCGCCTGAGGTGACGTTGTGGTCGGCGTCCTCGACGGTGTAGACGAAGGCGTCACGGCCGGCGAAGCCGGGCTCGGGCGTGTAGACGACCTTGCCGCCGACGACCGAGAGCGTGCCGTGTGCGGCCTCGGTCACGCCGCGGATCGTCAGACCCGGCTCGCTCGAGCCCACGAGCACGTCGATCGTGGTGCTCGGTGCGGCGTTCGTCGGAGTCATGACGACCGAGTGGTCGCGCACCGTCGGAACTCCGGCACCGCCATCGGGCATGAGGCTCAGCGTCGTGTTGGTGACGGCTCCTGTGACGGTGCGGGTCGTCTGCCCGAGGGAGGTCACCTGGGCGATGTTGACGATCTCCTGGCCGGGGACCGCGTCGGTGACCGTCACGTCGAAGCTCACGGTGTAGGTCGGGGAGTTGTCGACCATCTTGGCGACCGCCCCGACGTCCACGCTGACGTGCCCGCGCGAGTCGTCCAGGGGCGGGAAGAACGTTCCCCGGTCACCGTCCGCGGCATCGGTCAACGGCGCGCCGTCGATACTGATCGATCCGGGACGGTAGGCCGTGCCGGTCGGGATCGCGTCGAAGAAGACCGTGTCGGACGCGTCGTCCAGGCCGGTGTTCTGGACGATCACCGAGTAGCTGACGACATCCCCCAGGCTCAGCTTGGTGTCATGGTCGACGTCGGTCCACGTGAACGACTTCTGCCCGTGCACGTTCGGCTCGTACAGGTCGGTCGCGAAGGTGATCATCCCGATCCAGTACTGGTCCCCGCTGGACGTGGCAGCCAGGGTCGCGCTCGTCGCCCCGTTGGACAGGTAGCCGTCGGCGGTGAACAGGTCCGCGTCGAAGCCGAACTGGTTCCCGTAGTCCGGGTTCTGACCTGCGGTGACCCGGGTCCCGCGATCGCTGAACGTCGAGTTGAAGACGTCGTTCGAGGGGTTGAGGCCGTCGGTGAGTGCCCTCGAGTTCAGGGTGAACTGGTCGCCGACCGAACCGCGGTCGCCCTCGTACGTCACGGCACCCATCGTCGTGACGACAGTGCCTGACGGAGGGGTGAGGAAGCCGCTGACCCCGAAGCTCACCGACGGGAACGCGGAGGAGATCTCCGAGAATCCGCGGAACACCGTCAGGTTGCGCATGGGTGCGCTGGGGTCGGCGACGGCGACGACGAGCGCCCATCCGGCGAAGTCGTTGGTCTTGCCCGACTCGGACTGGACGTTGCCGACGGTGTAGTCGCCCGAACCGGCCGCCCGGACGATGTCCGTCACGTCGAGGAAGCTCTGGTAGCCCTGCTTCGTGGCCGAGCTGTCGGCGAAGTGCGTCGCAGAGATCGCCCCGCCCGCTCGGCTGGTGCCGCTCGTCGAGTCCACCTTGAGCCACGCGGACTTCCGGGCCGTGTCGTTCGTGTTGTTCGGGCTCGCTGTCCCGGTCGCGCGCCCTCCCCAGACGAGCGCGGCGTACATGACTTCGCCACCTGTGGGGATCGAGAGCCGGGCCGTCGACGAGTTGAACGTGCCCTGGCTGCTCGCGACGTTGACGAACGTGCCGGTGTAGTCGTTGTTCTTGACGTTCGTGCCGGCACCACCTCCGAGGTCGCACGCCGTGGCGCACGTCATCAGCGTGTTCGCGGCGATGAGGATCGAGCCGTGCGTGTTGGTCGAGAAGACCGGCTGGAAGGGGTCGGTGGTGTCGGCCTTCGCGGGGGCGGCGAAGAGCGCGGACAGGGCGGTGCTGATGACGAGCGCGAGCGCGACGATCACCGCACCGGCGCGCGGGCGCGCCGAGAGGACGGTCATGGGGGGAGGCCTCACTGAAGTTCCGGGGGAACGGAGGTCATCGACGTTCGGGGGCGACGACCTGAGCCCGCAGGTCAGCCGTCACTCTGTGAGGTGTCACACCGTCAGCAAACCGGGGTGCTAGCACCTAGCTCGAAGGTGTCGGTTGCGCTCGTCCGGGTGACCGCGGGCGAACCGGAGCGGTCGGGCGCTCGGGGCCGGCGAGATCGCTCGAGCGGGTGAATTCGGCACCGCGTTCATCGAGGTACGCAAGATTTGCAAGGACTTTCGCTGTCGACGAGCACCCGATCGTGGCTACGGTGGGCTTCGTGACCGCCAACACGACAGCCCCCATCGCCACGCGCGAGCGCACCGTCGACGGTTTCACGCGGGAGTTCCTGCGCGAGCTCAACTTCGGGCAGGGCGTCGACCTGACCCGGGCGTCGGTGAACGACAAGTACCTCGCCATGGCGCGCACCGTGCGCCACTACCTCATGACGCGCTGGCTCACGACGCTGCGCCACCAGGCCGACGCGCAGGCCAAGTCCGTCGCGTACCTGTCCGCGGAGTTCCTGCTCGGACGCCAGCTCGACAACGCGCTCCTGGCCGCCGGGCTCGAGGACATCGTGCGCGAAGGCCTCGCCGGCCTCGGGATCGACCTCGAGGAGCTGCGCGCCGCCGAGATCGAGCCGGGCCTCGGCAACGGTGGCCTCGGTCGTCTCGCCGCGTGCTTCATCGACTCGCTCGCGACCATGAACGTGCCGTGCATCGGCTACGGCATCCGGTACGAGTACGGCATCTTCAAGCAGACGTTCGTCGACGGCTGGCAGGTCGAGAAGCCCGACGACTGGCTGCGTCTCGGCTCGCCGTGGGAGTTCCCGCACCCCGAGGCTGCGGTCACGGTCAACTTCGGGGGCAGCGTCGAGCAGTACCAGGACGACGACGGCGTCGTGAAGCGCCGCTGGGTCCCGGGCTGGTCCGTGCTCGGCGTCCCGTTCAACTACATGGTCCCCGGGTACGACGAGGGTCGCGTCAACACGCTGCGCCTGTGGAGCGCCCGTGCGACCCGGGCCTTCGACCTGCAGATCTTCAACTCCGGCGACTACGCCGAGGCCGTGCGAGCGCAGACGTTCGCGGAGAACATCTCGAAGGTCCTGTACCCCGAGGACTCGACGCCCCAGGGCAAGGAGCTGCGGCTGCAGCAGCAGTACTTCTTCGTCGCGTGCTCCATCAAGGACTTCGTCGACCAGGTCCTGCCCGCGGACTTCGACCTGCACCGGCTCCCCGAGCGGATCATCTTCCAGCTCAACGACACGCACCCGGTCATCGCGGTGCCCGAGCTCATGCGCGTGCTCGTCGACGAGAAGGGCTGGGACTGGGACGAGGCGTGGGCCGTCACGAAGCAGTGCTTCGCGTACACGTGCCACACGCTGCTGCCCGAGGCGCTCGAGGTCTGGCCGGTCGAGCTGCTCGGCCGGCTCCTGCCGCGCCACCTCGAGATCATCTACCGCATCAACGACGACTTCCTCGCCGAGCTGCGTCGCGCGTACCCGAACGACGAGCTGCGCGTGCGTCGCATGTCGATCATCGCGGAGTACCCCGAGCGCGCGGTGCGCATGGCCTACCTCGCGACGGTCGCCGGCTCGAAGGTCAACGGCGTCGCCGAGCTGCACAGCCAGCTGCTGCGGGACAAGGTGCTCGACGACTTCGCGCACTACTGGCCGGAGAAGTTCACGAACGTGACCAACGGCGTCACGCCGCGGCGGTTCGTCAAGCTCGCCAACCCGGGGCTGTCGGGGCTGATCACGGAGGCCATCGGCGACGGCTGGATCACGGACCTCGACCAGCTGCAGCGCCTCGAGCCGCTCGCTGACGACGCCGAGTTCCGGCGGAGGTTCCGCGAGATCAAGCACGCCAACAAGCTGCGGATCGCGAGCGTCCTCGCCGAGCGCGACGGCATCGTCGTCAACCCCGACACGCTGTTCGACGTCATGGTCAAGCGCCTGCACGAGTACAAGCGCCAGACGCTCAAGCTCCTGCACATCGTGTCCCTGTACGAGAAGATCACGACCGGCAAGGTCGCCCTCGAGGACGTCACGCCGCGGACGTTCGCGTTCGGCGCCAAGGCCGCCCCCGGCTACGTGCGCGCGAAGCAGATCATCGCGCTCATCAACGCCGTGGGCCGCACCCTCAACGAGGACGAGTCCCTGCAGGGGCGGCTCAAGGTCGCGTTCCCGGCGAACTACAACGTGACGCTCGCCGAGACGCTCATCCCGGCCGCCGACCTGTCGGAGCAGATCTCGCTCGCCGGCAAGGAGGCGTCCGGCACGGGCAACATGAAGTTCATGCTCAACGGTGCGCTGACGATCGGGACCGACGACGGCGCGAACGTCGAGATCCGCCGGCTCGTCGGCGACGACAACTTCTTCCTGTTCGGGCTCACCGAGCCGCAGGTCGCGGAGGTCGTCGAGCGCGGCTACCACCCGTCGGCGTACTACGAGACGAACCTGGACCTGCGCAACGCGCTCGACCTCATCGCCTCGGGCCGGTTCTCCGGCGGCGACGGTGCGGTGTTCGAGCCCGTCGTCGCGAACCTCCTCAACGAGGACAGGTTCCTGGCGCTCGCGGACTTCCAGGCCTATGTCGACGCACAGGCCCAGGTCGACGCCGCGTACACCGATGTCGAGGGCTGGACGCGGCGAGCGGTGCTCAACGTCGCGCGCGGCGGGTTCTTCTCCTCCGACCGCTCGATGCGCGACTACATCGACCGCATCTGGCACACGGCCCCCGCCCGCGTCGAGTACTGACCCACACGACGCCCCCTCCCCACCCCCACCCCCATCCCCACCCCCGCACCCCTCCCCGCCCCCTCTGCCGCCCCCTTTTTCCCGCGAGGTAGTTGCTTCGGTACGAGGTAGTCGACGATCGCCCACTAACTCATACCTCAGCGACTAACTCGGGGGTGGGAGGGGAGGGGCGGGAGAGGCAGGGCCTGCGAGGGCGGGGACGGCGGGGCTGGGCTGGCGGGGGTGGAGGGGTGGGTCGGCGGGGACGGAGGGGTGGTGGTCGGCGCGTAGGGTTGGCGCGTGGCCAAGAAGACCCAGGAGCTCAAGCCGACGACCGCGGCGGCGAAGCTGGACGTGTACCTCCCGGCGACGCCCGAGGAGTTCCGCACCGGCACCGTGACGCGCGACGAGCTCGCCGAGCTGCAGCGCAACCCCCCGCAGTGGCTCACGGACCTGCGTCGCAACGGTCCGCACCCGCGCAGCGTCGTCGCCGCTCGGTTGCGCGTCTCGACCTCGGGGCTCGCTCGCGCCGGGGTGACCGAGGCGCTCACGACCGCCGAGATCGCCGAGCTCATCGAGAACCCGCCCGAGTGGCTGGTCCGCGAGCGGCAGACGTACGAGGAGGTCCGGCGCGAGGAGCGTCGGCTCGCCGCGCGGGACGCCGACCGTCGGGCCGAGGCGGCACGCTCGGACCGGCCCCGCTCCTAGCCGTACCCGGCCCGTTCGCGGCCCGCCCCGACCCCGCTCGGTCAGCGACGACCGCGGCGTGACGGGCCGCCGGGCTTCGACGACCGGCGCGGCGACGACGCGCCACCGCTCTTCGCGCCACCGCCCTTGCCGCCACCGCCCTTCGCACCGCCCTTCGCACCGGCCCCCTTCGTCGCGGAGCCCTTGGCGGCCCCCTTCGAGGCCGCTCGCGCGCGGGGACCCTGTTTCTCGGGTGCCGCGCCCCGGCCGCGCGACGAGGCCGCCGTGCGGCCGCGCACGATGCCGATCAGCTCCTCGACGAGGTCGTCGTACGCCGTCGTGAGCCACGCGAGGCCCACCGCGGAGCCGGGCGCGTCGGTCACGGGTCGGGTCGTCAGGCCGCGTCGCAGGTGGAGGCGGGCGACGGAGTGCGGTGCGACGAGCACCGCGTGCCCGGCGGCGACGAGGTCGAGCGCGTCGCCGGTGGTCGCGACGGCGCCGGCGAACCGGTCGCCGGGCGCGTCGGCCCAGCCGAGCACGTCGTCGTCGGGGACGACGAGCGTCTCGTCGGCCAGGTCGGCGGCCGTGATCTCCTCGGCTGCGGTGAACAGGTGGTCCTTCGGCACGACGACCACGGTCGCCTCGGTGTACATCGGGATGCAGTCGAGGCCGTCGCGGTCGACGGGCAGACGCAGCAGGCCGGCTGCGACGTCACGCGAGCGGATCGCATGCTCCGCGTCGGCCGCCGCGACGGGCACGAGCTCGAGCGGGACGTCGCGGAGTCGCTCCTCCCAGACCCGCACCCAGCGTCCCGGGTTGACGCCGGGCACCATCCCGAGCCGGAAGACCCCGGCCGCAGGCCCGCCCGTCTGGTCCGCCCCCGCGCGCTCGTCGGGCGTCGCCGTCATGCGCGCCGCCGGGCGATGACGTCGGTCGATGCGCGACCGGTCGCGAGCGCGCGGGCCTCGAACTTGGTGACCGGCCGGTGCGCGGGACGGGGGACCGGACCGTCGGACTCGAGGCCGAGATCCGCCGCGAGCACCTCGACCATCTGCTCGGCGTACGGCGCCCAGTCCGTCGCGACGTGCAGCGTGCCGCCGGGGCGCAGCCGCGAGCGCAGCAGGGCGACGTGCTCGGGCTGCACGAGGCGGCGCTTGTGGTGGCGGGCCTTCGGCCACGGGTCGGGGAAGAACGCGTGCACCGCGTCGAGGCTGTCGGGTGCCACGGACGTGCGCAGCAGGTCGAGCGCGTCGCCGTGCGCGACGCGCAGGTTCGTCAGGCCGAGCCGCTCGACGAGCAGGAGCAGGTTCGCGAGGCCCGGCAGGTGGACCTCGACGGCGAGGTAGTCCCGGTCCGGGTCGGCCTGCGCCATGGCTGCGGTCGTCTCGCCCATGCCCGGCCCGATCTCGAGGACCAGCGGCGCGCGGCGGCCGAACAGGGCGGCGGCGTCGAGCTGCCCGTCCGCGCCGCGCGGGAAGGGGGCACCCTCGTCGTGCACGGAGAAGCCGAACCGGGGGAACAGGCGAGCGAGCGCGTCCTGCCGGTCGGCGCCCAGCGCGGCGCGGCGCGGGTGGTAGGTGCGCAGCGGCTCGTGCGGTCGCGCGGCGACGTGGCGGAACGCGTCCGACGGGGTGCTCACGTCGCCAGCCTACGGACCTCCTGCCCGCCCTCGGCGCACCGCGCGCGGGTGGGGTTCGTCGCCGTACGAGAGACGAACCCCACCCGTCACGGCAGGCGCGCCGTGAGGAAGGCCGTGAGCTCCGACAGGTAGCGCGTGCGTGCCGGGTCCGGGGAGAGCGCCAGGTCGTGCGCGCCGCCCTCGACCGTCACGAGCGTGACGTCCCGGCCGAGCAGCGGTGCGCGGGCCGCCATCTGCGCCACGTCGAGCACCGAGTCGGTGGTGAGCAGCGCGTCGTGCGCGCGGTCGTCGGGACCCGTGGCGTCCGACGTCAGCACGAGCACCGGCACCTGGATGTCGAGACCGTGCGCCACGCGGGCGTGCCCGGCCCGGACCGTGGCGATGAACGACGCGCGCACAGGGAAGCCCTCGTGCGGCTTCCAGGCGAGGTCGTAGTCCCACTCGCCGCCCGTGCCGACGTGCAGCGCCTGTCCGTAGTAGGGCGCGAGACGGCCGACGACGACGTCCGGCGCGACCCGCGCGAGCACGCGCAGCAACCGCGTGAGCACCACGCGGTCGAACCACGGCTTGCGCAGGTCGAGCCACGGCGAGTTGAGCACGAGCGCGTCGACCGCGCCCGGCCGCGCGTGCGCCCACAGCGCAGCGACGAGCCCGCCCGTCGAGTGGCCGAGCAGCACCACGCGCTCGTGGTCGGTGCGCACGAGCGCGACCGCCGCGTCGAGCTCCTGCGCGTAGCTCGCGAGCTCGGGCGTGTGGTCGGGACGCCGACCCGGGCGGATCGAGCGTCCGTGGTCGCGCAGGTCGAGCGCGTACAGGTCCCAGCCGGCGGCGTCGAGCGCGTCGGCGACGTGCGGGTGGAGGAAGTAGTCGACGAACCCGTGCACGTACAGCACCGCCCGACGATGGCGCGGTGGCCGGTGCACGAGCGTCGCGACGGGGTCGACGCCCTCGCGCGCCTGTTCCGCGTCGGGTGGCAGGTGCAGCGTGCGGGCGAGCCACGTCCCCCCGAGCACGTCGCTCCGCTCGTCGTCCCACGCGCTGCGTACCCCGTCGTCGCTCACGACGGCATGCTCGCACCCCGCACCCGCCCGTGGGTGGACCTTGTCGCCTCGGCGGCGACGATGTCCACCCACGGCGGGCTCGGGGGTCAGGCGGCCGGGACGAGCGGGTGGGCCGGGCGGGCGGCGAGGGGGCCCTGGTGGGCGACGTCGTCGGCCAGGGTCGTGATGCGGGCGCCGGACGCGTCGACCTCGACCCGCGTGACCGAGGCGTTGGGCAGCGCGACGAGACCGATCGGCTCGAGCAGGGCGAGGTACGCGCCGAGCGCGAGGCCGTGCCCGACGACGAGCACGTGCTCGTCGGACCCGAGGTGGCGCTCCACGAGACGGTCGAACGCGCGCGTCGTGCGTGCCAGGAAGTCCGCCGCGGGCTCGCCGCCCGGCAGCCCCGGGTGCGTGCCCGCGAGGATCTGCTCGACGAGCGTGGGCCACGCGACGACCGCGTCGAGCACGGACTCGGGCTGCCGCTCGAAGGTGCCGAAGTGGTACTCGCGCAGGTCGACGTCGGTGCGCAGGCGCACGTCCTCGTGGTGACGCAGCAGCTCGACCGCGGTCGCGACGGCGCGTCCGGACGGGGACGACCACGCGGCCGTGAACGGGGTCGTCGCGAGGTGCCGCGCGGTGGTCCGGACGCCGTCGCGACCGTCGCGCGTGAGGGGGGAGTCGCAGCGGCCCTGCAGGACGCGGCGGGCGTTGAAGTGGGTGCGCCCGTGCCGCACGAGCGTCAGCGTGAGGGTCATCGTCGCCCTTTCGTCGGTGTCGGTCGTCCGCGACGCTAGGGCCGACCGGTGAGCGACCGGTGCCCTCCACGTGACGCGCCGACGACGCGCGCACGACGATCCGATGACCGCTCGACGGTGGGCTCAGCGGTCGACACCACCGGAATGCGGCGAAGTTGAGCGGAATAGGCTCAAGTCTGAGACGTTGAGGACGTCAGATCGGTTGCGATCCGCCAGGATCGTGACCGGACGGGTCACCATCGACGCGACACAGGAGGTCACGTGGACGCGAAGTTCACCACCCGCTCGCAGGAGGCGCTCGGCAGCGCGTTCCAGTCCGCGAGCGCCGCCGGCAACCCCCAGCTCGAGCCGGCGCACATCCTCGACGCGCTGCTCCAGCAGGAGGGCGGCGTCGCGAACGGGCTGCTCGACGCGGTCGGTGCGGACCGCGGCGCGCTGGGTCGCGCCGTGCGCGGCATCCTCGTGAACCTCCCGTCGTCGTCGGGCTCGACCGTGGCGCAGCCGCCCGCGTCCCGCGCGACGACCGCCGCGCTCCTCGCCGCGAACGACGAGGCCCGCACGCTCGGCGACGACTACGTCTCGACCGAGCACCTGCTCATCGGCCTCGCGGCGGGGCAGTCGGGCGTCGCGGACGCGCTGCGCGGCGCCGGGGCCTCGCGCGAGGCGCTCGTCGCCGCGCTGCCGACCGTGCGCGGCAACGCGCGCGTCACGAACCCCAACCCCGAGGGCACGTACAAGGCGCTCGAGAAGTACGGGCTCGACCTCACGCAGCGTGCGGCCGACGGCAAGCTCGACCCGGTGATCGGCCGCGACGCGGAGATCCGGCGCGTCGTGCAGGTGCTCTCCCGCCGCACCAAGAACAACCCCGTGCTCATCGGCGAGCCGGGCGTCGGCAAGACCGCGGTCGTCGAGGGGCTCGCGCAGCGCATCGTCGCGGGCGACGTGCCCGAGTCGCTGCGCGGCAAGAAGCTCGTCGCGCTGGACCTCGCGTCGATGGTCGCGGGCGCGAAGTACCGCGGCGAGTTCGAGGAGCGGCTCAAGGCCGTGCTCGAGGAGATCGAGGGCTCCGACGGCCAGGTCGTCACGTTCATCGACGAGCTGCACACGGTCGTCGGTGCGGGCGCCGGCGGCGAGGGTGCGATGGACGCGGGCAACATGCTCAAGCCCATGCTCGCGCGCGGCGAGCTGCGGCTCGTCGGCGCCACGACGCTCGACGAGTACCGCGAGCACATCGAGAAGGACCCGGCGCTCGAGCGGCGCTTCCAGCAGGTGTTCGTCGGCGAGCCCTCGGTGCAGGACTCGGTCGCGATCCTGCGCGGGCTCAAGGAACGGTACGAGGCGCACCACAAGGTGACGATCTCGGACGCCGCGCTCGTCGCCGCGGCGACGCTGTCCGACCGCTACATCACGGGCCGCCAGCTCCCCGACAAGGCGATCGACCTCGTCGACGAGGCCGCGTCGCGCCTGCGCATGGAGCTCGACTCGTCGCCCATCGAGATCGACGAGCTGCAGCGCGCGGTCACGCGCCTCGAGATGGAGGAGGTCGTGCTCGCGGAGTCCGACGACCCCGCGTCGCTCGACCGCCTCGAGCGCCTGCGCGCCGACCTCGCGGACCGGCGCGAGGAGCTCGCCGCGCTCAACGCCCGGTGGGAGAAGGAGAAGGCCGGCCACAACCTCGTCGGCGACCTCAAGGCTCGGCTCGACACGCTGCGCTCCGACGCGGAGCGCCTCCAGCGCGAGGGCGACCTCGAGAAGGCCGCGCGCATCCTCTACGGCGAGATCCCCGGCCTCGAGCGGCAGATCGCCGACGCCGAAGCGACCGAGGAGGTCGCCGACGTCGTCGACGGGCCGCCGATGATCGCGGAGAAGGTCGGCCCGGACGAGATCGCCGAGGTCGTCTCGGCGTGGACCGGGATCCCCGCGGGCCGCATGCTCGAGGGCGAGACGGCCAAGCTCCTGCGCATGGAGGAGGTGCTCGGCGAACGGCTCATCGGGCAGTCCGCCGCCGTGACGGCGGTGTCGGACGCGGTGCGTCGCGCGCGGGCCGGCATCTCCGACCCCGACCGGCCGACCGGCTCGTTCCTGTTCCTCGGGCCCACGGGCGTCGGCAAGACCGAGCTCGCCAAGGCGCTCGCGGACTTCCTGTTCGACGACGAGCGCGCGATGGTGCGCATCGACATGTCCGAGTACGCCGAGAAGCACTCGGTCGCGCGGCTCGTCGGTGCACCCCCCGGGTACGTCGGCTACGAGGAGGGTGGCCAGCTGACCGAGGCCGTGCGTCGTCGGCCGTACTCGGTGGTGCTGCTCGACGAGGTCGAGAAGGCCCACCCCGAGGTGTTCGACGTGCTGCTGCAGGTGCTCGACGACGGTCGGCTCACCGACGGTCAGGGCCGCACGGTCGACTTCCGCAACGTCATCCTCGTGCTGACCTCGAACCTCGGCTCGCAGTTCCTCGTGGACCCGATGCTGTCCGACTCCGACAAGCGCGAGGCCGTCCTGGGCGCCGTGCGGTCGTCGTTCAAGCCGGAGTTCCTCAACCGCCTCGACGACGTCGTGCTGTTCGACCCGCTGTCGCTCGAGGAGATCGGGCACATCGTGGACCTGCAGGTGGACGCGCTCGCCCGGCGCCTGCAGGACCGTCGGCTCACGCTCGACGTCACGCCCGCCGCGCGCGAGTGGCTCGCGATCGAGGGCTACGACCCGGCGTACGGGGCCCGCCCGCTGCGCCGCCTGGTCCAGCGGCAGATCGGCGACAACCTCGCGCGTGCGCTCCTGGCGGGGCAGGTCAAGGACGGCCAGCACGTGCGCGTCGACCGGGGTGACGCGGGCCTGACCGTCACGTCGGAGGCCTGAGCGGCGGCGCGGGCGCGGATGGGAGAGTGGGCGCGTGATCTCGCTGCCTGAGCCTCGCTTCCCCGACCCGTCCGACGCGCCCGCGCTGCGGTGGGGGGTGCTCGCGCCCGGGTGGATCGCCGGGAACTTCGTGCGGGCGCTGCACCGGCACACCGGGCAGCGGGTCGTCGCGGTCGCGAGCCGGGACCCGCGCCGCGCGCAGGCGTTCGCCGACGAGCACGGGGTCGCGCGCGCGTGCTCGTCGTACGACGAGCTCGTGGCCGACCCGCAGGTCGACGTCGTGTACGTCGCGAGCCCGCACCCGCAGCACCCCGAGCAGGCGCTCGCGGCGATCGCGGCGGGCAAGCACGTGCTCGTCGAGAAGCCGCTCGCGCGCAACGCGGCCGAGGCGCGGCAGGTGGTCGACGCCGCGCGAGCCGCGGGCGTGCTCGTCATGGAGGCGATGTGGACGCGGTACCTGCCGCACACCGACGTCGTGCGGCAGGTGGTCGCGGACGGGCTGATCGGGGCGCCGCGGTGGGTCACGGGTGCGTTCTCGAGCCGCTCCGAGGTGCCCGACGACCATCGGCTCATGGACCCCGCGCTCGCGGGCGGGGTGCTGCTGGACATCGGCGTGTACCCGCTGTCGTTCGCGTCGTTCGTCGCGACGACCGCGGGCCTGCCGCCGGTGCCGACGGACCTGCAGGTGGTGGGGTCGCTCGCGCGCACCGGTGTCGACGCGCAGGTCGCGCTGCAGCTCGCGTACGGGGGGCTGCACGAGCAGCTCTTCACGTCGATGCTCACGCCCGCGGACAACGACGTGCGGGTGCACGGCGAGGCGGGCCGGCTCGCGACCGGTCCGCGGTTCTACGCGCCGACGAGCGTGACGGTGCACGTCGGCGACGAGTCGGTGACGTGGGACGACAACCGCATCCACGACCTCGACGGCCTGTGCTTCCAGGCGGCGGCGCTCGCGCGGTACGTGGCTGCGGGGCTGACGCAGTCGCCGCTGCACCCGCTCGACGAGGTGCTCGCGACGCTCGACACGGCCGACGAGGTGCGTCGCCGCCTGGGGGTCGTCTACCCGGGCGAGTGAGGCGCGGCGCCCGTCACGGCGTCGGTGCGAGGTCGAGGACGACCGGCACGTGGTCGGACGGGCCGGTGCCCTTGCGTTCGTCGCGCTCGATCGTGGCGCCGGTGACGCGGGCTGCGAGCGCGGGCGACGCGTAGGTGAAGTCGATGCGCATGCCCTTGTTCTTGGGGAAGCGCAGCTGCTGGTAGTCCCAGTACGTGTAGGTGTGCTCCGCGGGCAGGTGCACACGGGACACCTCGGTGTAGCCGACGTCGGCGATCGCGGTGAACGCGTCCCGCTCGGCGGGCGTGACGTGCGTGCGGCCCGCGAACCACGCGGGGTCCCACACGTCCGTGTCGAGCGGCGCGATGTTCCAGTCCCCGACGAGCGCGACCTGCGCGGCCGGGTCGGCCGTGAGCCAGCCGGACGCGGCGTCCCGCAGCGCGGCGAGCCAGTCCAGCTTGTAGGCGTAGTGCGGGTCGTCGAGCTCGCGCCCGTTCGGCACGTACAGGCTCCACACGCGCACACCGCCTGCGGTGACGCCGAGCGCCCGCGCCTCGGGGGCGGCCGGGTCGCCCCACGACGGCATGCCGGGGAAGCCGATCTCGACGTCGTCGATCCCGACGCGCGAGACGACCGCGACGCCGTTCCACTGGCTGTACCCGACGTGCGCGACCTCGTACCCGAGCTCGGTGAACGCCGCGTGCGGGAACTGGTCGTCCTTGCACTTGGTCTCCTGCAGCGCGAGCACGTCGACTCCCGTGCGCTGCAGGAACGCGACGGCACGCTCGCTGCGGGCGCGGATCGAGTTGATGTTCCAGGTGGCGACTCGCATGGCGCGCACGTTATCGCCCGCGTCCGACAACCCGGGACCTGCGACCGCTCGAGTTTCTTCTCCGACCACCGATAGTGGGGAGGTAGAGTTTCGTCAGTCGTGTCGAAACAGACAATCTTCAGGAGTACACATGTCGATGCGCGCGGCGGTCGTCGAGCTGGACGACGAGCGTGTCACCCGGTACGCACCGGCCGACGAGCCCACGGCGCTCGTCGGACCCCTGGTCGACGGGATCTGGACGGCCGACCCGTCCGGCCACGTCTGGGACGGCACGCTGTGGGTCTACCCGTCGCACGACGAGGACACGGGCGCCACCGCCGACGACGACGGCAACCACTTCGACATGCGCGACTATCACGTGCTGTCCCTCACGAGCCTCGACGAGCACGCGGTCGACCACGGCGTCGCGCTGCGGCTCGAGGACGTGCCGTGGGCCTCGCGCCAGCTCTGGGCGCCCGACGCCGCGCGCCGCGGCGACACGTACTACCTGTTCTTCCCCGCGAAGGACCACGAGGGCGTGTTCCGCATCGGCGTCGCCACGTCCGACGACCCCGCGGGCCCGTTCACCGCGCAGCCCGAGCCCCTCGCGGGCTCCGCGAGCATCGACCCCGCCGTGTTCACCGACGACGACGGTGCGACGTACCTCGTCACGGGCGGCATCCTCGGCGGGCAGCTGCAGCGCTGGCGCGACGGTGAGTACACGGGCGTCGACGCGTACCCGGGCCTTGACGAGCCCGCGCTGAGCCCGCTCGTCGCGCGCCTGTCCGACGACCTGCTGTCCCTCGCCGAGCCCGTGCGCCCGGCCGTGCTGCTCGACGAGCAGGGGCAGCCGCTGCGCGCGCGCGACCGCAACCGGTTCTTCGAGGGTGCGTGGCTGTCGAAGATCGCGGGCCGCTACGTGCTGCTGTACTCCAACGGCGACGCGCACGAGCTCGTGCACGCGGTCGGCGACTCGCCGTACGGCCCGTTCACGTACCGCGGCGTGGTGCTGCCGCCCGTCGCCGGGTGGACCACGCACGGCTCGGTCGTCGAGTGGGACGGCGAGTGGTTCCTGCTCTACCACGACGCCGCGAGCTCGGGCCGCGATCACCTGCGCAGCGTGCGCATGGCCCGCCTCGACGTCGCCCCCGACGGCACGATCGCGACGGTCCGTCCCTGACCTCGAGCGGTCGTCGGAGCCGTGCACGACGGCACGAGGGGCCGCCGCGCGGTGCGCGACAGCCCCTCGTGCGTACGGCCTGACCTGCTCGGTCAGACCCGACGCGTCCGGCGCCGCGCCGTCACGACGGCGACGGCGCCCGAGAGCAGGAACCACAGCGCGAGGAGCGCGACCGGACCGGTCGAGGCGCCCGTCGCGGCGAGCGCACCGTGGGACGGCTGTGCGCCGACCGCGGCACGCACGACGAGACCCGTGGCGACGCTCGCCAGCGTCCCGTCCGCGGTCCTGCCGTTGAGCTGGACGGTGTGCTCGCCGACCGGGGTGCCGGTCGGGAGCGCGAGGCGCGCGACGAACGTGCCGTCAGCCGTGACGGGGACGCTGCCGAGCAACGTCGGCTGGGAGAACAGCCACACGTCGACGAGCTCACCGGGTGCGAACCCGGTCCCGGCGACGGTGACGAGCCCACCACGGTCGACGACGACCCGGCCCTGCGAGTCGACCGGCAATCGGGTGCCGTGCTGGTCCACCGCACCGAGCGCGACGCCGAAGTCGGCGCCCCGGATCACACGCTGCCCGTCCGCGGACACGGAGACGTCGACGTCGACGGGCGCGCCGTCGACCCACGCGCGCGTCTGCGTCGGGGCGAGCTCGGGCCGTGCGGCCGGACCGCTGCCGTCGCCCACGAGCACGGGTGCGGCGGCAGGCACTCCCGCGGCCGCGGCGCTCGCCGCACCGGGACCGACCTCGGTGACCGCCCGGACGCGGACCTGGTGCGACGTGCCGTTGACGAGGCCGGTGAGGCGCAGCGGCGACGTGGCGACCGCGGTCCACGGTCCGCCGTCGAGCGAATACTCGTAGCCCGTGACGGGCATGCCGCCGTCCTGCCCGGGTGCGTCGAACGACACCGTGAGCGTCCGGCTGCCCGCCTCGACCCGGGTGACGGTCGGGGCGGCCGCCGGGCCGGTCGGGGTCGCCGCGACGGGGATGCTCCACGCGCCGGTGCCCAGGTCGTTCGTCGCCCGGACCCGGAAGGTCACGGGTCGTCCGCCCGGCAGGCCGGTGACGTGCGTGCTCGTCGTCGCGGTCTGCGCGACGCGCGTCCACGTATGGCCGTCGGTCGACTGCTCGACCTCGTAGTCGACCGGGGAGCCGTGCGGCGTGGTCCACGAGACGTCGACGGAGCCAGGTCCCGCGGTCAGCGTGACCGCGGGAGCGGTGGGCACGTCGGCGGCGGACAGGTGCAGCGTGAAGGTCGTCGGACCTGCCAGTACGTAGTGCGGGCCGGACGCCTGCGCGGTCACGACCACGTCGCCCGAGACCGCGAGCGGGCCGCTCGCGACGGGCTTCCCGCCGACGAGGTACGTCACGCCGGGGACGGCCGGGATCGTGACCCGGTCGTGGGCGGTGCCCGGTCGGTCGACGGCCGTGGGTGCGGTCGCGGTCACGCGGACCACGTCCGTGAAGGTGAGTGTGAACTCGCTCGGCCCGGTGAGCTCGAAGCCCTCGAGCGCGGACGCGGTCACGACGACCGTGCCCGTCGCGGGGTACGTGCCCGCGGCGACAGGGTGGCCGCCGACGGAGTACTGCACGCCCGTGACCGACGGGATCGTGTACGTGTCGTCGGCCGTGCCGTACGGGTCGGCGGTCGTCGGGGCGCTCGCGCTCACCACGACGAGCGTCGGGGCGGCCTGCGCGCCGGGGCGGCAGTCGGTCGCGGGGTCGTCGACGGTCCCGACCCGGAGGTTGTCGATCATGACGGCGGAGTCAAAGCCCGAGTCGCCCTGGTCGAACACGGTGAAGTAGAGCTGCTCCTGCGTGCCGCCGGACAGCGGGACGGCGGCGGTCAGCACGGGGGATGCGCCGTTGAAGATCGTGCCCGCCGCCTCGGCGACGGGGTCGCCGTCGCCGAAGAGCCCCGCGTTGATGCTGATGACCCGGCCCGACGAGTCGAACGCGAAGTTGTGCGGCGCGACGATCTCACCGTGCGCGTCGATGCTCCAGTCGCTCGTCCCGGCCTCGGCGATGAACGCGTCGTTGTAGTTGTCACCGACGTACTGCGGGTACTCCTCGGACAGGAACCGGAAGTCGACCCCCAGCAGGCAGTTGGCGCCGGCGGGGACGTCGAGCGTCACCGCGAGCGTCGTGACGTCGAAGATGCTGGGCTTGACCTCGCTCGAGGACCACCCCGTGGACGCCTGCGCGTTCGCGTCGCCGGCCGTCAGGTCGTCGGCCCGTCCCGTCGACAGCACGGCGTACGAGCCGCCCGGCTGCGTCGGGAAGCCCGCGACGGCGTCGGTCCGCACCGCGACGGAGCCGCCGTCGGCGCCGCTCGGCTGGGTCAGCGTCGAGGACGCGACGACCGCGGGGTCGCCCACGATCGCCGAGACCAGCTCGGGTGCCGTCGCGGCGGAGGCGGGGGCCGCCCACCACACGGGTGCGGCGACCGCCGCTGCGGCCACGGCCGCGGATATCTTGCGCACACCCATCGGGGGCGCTCCTCTCGTCCACAGTCGACGCCCACCTCTGGACGTCGGGGACGACGATCGGCGGCACCGGTCGACGGATGAGAAGAGTGCCTGGGGCAAAGGTCCTGGTCAGGCCGCGGCTGGGTGCTGGCACCCAGGACGAGGCGGGCATGACGGACGACGAGGGCCGAGGCGGACACCCGCCCCGGCCCTCGTCGTCCCGTCAGTACTACTGCACGTCGTCGTCGACCCAGTCGAAGGTCTTCGTGACGGCCTTCTTCCACAGGCGGTACTGCCGGTCCCGCTCGGCCGGGTCGAGCTGCGGGGTCCACCGCTTGTCCTCGGCCCAGTTGTCGATGACGTCCTGCTCGCCGGACCAGTAGCCGACGGCGATGCCCGCGGCGTACGCGGCGCCGAGCGCCGTGGTCTCGGCGATCTTGGGCCGCACGACGTCGACGCCGAGGATGTCGGCCTGGAACTGCATGAGCGCCTCGTTGGCGATCATGCCGCCGTCGACCTTGAGCTCGGTGAGGTCGACGCCCGAGTCGGCGTTCATGGCGTCGAGCACCTCGCGCGTCTGGAAGGCGGTGGCCTCCAGGGCGGCGCGCGCGATGTGCCCCTTGTTGACGTACCGCGTGAGCCCGACGAGCGCGCCACGCGCGTCGGACCGCCAGTACGGCGCGAACAGTCCCGAGAACGCGGGGACGAAGTACGCGCCGCCGTTGTCCTCGACCGTGGCGGCGAGCGTCTCGATCTCCGGGGCCGACGAGATGATCCCGAGGTTGTCCCGCAGCCACTGCACGAGCGACCCCGTCACGGCGATCGACCCCTCGAGCGCGTACACCGCGTCCTGGTCGCCGATCTTGTAGCAGAGCGTCGTGAGCAGGCCGTTCTTGCTCGGCACCGGCGACGTGCCGGTGTTGATGAGCATGAAGTTGCCCGTGCCGTACGTGTTCTTCGCGTGCCCGACCTCGAAGCACGCCTGCCCGAACGTCGCGGCCTGCTGGTCGCCGAGGATGCCCGCGATGGGGACGCCCGAGAGCAGGCCCTTCTCGCGGTCGTTGCCGTACACCTCGGACGACGAGCGGATCTCGGGCAGCATCGACAGCGGGATGCCCATCTCCGCGGCGATCTCCTCGTTCCACGTGAGCGTGTCGAGGTTCATGAGCATGGTGCGCGACGCGTTGGTCACGTCGGTGACGTGCACGCCGCCGTCGGGACCACCGGTCATGTTCCACACGAGCCACGAGTCGGTGTTGCCGAACGCGAGGTGGCCCGCCTCCGCCTTCTCGCGCGCGCCGTCGACGTTGTCGAGGATCCAGCGGATCTTCGGCCCCGAGAAGTAGGTCGCGAGCGGCAGGCCCACGCGGTCCTTGTAGCGGTCCGCGCCCCCGCCGAGCGCGCCGAGCTCGTCGCAGATCTTCTGCGTGCGGGTGTCCTGCCAGACGATCGCGTGGTACACGGGCTCGCCCGTGCGCCGGTCCCAGACCACCGCGGTCTCGCGCTGGTTGGTGATCCCGATCGCCGCGATGTCGGTGTTCTGCAGGCTCGCGCGCCCGAGGGCCTGCCCGACGACCTCGCGCGTGTTCGCCCAGATCTCGCTCGCGTCGTGCTCGACCCACCCGGCCTTCGGGAAGATCTGCTCGTGCTCCTTCTGCCCGCTCGCGACGATCTGGGCCTTGTGGTCGAAGATGATCGCTCGCGTGCTCGTCGTGCCCTGGTCGATCGCCATGACGTACTTCGTGTCAGACATCGCTTTCCTTCACCTCGTCGTGAATCCGGGTGAGCTCCGGGAGAGCTCGGGTGGGGCGTGGGCTCAGCCCAGGAGGCCGACGCTCCAGTTCGCGAACAGGCCGGCGAGCATGCCGCCGGCGATCGGGCCGAGGACCGGCACCCACGCGTACCCCCAGTCGCTCGAGCCCTTGCCCTTGATGGGCAGCAGAGCGTGCGCGATACGGGGCCCGAGGTCACGGTTCGGGTTGATGGCGTACCCGGTGGGACCACCGAGGCTCGCGCCGATCGCGACGACGAGCAGGGCGACGGCGAGCGGACCGAGCTGGGCGGGCGTCTTGCCGAACACGAGGATCACGTAGACCAGCACGAACGTGCCGATGACCTCGGTGATGAAGTTCCAGCCGTAGCTGCGCAGCTCGGGGCCGGTGGAGAACACCGCGAGCTTGACGCCCGGGTCGGCCTGCTCGTCGAAGTGCTTCTTGTACGCGACGAACGCGAGCACCGCGCCGAGGAACGCGCCGAGCATCTCGCCCGCGAGGTAGACCATGGTCGACGCGAAGGTGATCGCGACGCCCGGTGCGTACTCGCCCGCGTCGTTGGCCAGCAGGCCCAGCGTCACGGCGAAGTTCAGGTGCGCACCGGACTTGTACGCGCCGTACACACCGGCGAAGACGGCGAGGCCCCATCCGAAGTTGATGAGCAGCCAGCCGCCCGCGTTGCCCTTGGTCTTCGGCAGGATCGCGTTCGCGACGACACCGGCACCCAGCAGGAGCAGGAGCGTGGTGCCGATCGTCTCGGAGACGAACACATGCATGAGTGGAACGTCCATGGGTCCTCACTTCTCGCAGACGGACTTCGTTGTCACGTGCTCCCGCGCGTCCGGCGCGCGGGCATCTGGGGGGATCGTGCGGGTGGTGCGGGTCAGCCCTCGAGGGGCTTCATGGGGGACAGGTCGCGGGCGCGCAGCCGGACGTGCTCGGCGGACGCGTCGTCGGGCTCCTGCGCGGCGGCCTCCTCGGCCTCGGCGCGCGCGCGGTACGCCTCGATCTCGCGGCTGCGCGTCGCGGCGTCCCAGCCGAGCACGGGCCCGACGAGGTCCGCGATCTCCTCGAGCGCACCGACCCCCTTGTCGGCCTGCTCGTAGTTGAGCCGCGTGCGGTGCAGCAGCACGTCCTCCAGGTGCAGCGCGCCCTCGTGGCTCGCGGCGTACACGACCTCGGCGCCGATGTACGCGGGGGCGTGCGGCAGCGGCTCGGCGAGCTCGGGGCGCTCGTCGCACAGGTCGGTGAGCTCGCTGAGCAGCGACCCGTAGCGGTGCAGCAGGTGGTCCATGCGCGGCCGGTCCCACCCGTACCGCTTGGCGATCGTGCGCGACTGGCGCTGCACTGCCGCGAGGCCCTCGGCGCCGACGAGCGGCAGGTCGTGCGTGAGCGACGGCAGCGTCGTGGCGCGGGACCCGATCGCGAAGTCGACCGCGTCCTTCGCCATGACGCGGTACGTCGTGAGCTTGCCGCCCGCGATGACCGTGAGCCCGGGAGTGGGGGACGCGACGGTGTGCTCGCGGGACACCTTGGCCGACGACGTGCCCTCCTTGGTGCCCGGCTGCAGGAGCGGGCGCAGACCCGCCCACGTGCCGATGACGTCGTCGCGCGAGATGGGCCGCGACAGCACGGTGTTCGCGTGGTCGATCACGTAGTCGATGTCCGCGGCCGTGGCCACGGGGTGCGTGAGCTCCTGGACCCACGGCGTGTCGGTGGTGCCGATGACCCAGTACCGCGACCACGGGATGATGAACAGCACGGACTTCTCGGTCTGCAGGATCAGGCCCGTGTCGCCCGCGATGCGCGAGCGCGGCACGACGATGTGGATGCCCTTCGACGCGAGCACCCGCAACCCGCCGTCGGACCCCGCGAGGGCCTCGGTCTGCTCGGTCCACACGCCGGTCGCGTTGATGACCTGCCGCGCGCGAACGTCGATGCGTTCGCCGGTCTCGAGGTCCTCGAGCAGCGCGCCCGTCACGGCGCCGCCGGCCGTGGTGTGCAGGTCGACGACCTGCGTGCGCGTCGCGGCGTGCGCGCCGTAGCTCACGGCGGTCCGCACGAGCGTCGAGACGAGGCGCGCGTCGTCGACGCTCGCGTCCCAGTACCGCACCGCGCCGATCGCGGCGTCGTGCCGCAGGTCCGGGAACAGCCGCTCCATGCCCTTGCGCGTGAGGTGCCGGTGGATGGGCATCGCGCGGCGCGAGCCGAAGACGTTGGCGAGCGTGTCGTACAGCGCGACGCCGGCCCCGACGTACGCGCGCTCCCAGACCCGGTTCTCGAGCGGGTAGAGGAACGAGACGGGCTTCACCAGGTGCGGTGCGATGCGGGTGATGAGCAGGTCGCGCTCCGTGAGCGCCTCGCGGACCAGGTGGAAGTCGAGCATCTGCAGGTAGCGCAGGCCGCCGTGCACGAGCTTCGACGACCGGCTCGACGTCCCGCTCGCCCAGTCCTGCGCCTCGACGATCGCGGTGGACAGCCCGCGCGTGACGGCGTCGAGCGCGATGCCCGCACCCGTGACGCCACCGCCGACGACGAGCACGTCGAGCTCGTCGCCCTGCCGGGCGGAGTCCCGCAGCCTCGTGAGCGCGTCCTGCCGTGCCTGCGCCGTCAGAGCAGCGGTCCTCATCGCACGTCCTCCCACACGCCTGGCGGCGCTCTTCTCGACGACCTCGGTGCCTTGCGGCGTGCGCCCCGCGACCCGGACCACGTCCGGTTCGCCCGACCAGGTGGCGCTCGCTATGGTCATCACGTACGGAACGGATGCGCAACCGGAGTGCACATACGTGCACGGAGCCGAGGGGGCGGGGGCCGATGGAGGTCGACCGAGAGCAGGACGTGCTCCGCGCGGCGTCCATGTACTACCTGCAGGACCTCAAGATGGAGGTCATCGCGCGCCACCTCGGCACGTCCCGGTCGACCGTGTCGCGGCTCATCAAGCGCGCTCGCGACACCGGGCTCGTCGAGATCACGCTGCGTCCCGCGAGCACGCGCGCACCCGGCCTCGGGCGGTCCCTCGCCGCCGCGTTCGGGCTCGACGCGTACGTCGTCCCCGTGCCGGACTCGTCGTCCCACATCGAACGGCTCGACCAGGTGTCGATGACCGCCGCCAAGCTCCTGACCTCGTGGTTCGACTCCGACATGGTGCTCGGCGTCGCGTGGGGCACCACGCTCGCGTCGGTCTCGCGCTACCTCGTCCCGAAGCCCACGCGAGGCTCAGCGGTCGTGCAGCTCAACGGCGCCGCGAACATGCGCACGTCCGGCGTCGACTACGCGAGCGACCTCATCTCGTCGTTCGGCACCGCGTTCGGCGCGGCCGTGCACCACTTCTCGGTGCCCGCGTTCTTCGACTTCTCCGACACCAAGGCCGCCATGTGGCGCGAACGCTCCGTGCGGCGCGTGCTCGACATGCAACGACGTGCGGACATCGCGGTCTTCTCCGTCGGCGCGGTCGCGGGCGCCGTGCCGTCGCACGTCTACGCCGCGGGCTACCTCGACGACGCCGACGTGCGCGTCCTGCACGACGAGGGCGTGGTCGGGGACGTGTGCACCGTGTTCCTGCGCGCCGACGGGTCCTGGCAGGACGTGCCGCTCAACGCCCGCGCGACCGGTCCCACGCCCACCGAGCTGCAGCGCCTGCCGCGACGCATGTGCGTCGTCGCCGGGGACAACAAGGTCGCCCCGCTCCTGGCCGCGCTGCGCGCCGGGGTCGTCACCGACCTCGTCGTCGACGAGGTGACTGCGGGTGCGCTGCTCGACGCGGCCGAGCCCGCGCCCGCTCGTCGGACCCGTGCGCGGACCTGACCGCACGCTGGTCTACGTTGGCGGGATGGTCGCCGCTCCCGTGCACGTCCGTCCAGCGCTGCCCGCCGACGTGCGGGCCATCGGGTCGCTCGTGCAGCCCTACGCCGACGAGCGCATCCTGCTGGCCAAGGAGTGGGTCGGGTACTACGAGGCCGTGCAGGAGTTCCTCGTCGCCGAGTCCGACGAGCCCGCGACCAGCGGCCAGGTCGTCGGGTGCGGCGCGCTGCACGTCATGTGGGAGGACCTCGCCGAGGTCCGCACGCTCGCGGTGTCCCGTGCGTTCCGCGGCCGCCGCGTCGGGCACACGCTGCTGTCCGCGTTGCTCGAGCGGGCGCGCGACCTCGGCCTGCGGCGCGTGTTCTGCCTGACGTTCGAGGTCGAATTCTTCACGCAGCACGGGTTCCGGGCGATCGACGGACCCGCCGTCGACCCGTCCGTGTACGCCGAGCTGCTGCGCTCGCACGACGACGGGGTCGCCGAGTTCCTCGACCTCGCGCGCGTCAAGCCGAACACGCTCGGCAACACGCGCATGATCGTCGACCTGTAGCCGCGGCCCGGGAGGTGCCGGACGGGCTCGCCCGGCTGGGGCCGGGTCGAACCGGGGTGCCCGGTCGGGGGGGCGGGTCAGACCGGGCCGGACCGGTCGGGCGGGTCAGCTCGGCAGGCAGTAGGCCGGGGGTGCGTCGGGCTCGTCGGCGCGGGCGGGTGACGTGGTCACCAGCCCGTCGACGAGCAGGCCGGCGAGCGCGCGGGCCCGCTGCGGCGTCGCCGGCCAGGCCTCGTCGAGCACGTGCTCGGGCACGGGGACCGGCGACTCGCGCAGCAGCGCCATGATCCGCCCCCGCACCTGCCGGTCAGTGCCGTGCCACGCCTGCGTCCGACGGCGGTGCGCGTGCACGTCACCGGGCCGACCCGCGGCCACCCAGCGGCACGACGAGAGCAGCGGGCACGCGTCGCAGCGCGGGGACCGGGCCGTGCACACGAGCGCACCGAGCTCCATGCTCGCGGCGGCCCAGCGCGCCGCGGCGCCGTCGTCGAGCGGGACCAGCGCCAGCGCCCGCGCGACCTCCGCCCGCGTCTGGCTCGGGGCCGGGAGCGCGTCGCCGTCCACCGCACGTGCGAGCACTCGCCGCACGTTGGTGTCGAGCACCACCGCGCGTCGGCCGAACGCGAACGCCCGCACCGCGGCGGCCGTGTACGGGCCGACACCCGGCAGCGCGAGCAGCGCGTCCTCGTCGTCGGGCACCTCACCGTCGTGCCGCACGACGATCGTGCGCGCGCACTCCTGCAGCCGCAGCGCCCGCCGCGGGTAGCCCAGCCGGTCCCACGCGCGCAGCACGTCCGCCGTGGGCGCCGCCGCGAGGTCTGCGGGCGTCGGCCAGCGCTCGAGCCACGACCGCCACGCCGGCTCGACCCGCACCACCGGCGTCTGCTGCAGCATGACCTCGCTGACCAGCACGCCCCACGGCGTACGGTCCGATGCGCGCCACGGCAGGTCCCGCGCGTGCTCGTCGTACCAGGCGCCGACCCGGCCGACGACCTCGGCGACGACGTCGGCAGGGACATCGCCAGGGCTGTCGGCCGGGCTGTCGGCGGGGACGTCGGCCGGGTCGTCGGCGACGACGTCGGCGGGGATGTCGGCCCGGATGCCAGCGGGGACGTCGGCCGGGACGTCAGCTGGGACGTCGGCAGGGCTCGTCGGAGTTCTCGTCCGGGCTCGTGCGGTCACGACCCGCATCCTGCCAAGCGACCCGCCGCGCGCGCGGTCGACGGCACGCCGGGTGGACGTGCGCGCGATCGTCGGGCCGCGCCTCGTACCGTGGATGCCGCAGCCGCCGACCGGGCGGACGACGACACGAGAGGCGGACCGTGGCACAGGGCAGCGGGGCGCGGCCGCAGCGGTCCGGTGGGACGCCGGGTCGTCGGCCGTCGGGCGGACCCGGTCGCGCGGGCGGTGCCGCGCCGGGCCGTGGCACGCCGGGCCAGGGCACGCGCGGTGTGCCGTCGCGTGTGTACGTCGTGCGCCGGGTCGTCGCGCTCGTCGTGCTGCTGGTGGTGGTCGCCGTCGTCGTGCTCGTGGTGCGGAACCTGACCGACGGCTCACCCGCCGAGCACGCGGGCACCCCGACCGCGCCCGTGACGGGTCCGACGACCGCGCCGAGCCCGGAGCGGACCGCGAGCGCCGACGCACCCTCGTCGGACGAGCCGGACCCGCAGGCGACGCTCAGCGCGGTGGAGGAAGCCGCCCGAGCGGCGGGCGTCGACGTGTGTCGGCCGCAGACGCTGCACGTGACGTTCGACGCGACCGCCGGGGCCTTCGACGGTGGCAAGAAGCCGCAGTTCGCCATCACGATCACGAGCACGGCAGACGACGCGTGCCTGCTCGAGGCGGGCGACGTGAACCGGCGCGTGACCATCACGTCGGGCGACGACGTCGTCTGGTCCAGCGCGCACTGCCAGGCCGCCGAGCCCGAGAGCCGTCGGCTGCTGCTCGGCCCCGGTGACCCGAGCGAGGAGACCTACACGTGGCCGCGCATCCGCTCGGCTGAGGGGTGCCCGGCCGACCTGCCCGCCCCCAAGCCCGGCACGTACACGGCCACGCTCACCCTGGACGGCACCGAGGTCGCCAAGACGGTCTTCGACCTCCGCTGACCCCACCCCGCACACGCCCCACCCCACCCCTCGCCGCCCCACCCCACCCCGCGCGTGACCCACCTCCGCTCCCTGGCGCCTGGCTTCGTCGAATCTGTAGGAGTTCGTCAGCCATCGCCGACGAACTCCGACATCTCCGACGAAGTCGGTGCGTCGGCCCGGCGTTCACCCTGTGTGCCGCTCCGGCGCGTCGGTCCGCCGCGTCGCTGCGGCGTGCGCCGACCCCGCGCGGGTCCGGTCCGCATCCCGACGTAGTTGGTGATGTGTGAGTTCGTCGGTGACTGCTGACGAACTCGTCGATCTTCGACGAACTCGGGTGCTGGGCTGGCCCGTGCTGGGGCCGGCCCGGGCTCAGGGTGGGTTGCCGGGGCGGGGCGGGGGCTGGTGTTGGGGGTGAGGCCGCTGGAGTTGGGGGTGAGGTAGTTGGTGATGTGTGAGTTCGTCGGTGATTGCTGACGAACTCGTGGATCTACCACTAACTCGGGTGCTGGGACTGGCTCGCGCTGGGGCTGGCCCCGCGCTGGGGCTGGTGCCTGCTGGCGCTGGGGCTGGCCTCGCGCTGGGGCTGGTGCCTGCTGGTGCTGGGGCTGGCCCCGCGCTGGGGCTGGTGCCTGCTGGCGCTGGGGCTGGCCCCGCGCTGGGACTGGCCGGGCTCGGGGTGGGGCTGGTGGTCGGCGGGTTGCCGGGGCCGGGCTGGTGTTGGGGGTGAGGTAGTTGGTGATGTGTGGGTTCGTTGGCGGTTGCTGACGAACTCATGGATCTTCGACGAACTCGGGCGCTGGGGCCGGCCCGCGCTGGGGCTGGTCGGGCTCAGGGGTGGGGTGTCGGGTGCGTCAGACGTAGCGCTCGAGGATGCTCGACTCCGCGAGGCGGGACAGGCCTTCGCGGACCGCGCGGGCGCGCTGCTCGCCGACGCCGTCGACGGCCATCAGGTCGTCGATGCCCGCGGCCAGGAGCTTCTGCAGACCGCCGAAGTGCGCGACGAGCCGGTCGACGATCGAGTTCGGCAGACGCGGCACGCGGGACAGCAGGCGGAACCCGCGCGGGCCGACCGCGGCGTCGAGCGCGTCGCCGCCGCCCGGCAGGCCCAGCACGCGCGCGATGCGCGCGAGGTCGAGCAGCTCGGTCGAGTCGAGCTCCGCGAGCGACTGCAGCACGCTGTCGAGCGGGTTGCGCGTCGCGTCGAGGTAGTCGCGGATCACGAGCTCGCGGTCGGAGCCGATGGTCCCGACGAGCTCGTCGTGCTGGAGCGCCAGGAGGCGACCGTCGGTGCCGAGCTCGACGACATAGCTCTCGATCTCGTCCGAGATGCGCCGGACCATCTCGAGGCGCTGCACCACGGCTGACACGTCGCGCACCGTGACGAGGTCCTCGATCTCGAGTGCGGACAGCGTGCCGGACACCTCGTCGAGGCGGCTCTTGTAGCGCTCGAGCGTCGCGAGCGCCTGGTTCGCGCGGGACAGGATCGTGGTCGAGTCCTCCAGCACGTAGCGCTGGTTCTCGACGTACAGCGCGATGATCCGCATCGATGCGGACACCGACACGACCGGCAGGCCGGTCTGCTTCGCGACGCGCTCGGCGGTGCGGTGGCGCGTGCCCGACTCGGACGTCTCGATCGTCACGTCCGGCAGCAGCTGGACCGCGGCGCGCACGATCCGCGAGATGTCCCGGTCGACGACGACCGCGCCGTCCATCTTGCACAGCTCGCGCAGGCGCGTCGCGGAGAACTCGACGTCCAGCACGAAGCCGCCCGAGCAGATGCTCTCGACGGTCTTGTCGAACCCGAGCACGATCAGCGCGCCCGTTCGACCGCGCAGGATGCGCTCGAGACCGTCGCGCAGGGCGCTGCCCGGCGCGACCGCTGCGAGGGTCGAGCGCAGCAGGTCGTCGGGGGTGTGCGAGGCGGCCACGCGACGATCGTAACGATGCTGCCCGTCGGCCTCAGGCCGTCGCCGCCGCGGGTGCGGGTGAAGCCGCCGCGCCGACGAGCTGGACGGCGTGCGCGAGGTCCGTCGCGCCCAGCACGTGGACTCCCTCGGGTGGGACCAGGTCGTCGATGCTCGACGCCGGGACGATGGCGCGCCGGAAACCCAGCCGGGCCGCTTCCGCGAGCCGCCGCCCGACGCCGGGCACGGCACGGATCTCGCCCGCGAGCCCGACCTCGCCGAGCGCGACGAGCCCGCGCGGCAGCGCGACGTCCTCGCGCGACCCGATCGCGGCGAGCGCGAGCGCGAGGTCCCCGGCGGGTTCCACGACGCGTGCGCCGCCGACCGTCGAGAGGTAGACGTCCTGGTCGGCGAGGCGCGCACCGAGCCGCCGCTGCAGGACCGCGAGCACCATCGCGAGCCGTGCCGAGTCGACGCCGCTCGTCGTGCGGCGCGGGTTCGGGGCGGCCGACGGGGCGACGAGCGCCTGGACCTCGACCGCGAGCGGCCGACGACCCTCGAGCGTGACGGTCAGGCACGTCCCGGGCACCGCGTGCAGCGCCTGCGACACGAACAGCCCCGACGGGTCCGGCAGCCCGACGATCCCCGACTCGGACAGGTCGAAGCAGCCGACCTCGTCGGTCGGCCCGTAGCGGTTCTTGGTCGCGCGCAGCAGCCGCAGCCGCGAGTGCCGTTCACCCTCGAACTGGCACACGACGTCGACGAGGTGCTCGAGCGTGCGCGGGCCGGCGACCGAGCCGTCCTTGGTGACGTGCCCGACGAGCACCGCGGGCATGTCCCGCGACTTCGCGGCCTGGATCACGGCCGAGCTGACCTCGCGCACCTGCGCGACCCCGCCCGCCGACCCCTCGACCTGCGCCGACGCGACGGTCTGCACCGAGTCCAGGACGAACAGGTCGGGGTCCGACTGCTCGATGTGGCCCAGCACGCTCGCGAGGTCCGTCTCGTCGGCGAGCAGGAGGTTCGGGTCGAGCGCGCGGATGCGGCCCGCGCGCAGGCGCACCTGCGCGACCGACTCCTCGCCCGTGACGTACAGGACGCGTCGCCCGCCGCGGGCGGCCCGCGCCGCGACGTCCAGCAGCAGCGTCGACTTGCCGACGCCCGGCTCGCCGGCCAGCAGTACGACGGCACCGGGCACCAGACCGCCGCCCAGCACGCGGTCGAGCTCGTCGACCCCCGTCGGCCGGGCCTGTGCGGTCTCCGCGGGGATCTCGTCGATCGGGCGCGCCGGTCCGCGCGCAGGCGCGGCCGCGGCCGTGCGCGGGGCGCCGCCGGTCGGCCCGGACCCCTCGACCACCGACCCCCAGGCCTGGCACTCGCCGCAGCGGCCGACCCACTTGCTCGTCGTCCACCCGCACTCCGTGCACCGGAACGCCGGTGCCGTCTTCCCGTTCCTCGCTGCCACGTCGCGCACGCTACCGAGCCCCACCGACACACCCGTCCCGACCGAGCCGCGCCGCCGCGCCCCGCCGAGCGCAGGCGCACGATCTCACCCGGAACGAGCCCCCGCGCGGGGTGCAGCGCGCTACCGTGTGGCCGACCGAGACGCAGGAGGTGGCGTGCACCCGACAGCCGTGCGATGCATCTGGTGGGCGGTCGTCCTGTTCGTCGTCGGAGCGATCTTCGTCGTCGTCGGACCGCGCGTGTTCGTCGCGGCGGCCGACGCCATCGGGCCGGGCGGTGGTGCGGTCCTCGACGCGCTCGACGTGGTGCTGACGATCGTGCGCTGGACGACGATGCCGCTCGGTGCGGCGCTCGTCGGCTCGGCCGTGGTGATCCAGACGCTCTCGGCGCAGTCCGCGCCCCGTCCGGACCCGACTCGCAACCCTGACAAACACCGCTGAGGTCCGGTCGGTGCGGGCCGCCCACAGCCGTGCTTGCCGTCGACTGAACAGACGTTTAGTGTGCGAAACGTGCGTTCAGTCGACGACCTCACGGCCCGCGCGCGGATCCGCGACGCCGCCGTCGCGCGCTTCGGGCGCGACGGGTTCGGGGTCGGGATGCGACAGATCGCGGCCGACGCGGGGGTGAGCGCGGCGCTCGTCGTGCACCACTTCGGGACCAAGGACGCGCTGCGCGCCGCGTGCGACGAGCACGTCCACTCCGTGGTGCGCGACGAGAAGCAGAAGGCCGTCCGCGGCGCGGTGACCGACGTCATCGCCTCGCTCGCGCAGGTCGAGGAGCACGGCCCGCTCGTCGCGTACCTCGTGCGGAGCCTGCTCGAGGGCGGCGAGGCGGCCGCCGCGTTCGCCGACGACCTCGTCGCCGACACGCTCGCCTACCTCGACACGGCCGAGGAGGCCGGAGCCGTGCGGCCGTCGCGCGACCGCACCGGCCGGGCACGCGCCGTCGTCGCGATGCAGGTCGGCCTGCTGCGGCTCGCGCAGCTCGACGCGCTCGTCGGACGCGGTCCGTCCCCCACGCAGGACCCGGGCGCCGCGATGCGCGCGCTCGTCGACCGGGCACTCCTGCCCGGCATGGAGCTCTACACGCACGGGCTGTTCGCGGACTCGTCGTACCTCGACGCGTTCCTCGCGTCGCGCGCGAGCAGCACGGACGGCGACCGGACGAAGGAGGACGTATGACGGACGTGGTCGCGGTCGACGGGCTCGTGAAGTCGTTCGGCCGCACGCGCGCGCTCGACGGCCTGGACCTGCACGTCGCAGCAGGCGAGGTGCACGGGTTCCTCGGACCCAACGGCGCGGGGAAGTCCACGACGATCCGCGTCCTGCTCGGCCTCCTGCGGTCCGACGAGGGTGCGGTGCGGCTCCTCGGCGGTGACCCCTGGGCCGACGCGGTCGCGCTGCACCGGCGCCTCGCGTACGTCCCGGGCGACGTGACGCTGTGGCCCAACCTGACCGGCGGGGAGTCGATCGACCTGCTCGGTCGGCTGCGCGGCGGCCTGGACCCCGCCCGGCGCGACGACCTCGTCGCGCGGTTCGAGCTCGACCCGCGGGTCAAGGGGCGCGCGTACTCCAAGGGGAACCGGCAGAAGGTCGCGCTCGTCGCCGCGCTCGCCGCGGACGTCGAGCTGCTCCTCATGGACGAGCCGACGAGCGGGCTCGACCCGCTCATGGAGGCGCTCTTCCAGGAGGTGGTGCGCGAGGCGGCCGCCGAGGGTCGTACGGTCCTGCTGTCGAGCCACGTGCTCGCCCAGGTCGAGGCGCTCGCGGGGCGGGTGACGATCATCCGCAGCGGCCGGGCCGTCGCGTCGGGCAGCCTCGACGAGCTGCGGGGGCTCACCCGCACGGCGGTCGTCGCGGGGGTCCGTGACGCGGCCGGTGCGCGGACCGCGCTCGCGGGGCTCGCGGGCGTGCACCACGTGACCGCCGACGACGAGCACGTGACCCTCGACGTCGAGCCGGACGCACTCGACGCGGTCCTCGCCGCGCTGCCCGCGCACGGCGTGCGGTCGCTCGTCGCGCACCCGCCGACGCTCGAGGACCTGTTCCTGCGCGAGTACTCCGACGAGCTCGCGACCCTGCGCGTCCCCGAGGAGCAGCGGTGACGACGAGCGTCGCACCAGCCCCGGTGCCTGTCGTCACCGCCGGGCGCGGTGTGCTCGTCGGATGGCGCGGCCTGCTGCGGCTCGCGCTGCGGGCCGACCGGTTCCGCATCGTCGTGTGGGCGGTCGTCGTCGCCTGGCTCGTGCTCGCGTCCGTGCGCGCGTTCGACTCGCTCTACGTCGACGCCGCGGCGCGGCAGGCGCGCGCCGAGCTCATCGCGTCGCCCGCCGCGACCGCGCTCGCCGGTCCCGGGTTCGGGCTCGACGACTACACGGTCGGCGCGATGACCGCGAACGAGCTGGGGCTGTGGATCATGATCCCCGTCGCGATCATGGCCGTGCTCGCCGTGACCCGGCACCTGCGCGCGCCCGAGGAGGACGGACGCTCCGAGCTCGTGCGCTCGCAGCCCGTCGGCAGGGACGCGCCGGTCGTCGCCGGGCTGGTCGCGGCGGTGGTCGCGGTCGTCGCGGTCGGAGCCGCGACGTTCGTCCTCCTGATCGCGACCGACCTCGAGCCCGCGGGCAGCGCGGTCCTGTGCGCAGCGGTCGTCGTGGTCGGGCTCGTGTTCGCCGCGGTCTCGGCCGTCGCCGCGCAGGTGGCCGGGTCCGCGCGCGGGGCGTCGGCGCTCGGCCTGGCAGCGATCGGCGTCACGGTCGTGCTGCGGGCCGTCGGTGACGCCCGCGGGCCGCGCAGCACGTCCGTGCTGACCTGGCTGTCGCCCTTCGGCTGGTCGCAGGCCACCGCGCCGTGGGTCCTCGACCGGTGGTGGCCGCTGCTCGTCGGGCTCGCCGCGACCGTCGTGCTCGTCGGTCTCGCGTTCGCCCTCGTCGCGCGCCGCGACCACGGGTCCGGGCTGCTGCCGGCCCGGGTCGGTCGCGCGCACGGGCGGCTCGGCACGCTCGTCGGGCTCGCGTGGCGGCGGCAGCGCACGTCGCTCGTCGCGTGGTCCGTCGCGATCGTCCTCACCGCGCTGCTCGTCGGCGCCGTCGCAGGGTCGGTCGCGGAGTTCGTCGAGAGCGACTCGGCGATCGCGGAGCTGTTCCCCGCGGGGTCGTCGGGGGCCGTCGCGTCCGCGACCGCGATGTACACCGCGTTCCTCGCCGTGCTCGCCGCCGCGTGCGCGGGGACGGTGCTCGGCGCCGCGCGGGGTGAGGAGGACGCCGGCCGAGTCGGGCACCTGCTCGCGCTGCCCGTGTCCCGGACCCGCTGGCTCGTCGCGCAGGTCGGGCTCGCCGCGCTCGTCGTCGTGCTCACGATGCTCGTCGCCGGGCTCGTCATGGGGGTGGCCGCGGACCTGTCCCTGGGGGAGAGCGGGTGGGTCGGCGAGCTCGTCGGTGCTGCTGCGGTGCAGAGCGTGGGGGCGCTCGCGGTGCTGGGCGTCGCGGTGGTCGTGCTGGGCTGGGCGCCGCGCTGGTACGGCGTGGTCTGGGCGTACGTCGCCTACACCGGGGTCGTGACGATGTTCGGCGCGATCCTGCCCGATGGCACCGACGTGCTCTCGCCCTTCGCCGCGCTGCCGCGCCTGCCCGCGCAACCCATGCACTGGCCGCCGGTCCTGATGACCCTGGTGCTGGCCCTGCTGGTGTCGGCAGCGGGTGCAGCCGCCTACCGCCACCGCGACCTCACCGCCTGACCCACCCACCCCACCCCCACCCACACCCCCACCCGTCCCTTCCCGCTCCCGGACGGTGAGTTCGCGGGTGAGCTAGCGAGTTCGCGGGCCGTGGCCCGCGAACTCGCGCACCGACCCGCGACGTGGATGCGGACCCGCGACGTGGATGCGGACCCGCGAAGTGGATGCCGACCCGCGAAGTGGATGCGGACCCGCGAACTCATCGGCACGGGCACTGCAGTTCCGCGTCGGCGATGGTGAGTTCGCGGGTGGGGGAGGCGGTTCGCGGGCCGTGGCCCGCGAACTCGCGCACCGACCCGCGACGTGGATGCGGACCCGCGAAGTGGATGCGGACCCGCGAACTGGGGTGGGGGGTGGAGCGGGGCGTTGGCCGGGTGGTGACGGGGGGCGAGGGTTAGGCTTCGCCGCGTCCGGAGGTCCGACGAACGAGGGGGAGACGATGAGCGAGAGCGGGACCACCGTCGGGTCGACGCCGGAGCAGCCGGGTGGGCAGCCGCCGTCGCGGTCCGTGACGCCGGAGCAGCCGGGTGGGCAGCCGGCGTCGCCGTCCGCCACGCCGTTGCAGTCGTCGGAGCCCGCGACGGCGCCGCAGCGGCCGACGCAGTGGCCGACGCAGCCGCACTCTGGTGGGGAGCAGCAGGGGCCGCCGCGGCATGCGTGGTCGCCGGACACTGCGGCGCCGGGTGCGCAGCCGGATCAGGGAGCGGCACCGGCGTCGGGTCAGGCACCGGCGCCGGGTCAGGTGCCGGGGTCGGGTCAGGTGCCGGGGTCGGGTGGGAACGCAGGGACTGGTCAGGCAGGGTCCGGTCGGACGCCGCCCGCGGGCGGGCTGCCGGTCCGGCGTACGACGCCGCCACCGGCCGAGCCCACCCTCACACCGCGGGTCGGCGGGACGCGCGCTGCGCAGCAGCCCGTCACGGGCGCCCAGCGCGCCGCAACCCCCTCAGCCACGTCGACCGGTGGGCTTGCGGGGGTGGCACCGACCGGTGGGCTTGCGATGGTGGCGCCGGCCGGTGGGGCTGCGGGGGTGCCGCCGACCGGTGGGCTTGCGGGGGTGGCGTCGATCGGTGCGCCTGTGGGGGTGCCGGGTTCGTCGGTGCCTGCGGGACAGGTCGGGGCCGTGCCGGGTGCTGGACCCGAGAAGCCGGGTCGACCGTCCGACGAGCGCGCGCGTCGCGCGTGGTTGCTCCCGGTGTCGGTCGTCGCGGGCGTGGTCGTCGTGGCCGGGGTGGTCACGGGCGTGGTGCTCGCGAACCGCGACGACGCGCCGCCGCCTGAGCCGCTCGCGGCGGAGACGATCCACCTGCCGTCGCCCACGCCATCGATCGAGCCGGTCGCGCGCGACGCGACGACCCCGTTCGCGGCGGCGCTACCCACGACGGTGCTGCAGTACGCGCTCCAGTCGTCGGCCGACGACCCGCAGTGGACCGACGCGGGCGCGCTCGAGGCGTACACCGACGAGCTCGGTGACGGCGGGACGGGCACGGTCACGGTCCGGTCCGGCCAGTGGGCGACGGTGGACGAGGCGGTCGCGTTCCGCGACGCCCTGGTCGCCGACCTCCCGGCCGAGGCGACGGCCGGCACCGGCTCCGGCCGTGACGCGCTCCCGCAGACCGGTCCGGTCGACGTCGCCGGCGAGCATGCGGGCACCTTCACCGCGGTCGACCTCGGCGACGGCACGGGTGTCGTCGTGTGGAACAACGCGACGGCGGTGCTGCGGGTCGAGGGGCCGGTCGCGGACGTGCTCGACCTGTACCGCGCGTTCCCGCTGTGACGCGCTGCCCGGACCGCCCCGACCGGCGGGTCGGGGGCGGTCCGGGCAGCGACGTCGTGCGGGGGTCAGGCGATCGCCGGGCGCAGGACGTAGCCGATGCCGCGCTGCGTGTGCAGCATCGGGGTGCGGCCCTTGTCGATCTTGCGGCGCAGGTAGCTGACGTACAGCTCGACGACGCCCGCGTCGCCGCGGCGGTCGTCGCGCCACACGCGGTCGAGGATCATGCGCTTGGACAGCACGCGCCTCGGGTTGCGCATGAAGTACGTGAGCAGGTCGCGCTCGGTGGGGGTCAGGTGGATGGGCTCGCCGGAGCGCGTGACCTCGCCGCTGACCTCGTCGAGCTCGAGGTCCCCGACGACGAGCGTGCGCTGCTCCGTCGCGTGGATGGTCGTCGCTGTCATGCGTCCACGCTGACGGCCGGCCCTGTGCCGGGCCTGGGCCGGACCTGAGAGCTTCCTGGGAACTCGGGGCCGGCGGGGGAGGGTCAGCCGAGGGGCGGGAGGTCGACCTCGGGACAGGTCGCGCGCAGGATCGCGGCGATGCCGGCGCGGGTCGCCTCGGCGAGGTGCACGTCCTCGGGGTCGAGGAGCCACTGGACCTGCAGGCCGTCCATCAGGGCGATGATCGCGCTCGCCGCGCGGCGCGCGTCGTCGTCGGTCACGGACGGTCCGCCGACCACCTGGATGGCGTGCATGATCTCGCCGCGCAGCACCTCGAACCGGTGCGTCACCCACTGTCGCGCGGGGTGGTTCTCGGTGACGGACTCGCCGGTCAGGACGGTGTAGCCCTGCACGATGCCGGGCCGCAGCTCGTTGGCGCGCACGGTGCGTACGAGGTGGTGGAACAGCTCGATCCCGTCGGGGATGTGCTGCCCCTCGAGCTCCTGGACGTCCTCCTTGTCGCGGAACTCGAGCACCTCGACGAGGAGCTGCTCCTTCGAACCGAAGTGGTGCAGCACGCCGGCGTGCGTGATGCCGACCTGCTCGGCGACCTCGGCGAGCGAGCCGGTCTTGTAGCCCTTGGTGCCGAACGTGCGGGCCGCGGCGCGCAGGATCTCCGCGCGCCGTTCGGCGGTCGCCTTGCGCGGGCGGTGCCGGCGCGGTGCCGGGAGACCGGGTGCGGGGGACCCGGCTACGGAGGGGTCGGGGGCCACCACTCCGGTTGAGACGTCGTCGTCCATGGCCGCAACCATACTGTGACATACCCGGTTACTGACAAGTTAGTAAGTTCTGTGGTTGAGTCTCGACAACGACGACGATGTCGACCCGAGGAGAACGCGACCGTGTCTCTCGACACCACGCAGCCGGTACCGGCGCAGCCTGCCCCCGAGGCCGCTGCGGCGCACGCCGAGCACCTGACGCCCGCCGGGCTCGCGCACCTGCGCGACCAGCTCACGACCGAGGAGAAGGTCGCGCTCCTCGTCGGCGCCGGGCTCTGGACGACGACCGCGGTCCCGCGGATCGGCCTGCGCGCAGTCGCGCTCTCCGACGGACCGGCCGGTGTGCGCGGCGTCTCCGAGCACGCCGACGAGACGTCCGCGTCGTTCCCCGCCCCGAGCGCGCTCGCCGCGACGTGGGACGTCGACCTCGCCGACGAGGTCGGTGCCGTGTTCGCGGCCGAGGCGCGGCGCCACGGCGTCGACGTCGTCCTCGCCCCGCAGGTCAACCTCCAGCGCACGCCCGTCGGCGGTCGCCACTTCGAGTGCTACTCGGAGGACCCGCTGCTCACCGGTCGGATCGCGGTGCACGTGGTCCGCGCCGCGCAGGACCGCGGCGTGGGCATGTGCGTCAAGCACTTCGTCGCCAACGACTCCGAGACGCAGCGGACCTCGTACGTCGCGCGCGTCGACGAGCGCACGCTGCGTGAGGTCTACCTCGCACCTTTCGAGCGCCTCGTCCGCGACGCGCGCGCATGGTCGCTCATGGGCGCCTACTCGGGCGTCGACGACGGCACGACGTCGGCCCCCGCGCTCGAGCACCGGCCGCTGCTGACGGGTGTCCTCAAGGACGAGTGGGGCTTCGACGGCGTCGTCGTGAGCGACTGGGTCGCCACGAAGACGGTCCGGGAGGCGTTCGACGGTGGCCTCGACCTGCAGATGCCGGGGCCGGACGGCGCCTGGGGCGACGGGCTGCTGGACGCCGTGCGCGCCGGCGAGGTCACGCCCGACGCGCTCGACGAGAAGGTCGACCGCCTGCTGCTGCTCGCGCACCGTGTGGGTGCGCTCGGCGCCGGGTCGCGCGCCGCCGACGACCCCGCGGGCACCACCGGGGTCGACGTCCGGGGTGTGCTGCGACGCCTGGTCGCGCGCTCGTTCGTCGTGCTCAAGGACGACGAGCACGCACTGCCGCTCGCACCCGGCGCGGTCACGCGTGTCGCGCTGCTCGGCCCCAATGCCGTCGCGCCGTTCGTGCAGGGCGGCGGCTCGGCGTACGTGCGACCCGAGCGTCGCGGCGAGCTCGACGCCGCGCTGCGGGACGCGTTCGGCGCCGAGGTCGACGTGCGCGCCGGCGCGGTGGCGCGCCTGCAGCCCCCCGCGCTCGACCTCGTCGGCCGCTGCACGACCCCCGCGGGCGAGCCCGGCGTGCTCGTCGAGGTGCTCGACGCCGACGGCGGCGTGCTCGAGCGGTCGGTGACGACCACGTGGACGGGCTGGCTGCGCGACGTGCGGCCCGACGCGCACGCCGTGCGCCTGCGCACGACCGCGGTCCTCGACGAGCCCGGCCCGCACGAGGTGGGCGTGGGCACCGTCGGTCGGCACACGCTCGTCGTGGGGGGCGAGGTGCTCTCGACGAGCGAGCGCACGGTCGGCGCCGAGGTCATCCTCGACTCGTCGGTCAACGCACCGGCCCCGGTCACCGTGCACGTCGACGTCGAACGGCCGCGCACGCTCGAGCTCGACGCGACCGTGCAGGCGGTGCACCCCGTCGGGTACGCGTCGTTCGCGCGCGCCGAGCTCGTGCACCGCACGCCCGGGACGTCGCCCGACGTGCTGCTCGCCGACGCGGTCGCCGCGGCAGCGGCGGCCGACCTCGCGGTCGTCGTGGTCGGTACCAACGAGGAGATCGAGTCCGAGGGCTACGACCGGACGTCGCTCGCGCTGCCCGGTACGCAGGACGACCTGGTGCGCGCGGTCGTCGCGGCCAACCCGCGCACGGTCGTCGTCGTCAACGCGGGTGCGCCCGTGCTCCTGCCGTGGCTCGACGAGGCCCCGTGCGTCGTGTGGGGCTGGCTCGGCGGGCAGGAATGGCCCGAGGCCGTCGGCGACGTGCTCACGGGCGTGACGGAGCCCGCGGGCCGCCTGCCGTGGACCCTCCCCGCCGACGAGGCCGACGTGCCCGTGCCGCACGCCGTGCCCGACGACGGTGTGATCGAGTACCGCGAGGGTGTGCACGTCGGGTACCGGTCGTGGCTCGGGCTCGGCCGCACCCCCGCCGCACCGTTCGGTCACGGGCTCGGGTGGACGACGTGGGAGCACGACGAGGCGCGCGTCGAGCGCCGGGCGCACGAGGCTGACGGCGCGTGCGGTCCTGACGGCACGCTCGACGGCGTCGAGCTCGTCGTGACCGTGCGCAACACCGGGCCGCGGGCCGGGCGCGAGGTGGTCCAGGTCTACGTCGAGCCCCCGGCCGGGTCGGCCGACCGCCCGGTGCGGTGGCTCGGCGGCTTCGCCGTCGTCGACGTCGACGCCGGCCGCACCCGCGAGGTCCGCGTCCCGCTCGACGCCACGGCGCTGCGCACGTGGACCGACGACGGCTGGCGCGTGCCCGGTGGCACGTACCGGTTGCACTCCGCGCGCTCGTCGACCGACCTGCGCGTCCATGCGGACCTGGTGCTCCCGGACACCGGCCCCTGAGAGCTGGTCCGCGAGCCCCCCGAACGCTCGTGGACCACGGCTCGACCGTCTCCGCAGTGCGGCCGAGCCACCAGCACCACCTGAAGCTCCACCTGATGCACCACCTGAACCAGCCAGCACGACAGACGCAGTTCACCCAGTGCAAGGAGGCACTCCCGTGAGGATCCGCAAGCTCTCGACCGCAGCGGCCGGCGTCGCTGTCGTCGCGCTGCTCGCCACCGCCTGCTCCGGCGGCGGCGACGGCACGAGCGACACCCCGACGTCCAGCCAGACCCAGGCGACCGGCACGGAGCGCTCGGACAAGGTCCTGACCGTGGGCATGCCCAACGGTGAGGCGTCCGGCAACCAGAACCCGATCGCACCCGGCTCGGGCTCGACGTCGTTCGGCTACGCGTACGCGATCTACGAGTCGCTCATGCAGGTCAACGACGTCAAGCCGGCCGACCCGCCGACGCCGTGGCTCGCCGAGAAGATCGACTGGAACGACACGTACACGCAGGCGGTCATCACGCCCCGCTCGGGCGTGAAGTGGAGCGACGGTGAGGACTTCACCGCCGGCGACATCGCGTACTCGCTCCAGATCCGCAAGGACCACCCGGAGCTCAACCCGGACTTCCCGGACCAGTACGGCGACATCACGACCGACGGCTCGACGGTCACCGTGACGTTCACGACCGGTCAGTTCGTCAACGCCGCGAAGCTGTACCGGCTGCTCATCGTGCCCAAGCACATCTGGGAGAACGAGGACCCGGTGGCGTTCACCGCGGACGACATGATCGGCACGGGCCCCTTCAAGCTCAAGACGTTCACGCCGCAGGCGGTCACGCTCGAGCCGAACGACGCCTACTGGGGCGACAAGCCACTCGTCGGCGAGGTCCGCTACGACGCGTTCAAGGACAACGCCGGTCTGACGACCGCGCTGACCTCGGGCGAGGCGCAGTGGGGCTGGACGTTCATCCCCGACTACGAGAACACGTTCATCGCGCAGGACCCGGCGCACTTCCACCAGGTCGCGGGCGGTGGCTTCGGCGTCGACGTGCTGTACCTCAACAACGAGAAGAAGCCGTTCGACGACGTCGCGTTCCGCAAGGCGCTGAACATGGTCGTCGACCGTGCCGACATCTCCGCGACCGCCGGCTACGGCGTGTGGCCGCAGATCACGTCGGTCACGGGCCTGCCCCAGCCGTCGGGTGACGCGTACATCTCCGACGAGTTCCAGGGCCAGGAGCTGTCCGTCGACGTCGACGGCGCCAAGCAGGTGCTCACCGACGCGGGCTACACGTGGGACGGCGACGCGCTCGTCGACCCCGACGGCGAGAAGGTGTCCTTCAAGCTGACGAACCCGCAGGGCTGGACCGACTACCTCGACGCGCTCGGCATCATCGCGGAGGGCGCCAAGAAGCTCGGCGCCGAGGCGAGCGTCGACCCGGTGGTCGCCGACACGTGGTCGAACCAGATCATCAACCTCGGTGACTTCCAGGCGTCGCTGCACTGGACCGACGGTGGCTCCACGCCGTGGAACCTGTACGCCAACATCATGGACGGCGCGTCGTACGCGCCGCTCGGTGAGCAGGCGAACTGGAACTTCGGCCGGTACCAGAACGACGACGTGACGGCCGCGCTCGCGGACTTCAAGTCGGCGACCTCGGACGCCGACCGTGCCGCCGCCCTCGCGATCGTGCAGAAGCACTTCGTCGACGACGTCCCCGGCCTGGTCATCTGGTCGCGTCCCGCCGTCGCGCAGTACTCCACGGCGAACTACACGGGCTTCCCGACCGACGACGACCCGTACGCGAACCCGCAGCCCACGGGTCCGCAGGCGGCGCTCATCCTCACGAAGCTCAAGCCGGTGGCGTGAGCCCGCTGGGGCCCGGCCCGCACGCCGGGCCCCAGCGCGCCCGTCCGGTCCCCCGCCGCCCGCGGGGTGACGGGGCTCCCCCCTCGTCACCCCGCGGTGCCCTGCGAAGGTGAAAGATGCGAACCTCCCCACCCGACGAGGCCGTCGACCCGCCTCAGCCGGAACCCTCCGACGTCCCCGTGCTGCGCGCCGTCGACCTGCGCAAGCACTTCCCGGTGCGCGGGCTGCGGTCCAAGGCCGTCGTGCACGCCGTCGACGACGTGACGATCGACCTGCACCGCGGACGCGTCGTCGCGCTCGTCGGCGAGTCCGGCTCGGGCAAGTCCACGATCGCGCGGCTGCTCGCGCAGCTCATGCCGGCGACGGGCGGCCAGATCCTGCTCCACGGGCAGGACGCGACCGCGAAGGGCCGCCGCGCGTTCCGCAGCTACGTGCGCCGCGTCCAGATGATCTTCCAGGACCCGTTCGGGTCGCTGAACCCCGTGCACACGGTGCGCTACACGCTCACGCGGTCCCTGCGCATCCACCGGGGTGCGCTGCGCGGTGAGGCGCTGGAGACCGCGCTCGCTGAGCTGCTCACGCGCGTCCAGCTCACACCGTCGGCCCGCTACGTCGACAAGTTCCCGCACGAGCTGTCCGGTGGGCAGCGGCAGCGCGTCGCGATCGCCCGCGCGCTGGCCGCCGACCCCGAGGTGCTGCTCGCCGACGAGCCGATCTCGATGCTCGACGTGTCGATCCGGCTCGGCATCCTCAACCTGCTGCGCGACCTGCGCGACCGGCTGCACATCGCGATCCTCTACATCACGCACGACATCGCATCGGCGCGCTACTTCGCGGACCGCACGATGGTCATGTACGCCGGGCGCGTCGTCGAGCAGGGCGACAGCGAGTCCGTGACGCAGCACCCGGCGCACCCCTACACGCAGCTGCTCGTCGCGTCCGCGCCCGACCCCGACGACCTCGACGCACGCGCACGCGGTGCGCGCGGTGAGGCCCCGAGCCTCGTGCACCCGCCGAGCGGCTGCCGGTTCCATCCGCGCTGCCCGTTCGCCGTCGACCTGTGCCGCGCGCAGGTGCCCCCGCTGCTGCCCGTGGGCGAGGGGCGCGACGCCGCGTGCTGGGGCTATTCGCAGCGCGAGGACCGACCCCGGCTCGGCTCGTCGGACGCGGCCCCGGAGGTGACCCCGTGAGGTTCTTCGTCCGCCGCTTCGTGTTCTACGTCATCACGTTCTGGGCCGCGATGACGATCAACTTCTTCATCCCGCGCATCATGCCGGGCGACCCGGTCTCGGCGCTCATCGCCGCCAACCAGGGCAAGATCAGCCCCGACGCGATCGACGCGCTCAAGGCCCTGTTCGGCCTCGACGAGAACACCACGCTGTGGCAGCAGTACGTCGCGTACTGGACGCACCTGTTCCACTTCGACCTGGGCATCTCGTTCTCGGGCCGTGAGCCCGTCGTCGACATCCTCGCGCGGTCGCTGCCCTGGACCATCGGGCTCGTCGGGATCGCGACGATCATCAGCTTCACGATCGGGACGCTCGCGGGCGTCGCGATCGGGTGGCGGCGCGGCACGCGCGCCGACGTGCTGCTGCCGATCTCGACGTTCTTCTCGACCGTGCCGTACTTCTGGCTCGCGCTCGTCGTCATCGCGTTCTTCGCGGTTCGGCTCAAGTGGTTCCCCGCGAGCGGGTCGTACGACAGGTCGATGGTGCCCAACCTGTCGTGGGAGTTCGTGGGGTCTGTCCTCTACTACGGGACGCTGCCCGCGCTGACGATCATCGTGACGTCCGTCTCGGGCTGGATCCTCGGTATGCGGAACATGATGGTGACGGTGTCGTCGGACGACTACGTGACGGTCGCCCAGGCCAAGGGCCTGTCGGAGCGCAGCGTGATGTTCGGCTACGCCGCACGCAACGCGATCCTGCCGCAGCTGTCGAGCTTCGCGCTGTCCCTCGGGTTCATCGTCGGCGGCACGCTCGTCATGGAGACCGTGTTCTCCTACCAGGGGATCGGTTACCAGCTGCTCAAGGCGACCTCCGCCAAGGACTACCCGCTCATGCAGGGCTGCTTCCTGGTCATCACGCTCGCCGTGCTGTTCGCCAACGTCATCGCCGACCTCGCGTACGGCGTCCTCGACCCGCGCACGCGACAGGAGGGCTGAGGCATGGCCGCCGAGCTCATCTCGACCGAGAACGCACCCGTCGCCGGCGAGGCGACCGCACCGTCGGGGGGCAAGCGCCGCTTCCTGTGGATGCGCAACGCCAAGGCGCTCACCGGGCTCGGGATCCTGGCGTTCTTCGTCGTGATCGCCGTGATCGGCCCCTGGATCGCGCCGTACGACCCCGACGAGCGGTCGTCGGACCTGCTCAAGCCGCCGTCGTGGGAGCACTGGATGGGGACCACCCACCTGGGCCAGGACGTCATGTCGCAGGTCATCCTCGGCACGCGCTCGGTCCTGCTCATCGCGTTCGTCGCGGGGTTCCTCGCGACGTTCGTCGGGATCGTCGTCGGCATCACCGCGGGCTACGTCGGCGGGTTCGGCGACGAGGGGCTGTCCGCGCTGTCGAACGTCTTCCTCGTCATCCCGCAGCTGCCGCTCATCATCATCATCGCGGGCATGCTCCCGTCGGCCGGCGGGCTCACCGTCGCGGTCGTCATCGCGATCACCGGCTGGGCCTGGGGTGCGCGCGTGCTGCGCGCGCAGACGCTGTCGCTGCGCAAGCGCGACTTCGTCGAGGCCGCCCGGGCCAACGGCGAGAAGACGTGGCGCCTGATCCTCGCGGAGATCCTGCCGAACCTCACGGCGATGATCGCCGCCGGGTTCGTCGGGACCGTGTCCTTCGCCGTGCTGTCCCAGATCACGCTGTCGTTCATCGGCATCACGCCGACCGACACCTGGAACTGGGGGACCGTCCTGTACTGGGCGCAGGCACAGCTCGCGCTCCAGCGCGGGGCGTGGTGGTGGTACATGTTCCCCGGCCTGTGCATCGCGCTCGTCGGGATCTCGCTGACCCTGATCAACTTCGGCATCGACGAGTTCGTCAACCCGCGGTTGCGCAGCACCGGCCTCAACGCCCGCCTGCTGCGCCGCCGCGGCATCCGCCCGCGCATCGGCTTCACGCCGGTCGTGCACGAGGCCAAGGAGGACCGGGCGTGAGCGCGCTGCCCGTCGAGCGGCCCCACGGCGCACCCGCGCCGCAGGAACCGGTGCTCGAGATCCGCAACCTGTCCGTCGACTACGGCTACGACGAGCCCACGCACGTGCTGCGGCAGGTGTCGCTCACGCTGCACCGCGGCGAGGTGCTCGGCCTCGCGGGCGAGTCCGGCTGCGGCAAGTCGACGCTCGCGTACGCCGCGACGCGCCTGCTGCCGCCGCCGGGCCTCATCACCGGTGGGCAGGTGCTGTTCACCGACCGCGACGGCACGCAGCGCGACGTGCTCGCGCTGTCCGACGCGGACCTGCGCGCGTCACGCTGGCAGGACCTCGCGATCGTGTTCCAGGGCGCGATGAACTCGCTCAACCCGGTGCACCGCATCGGGCGGCAGATCGCCGACGCGATCACGGCGCACCGGCCGGGGGCCACGAAGAAGGAGGCCCTGGAGAAGGCGGCCGAGCTGCTCGACCTCGTCGGGATCAACCCCGACCGGGCGCGCGACTTCCCGCACCAGCTCTCGGGCGGCATGCGGCAGCGCGTCATGATCGCGATGGCGCTCGCGCTCGACCCGCAGGTGCTCATCATGGACGAGCCGACGACCGCGCTCGACGTCGTCATGCAGCGCCAGATCGTCGAGCAGATCGCGGACCTGCGCGAGCGGCTCGGGTTCTCGGTCGTGTTCATCACGCACGACGTGTCGCTGCTCATCGAGATCGCGGACCGCATCGCGATCATGTACGCGGGCGAGATCGTCGAGGACGCGGCGGCACAGGACGTGTACCGGCGGCCGCGGCACCCGTACGCGGACGGGCTGCTGCACTCGTTCCCGCCGCTGCGCGGGCCGCGTCGCGAGCTCGGCGGCATCCCCGGCTCGCCCCCGGACATGTCGCGGCTGCCGTCCGGGTGCCCGTTCCGGGACCGGTGCGCGCACGCGTTCGACGCGTGCGCGGCGCTGCAGCCCGAGCTCGGTCCGAGCGCCGTCGCGGGCGACGACCCGCGGCGTCGCGTCGCGTGCCACCTGCACACGCCCGAGCTCGTCGAGCGCGCGGGGTTCACGCCGCAGCCGCTGCCGCCGTCGCTGTCGCGCACGTGACCACTGACGCCCGCCCGTCCACAGGCGCGGGCGGGCGTCGGGGTCTCGTGGCCTACGGTGGGCGCGTGGACGCCGGGACGACGAGCCTGCCGGACGGCACACGCCCGCGCGGGTACCGACCCGGTGTGGTCGTGGCGCTGTGCGCGCTCGTGTGCGTGGGGAGCGTCGCGGGCGTGCTCGCGCTGTGGTCGGTCTTCGTCGACTCGCTCACCGGGCAGCAGGTCGAGGCGGCTGCGGTGCGCGGTGCGCGGTTCGGGCAGACCGCGCTGTGGCGCGTCGCCGAGCACGTGCTGTCGGTCGTGTCGGTGACCGCGATCGCGGGCGTCCTGCTGATCGCGGTCGTGATCGCGGTGGTGCGGCGGCGCTGGGAGCTCGCGGTGCAGGTCGCGCTCGTCGCGGGCGGCGCGAACCTCACGACGCAGGTGCTCAAGTACGTGTTCCTGCCGCGTCCCGACCTGGGGGTCGAGGTCGGCAGCCACGCCAACACGTTGCCCAGCGGGCACACGACCGCGGCGGCGTCGATCGCGGTCGTGCTCCTGCTCGTCGTGCCCGCCCGCGTGCGGCCCGTCGCGGCGCTCGTCGGAGCGCTGTACACGGCCGCGACGGGCGTCTCGACGCTCATCGGTCAGTGGCACCGGCCGTCGGACGTGGTCGCGGGCGTGCTCGTCGTGCTCGGCTGGACGGCCGCGACGTGCGCGATCACCGCGCTGTGGCCGGCGCGGCTCAGCGAGGACGCGCTCGACGGCCCCCCGCCGACGCCGCGCTCGCAGACCGCCGCGCTCGTCGTGCTCGGTCTCGTGGTCGCGGTCGCGGGGCTCGTCGCCGCGGTCCTGCTGGACGGGACGTGGCGTTCCGCGGTCGTGCTGGAGTCGCGCGAGGACCTGCTCACGGCGTACGGCGGAGGGGTCGCGGGGTCGGTCGCGGCGGTCGCGGCGGCGTTCGCGATCGTGCTCGTGCTGCGCACCCGCGCGGGCCGCCGGTTGCGGAACGCGTGACGGGTCGTCGTAGAGTCCCGAGACGACGACCGTGCGCGCACCCTGTGCGGTGCGCCGTCGGACGGGACGTCAGGATGTCGGACCGGAGCCTCGTCAGGCTCCCGACAGGAAGAGGCACGCATGTCGGCAGGGCGCAAGCTCGTCATCGTCGAGTCGCCGGCCAAGGCCCGCACCATCGCGGGGTACCTGGGCGACGACTTCGACGTCGAGGCGAGCGTCGGGCACATCCGTGACCTGCCGCAGCCGTCCGAGCTGCCGGCCGACATGAAGAAGGGCCCGTTCGGCAAGTTCGCGGTCGACGTCGACAACGGCTTCACGCCGTACTACGTGGTCGACGCGGACAAGAAGAAGAAGGTCTCCGAGCTCAAGAAGCTGCTCAAGGAGTCCGACGAGCTCTACCTCGCGACCGACGAGGACCGCGAGGGGGAGGCCATCGCGTGGCACCTCCTCGCGGAGCTCAAGCCCAAGGTGCCGGTCAAGCGCATGGTGTTCCACGAGATCACGCGCGAGGCGATCACGCGTGCGCTCGAGAACACGCGCGAGCTCGACGACCGGCTCGTCGACGCGCAGGAGACACGCCGCATCCTCGACCGGCTGTACGGCTACGAGGTCTCGCCCGTGCTGTGGCGCAAGGTCCGTCAGGGCCTGTCGGCGGGCCGCGTGCAGTCGGTCGCGACGCGGCTCGTGGTCGAGCGCGAGCGCGAGCGCATGGCGTTCGTCGCGGCCGACTACTGGGACGTGACGGGCACGTTCGCCGTCGCGGACGCCGACGAGCCCGCGTTCTCGGCGCGCCTGAGCGGCGTCGACGGTCGACGGGTCGCGTCGGGCCGCGACTTCACCGACCGCGGACAGCTCAAGGGCGACGCGGTGCACCTCGACGAGGCCGCGGCGACCTCGCTCGTCGCGGCGCTCGACCACGCCTCGTTCACGGTCCGCAGCCTCGAGACCAAGCCGTACACGCGCCGGCCGGCCGCGCCGTTCACGACGTCGACGCTGCAGCAGGAGGCGTCGCGCAAGCTGCGCATGTCCTCGCGGCAGACCATGCGCACGGCGCAGACGCTGTACGAGAACGGCTACATCACCTACATGCGTACCGACTCGCCGGTGCTCTCGACGCAGGCGATCTCGGCCGCGCGGCGCCAGGCGGCGGAGCTGTACGGCGCCGAGTTCGTGCCGGACGCGCCGCGCGTCTACACGTCGAAGGCGAAGGGTGCGCAGGAGGCGCACGAGGCGATCCGCCCCGCGGGCGACCACTTCCGCACGCCCGCGCAGGTCGCGCGTGAGCTGTCCGGCGACCAGTTCAAGCTGTACGAGCTGATCTGGAAGCGCACGGTCGCCTCCCAGATGGCCGATGCGCGCGGTCAGACGGCGTCGGTGCGGCTCGGCGCCCTGGCGTCCGACGGCCGCGACGCGGTGTTCTCCGCGTCGGGCACGGTCATCACGTTCCGCGGGTTCCTCGCGGCGTACGAGGAGGGCCGCGACGTCTCGCGGTACGACGACGACGCGGCACCCGCTGACGAGAAGGACGCGCGCCTGCCGAAGATGGCGGAGGGTGACCCGCTGACGGGCCGCGACCTGAGCGCCGACGGGCACCGGACCTCGCCGCCGCCGCGCTACACCGAGGCGTCGCTCGTCAAGGCGCTCGAGGAGCGGGGGATCGGCCGCCCGTCGACGTACGCCGCGACGATCTCGGTCATCCAGGACCGCGGGTACGTGTCGAACCGCGGGCAGGCGCTCGTGCCCTCGTGGCTCGCGTTCGCGGTCACGCGCCTGCTCGAGGAGAACTTCGACTGGCTCGTCGACTACGACTTCACGGCCGAGATGGAACAGGACCTCGACGCGATCGCGTCGGGCGACAAGGACCGTGTCGCGTGGCTCACGCGGTTCTACTTCGGGGACGGCACGGGCACCACCGAGGGCGAGGGGCTGCACGACCTCGTGACGAACCTCGGTGAGATCGATGCGCGCGAGGTCAACTCGATCGCGATCGGTGACGGCATCACGCTGCGCGTGGGCCGGTACGGCCCGTACCTCGAGGACCCGGCCGTGCTGGGCGAGGACGGCAACCCGCGCCGCGCGTCGGTCCCCGACGACCTCGCACCCGACGAGCTCACGGTCGAGCGCGCGCGCGAGCTCCTGGACTCGGAGCCCGAGGGTGACCTGGTGCTGGGCACCGACCCGTCGACCGGCACGACGATCGTCGCGAAGAACGGCCGGTACGGACCGTACGTCACCGAGCTCCTGCCCGAGCCCGAGCTCGACCCGGGCCTGTCGGCGGCCGCGCGCAAGAAGGCGCTCGCCGCGGCACCCAAGCCGCGCACCGCGTCGCTGTTCCGCACGATGTCGCTCGACACCGTGACGATCGACGACGCCCTCAAGCTCCTGTCCCTGCCGCGGGTCGTCGGCGTCGACCCCGAGACGGGCACCGAGATCACGGCGCAGAACGGGCGCTACGGGCCGTACCTCAAGAAGGGCACGGACTCGCGCACGCTCGCGTCCGAGGAGGCGCTGTTCACGACGACGCTCGAGGAGGCGCTCGCGATCTACGCGCAGCCCAAGCGGGGTCGTGGCGCGACCGCCGCGCCGCCGCTGCGTGAGCTCGGTACCGACCCGACGTCGGGCAAGCCGATCGTCGTCAAGGACGGCCGGTTCGGGCTCTACGTGACCGACGGCGAGACGAACCGCACGCTCCCGAAGGACCTCACGGCAGAGTCGATCACCGCCGAGCAGGCCGTCCAGCTCCTCGCCGACAAGCGCGCCGCGGGACCCGCCAAGAAGAAGGCCCCGGCCCGCCGCGCGACCACGACCCGCAAGCGCGCCACGACGAAGTCCTGACCGCCGCCGACGGGCGCGACCTCGTCGAGCCCCGTGTGAGTTCGTTGAACATGGATGAGTTCGTCGGCGAGAGACGACGAACTCATCCAGATCCGACGAACTCGCGCGTCGACGCGCGTCGACGCGCGCCGAGCCGCGTCCGGGCAGGACGACGCCCCCGCCGGCAGCCCGTCCGGCGGGGGCGTCGTCGTTCAGGGGACGCGGACCGAGGTCAGCGTCCGGGGAACAGGCCCAGCAGGCCTCCGGTCACGGTCAGGCGTGCGGGCGACGAGGTCGCGGTGCCTGCCGAGTTGCGGAAGACCGCGCGGACCTGGGTGCCGTTCAGCAGCGGGGAGGCCCCGAGCGAGAACGTCGTCGAGCTCGTGCACGGCACGCTGATCCACGCGCGCAGCAGCGGGAGCTTGATCTGCCACGTCACGGTCGGTCGGGGGTCGCCCGACGCCTGGGCCGTGAAGTGCGCGACCGTGCCCCAGCGGGCCGTGACGGACGTCGGGTGCTGCGTGACGACGGGTGCGGTGGCCCGCACGGTCGAGACGGTGGCTGCGTCGGTCGTCGCGGAGCCCGCCGAGTTCGTGAACACGGCCCGGTAGGCCGTGCCGTCGGTCGCGGCGTTGAGCACGACGCGCAGCGACGTCGAGGTCGCGCCCTTGATGTCCGTCCACGTCGCGGGCTTCTTCGGGCCCTTGTCCGACGAGGCGCGCATCGACTGCCACTGGACGGTCGGGGCCGGGGTGCCGGTCGCAGCCGCCGTGAGCGTGAACTTGTCGCCGAACCGGCCCGTCACCGACACGGGCTGCGTCGTGACGACGGGTGCGACGTCGGCGGGCGGCAGCTCCTCGAAGTCGCCGACCTGCACGTCGTCGAGGAAGAACGAGCCCGTGGCGGGCAGTGCCGGGTCGGCCTGCGTCGCCATGACGATGAACTCGTTGACCTTCGCGAGCTGGGCCCGGGTCGGGCGCAGCGCCGGGTCGAGCCCGCTCGGCCACGTGACGACCGCGTCGTCGAACGCGAGCTGGACGGTCCGTGCCGTGCCGGTGAGCGCGACGGGGAGCTCCCAGTACCAGTCGTCCCCACCGCCGTCGGCGGACGGGGTCCGGAACCGGAAGGTCACGGACTGGCCCGAGCCGTTCGGGTCGAGCCACGCCTGCACGCCGTCGAGCCCCGCCCACGAGTGCCCGCCGAGCCAGCGGGACTCCTGCAGGTAGGTCGTCGTCGTGAAGTCGTAGTCGAACCGTGCGGCCTGCGACCCGCCCGCACCCTTGCCGGGGGCGAGCGAGAGCTGCCAGCCGTCGCCCCAGTCCTGGTCCGCGATGTTGCCCCACGCGGCGCGCAGGTCGGTCGTCGTCGCGTAGGACTCGAACGTGTCGAGGACCTCGGGTGTGCCGTCGGGGATCTCGGGTGCGACGTCACCGCCGACGACGCGCAGGTCGTCGACACCGAACGTCCCGGAGCCGCCCGTCGAGCTCGACGCGAGCACGAGCTCGTTGATCACCGCGAGCTGTGCGTCCCCGAGCGGGTCCGTGAGGTCCTGCGGCCACGACGGCGCGAACGACGAGAACGGGATCTCGACGGCGTGCCACGTCGCGTCGGTCAGCGGCACCTGGGCGAGCCAGTACCCGCCGGTGCCGTTGCCGATCTGGATCGCGAGCTGGTTGCCCGAACCGTCGCCCTTGACCCGCAGCGACAGCGCGTCCCGGCCGGACCAGTCCTGGCCGCCGAGCCAGCGCGCGACGTCCTGCCAACCGCCGGCCGCGTTGTCGTACGTGAACGCGAGCGCCTGGTCGCCCTCGCCCGCGTCGGTGGAGAGCGCGACGAGGTCGGTCTTGCCGCGGTTGCCCCACGCCGTGTCGAACGCGGCCTCGTCGGCGTACGACTCGAAGTCGTCGACGACGATCGGCTCGGCCGACGGCTCGGGGTCGACGTACTCGCCCTCGCCCGACGCCGCGATGTCGTCGAGCACGATCGAGCCGGTCAGCGGGGCCGAGCCGCCCGCGTCGTTGAGGTAGACGAAGAACTGGCTGACCTTGGCGAGCCGCTCCCACGTGAGCGTCGCGCCCGCGTTCGCGGTGTCCCACGGCGCGGGCGCGAACTGCGTCCACGGCAGGTGGGCGACGTACGGCTCGTCGCCGACGAGCGAGGGGTACGCCTCGAACGTCACGCCGCCGGCCTGGACCTGGATCACGAGCTTGTGGCCCGAGGCGTCCGGGTCGACCCACACGTCGAGCTGGCCGAAGCCCGACCAGTTCTGCGCGGGGGCGTACGACTTGCCGAACCCGAGGTAGCCCGTGCGCGAGTCGGGGAAGTCGTACGACAGGCGCACCGCGTTGCCGCCGTCGTGGTCGGCGAGCGAGATGGCCGACGAGGTGGCGTTCGCGGTCGTGTACGCCGCGCGCAGCGCGACGTCGTCGCCGTAGCCCTCGAAGTCGTCGACCGCGCCGAGCGGCAGCTCCGGGGCCGCGCCCAGGATCACCGAGACCTCGGCCGACAGGTCGTGCCCGCCGCCGGTCGCGGTGACCGTCGCGGTCACGGTGCGGTTCGTGAGCTGGTCCTCGCCGATGTCCCACGTGCCGGACCAGTAGCCGTCGTCGTCGAGGTGCAGGGCGACCGGGTCGAAGCCCGCCGCGGTGAACGTCGCCGTGTCGATGCCGGGCGCCGCGGTGAGGCGGGCGCGCACGGCCGACGTCGCGGTCGTCAGGCGCGTGCCGTCCGCGGGGGAGACGAGACGCAGGAAGCTCGCCTGCGCGGCGGGCGTCGCGTCGAGGGAGTACGGGTCGTCCGTGCCGCTCGCGAACACGGAGCCCTCGTCGTCGTACAGCGCCTGGAAGTCCGCCGCCATCTCGTGGCCCGCGTACGGGACGTAGATCTGGCCGGACCCGAAGTTCGCCCACGTGAGCATCCACGCGACGCGGGACGCCTTCGCGCTGGCCTGCAGGCCGTCGAGCAGCTCGGTGAAGTAGTGCAGGGACTTGTTGCCGGTGGGCTGGATGGTGCGGTCGCCGTTGCGGCCGAACTCCGTGAACGCGGGGATCTTGCCGCGCGCCTGCGCCTCGTCGACGACCATGTCGAGGTCGGTCACGACCGAGCTCACGTACGCCGACGAGTCGTCGTCCGCGTTCGAGTTCTCGTAGCTGTCGTACCCGAGCACGTCGACCCACTGGTCGCCGGGGTAGGTCTCGAGGTAGCGCGCGCTGTCGCCGTCGAACGAGCCGTTGGGCGAGAACGCGTAGAGCAGGTTGTGCACGTGCTTGACGTCGCGCAGGTACTCGACCGTGTACCGGAAGATCTCCTTGTACTCGCCGGTCGTCGCGTGCGCCGCGCCCCACCAGAACCACGAGCCCGTGTTCTCGTGGAACGGCCGGAACACGATCGGGACGAGCGTGCCGTCGGTGCGCTGCGCGCTGGTCGCGGCGAGCGCGACGAGGTCGAGGTAGGCGCGGTAGTCGGCGTTCTTGTCGCCGCCGGGCAGGATGTGGCTGACGACGCGGCCCTCGGTGTCGTAGAACGAGCCGCCGGTGACGAAGTTGGGCATGTGCGCGGACAGCGTCACGAGGCCGCCGAGCGCGTCCGCGCGCACGAGCTGCGCGGCGAGCGCGAGCGCGTTCTCCTCGCCCGTGTTGCCGTGCGAGCCGGGCTTCTCGTCGCCGCGCAGCGCGAGCGTGTCGAAGCCGAACATGCCGGGCAGGTCGCCCGTGACGTCGTGCACGTCGGACTTCAGCGGCTGGCCGTCGGGTCCGGTGACGGACGACGAGACCGCCTCGTCGATCGCGTGCTGCTGGCCGAACAGGATGCCGCCGGACTCCTGGTCGCGCAGCGCGCGGAACAGGGACAGCGTCTGCGCGGTCGCGTCGGGGTCGGCGATCGCGACGGTGCCCGGGTCGTCGGCCGCGTGGGCGGCGGTGGCGAGGCCGGCCGTGGTGGCCCCGACGGTCGTGAGCGCGAGGGCGGTGCTGGTGAGGAGCGCGACGAGGCGGGAACGCCCCGACGCTCGGGGCGAGCGCGATGTGGTCATGGGTTCTCCGTTGAACGTCCTGACTGCGCGGCCGACGCTGGCCCGGGCTGGGTGACCGCACCGGCCTCCGGAGGGCCGGTGGCGCCGAGAGTAACTAAGTCAAGAAAGCAAAGAAAGTAGGACAAGGGCCTCGAAACGATCCGGATTTGGCGGGACGTTCCCGACGAACGTGCTCGACGCTCCCCGGACGGCGCGCACGCCCCCGGGTGCGGGCTCGTCGGACCCGCGCGCTAGGTTGGCGCCATGGCTCGCACCCCGGACCCCCGCACCGCCCCGTCGATCCGCTGGGGCATCCTCGGCGCCGGACGCATCGCCGCGTCCTTCGTCGACGCCGTCGGAGCGCACACGCGTGCGCAGGTCGTCGCCGTCGGCTCGCGCAACCGCGACCGCGCGCAGCGGTTCGCCACCGCGCACGCGATCCCCACGACGCACCTCGGCTACGAGGCGCTCGTCGAGGACCCGCAGGTCGACGTCGTCTACGTCGCCACGCCGCACTCCGAGCACCTCGAGCACGCGCTGCTCGCGATCCGCGCCGGCAAGCACGTCCTCGTCGAGAAGGCGTTCACGCGCAACGCCGACGAGGCCGCGCGCGTGCTCGACGCGGCGCGCGAGGCGGGCGTGTTCGTCATGGAGGCCATGTGGACGCGGTTCCTGCCGCACGTCGCGGCGCTCCACCAGGTCATCGACGCGGGTGAGATCGGCGAGATCGTCAACGTCTCCGCCGACCACGGCCAGCTCATGGCGTTCGACCCGACGTCGCGCCTGTACGACCCGGCGCTCGCGGGCGGTGCGCTGCTCGACCTCGGCGTGTACCCCGTGTCCTTCGCGCACGACCTGCTCGGCGTGCCCGAGGAGGTCCACGCCGTCGGCCAGCTCACGCAGACGGGCGTCGACGGCCACGTCTCGATCGTCCTGCGGTACGCCGACCACGCGCAGGCGACGCTGTCCACGACGCTGTGGGCGCGCACGCCGACCATCGCGCTCGTGTCCGGCACCGAGGGGTTCGTCGAGGTCGCCGGGTCGTTCTACGGGCCGTCGTCGTTCCGTGTCACGCGCAACGACGGCCGGACGTGGACGTTCGACCAGCCGGGCACGCAGGGCCTGCAGTACGAGGCCGCCGAGGTCGCGCGCCGCGTCGCGGACGGCGAGACGCAGAGCCCGCGCATGACGTGGCAGGGCACGCTCGACGTCATGCGCACCATGGACGAGGTCCGCCGCCAGGTCGGCGTCGTCTACCCGGGCGAGTAGCCGCCCGCCACGAGACGCGTTCGGTGCAGCGGAGTTCGTGAACCAACCAGAAGAACTCAGCGGGCAGCCCGACACTCGCGACGGACACGTACGGACCTGCCTGCGACTCGTCGAAGCGGCTCACCAGTTCGTCTCCCAGGCGACATACTTCGCCGCCGCCCGCAAGATGTCCCGCTCGGTGTTCACCTTGCGGGCCGCGTCCTCGAGCTCGACGACCCGCGTCCGCAACCGCGCGACCTCCTGCTCCGGCGTCTCACCCACCGGCGGCACCGTCACCGCCGACCGGGACTGGCCCCGGATCGGAACACCGGCGGCCTTGATCCAACCCGACAACGTTCCCCGCTGCGTGAACACCCGCCACCAGGTCGCTTTCACCACGAACCGCGAAGTGTCGGATCCAGCGAGCGTCGCCGCCGATGGGAATCGATCCGAGCTTCCGCCGATCGTTCCACCAGGCAGGCGATCGTCGAGGCGTCCAACCTGCGGGCGCAAGGTGCCGAGCGGTCTGGATAAACTCCGGTCAGCGTAGGGACGGCAACTCATTCGTATTCGCGTGCACGATGCCGCCTCACAATCAGGAACACCCCAAGCCCAATCGTCGCGACACCTGCCAGCGCGTAGGAAATCGAGACCCAACGCTGTTGGTTCGAGACGAGGGCGAGGAGCGCTGTGGCGCAGCCGACCGCGATCAGCCCCAGAAGGAATACGACGTTGCTGCCGTACCGCTGTCGATACGCTCCGAGAACGATCGCGGCGCCAAAGGGAACTGCCCACCACATGTTCATGAGCAGTTGTACGTTCCGCGCTTGACCTGCGTCGGGTACCACAGGGTGGGCGGATACACCTTTGCCCCGAAGCAATTTCCGTTCTCATAGTATCGACCTGCGACGGTCCCGTTCACGGCGAGAAATCCCGCGATTATGGCCACCGGCGCGACGAATGCCGCCGCGATTGTCGTGATGCCGGCGCCTACCAGAGACCCATCGCGGATATTGCGCGTCGCAGTACGGTTCCAGCGCACCGTGCATGAGATGCTTCCGCAGTCGTACTGCACTGTGGGGTCAGCGACGATCGGATAGGCATAGTTGCCGTGCGCGACGTGATCGACGACCTGAATGACCGTGTCATGCGCAACCTCGTAGTGGGTCGGTACGGCGGTCCCCGTCGCATCGCGCGCCCAGGGCGCATCCAGCGAGGCAACTTCGAGCACCACGTCGGCCTGGGAGTCGGTGCTCAGAGTTACTGAGCCATCGGGGTTGATTGTTGGCGTGAGGCCCTCGAACGTCAATGAGTAGCGTTCGGGTGCCGACGAGTCCACGAGGACGACTGCGGCCCGGAGTGCGTGCGGAAGTGCCTGGACTGCAAGACTGACTGGGGACCCGGCCGATGCGTAAACAACAGTTCCGTCGTCGGCCATTTTTGCGACCGCGTCTGCGGGAACACTTGGCATGCTGACGCCGAAGGATTCGACGAGTCCTGATGTCGGTGTCACCACGATGTCTTCCATCGGGTTCTCCGGGATCGCGGTCACGCCGCTCTCGCTATGGGCGACGAACGCGTCATCCATCACGGTCGGGCGTGTCACATGGGCTTCCGGAGCTGCCGTGGCCACGTCGGCCGCGATTCGGTCGATGATGTCCGTGCCGTCGTCGATTCCTGTCGCGCTCGTGATGCCGAGTGCGGTGAAAGTGAGGCATGCGGTCGTTGTCGCAACCGCTCGGACAAGACCTTGCGGTCTGGTTTGGCAATTCATCAAGAAGTCCCCCCGCGCGGTCTCGTGCATAGCCAGGTACCGTGCGACACCAAGTTCTACACGACGCCTTGCGTCGGGGTCAACGGCTCAACCGGAGTGCTTGACGGGTGTGTGGGTCGCGGCGGATACCCTGACCGCGTGACGACGAGCCTGCTGCCCAGCGTGCCGACGAGTGCCGACGGGCCGGGTGCACGCGGCGTGTTCGTGTCGTTCGAGGGCGGCGACGGCGCGGGCAAGTCGACGCAGGCGCGGCTGCTCGCGGACTGGGTGCGCGGGCTCGGACGCGAGGTCGTGCTCACGCGCGAGCCGGGCGGCACGGAGCTCGGCCGGACGCTGCGCGACGCGGTGCTCCACGGCGACCACGTCGACGCGCGCACCGAGGCGCTGCTGTACGCGACCGACCGCGCGCACCACGTCGCGTCGCTCGTCCGGCCCGCCCTGGCGCGCGGCGCGCTCGTCGTGACCGACCGGTACCTCGACTCGTCCGTCGCGTACCAGGGATCCGGTCGCGACCTGGGGGCCGACGAGGTCGAACGGCTCAACCTGTGGGCCACGGGCGGGCTGCTCCCGCACGCGACGATCCTGCTCGACGTCGACCCGGACGTGGGGCGCACGCGCCTCACGGGCCAGCCGGACCGGCTCGAGCGCGCGGGCGACGACTTCCACCGGCGCACGCGCGCCGCGTTCCTCGCCCGCGCCGCCGCCGACCCCGCACGTTGGCTCGTGCTCGACGGCACGGCGTCGCCCGACGAGCTCGCGCGCGCGGTGCGAGCCCGCCTCGCGCCGGTCCTCGGGGTCGGTGCGGCATGAGTGTCTGGGAGGGGCTCGTCGGGCAGGAGCCCGCGATCACCGAGCTGCAGCGGGCGGTCGTCGACCCGCAGGCGATGACGCACGCCTGGTTGTTCACGGGACCGCCCGGGTCGGGGCGGTCCAACCTCGCGCGCGCGTTCGCCGCGGCGCTGCAGTGCGAGCAGGGCGGCTGCGGCACGTGCCACGCGTGCACCACGGTGCGCAGCGGGACGCACCCCGACGTGACGGTCGTCGCGACCGAAGGGGTCAACATCCTCATCGACGCGGTGCGCCCGCTCGTCGAGCTCGCGCAGCGCTCCCCGTCCGAGGGCCGCTGGCGCGTGATCCTCGTCGAGGATGCCGACCGGCTCGTCGAAAAGACGTCGAACGTGCTGCTCAAGGCGCTCGAGGAACCCGCACCGCGCACCGTCTGGATGCTGTGCGCACCGAGCCCGCAGGACGTGCTCGTGACGCTGCGCTCGCGCTCGCGCGCGGTGGCCCTGCGGGTCCCGCCCGTCGAGGCGGTCGTCGACCTGCTCGTCGCGCGGGACGGCATCGACCGCGAGGTCGCCGAGGTCGCGGCGCGCGCCGCGCAGAGCCACGTGGGGATCGCGCGGCGCCTCGCCCGCGACCCCGAGGCGCGCCGCCGTCGCTCGGACGTGCTGCAGGTCGCGGCCCGCATCCGCGGCGTCGGTGATGCGGTGCTCGCGGCGGGCGACCTCGTCGCGACCGCGCAGGCCGACGCGAAGGCCGCGACCGAGGAACGCGACGCGACCGAGCGCGCGGCCCTCCTGCGCACGCTCGGCGCCGAGGGGGCGACGACGATCCCGCCCGCCGTGCGCGCGCAGGTCCGTCAGCTCGAGGAGGACCAGAAGCGCCGCGCGACGCGCGCGCAGCGCGACGTGCTCGACCGCGCGATGCTCGACCTGCTGTCGCTGTACCGCGACGTGCTCGTCGTGCAGCTCGGTGCGGACGTCTCGCTCGTGAACCTCGACCACGACGAGACCGTGCGCGGGCTCGCCGCCGCTTCCACGCCCGAGCAGACGCTGCGTCGCATGGATGCGATCAACCAGGCGCGCACCCGGCTCGAGGGCAACGTGGCGCCCCTGCTCGCGGTCGAGGCGATGGCCATCGCCCTGCGCCCCCAGGGGTGACCGCGCGTCGTCCACAGGGAGGCGGTCGTCGGCGCGGGGGGCCAGGTTCGGTGGCTACCGTGTCCGGGTGCTGAACCTGCTCCCGCGCCGTGCCGCTGCCCGTCCGATGCTCCGGCTGGCCGCCGTCCTGGTCGTCGGGGCGCTCGTGGTGAGCGGGTGCACCGCGGCGCAGGACGACGCGCGACCGACGCCGACCGCGTCGGTGAGCACCACGACGCCGGACGCGTCGGGTGCCCCGGCGGGGCTGGAGGAGTACTACGAGCAGCGGCTCGTGTGGGAGTCGTGCGAGGACGGGATGGAGTGCAGCACGGCGCTCGTCCCGCTCGACTACGCCGACCCCGCGGGCACGTCCGTGAAGGTCCGGATGCGCCGCCAGCCCGCGAAGGGTGACGACCGGATCGGGGCGCTGCTGATCAACCCGGGCGGGCCGGGCGGTTCGGGGTACGACTTCGTGGCGAGCGCGCGGGACATGGTGAGCGCAGCCGTCCAGAAGCGCTACGACCTGGTCGGCTTCGACCCGCGCGGCGTGCACGCCTCGTCGCCGGACATCACGTGCTACCCGGCACCGAAGATGGACGCGCTCCTCGCGGTCGACGCCGACTACTCGACGCTCGAGGGTGTCGAGGCGGCGATCGACCGGTTCGCGGACTTCTCGCAGGCCTGCCTCGAGAACACCGGGCCGCTGCTCGGGCACGTCGACACCGTGAGTGCCGCGCGGGACATGGACGTGCTGCGCGCGGCGCTCGGCGACTCCACGCTCCACTACCTCGGCTACTCGTACGGCACGCAGCTCGGGGCGACGTACGCGGCGCTGTTCCCGCAGCGTGTGGGGCGCCTCGTGCTCGATGGTGCGGTCGACCCGACGCTCACGAGCGACGAGGCGACGTACGGGCAGGCGGTCGGGTTCGAGAACGCGCTGCGCGCCTACGTCGAGGACTGCCAGGCGGGTGCGCGGTGCCCGTTGCCGGGTGACGTCGACCGGGGGATGGCCCAGATCCGACGTCTGCTCGACCGGGCCCGCATCTCGCCCCTGCCGACCGGCGACGCCGCCCGGCCGCTCACGCAGTCGCTCGCATTCACGGGCATCGCCGTGACGCTCTACTCGAAGGACTCGTGGCGGTACCTGACGTCGGCGCTCACGGCGGCGCTGCGCGACAACGACGGTTCGGTGCTCCTGCAGCTGTCCGACATCTACTACGACCGGGAGGCGAACGGCACCTACTCGTCGAACTCGACCGAGGCGTTCTGGTCCATCGGGTGCCTCGACGACCGTGCGTCCGCCGACCCCGACGTCATGGCCGCCGAGGCCGCGCGCATCGAGAAGGCCGCGCCGACCGTCGGTATGGCGTTCACCTACGCCGGCGTGCTGTGCGCGCGGTGGGCCGTCCCCGAGGTGGGCGGGCTCGACGACTACTCGGCGCCCGGAGCGGCACCGATCGTCGTGATCGGCACGACGAACGACCCGGCCACGCCGTACCAGCAGGCCGTCGCGCTCGCCGACATCCTCGACTCCGGCACGCTGCTCACCTACGAGGGGGAGGGGCACACCGCGTACGGGAGCTCGAACGCGTGCATCGTGGACGCCGTCGACGGCTACCTGATCGACGGCACCGTCCCCGAGGACGGCCTGCGCTGCTGACGGGTCGGGCTCGGCCGGGTCGCTGACCTCGTCGGACGGTGTGCCGCCGCTCGCTTTGGAGACCCGGCACCCTGGCGGGTACAGTAGGCGCGCTCGCCGGACCGGTCAGGCAGACCGGCCTCGCAGCGCCGCCTTAGCTCAGTCGGCAGAGCGTCTCACTCGTAATGAGAAGGTCTGGGGTTCGATTCCCCAAGGCGGCTCCATCGAAGGCCCGAGATCCCGGTGATCTCGGGCCTTCGTCGTCATCGGCGCACCCGCTGCCGACGAGCCCGAGCGGACGGAGACGAGGACCGTGACCGACCCGACCACGCCACGCGGACCGGGGCGCGCCTCGGCCCTCCGCCGGCTCTCGCGCGATCAGCAGGTGCGCGCGGCGCTGGCCGCGGGCGTCGTGATCGCGGTCGCCGCGATCTTCTCGGCGGACCGCTACCCGTGGCCGTTCGCGCTGATCGCGGTGATCTGGGTCGTCGCGACCGTGACCCGCGTCGTGCAGGCGCTGCGCGCACCGACACCGGGGTCGCCCCACGAGGCGACGGGACCGGGGTCGTCGCCCGACGAGCCGACAGGCGACTAGAGCAGCGTGGGGCAGGGGCCGACGACGAGCGGCTCACCCACGGGGTGACCGGCGTCGCCGTCGCGGCCGTGCGACGCGTAGCGGTGTGCGACGACGAGCCCCGGCACCCGGACGTCGGACGCGAGCACGACGACCGCGTGGTCGGCGCCCTGCGAGGCCGCTGTCTGGTCGGACGGGATCGCGCCGAGGCCCGGGACGGCCACGCCAGCGTCGTCGTCGAGGGGGACGACCCAACCGATCGCGGCGCGCAACGCGATCGCGTCGACGACCCAGTGCTCGGCGAGCCCGAGGGCCTCGTCGGGGTCGGTCGGGAACCACTTCACCTGGACGGTCGTGCCGTCGTCGCGCATGGCGAACGGGGTGGGACCGTCGAACAGCGCAGTCGTCAGTCCGCGGTCGAGCGCGCGCAGCGCGAGGTTCTGCACGTCGACGGACGGGACGTACGGCAGCTCGGTGGGCGTGCGGTAGCGCACGACGGGCTCGGGTGCGGGTGCCTCGCCCGCATGCGACGCGCGACGACCGTGCGGGACCTCGTCGACCGTGGGCGGGCGCGGGGTGGGCACCCCGGGCTCGGCGGTGCGCTCGTCGGCAGGGGTCGGGTCGCTCGGCTGCGGATCGTCGCCGGCGGCGCCCTGCACACCCGCGAGGTGCTGCGCGGCCGCGTCGACGTAGCCCGCGAGCCAGGTGGCGTCGACGAGCACGTCCGACGACTCGTCGGCCAGCGCGTGCGGGAAGGAGTCGGCCCCGGACAGCGCGGGGGCGACCTGCCCGGAGCCGCGGGTCCAGCGGCGCCGCACGTCCGTGAACGGGACGACCGCGGCGGTGCCGTCGGTGGAGAGCAGGGCCGGGGAGGCGGCGGGGGCGTCGACGTGGAGCACCCACCGTGCCTCGGGAGCGCCCGCGAGCACGAGGTCGCCGACGCCGACGGCGATCGACGAGATCATCGGACCCGGGTCGGGGCGCTCGTCGGGCGGGGTCCGCAACCACGCCGTGTGCGCGGCCTCGAGCAGGCCGCCGAGACCGTCGACGGTGCCGACCGCCGCACCGCTGCTCGCGAGGTGCCCGCGCAGCCGGTCGAGGTGGGTCGACTCGGCGGCCGTGAGCTCGCGCATGCCCGCGGCCGGCCCCGCGGGGGCGTCCAGCGCACGCACGTCGGTCATGTCGTCCGCATCGGCGCGCGCGAGGTCCGGCTTGAGGGGCCGTGGGTCGTTCCATCCGCTCGACGCGTCCGCGGGGTCTCGGTTCGTCCCGAGCCTGGGGGTTTGCGCCGGACCGGGCTCCGGACGAGACTCGCCCGATGGTCCGGCAGCCGACTCGTCGCGTCACGGCCGTCGCCGCGACGGCTGCGGTCGCGCTCGCCACCGGGCTCGTCGGGCTGGTGCTGCACCGTCAGGACGCCGCCGCGGACGACGCCGCCGCGGCGAGTGCGAGCGCGCGGGCCGAGCTCGTGTCGGACGTCCGGGTCGACGAGGACGCGATCCAGCGCGCGATGGACGGCCGTGGCGCCGCGGAGCTCGGGGCGTCGGTGCGGCAGGAGGCGCGCGGCCTCCTCCTCGACGCGGTTGAGAATGGCATCGCGACGCTCGACGTCAGCGAGGACGAGGTCGCCGACGAGTCGGTGCGCGACACGCTGGCCGACGCCGTGCAGCGCGCTAAGCACGCGCTCGAGTCGACCCCGGCCGACGCGTCCCCGGCACCCGACGGGCCGACCGGGGCGGGGGAGTCGGCCGCGTTGCTGCGCGCGCTCACCGCGGAGGTCGGCGCCGCCGAGGCGGTCGTGCACGAGGCGCACGACGCGTTCGTCGCGACCCGTGAGGCCGAGCGCGCCGCCCAGCAGGCGCAGGCGGCGCGCGCGAAGCCACCGTCGTCGCAGCAGGGTGCGACAGGTTCGACAGGCTCGAGCGGTTCGGGCAGCACCGGCGGCTCGGGTGTCGACCGGTGCACGACCACGTACGACGGCCCGCCCTTCTACACGTCGCCCCCGACGAAGGGTGGCGACGGCTCGAACGGCAAGCTGCCCCCGTCGATGCTCACCGCGACGTCCTGGGGGGTCGACCCGAAGGGCACGCGCTACTACCTGCGCTCGGCGGCGACCGCGGCGCTCGAACGGCTCGACGCCGCGTTCCGCGCGCAGTTCGGGCACCACCTGGACCTCGACCTCACCTACCGCGACTACGCGACGCAGGTCGCGATGCGCGAGGCGCTGGGCTCGATCGCCGCCGTCCCCGGCACGTCGATGCACGGCACCGGCCTCGCGCTCGACGTCCCGGAGCTGCCGTGCGAGTACGGCTACGGCACGCCCCAGCACACGTGGCTCACGACGACGGGCCGGTCGTTCGGCTGGGTGCAGCCGTCCTGGGCGGCGAAGCACGGCAGCAACCCGGAGTACTGGCACTACGAGTACACGGGCTGACGGCCACCGGAGTCCGCCGGTGCGGGTGGGGTTGGTCGCGCCGGACGCGACGATCTCCACCCGGCAGCGGGTGCCGAGCCGCGCTATGCCGGGTCGTCGCTCGTCGGGGGGCGGGCGCGGGACGGTTGGACGCGCTTGGGCTCGCCCGGCATCTTCGGGTACTCGGGCGGGTAGGGCAGGTCGGTGTCGCCGTGGTCGGCCTCCTGCCGGTCGGCGAGCTCGAGCAGCGACTCGATCGAGAACCGGCCGGGGGCGTGCGCCGCGAGCGGTGCGAACAGGTCTCCGACGGCGGCGAACCGCGCGGGCATCGTCGTGACGTCGAAGTCGTCGGGGTGGACCTCAGCGACCTCGTCCCAGGTCAGCGGCGCGGAGACGGTCGCGCGCGGGTTGCTGCGCACCGAGTACGCGGACGCGATCGTGCGGTCGCGGGCCATCTGGTTGTAGTCGACGAAGATCTTCGCGCCGCGCTCCTCCTTCCACCACTTCATGGTGACCGCGTCGGGCAGGCGCCGTTCGAGCTCGCGCCCGAACGCGATCGTCGCGCGGCGCGCCTCGACGAACGTCCAGCGCGGCTCGATCGGCACGAACACGTGGATCCCGCGCCCGCCGGACGTCTTCGGCCAGCCCTGCAGCCCGTGCTCGTCGAGCAGCTCGCGCACGTGCGGTGCGACGCGCGCGGCGTCGGAGAAGTCCGTGCCGGGCTGCGGGTCGAGGTCGATGCGGAGCTGGTCGGGGCGGTCCACGTCGTCGGACGTCACGGGCCACGGGTGGAACGTGAGCGTCCCGAGGTTCGCGGCCCACGCGACGACCGCGAGCTCGCTCGGGGCGACCTCGTCGGCGGTGCGCCCCGACGGGAAGGCGATGCGCGCGGTCCGCACGTAGTCGGGTGCGCCGGCCGGCACGCGCTTCTGGTAGAACGCGTCGCCCGACGAGTCCGCGCGCGTCGCGAGCCGGGCACCCTCGAACACGCCCTTGGGCCAGCGCTCGAGGGTCGTCGGGCGGTCGAGCAGCGCCGCGAGGATCCCGTCACCGACCGCGAGGAAGTACTGCACGACGTCGAGCTTCGTGAGGCCGCGCTCCGCGAAGTAGACCTTGTCGGGGCTGCTGACGCGCACGGTCCGGCCGCGGACGTCGATCTCGGTCGCCGTGCTCGGTGCGGGCATGCGACCCACGGTAGGTGCAGCGGGTGCCGGGTGCACCGGGTGACGTCCTGCACCCGGTGGTGGCACGATTCCGCCGTGCCTCCCGACGTCCCGACGCTGCCCACGCCCGCGCGCGGCGTCGCGCGGCTGCCCGTCGGGCGTGGCGCAGACCTGTACGAGCCGGACGTTCGTCCGGCGGACGGCACGTTCGTCCGGCACGCTGGATCCGTGGGCGACGTCCGGGACATCCGTAGCGCAGCGAGCGTGCGCCGTCGTACGCCGCAGGTGCGCGACGAGATCGTCCTGGACGCCGCACCCGCGGCGCCGCGCACGGCTCGCCGCTGGGTGATGCAGGTCGCCGCGGCCGCGGGCATCGGGGGAGCTGCGAACCAGGTCGCCGAGCTCCTGACCGGCGAGCTCGTCGCGAACACGGTCGTGCACGGACCGGCCGGGGCGCCCGTCGTCGTCCGGGCGACCGTGACCGACGGCGTGCTGCGGGTCGACGTCGAGGACTGCGGCGGCGGGACCCCGCGCCTGCGCCGCACCGGACCGACAGCGCCGAACGGGCGCGGCCTCGCGCTCGTCGACGCCCTCGCGTCCGGGTGGGGCACGACGCACGAGACCGGCCGCACGACCGTGTGGTTCGAGGTCGACGACTTCTGACGTCGCAGGTCGCGCGCCGGTTCATCGCCCGTCGTCGAGCCGCCCGCTGCGCGCGCGGACCCGTCGTTTCGCGTAGTTTCGCCCTGAGGAGGTACCGATGAGCGACAGCGAAGGCACGACCCGCACGGCGCGTCTGCCGCAGGTCACCGCGGAGGTGCGCGACGACGGGACGGGGCAGATCTCGGTCGACGGTGTCATCGAGGCGATCCGCATGGCCAACCTCCAGGAGGCGGGGGCGGCGATCACCGAGCGCATCGCGGCGCTCGCGGGCGAGGTCGGGGCACCCGTCCCGGTGCAGGTCCGCGACCCCGACGGCATGTGGTCGCTCGTGATCCACCCGGACGGCCTGGTCGACGAGGCGCCGAGCGTGACGTCGGACGACGAGCCCGCGGTCGCCTCGCCGCAGACCACCGACGCCGCGCACATCGCCGAGGCCGCGCTCGCCGCGGCGGGTGCGGTCGGCTCCCCGGGCGCCGACCTCGGGACGTTCGACACGGGCGCGATCGTGGCCGCGACGAGCGACCCGTCGGCCGCCGGCGCGGCACCGGTCACGCCGGACGTGGCCCGGACGGCCGCGTCCCCGGCGACCCCCTCGGCGGCGCCCGCCTCCACGACAGGAGCGCCCGGTGCGGCCCCGAGCGGTGCGGCCCCGAGCGGCGCGGTGCCGACGGCCGACCACCCGAGCGCGAGCTCTCCCGCGCCCGGTCCCGACGCCGCGGACCCGACGGGGGTGAGCGCAGGATCGTCGGACCGGCGCCTCGCGCCCACCGCCGCGGACCACGTCACGGCCGCCTCGCTCCCGACGCTCGACGACCTGCTCGCCAAGCGCCACCCGGCGTCGACCGGTCCGGCCGAGCACGGCTGGCGCGCGGGCGTCCGCAAGGCCACGTTCGGCGGGGTCCGGCTCGCGCCGGGCCGGGCCGAGCGGCAGCGCCGCGTCCAGACCGCGGCGGTGCGGCGCACGTTCGACGGGCCGCGCACGGTCGTCGTGCTCAACCCCAAGGGCGGCGCGCACAAGACGACCGCGACGATGCTGCTCGCGGCGACGTTCGGGCTGCAGCGCGGCGGCTACACGCTCGCGTGGGACAACAACGAGACGCGCGGCACGCTCGGCTGGCGCTCGGCGCACACCGAGCACCAGCACACCGCGGTCGACCTGCTGCACGCGCTGCCGTCGCTGGGCGGCGCGTCGACGGTGCGCGTGGGCGACCTCGACGGCTACGTCCGCACGCAGGTCGACGAGCAGTTCGATGTCCTCGCGTCCGACGAGTCCTCGGCGAGCGGGTCCTCCATGGACGCCGTGTCGTTCGCGTCGCTGCACCGCGTGCTGTCGCGGTTCTACCGCGTCCTCGTCATCGACACGGGCAACAACATGCGTGCGTCGAACTGGCAGGCGGCGATCGACGCGGCGGACCAGGTCGTCGTCGTGTCGACGATCCGGGAGGACACCGCCCAGTCCGCGGCGTGGGCGCTCGACGCGCTGCGCTCGACGGGCCACGACGACGCCGTGCGCCGCGCGGTCACGATCCTGTCCGCGCCCGACCGCAAGGTCGACAAGGACCTCCGCAAGCGCCTGCACACGCATTTCGGTGCGCTGACGCGCGCGGTCGTGGAGGTGCCGTTCGACGCGTCCCTCGTGGCGGGCGGGCCGATCGCGTTCGAGTCGTTGCGCCCGGCGACGCGCGACGCGTGGCTGCGCGCGACGGCCGTGGTGGCCGACGGTCTGTAGGCGACCGGTGGCCGGTGCGCTCGTCGGGCGTGCGGATCGTGCCGGGCGTGCGGCGCGACGCGACGCGCGCGTGCAAGATCCGGTCGCGGTGCGACACCAGGGGGCGAGGGGTCGCTGCCGTGCGCCCCGAGCAGTCGACGAGACGAGGGGCGCGTGCGGGAGCGGACGGTCGGCCGCCGGGTGGGCGGCGCGGTCGGCGAGGACGTGGCGGCCGTGACGGAACAGTCCGACGAGCGTGCGGTCGACGAGCCGGACCCCGACGAGGCCGTCCCCGACGAGGCCGTCCCCGACACGCGCGTGCCCGACGCAGCGCCGACCGGGCCGCGGGACGACGCCTGGTTCACGGCCCTCGTGCTCGCGCACGAGCGGGAGGTCCACCGGTATCTCGTGCGCCGTGCCGGTCAGGACGCCGAGGACCTCACGGCGGACGTGCTGACGATCGCGTGGCGACGACGGGACGATGTGCCGGAGGGCGCCGAGCTGCCGTGGCTGTACCGCACCGCGGGCTTCGTGCTGGCCAACCACCGGCGCAAGAGTCGACCGGTGCCGGTCGAGCACGTGCCGGAGGTCGTGGACGACGACGACCCCGCGTTGCGCGCCGTGCACGACGAGCAGGTCCGGCTCGCGCTCGCGGCCCTGAGCCCGCGCGACCGCCAGATCGTCCTGCTCAACGCGTGGGAGGGCCTCACGGGACAGGCCCTCGCGGACGTGCTCGGCATCAGCCGCGGCGGCGCCGACGCGGCCCTGAGCCGCGCCCGCTCCCGCCTGGCGGCCGCCTGGTCCCAGCCTGACCGCCCCGCCACCGCCTGATCGTGCGACGTTCTGGTCGTCCGCAGCGACCAGAACTTCGCACGGCCCGCGGTGCAAGGCGGCGGGTGCGGGGGACAGAAGGGGGTCGTAGGGGACGGCAGTCGAGCAGCAGTCGACCAGCAGTCGACCAGCACAGGAGGATCTTGTGAGCACGCAGCGGCCGGACGACGACGGCACCGAGGTCGACCCCGAGCTCCTCGCCGATGCGCTGCGGCGGGTCGCCGCCGCGGACCCCGCCGCGGACGCGGTGCTCGACACCGCGTCGTTGCACGCGACCCTCGCGGCCACCACGGGCGTGACCGTGCCGTCCGACGAGCTCGCGGCGGCCCGGGCGCGTCGGCACCGGACGCGGTGGTTCCAGGTCGCCGCCGCGGTGGCGGCCGTCGCGGTCGTCGGGACCGGTGGGTACGCGTGGGGCGCGCACGAGCGCGCACCGCAGGTCGCGGCGCCGATCTCGCTCGGGGCGGCGGGTGCGTCGTCGGAGGTATCCGGGGCGGTCGGCGGGTTCGGGGCGCGCCTGCCCGGCTCGGCCGCCGACGCGACGTCCGACGTGGTGGGGTCGTTCGACGGCCCGGCGCCGATCGGCGGCGACACCGCGCGCCACCCGATGAGCTTCCCGGCCTACGGCGGGCGGATCGTGTTCACCGGCGGTCCCGGGCTGTCCGACGACCGCGGCGAGCAGGCCGCGTGGGGGTTCGACGCCGCGGGCGTCTACTCGCGCGCGACGCTCGACCGGGTCGCGGACGTGTTCGGCGTGAGCGGGGCGGTCTCCGACGAGTACGGGCTCGCGAAGGGTTCGACGGACGGGACCGGGCCGAGCGTGAGCCTCGCGCCCGACGGCCTCGCGAGCGTGTCCTACTACGACCCGACCCGCGACCCGTGGTCGTGCGCGGTGCGCTCCGCGCCCGACCGCCCGTCGAGCGGCGACGGGGCCGGGACGGGCTCGGGCTCGACGGGCGCCGCGCGGCTGGGAGACGGGGTCGTCGCGGTACCCGAGCCGGGACTCGTCGCGCCGACGGCCCCCGCGCTGCGGCCGTGCGCCGACGGCCGACCGTCCGCGTCCGCCGCGGTGCGCGTCGCGCGCGACACGCTCACGGCGCTCGGGCTCGACGCCGCGTCCTACCAGGTCGCCGCGGACACGAGCGTCGGTCAGGTCGGCGGTGCGACGACCGTGCTCGCCACACTCGTCGTCGACGGGCAGGCCAGCGGGGTGCAGTGGAGCTTCACGGTCGACGCCGAGGGCCTGCAGGCCGCGTACGGTCCGCTCGCGCCGCTCGTCGCGCTCGGGGACTACGACGTCGTGAGCGCGCAGGAGGCCGTCGACCGGCTCAACGACCCGCGGTTCACGACGAGCTGGGGCGGCGTGTGGCCGCTCGCGATGCGGTCGTTCGACACGGCGGGCTCGTCGGCCTCCGGCGCCGTCTCGCCCGAGATCGCACCTGGGGTCGCGCCCGAGGTGCCCCCGACGCCGCGCGCCGGGGACCCGTTCGCATGGCCCGTCACGCGCGTGACCGTCACCGGCGCGCGCCTCGGGGTCGCGCTGCAGACGTTCGACGACGGGTCGAGCGCGCTCGTGCCCGCGTACGAGCTCAGCGACGGCTCGGGCAGCACGTGGAGCGTGCTCGCGGTCGCCGAGAGCGAGCTGGACCTGACGAGCTGACGTTCGCAGGACGTCCGGACCGGGTGGGTGCGTCCTCGGCCGGGCACGGACGCGGGACCGGGGCGACGCGGAGGGTGTCGACCCGGTCCCGAGTCGTCCCGGGGGCTAGCGTGAGCCTGACCGGTTCGTCGGACCGACCCCACGGACGGGAGGCCGCATGACCACGGCCCTGGTGGTGCTGCTCGTCGGCGTGCTGCTGTGCTTCTACGGCATCCGCTCCGTCAACCTCGCGCTCGTCGCGGCGGGGTTCGCGCTCGGGTTCCTCGTCGCGGAGGCGTTCGACGCCGACCCGTGGACGCAGCTGTGGGTGGGGCTCGGGTCCGGCGTGCTGATGTGGCTCGTCGTGTCGCTCGTGTTCCGGTTCGCGACGTTCGTCGTCGGGCTCGCGACCGGCGCGGTCGTCGGCGCGAAGCTGTGGGCCGCGCTGTCCGACCCGGGGACCAGCACGTTGCTGGGCATCGTGCTCGTCGTCGCGACCGCGTACGTGGCCGCGCTGCTCGCGGAGAAGTACGCGCGCCGCGCGCTGCTGTGGTTCACGGCGCTCGGCGGCGCGAGCGTCATCCTGTCCGGCGCGGCGATGCTGTGGGACCGGGGGCTCGGGTTCCTCGCGCACCCCGACGAGGGCTGGCAGCAGACCGTGATGCTCGTCGTGTGGCTCGCCGTCGCCGGCAGCGGCTGGTACGTGCAGCGGCAGATCTTCCGCTCGCGCCTGGGCCTGCCGCCCAAGCCGGACAAGCCGGCTCCCGCGGCGCCCGCCGGTCCCGCGACGCCCGCGGTCGAGCCGCCGGCCTCCGCCACCTGATCGCACGACGAGCCCGCGCGCGCCGCACCGGTCCGGCCGGTGTCGGGGCACTGCTCTACGGTGACGGCATGACGGACGGTCGCCTGCTGCTCCTCGACACCGCGTCGCTCTACTTCCGCGCGTACTTCGGGGTGCCCGAGTCCGCGGGGCGGGCGCCCGACGGCACGCCCGTGAACGCGGTGCGCGGGCTGCTCGACATGATCGCGCGGCTCGTGGTCGACCGGCGTCCGACGAGGCTCGTCGCGTGCTGGGACGACGACTGGCGCCCCGAGTTCCGCGTCGCCGCGATCCCGTCGTACAAGGCGCACCGCGTCGCGGTCGAGGTGCCGGGGACGACGGGCGTCGAGGAGGTCCCCGACACGCTCGCGCCCCAGGTGCCCGTGATCGCCGACGTGCTCGCCGCGCTCGGCATCCCGCGGCTCGGCGCACCGGGCTTCGAGGCCGACGACGTGATCGGCACGCTCGTCGCGCGCGAGGCCGCGCGACCCGCGCAGGACCGCGATCCCGTGGACGTCGTGACGGGGGACCGGGACCTGTTCCAGCTCGTCGACGACGAGACGCGCGTGCGGGTCCTCTACACCGTCAAGGGCATCAAGGACCTCGAGGTCGTGGACGTCGCGCGGCTCACCGAGCGGTACGACATCCCGTCCGGACCCGCCTACGCGGACCTGGCCGCGCTGCGCGGTGACCCGTCGGACGGCCTGCCCGGCGTGCCCGGGATCGGGGAGAAGACCGCGGCCGCGCTCGTGCGACGCTACGGCTCGCTCGACGGCGTGCTCGCGGCCCGCGACGCCGGCGACCCGGGGCTGACGCCGACGCAGCGCCGTCGGCTCACCGAGGCCGCCGACTACCTCGCGGTCGCCCCGCGCGTCGTCCGCGTCGCGACCGACGCGCCCGTCGCCCAGGTCGACGACCGGCTGCCCCGCACCCCGGCCGACCCCGACGCGCTCGTCGCGCTCGCGGAACGGTGGGGGCTCGCGAACGCCGTCACGCGTCTGGTCACGGTGCTCGCGGGCTGAACTCCGATCCGGGTCCCGATCAGTCGCGGGTCCACACGTTGGGGGCGAGCTCCTGCCAGCCGTCGGCGGTGCTCGGCGCGTGGCCCGCGGCGGCCAGCGTCACGACGTCACGACCGTCGGGGTCCGTCGCGGTGACCGCGAAGCGGTCGTTGGCCGGTGCGCACGACTGCGTGGGCAGGTCGCCCTCGAGCAGCGTGACCAGGCAGATCGAGCCGTTCGACGTGGTGCCCGCGTAGAGCGTGCCCCAGGCCGCCGTGCCGAGGAGCCGGGTGCTGGTCGACGTGACCGTCAACGTCTCGAGCACGTCGGTCGCGATCCGGTCCGCGGCCGACTGGTCCGCGGCCAGGGCGGGCACGATGCTCGTCGGGTCCGTCGCACCCGACGGTGCGCTGCGGATCGCGTCGACTCCCGCGACACCGAGCACCACCAGGGCGAGCGCGACGACGATGGCGATGGCCCCCCACGCACGGGAACGTCGGCGCGGCGCGGTGCCTGCGTCGCCGAAGTCACCGAACGCCTCGCCGAGGTCCAGGTCCTCGAACGTGGTCATGCACCGATCATCGGCACGCGTCCCCCGAAAGATGAGCCGCCACACCGCCGACCCGCTGATCACCCCCCAGCCCCCACCCGCCGCACCCCACCCGCAGCCCCCTCGCAGCCCTGCTGGCGGCTCCCACTTCCCAGCCCGCCTGGTCGCGCAACTCCACGTACCGCCGCGCGCAGGTGCTTCAGCGAACGCGTGGTTGAACGACACGCCGACAGGCTCTCGGCGTGTCGTTCAACGATCGCTTCGCTGAAGGTCACGCGGCGCGGCGGTAGGTGGGGTGGATGCGGGGTCGGTGGGGTGGATGTGGGGGAGGGCGTGCGGGGTCAGGGGACTCGGAGGACCTGGAGGGGGTCGCGCCAGGCGGCGACGAGCGCTGCGGGAAGGGCGCCCGCGAGCGACGAGAGGGCCAGAAGTATCCCGACAGCGGCGGGGAAGGCCAGGTCGGCGGACGACGACACCGTGAGGGTGCCCGTGACGAGCGACACGCAGCCGCCCATCACGACGCCGAGAACGACTCCGCTCGAGGTCTGGACCAGCACGTGCCCGACGATCGCGCTGCGGCTTGCGCCGAGCGCACGTCGACGGCCGATGTCGCGCCGCCGCCCAGCGGTTGAGCTGAGCACCGTGATCGACGTGAGCGCTGCGCTGACCGCGAGAATGATGAGGAGAAGCTGCCGCGACGAACGCCCGAGCTCGCCCGCGACGACCGACCGGAGCTCGAGCGCGCTGGCGGGCAGCTCGAGGGTCACGTCCTCGGGACGCTCGGCCCGCAGCGCTGCGGGGGCCGCGGTCGACAGCGCATCGACGTCGTCGACGTCGTCCGCCATGACATAGACGAACCGCAAGCCGTCCGTCGACACGTCGTCCGAGAGCGACGGCACGGTGTCGTCGTCCGCCACCAGGACGTTGGCGGCAAGGTTCGCCAGCGGTCCCGTCGCGTCGAACCGGCCGACGACGGGCCACGTGCGCAGTCCGTCGCTCACGGTTCCCGCCACGTCGCGAAGGCCCAGCACGTCGGAAGCATCGGTGCCGCTGATGGCCTCTCCCGGCCTCGGCAGCCGACCAGCAGTGAGCAGGATGGCACCGGCTCCCGGCGCACCGACGAAGGTCCGAGCTGCGACGGCAGGTCCGGACGGAACGGCTGCGTTGTGGACGTCGTGCGCCGGACCGAGCCCGAACGACCAGCGCACGGCGCGCAGCGACCCGATCTGCGCGACGGAGGCCGGCTGGATGCGGGCCGAGCCGGACGAGTCGAACAGGACCAGGAGTCGGGTACCGACGTCATCGATGTGGGCGACGACTGCCCGTTCGGCGGCCGCCGCCTGGCCGGTCGTCGCGAGGACGATCCAGCACGCGACCGCGACGACGGCCGCGATCGTCGCGGTCGAGATCCACTGTCGACGGGCCGCGACGAGACCGTCGCGGGCCAACCGGCCGGGATGTGGTCGTCCCGGCCACGTGGGGAACTCGCGCGAGGCGACCGGGTCGTCGGGGCGCATCATGCGGGTGCGCGCGTCGGCAGGTCGAGTCGCACGTCAGCGAGCTGCGCGAGACGCGGGTCGTGGGTCGCGACGACGACCGTGGCCCCGCGCCGCGCGTGCTGCTGGAGCGCGCCCCAGACGACGTCGGCGGTCGTCGGGTCGAGGTTGCCGGTCGGTTCGTCGCCGAGGACGAGCCGGGGGTCGGTGAGCAGTGCGCGGCACAACGCTGCACGCTGAGCCTGTCCACCCGAGATCTCCCCGGGGCGGTGGTCGGCGCGCAGCGTGACCCCGAGCGCGTCCATCAGGTCGTACGCGTGACGCACGGCCGCTGCCTGTGGCATCCCGGCGAACAGCGCAGCCTCACAGATGTTGTCGATGACGGAGCGGGTCGGATCGAGGACAGCGTCCTGGAAGACGAAGCCGATCATGGCAGCGCGGATCCGTGCGCGATCCACGTCGCCCAGACTGGACACGGCTGTCCCCTGCCACTGCACCAGCCCGTGCGTCGGGCGCACGAGCAGCCCCAGCAGATACAGGAGGGTCGACTTGCCGCTGCCGGACGCACCCGTGACGGCGGTGAGGGCACCGGCCTCGAACTGGACCGAGACTCCCTCGAAGACCGGTTCCTGCATGTGCGGGTACCGGAAGCCGAGGTCGTGAGCCGCGAGCGTCATCGCTCGGTCTCACGCTCGTCCGGCGTGCGAGAAGCCGCACCTTGCGGTGCGAAGAGCTGGACGGTCGTCCCGACCGCGAGGCCGTCGACGACGGCCACCCCACCGTCCGACGACACGACTGAGACCGGGATGCGGACCCCCGAGTCCGTCGTCACGAAGGTGTGGCCGGTCGGATCGGTGCCGATGGCGCTGACCGGGACCGTCGGCCCCGTCGCTGCCGGCGTGAGCTCCAGCTCGACGTGGATCACCGAAGACCCGCCGCCTGCAGGGACGTCGCCGCACTCGTCGCCGCACACCGCGCCTCCGTCCGCCCCGGTGAGGCTCAGCACGAGCCGCCCGTCGGCGGTGCGTGCGTCGGTGATCTGGGCGGGCCAGGTGTGGTCGGCGGACACGACGTCGACCTTCCCGGACGTCGGTACCGTCGCCGCCTGCTCGGCTGCCAGCTCGACCGAGAACGTCGGGACTGCGCCCAGGGCCTCGATCGCCGTCATCCCGGGTGTAGCGGGCGCACCGACGGACAGCTCGTCGGACACCTCGACGCGAGCAGGAAGGTGCGGGACGAAGAGGAGGTCGGCGCGCCGTACCGTCCCGTCGTCCGTCACGGCGACGGAGTGCTGCCACCGTTGCACAGCGCGGCGGGTCGCGGCATCGAAGTGGCCGTCCGCCTCGGCCTCGGTCAAGAAGCCGAGACTCACCAGCAGCTGTTGCAGCTGGCGCACATCTGGCCCCTCGTCGCCGACACTGAGGTCGCGGTACGCGGGGACGATACCTGTGGCGGCGATGACGGGTCGCATGTCGACCGTGAACACCACTTGTCCATCTGCGAGCTGGTCACCTGTGCGCAGCGGCACGGTCGTGATCGTCCCCGCGGCGGAACTCCGCACGGTGGAAGCCACGGGCCAGGTCGCGCTGGCTGGGAACGTGACGGTACGGCCGACGGTGCCGATCTGCACCGTGTAGGTCGTCTCGGCGCTCGACTCGGCGTCGACGCGTGGCGGGACGAGAGTGGTGCGTCCCGCCCAGTACCCGGCTGCGCCGGCCAGGCAGAGCGAGGCCGTCCACCCCAGAACCACGACGACGGACCGGCGGCGGTGGACGAGCCGTCGTCGTGAGAGCCCTTCTGCTCCGTCGCGATCGGCAGTTGTGCCGCTCACAGCCCCCGCAGCCCGGGTTCGGGGCAGGTGGAGCGTAGTCGCGCCTGCTCGGCCGCGACCCCATCCTCGCCGTGGGACGCGAGCTGGGCACCGATCTCGTCGTAGGGCGACCAGTCGCCCCCGCCGTCCACGTAGGTATCCTCGGTGACCGGGGGCTCGATCTCGTAGCCCTCATGGACGAGACACGCACGGACGTCGAGCTGACGTTCGTAGAGCTGCCTCAGCTGGTCGGCCGTCGGCTGTCGGTCATAGCTCTCGCCAACGATGTCGCGGGTGCACCGTGACAGGGCAGCAGGAGCATCGGGCGTCCCTTCAGGGAACTCGAAGCCGCCGTCGCCGAGCAACGTGAACGTGTAGCCCGCGTCGGTGAGACACGTCTGCTGCGCCTGGTAGAGCTCTTCGTCGAGTGCGGCCTGCTGTGCCATCCAGGCCGGTGGCGAGTACGCGGCTGTCGCCTGGTCTGACGTCTGCCCGTCGTTGTTCGAACATGCCGCGAGACCGGCGAGCGCCAGAACGATGCAGAGCCAGGATGAGGGTGTCATCCGCCGGGACTGGTGAGACATGCCGACCTCAGGCGCACGAGGCGTAGGTAGCGGCCGTGTCGAGATCTGTCTGCGACTCCGCAAACCAGTGCCCGCTGATGGAGCCAGCGATGTAGTACGTCCTCTTCGAGTACGAGCCCCAGGCATAGGCGAACGGGTTCACCCCACCGACGGAATATCCGTCGACGTCTCGATAAGCTACGGCTTTGAGAAGGCCGACGTAGCCGTAACTGCAGGCGAGCGACCCAGACTCCGATTCGGTCGCCGCTCCGGCCGGAAACGCTAGGACGGCGACGAGCAACAGCGCGCCGAAGATCGAACTGCAACTCCTACGAATGCGCATGGTTTCCCCTTGTCGTGAACGGTCTGCCCCGCTGTAGCGCGGATAGGCCCCTGTGTACCTCCACGTTCGAGTGACACCCAAGCACGGCCGCTCTCGTCGCGTCAACGGCCGGGGTGGGCCTCGCTGTCCGGCCCGGGACGCCGCTGGCTCGTTCGTCGATCACGGCTCACGGGTGCGCGGAGGGGCCTGTCCGCGACGGTGTGGCTGTGGCGGGCAGGATAGGGGGGTGATCACGGTGAGCACGGACGGGTCCTGCCTGCGCAACCCCGGTGGGGCGATCGGGTGGGCGTGGGCCAACCACGACGGCACGAGCGACAGCCACGGCGCCGCGTCGGGGACCAACCAGGTCGCGGAGCTGACCGCGGTCCTCGAGGCGATCCTGGCGCACCCGGGTGCGGAGCCGCTGCGGATCGAGGCGGACTCGCAGTACGCGATCAAGTGCTCGTCGGAGTGGGTGCACGCGTGGAAGCGGCGGGGGTGGCGGACGGCGTCGGGCGGGCCCGTGCAGAACCTCGCACTCGTGCAGGCGATCGACCGCGCGATCGCGGAGCGGCCCGGTCCGGTGACGTTCACGTGGGTGCGGGGGCACCGGGGCAACCACTTCAACGAGCGGGCCGACGAGCTCGCGGGCATCGCCGCGCGTGCGGCACGCGCCGGGATGCTCGAACCCCGGACGGGCGCGCGCGTCGGCGTCCGCGCAGACCCCCGTGTGGGTGAGGAGCCTGCCGCGGCTGTCGGGGTGGGCGCGGTCGAGGGCGTCGTCGTCGACACCTTGTTCTGACGCACGACGAGAGGGGCGTCCCGGGTGGGGCGCCCCTCTCGTCGTGCTGGACCGGACCCGGTCAGGTCATCGGCGGACCGTGAAGGTCACCGTGCCCGACGAGCCGTCCGTCGTGCCGCTGCCGGTGTAGGTGGCCGTCAGCGTGTGGGTCCCGGGCTTGACGTCCGGGATCGTGATCGTGGCCGTCCCGGTGAGCCGGTAGACCTTGAGCTTCGCGCTCCCGACGACCTTCTTGCCCTCGGTGAGCGTGACCTTGCCGGAGGGCGCCGCGGTCGCGCCGGTGACCGTGACGACCGCGGTGACGGTCGAGCCCTTGTCCTTCCCGTTCGAGCCCTTGTCCTTCGAGTCCTTCCCGTGGTTCGAGCCCTTGTCGCCCGGCTTGCCCTTGTCGGCGCCCTTGTTCGCCACGCTGCTCGACGTGCTCGACGTCGCGCTCGTGGCGGACTTCGCGGCGGACTTCGGCGCCGGGGTGACGGTGACGTCCTTACCGCTGACCTTCACGGTCGTCGTCGTGGCCGACGTGCTGGACGCGTCGACGACCTGCACGCGGTGACCGTCGGCGTTCTGGTGCTGGAAGACCAGGAGCTTGCCGCTCGTCGCGTCGGCGGACCGGTGCACCGGGATGGTGGCGCCGGAGGCCCCGTCGGACGAGACGAGCGAACCGCGGTCGGTCTCGAACCAGAACGGCGGGTCGTACGGGTCGACGACGAACGGCGACGCGGAGTCGACGACGTTGTCCTTGCCGTACGGCGAGTACGTCCACACGGAGACCGTGGGGGTGTCCCCGGGGGCGATGCCCGTGTCGCCGAGGTTGATCGGCGCGACCAGCACGTTCGAGTCGAAGACGCCGGTGTCGACGTCACCCGCCTCGTTGTTCACGAGCTCGAGACCGACGGCCGGGTCGCTCGCGGGTGCGTTGAGGTCGTACGTCGCGACGACCGTGAGGTCGACCGTCGGGTCGAGCTTCCACACGTAGGCCTCGAGGTCGTCGGAACCGTCGCCGTCGACGTCGATGTCGATCACGGGGATGACGGACTGGCCGAGCGTGGCCCAGTTCCCCTCCGTCGCGATGCCGATCGCGAGCTGTCCGTAGACCTGCGGGTCACCGCCGAGCGCGCTGACGTACGGCGCGGTCGAGGACCAGCCGACGTACCGCAGGTCACCGGACCGGATCGCCGAGTCGGACGTGACGGCCGTCGGGTCGGAGGGCAGCCGCGGGCTCGTCGTGCCGAGGATGAGCGGCGACGTGAGCGACTGCCACCCGCCCGAGGCCACGCCCCGGCCCTTGAGGGTCAGGTCCGCGACGTCGTTCGACGACGAGAACGTCACGCCGCTCGCCGACAGGTCGCTCACGAGTCGCGGCGCCGCCTGCACCGGCAGGCGCAGGTCGGAACCGCCCTTGTCGCGCGAGTCGAGCACGAGCCGGCCGGTGAGCGCCGCGACGTACTCGCGGGGCAGGCCGACCTGCGTGTCCGCCGACGTCGGGTCGTTGGACCGCTGGAGCGTGCGCGGGTCGGCGCTGAGCGTCAGCGTGACGGTCGTGGACTTCCCGGCCGGGACGGTGACCTTCTTCGGCGAGACGGTGATCTTCGCGCCGCCCGCGGTGGACGATGCGACGAACGACGTGTCGTAGCTCGCCTTGTGCTTGCCGGTGTTGCGGACCGTGACCTTCGCGGTGCGCGTGACCTTCTTCGCGCCGACGTCGACGATGCCGAACGACACCGACGTGAGCGCCGGGTCCTTCGCGTTGTAGACGAGGACGTCGTTCTGCACGGCCTGCAGCGCGTCGACGCGACCCGAGCCGACCCGTTCGGGGCCGTACGCGAGACCGCCGCCGTCCGCCTGGGTCGTGACGTCGTGCGTCGCGGTGTTCATGACGGCGGCCTTGACGTCGGTCGCCGACCAGCGCGGGTGTGCGGCGCGCACGAGCGCGACGACGCCCGCGACGTGCGGGGTGGCCATCGACGTGCCGGACAGGACGTGACCCGCGGTGCCCGCACCCGATGCGGCCGACAGGATGCCGGTGCCGGGAGCGGCGACGTCGGGCTTGGCGATGCCGAGCGAACCGTGCACGCCGCGCGACGAGCTGTCGTTCAGCAGGTCGCCCGCGCCCGCCTGGGCCGAGGACATCGCGTAGCCGGGTCCCATCGCGAGCGAGAGCGTGCCCGCCTGGATCTCGGGCAGCAGCGCGTCGGTCGACTGCTTGGTGAGCTGGACGCCCGGGATCGCGTCGTTGCCCGCGATGCCGGCGGCGAAGACCGTCAGGGTCGTCGGGAGCAGGACGCCGACCGCCCCCGCGGCCGCGGCGTTGTTGAACCGTGCCGCCGAGCCGCACGCGCGGGACGTGTCGTCGTCGTCCCACCACAGGTAGGCGATCTTCCCGGTGACCGTGGCGGACTGCGCGGCGGTGAACGGCGCGCAGCCGTCGAAGTCGGCGCCGACGAACGCGACGGGGGCCGTCACGTCGTCACCCGCGTAGGCGACGGAGTTCTGCCCGGCGAACCGCTGGCCGACGAGCGCGGTGTCGGACGCGCCCGTGACCTCGACCGCGTCGAGCACGGGGGCGGCCACGGAGTTCGCGACCGTGAGGGCGCTCGCGGCGTTGCCGGGGGCGCCGCCGATGTCGACGATGTCGCCCGCGTTGCCGGACGCGACCGCGACGACCACGCCGAGGTCGGTCAGCGCGTCGACGAGCTCGTTGTCGGGGTCGTCGGCCGGGGAGCCGTCGGAGCCGAGCGACATGTTGACGACGTCCACGTGGTCGGACAGGTCGCCGTCGCCGTTCGGGTCCGCGGCGCGGTCGAGCGCGAGGGCCGTGAGGTTGGTGGACCCGCCGATGTCACCGAACACCTTGAACGAGTAGAGCTGGGCACCGGGTGCGGCGCCGGGGCCGATCTGCCAGTCGGACAGGTCCGTGAGCGAGCGGTAGCTGCCGCGGAACGTCGTGCCGTCCGGGGTCACGCCGTACCCGGCGGCCGAGCCGGCGACGTGCGTGCCGTGGCCCGAGTTGGGTGAGGTCGCGAGCGAGTCGATCGGGTTCTCGTCGGGCGTCGGGACGTCCGTGGAGCCCGGCTCCTCCAGGCTCGCGTCGTACAGCGGTCCGGCGAAGTCGTACCCGCCGACGAACTTCGCGCCGTCGAACGTGCCCGCGGGGACCGGACCGCTGCCGTCCTCGCCGTACGCCTGCGCATACGCCTCGGCGGTGCCGGGACCGCCGAAGTCGGCGTGCGTGTAGTCGAGGCCGGTGTCGATGACCGCGATGCTCACGCCCTTGCCGGTCTGGCCGGTGTCCTGCCAGGTCGCGAGCGCGCGCGTGAACGCGACGGTGCTCGCGTTGCTCGGCGTCTTCTCGACGACCCGGCGGATCGACGTGACGCGGTCCTTGGCGGCGAGCGCGCGGATCTTGGCGGCGTCACCGGTCACGAGCGTGCCCGCGACGAGGTTGGTCAGCGTGCCGATGCGCTTGGGCGTGCTGGTCGTGGCGTTCTTCGCCGTGAGCTCGGTCGGGACGACGTCCTGCGCGACGGACTCGGTCTCCTCGGCCGCGTCCTGCACGGCGTCGGCGCCCTGGGCGGCGACGTCGACGCCCGCGCTCGTGTCGAGCTCGACGAGTGCGGTGATCTGACCGGTCGCGCCGACGATGCCCGCGGCCTTGCGGGCCTCGGCGAGCGAGGTCGTGCTGAGCGACGGGTCGAGGCCCTGGTCGCTGAGGGTCGGTGAGTCGGGCGGTGGTGCGGCTGCGGCTGCGGTCGCGAGCAGCGCACCGCTGAGGGCGACCGACACCGCGGTGGTCGAGGCGAGAAGGAGTCGTGCTGGTCGACGTGACATGTCCACCCCTGGAGTCGTGGGTTCTTGTCGAGGTCTCGCGCGCGTCCTGCACCCCCACCGGGCGCACTGTCCCCTCCGGTGGACGTCGGGACGCTCGTCGCACGTTACTGACCGGTACGTCCCGCGTCATCCGATACGGCCGAATTGCTCGCGGGTCGACGACCGCGACCGAGGCCGCACGTGCGCGACGCGACACGCTGTCACGACCGGGTGAAATGTGTGGCGAACGTGTGAACACGCAGGTCGACCCGCGCGTCGGTGCGGTCTGTCCGCTTTGCCGGACCCGCCGTGTGAGCGCACACACGGGCTCCGGTCGCGTGACCAGCGCGGACGGGCGGAACCCGCTTCCGCGAGCGCGGTCGACCCCGACGAGCCGCCCCGACCGCACCGGCGGACCGTGTGGCGAAGATGTGGCGCCGCGCTCGCGGCCTGCGCAGGACCTCGACCTCATCTCACCCGGACATCCGTCCGAGTGTTCTTAGCGTGGAGGCGATGAATGACGAGCCGCAGCGCCGGCGTACGTCCGGCGGCGGTCGCCACACGGCCGCACGCGCCCCACGTGCGCACCAGATCGCCCTCACCCCCGCCCGCGTGGCGCAGGGGTGCGTCGCCCTCGCCCTCGGTGGGGTCCTCACCGGGCTGACCGTCCACGGCGCGGCCGCCGCGCAGGCGGAGCGCACCCAGATACTCGACGCGCGCACTGCCGTGACCGGCGCCGCGCTCGAGGCCGTCGTCGTCGCGCACGCCGCGAGCGAGGCCGCTTCGGGGGTCACGGTCGACGACGGGCGCGTCGCGCAGCTCGAGGCCGCGACCGCCGAGCTCGAGAAGCTCCTCGACGAGACGGGCGTCGACGCGCTGCGCACTACCGGGACCGCATCCCGCTCGAGCGCTCGCGAGGGGTCCGACGACCGCCCCGACGGGGCCGCCGCGGGCACGGACGGCACCGCCGCGTCGCAGCCGACGACGAGCACGACCGGTTCTGCCCCGGCGCCCACGGGCGAGCCGACGCCTCCGTCGGCCGACACGCCGGCGGGCGCCGCGGCGACCGACGGGCTGCTGAGCGCATCGGAACGGGCGAGCGGCGCGGGGGACGTCGCCGCGACGGCCGGGTCGACGACTGCGCCCCCCGACGCGCTCCCGGACACCGCTGCGCTCCCGGACACCGCTGCGCTCCCGGACACCGCTGCGAGCCCGGACACCGCTGCGAGCCCCGACGCGGCCCCGAGCGGCGACGCGAGCGTCGGGACCGACGCGACCGCAGGGTCGTCGGCCACCGTCGCCGGCGCACCCGACGGGACGACCGACCCGACGGCTCACCCGCCGACCGACGGGACGGTCGACAGCACGACCACGGACGCGGTCGTCGTCCCGCCCGTCGAGGGACCCGAGGACGCGGCGACGCGCCGGATCCGCGAGGCGCTCGCGCGCGTCGTCGAGCTGCGCGACGCGGTGCTCGAGACGACCGAGGACAAGCAGGCCGAACGCGCCGCGGCCGCCGACGCGGCACAGCAGAAGTCCGCCGAGGTCCGGGCGGCGGCGGCAGCGGCCGAGCAGGCGAAGGCCGACGAGGCAGCCGCCCAGGCGCGGGCCGCGGCCGACGCACAGGCGCAGGAGGCCGCGGAGCGCGCCGCGTGGAAGAAGTCGCTGCTCGGCTACGCGAACGGCCGGATCCCCGCCTCGGCGCTGTGCGCCCCGACGTTCGACGCGGACGCCCTGCTGCGCTGCGACGCCGCGCAGGACCTCGACGCGCTCGACGCCGCGTACTACGCGGACTTCGGGGTGCACGTCACGATCACGGACTCGTACCGCTCGTACGCGTCGCAGGTCACGTGCCGCGCGACCAAGGGTTGGCTGTGCGCGACCCCGGGCACGTCGAACCACGGCACGGGCATCGCGACCGATCTCGGCGGCGGGATCCAGACGTTCGGCACGAAGCAGCACCGGTGGATGAAGGCGCACGCCGCGCAGTACGGCTGGGCGCACCCCGGCTGGGCCGAGCCCGGGTCGAGCAAGCCCGAGCCGTGGCACTGGGAGTACACGCGCTGACCCGCGAACCTCACCCGCCGTCCGACGAGAAGCGGTGGCGGCCCCGGCCCTAGCATCGGTCCATGCCTGCCCCGGGTCGCGCCTGGCCGCTGGTCGGCCGAGCCGCGGAGCTCGACGACCTCGAGGCCCACCTCACCGAAGCCGCCGACGGTCCCGGCGGTGCCGTGCTGCTCGAGGGCGAGGCGGGCGTCGGACGTTCGAGCCTCGTCGCGGCGCTGCAGTCGGGCGCCGACCTGCTGGGGATCCGGGTGTGCGCGGGTCCGGGAGCGCTCGCCGAGCTCACGCGACCCGTCGTCGACGGGTCGGCGCGGCTCGTCGTGCTCGAGGACGTGCACGCGTGGCCCGACGAGGCGCTCGCGACGCTCGCCGCGACCGCGGGGGACGGGTTCCCCGCCCGCACGCTCGTCGTGCTGACGCTGCGGCCCGTGCCGCACCGCGCCGGCGTCATGCAGGTCGTGAGCCGCTGGACGCGCGCCGGGGCGCGGTACCTCGAGCTGCGGCCGCTGCCGTCGACCGCTGCCGTCGAGCTCGCCGAGGCGATCCTCGGCGCGAACCTCGGGCCGTCGCTGCGCGGTGCGGTCTCCACCGCGGGCGGCAACCCGCGGTTCGTCGTCGACGTCGTGTCCACCGCGCACGACGCGGGTGCGCTCGGTGCCGTCGAGGGCGGGGTCGACGCGGTCATGCCCGGCTGGCGCGCCGAGGTCGAGGACGTCGTGCGCGAGCGCGTCCAGTACCTCGGGGCGGACGTGCTCGCGCTGCTGTCGGCTGCATCGGTGCTCGGGGTGTCGTTCGTCGTGATGGACCTCGCGGCGGTCGCGGACCGGCAGGTCGAGGACGTGTGGCGCACGCTGCGCCACGCGCTCGCCGCGGGGGTCGTGCAGGCGCGCGGGGACCGGCTCGTCTTCCGGCACGACGTCGTGCGCGCCGCGCTGTACAGCGGGATGAGCGCCGACGAGCGCCGGGTCCTGCACGAGCGTGCCGCACGCACGCTGCGGGACGCCGGGGCGCCGCAGGCGGTCGTCGCGACGCACCTCGAACGCGCGCGCTGAACCGCGTCGCCGGCGCGTGCGCGCGTTCGTCGTCCCGCGGGCTGGTCCTGGGGCTGCGCGACGCGCGTCGGACGCCTAGCGTGGGACGCGACGCCGCTCGTCGACGGCGGCCCGCCCGGCTCGGACCAGGATCGGACCGAGGGGGCTGCCGGAACAGAAGGAGATGCCATGCCCACGCGTACCGCACGAACGTCCTGGCAGGGGACGCTGACCGACGGCAGCGGCCGGGTCGAGCTCACCAGCTCGGGCCTCGCGACGTACGACGTCTCGTTCCCGAAGCGTGCGGCCGACGAGGCGGGCGGGACGACGAGCCCCGAGGAGCTCATCGCCGCGGCGCACTCGTCGTGCTACGCGATGCAGCTGTCCGCGCTGATCGCGGAGGCGGGCGGCACGCCCGTCGCGCTCGACGTGAGCGCCGACGTCACGCTGCGCCCCGACCCCGCGGGCGGGTTCCAGATCTCGGGCATCGCGCTCACGGTGCGCGGCCAGGTCGACGGGCTCGACGCCGCGGGGTTCGACGCCGCCGCGCAGGCCGCGAAGGCGGGCTGCCCCGTGAGCAAGGCGCTCACGGGCACGACCATCACGCTGGACGCCGCGCTGGCCTGAGCGCGCGTCCCCCAGGACGCAGCCGGCTCCGGGTACCCCCTGCCCGGGGTCGGCTGCCTTGTTCTCCCGGCCGCTCTCGCGGTGGGACTTCGGTCCCGTGAGGTTTGCCTCACCTCATGGAACCGTCGCTCGCGTGAACCTCGCGCAGAGCGACCCCGGGGACGTGGTGACGGTGGTGCGCGTCGACCTCGACGAGGCGATGCGCAAGCGGTGCCGTGAGCTGGGCCTGAGCCCCGGCTCCGTCGTGCACGTGACGCACCGCGGTGGGTTCGGCGGGCGCGTCGTCGGCATCGGTGCCGACCGGTTCGCGCTCGACGCCCAGACGTGCGTGCGTGTCTACGTGTCGCCCGTCGGCGCGGCATGAGCTGCCACGACGCGCCGGAGCCCGTCCCGGTGCGGCGGTCCGCGGGGCCGACGACCGTGCTCGACGAGCCACGCGTCGTGCTCGTCGGGAACCCCAACGTCGGCAAGTCGACGCTGTTCAACACGCTCACGGGCGCGCGGCAGCGCGTCGTCAACGCACCCGGCACGACCGTCGAGCTGCAGGAGGGCCGCTGGCGTGCCGACGACGGCTGGGTCCGGCTCGTCGACCTGCCCGGCACCTACAGCCTCGACGCCCGGTCGCCCGACGAGCAGGTCGCGGCCGACGCCGTGCGCGAGGCGCGCACCGACCTCGTCGTGCTCGTCGTCGACGCCTCCGGGCTCGCGCGTTCGCTCGTCCTCGCGGGGCAGGTCGCGCTCGTCGGGGCGCCCACGGTCGTCGCGCTCACGATGAGCGACGTCGCACGCACGCGTGAGGTCGCCGTGCCGCCCGCCGCGCTCGCGGCCCGGCTCGGCGTGCCGGTCGTGGCCGTCGACCCCCGGACCGGCGCGGGCGTCGACGTGCTCGCGCGCACCGTCGCAGCGGCGCTCGAGGCGCCGCACGCGCTGCGGCTTCGCCGGACGCCCGCGGACCCCGACGAGCCCGACGACGCCGAGCGGGTGTTCGCGTGGGTCGCCGACGTGCTCGCCGCGGTGCAGCCCGAACCGTCGCAGCGCGGCGCCGCCGACGGCACCGGCCGACCCGCACAGCCCGTGCGCACCTGGTCCGACCGGGTCGACCGCGTGCTGCTCGACCCGCGCGTCGGGCTGCCCGCGCTGCTCGTCGTGATGTGGGCGCTGTTCCAGCTCGCGACGACCGTCGCCGACCCGCTCGTGTCGGGCATCGACACGCTCGTCAACGGGTGGCTCGCCGACGCGGTCCGCGACGTGCTGCCCTCGTCGGGCATCTTCAGCTGGGTGCCGGGGCTCGTCGTCGACGGGATCCTCGCGGGCGTCGGGACCGTGCTGTCGTTCGTCCCGCTGCTCGCGCTCGTGTTCGTCGCGGTCGCGCTGCTCGAGGACTGCGGCTACCTCGCGCGTGCCGCGTTCGTCGCGGACCGCGCCATGCGGTTCATCGGGCTCGACGGCCGGGCCGTGCTGCCGCTCGTCGTCGGGTTCGGCTGCAACGTGCCCGCGCTCAGCGCGACCCGCACGCTCCCGCACGCGCGCCAGCGGCTGCTCACCGGCCTGCTCATCCCGTTCACGTCCTGCACCGCGCGGCTCACCGTCTACATCCTCGTCGCGTCCACGTTCTTCCCCGGGCATGCCGGGACGGTCGTGTTCGTCATGTACGTCGCGTCCGCGCTGCTCGTCGTGCTGGGCGGGCTCGTGCTGCGGCGCACGCTGTTCCGCGACGTGCCGCGCGACCCGCTCGTCCTGGCCCTGCCCGCCTACCAGCGGCCCGCGCTGCGGCCCATCGCGCTGTCCGCGGGCGTGCGCGTCCTGGCGTTCGTGCGCAAGGCCGGCGCGATCATCGTCGCGACCCTGACCGTCGTGTGGGTGCTCATGGCCGTGCCCGTCACGGGGTCGCACCGGATCGCCGAGGTGCCCGTCGGGGACTCGTTGTACGGCCGCGCGGCGTCCGCGATCGCGCCCGTGTTCGAGCCCGCCGGGTTCGGGACCTGGGAGGCGTCCGCCGCGCTCGCGACCGGGTTCGTCGCGAAGGAGGTCGTCGTCGGGTCGCTCGCGCAGACCGCGGCCGTCGCCGAGCCCGCCGACCCGTCGCAGCCCGGCGACCTCGCGAGCCGGCTGCGGGCGACGTTCGCCGCGTCGTCCGGCGGGCACGGCGGGGCGGCCGCCGCCGCGTTCCTGTGGTTCGTGCTCGCGTACAGCCCGTGCCTCGCGACGCTCGCCGAGCAGCGACGGCTGTTCGGGCTGCGGTGGACGCTCGTCGGGGTCGCCGCCGGGCTCACGATCGCGTGGGTGGGTGCCGTGACGGTGTTCCAGGTCGGGTCGCGGCTGTGAGCGTGCTCGACGACGTGCTGCGGCACGCGCGGGCCGGCGCCACGCCCGGGGCCACCGCACGGGCGCTGGGTGTCGACGTGGGGCTCGTCGACGCGGCGCTCGACCACTGGTCGCGGCGCGGTGTGGTGCTGCCCGCGCGCTCGTCGTGCAGCACGTGCCCCCCACCCACGGCACCCCTCCCGCTCGCGTGCGCCGGCTGCCCCCTGGCCCCCCGCCCCTGACCCACCCCCACCCCACCCCTTCTCCGCGAGCGCCACACATCGAGCGCGAGCGCGGCGGTTGTTGGTGTGGCGTTCGCGGCGCATGTGTGGCGCTCGCGGTGTGGGGGTGTCCGGGGGGTGGGTGGTCCTGGGGTGGGGGGTGGCGTCGGTGCGAGGATGCCCCCGTGACTGCTGTGGCCGACGAGAAGCGCGTGGTGACCGAGCTCGTCGCGGCGCTCCGCTCCGCGGTGCGCGGCACGGTCGACGACTCCTCCCGGCGGCGCGCGGAGTACTCCACGGACGCGTCGAACTACCGCGTCGTGCCGCAGGTCGTCGTCTTCCCGCGGGACCCCGACGACGTGCAGGCGGCGCTCGCGGTCGCGCGCGACGCGGGTGCGCCCGTCACGGCACGCGGCGCGGGGACGTCGGTCGCGGGCAACTCCGTCGGGCCCGGGGTGGTGCTGGACTTCTCGCGGCACGTCAACCGGATCCTCGAGGTCGATCCGGAGGCGCGCACCGCGCGGGTCGAGCCCGGGGTCGTCATGGCCGCGCTGCAGCAGGCCGCCGCGCCGCACGGGCTGCGGTTCGGGCCGGACCCGTCGACGTGGACCCGCGCGACCCTCGGCGGGATGATCGGCAACAACGCGTGCGGTCCGCGCGCCGTCGCATACGGGCGCACGGCGGACAACGTGCTCGCGCTCGACCTCGTCGACGGCACGGGACGGTTGATCGAGGCGCGCTCCGGTGCGGGTGCGCTCGACGTGGTGCCGGGGCTGGCGGACCTCGTGCGCGGCCACCTGGACCTGCTGCGGACCGAGCTCGGCCGGTTCGGGCGCCAGGTCTCCGGGTACTCGCTCGAGCACCTGCTGCCCGAGAAGGGCACGGATCTGGCGAAGGCGCTCGTCGGGACCGAGGGGACGGTCGGCACGCTGCTCGAGGCGACGGTGCGGCTCGTGCCGGTCTCGGCCGCGCCCGTGCTCGTCGTGCTGGGCTACCCGGACATGCCGACCGCCGCGGACGCCGTCCCCGCGCTGCTCGCGCACCGGCCCATCGCGATCGAGGGGATGGACGCGCGTCTCGTCGACGTGGTCCGACGAGTGCGCGGCGCCGCTGCCGTGCCCGACCTGCCGCCCGGTGCGGGCTGGCTCATGGTCGAGGTCGGCGGGGACACGCTCGACGAGGCGCTCGCGAGCGCGCAGGCGCTGGCGGCCGACGCGGGGACCACGGCCGTCGGGCTGTTCCCGCCCGGGCCGCAGGCGACCGCGATGTGGCGGATCCGCGAGGACGGGGCGGGGCTGGGTGGGCGCACGCCCTCGGGCGCGCAGGCCTGGCCGGGGTTCGAGGACTCCGCGGTCCCGCCGGACCGGCTCGGTGCCTATCTGCGCGAGCTCGAGGCGCTCATGGCGTCGCACCGCGTCGACGGGCTCGCGTACGGGCACTTCGGCGACGGCTGCGTGCACCTGCGCCTCGACGTCCCGCTCGAGGCGTCGGGCGATCCGCTGCGCGCGTTCATGACCGATGCGGCGGCGCTCGTCGCCGCGCACGGCGGCTCGCTGTCCGGCGAGCACGGCGACGGTCGGGCGCGCTCCGAGCTGCTGCCCGTGATGTACTCGCCGCGCGCGATCGAGCTGTTCGGGGCCTTCAAGCAGCTGTTCGACCCGCGTGACCTGCTCAACCCCGGGGTCCTGGTGCGGCCGGCCGCTCTCGACGCGGACCTGCGTCGGCCCGCCGCGCACCCGCTGCCCGCCGCCGGCGGGTTCGCGTTCGCGCACGACGCGGGCGACCTGACGACGGCCGTGCACCGCTGCGTGGGCGTCGGCAAGTGCCGCGCCGACTCGACGGCGGCGGGCGGTTTCATGTGCCCGTCGTACCTCGCGACGAAGGACGAGAAGGACTCGACGCGCGGGCGGGCCCGCGTGCTGCAGGAGATGGCCAACGGCACGCTCGTCTCGCGCGGCTGGTCCTCGCCCGAGGTGCACGAGGCTCTCGACCTGTGCCTGAGCTGCAAGGCGTGCTCGTCGGACTGCCCGGCGGGGGTGGACATGGCGCAGTACAAGTCCGAGGTGCTGCACCGTACATACCGCGGCCGACTGCGTCCGGTGAACCACTACGCGCTCGGCTGGCTGCCCCGGTGGGCGCGGCTCATCACGTCCTGGGGCCCGCTCGCGCGCGTCGTCAACGGTGTGCTCGGGGTCCGGCCCGTCGCCAAGGCGGTGCTCGCCGGAGGCGGCATGGACACCCGCCGTCAGATGGTGCGGTTCGCGCCCGAGCCGTTCCGGGCGTGGGCCCGGCGCGACGGGGCCGCGCAGGTGACCCGGACCTCGTCGGACTCGCCCCGTGCGGTGCCGACGTCCGACGAGGGTGCGCGCCCACGCGTGCTGCTGTGGACCGACTCGTTCAGCGACGCGCTCGCGCCGTCGGTCGCGCGCGCCGCCGTCGCGGTGCTGCGCGACGCCGGGTACGAGGTGCTGGTGCCCGACCACCAGGCCTGCTGCGGACTGACGTGGATCAGCACGGGCCAGCTCGACGGCGCGCGGCACCAGCTCGAGCACCTGCTCGAGGTGCTCGGGCCGTTCGCCGTGAACGGCATCCCGATCGTCGGGCTCGAGCCGTCGTGCACGGCCGTGCTGCGCTCCGACCTGGGCGACCTGCTGCCCGACGACCCCCGCGCCGTCGCCGTCGCGCGCGAGACGCGGACGCTCGCCGAGCTGCTGACGGCGCCCGCGCCGATCGGTCCCGGCGACCGCTGGCAGGTTCCCGACCTGTCCGACGTCACTGCCGTCGTGCAGCCGCACTGCCACCACTACTCCGTCATGACGTGGACCGCCGACCGGCGCCTGCTCACCGACGCGGGGGCGCAGTTCTCCGCGATGGCGGGGTGCTGCGGGCTGGCCGGCAACTTCGGGATGGAGAAGGGGCACTACGACGTGTCCGTCGCCGTCGCCGAGAACTCGCTGCTGCCGGCGCTGCGCGACGCCGCACCGGGCGACGTGTACCTGGCGGACGGGTTCTCGTGCCGGACGCAGGCCGAACAGCTCGCCGGGGTGTCGGGCGTGCATCTCGCCGAGCTGCTGGCGTCGCGGCTGCGCGCGTCCTGAGGTCGGCGCGTCGTCGCGGCCGCGGCCTGCTGGTCAGGTTCGTCGTGCGTGGCCCTCGCGCGTGGGCGTCGTGTCGGTGGTCCGGTGTGGGATGGGCGCACGGGCACGACGAGCGGAGGATGAGTCGGATGCGGTGGGCGGACGTGCGGCGCGAGACGCCTGACCTCGCGGCGGTGGTGCAGGCGGTCTTCTCGTCGGGGACGAACAAGACGATGGCGACGGTCCGGTCGGACGGCTCACCGCGCATCTCGGGGACCGAGCTCGAGCTCGGCGAGGACGTGACGCTCGGGATGATGCCGGGCTCGATGAAGCTGCGCGACGTGCTGCGGGACCCGCGGGTGGCGATCCACTCGCCGACGGTCGAGCCGCCTGCGGACCTGGCGCAGTGGGTCGGCGACGCGAAGCTGGCGGGGCGTCTCGTGGCGATTCCGCGGCCGCCCGACGGGCTGCCGGGCGCGTACTTCGCGCTCGACGTCACGGAGGTGGTGCACACGCGCGTCGACGCGAGCGCGGAGCAGCTCGTGGTGACGGCGTGGCACGAAGGTCGGGGGACGTCGCAGGTCTCGCGCTCGTGACGGCCGGTCCATGATGCGGGCAGATCTGGACACTCTGTCCCGATTTCACTAGATTCGTACACATGTTCGAACCGAGAGCCGCGGCTGACGCGTCCGGAGGTGCTCGCGTCCCGGGCGCCTCGGCGGACGCGTCCGAGTCGGTGCTCGCGGAGCTCCACCAGGTCCAGACGCTGCTCGCTGCCCTCGTCTCGCGCGTGGACTCCGCGTCCAGGTGGTCGGGCGTGGAGCGAGCGCGGGTCCTGGGCGCGGTCGACCGTGTTCCCGGGCTGCTTGCATCGGTCCGTGCGCCCGTGCTGGCGGCGCACGCCGCGGCTGCCACGAGTGTCGGCGCGCAGCGGGAGCTCGCGGAGGTCCGGGCGCAGTCGACGGGCTCCACACGCTGGCAGGCGGCGACACAGGCTCGGTCAGCGACGACGCTGACCGAGCTGCCGGAGGTCCGGCGGGCGCTCGGTGAAGGTGTGGTCCGGGAAGGGCATGTGGACGTGCTGGCCCGGACGCTGGGCGACGCGCCCGCGAGGGCGGTGCAGGCGATCCGCTCCGCCGAAGGGCAGGCGGCCGTGGTCGAGCTGGCCCGTGGGCTGGACGCGCGTGAGTTCGGGCGGCGGTTGGGCGCATGGGTCGCCGCACAGGACGACGAGCACGTCACCGACTCGCACGAGGCGCGGCGGCGGGCGCGGTTCCTCACCCTGACGCACGGCGCGGACGGGACGATGCTGCGCGGTCGGCTCGATCCGGTGTCCGGTCGGCTGCTGCAGCGCGCGCTCGATGCGACGGGCCACCGAGCCGACGAGGACCGCACGCACGAGCAGGCGCGCGCCGACGCGCTCAGCGCTCTGGCTGCCTCCGGCGGTCGCGGGGCGGCTGGCGCGGATCGTGACGAGCGGGACGGCCGGTGCGGCAGGGACGGGTCGGATGCGGCCGGGACGACCGTCACGGGTGGGGTGGTCGACGCCACCGGGATCTCGGGCCCGGACGGAGTGGCGAGGGCCGACTCGAACCTGCTGCCAGACGGGCAGGGCGGCGGGTCCGTCGCCGGTTCGATGGGTGGGAACGGGTCGCGACCGCTCGTGAGCCTGCTGGTACCCGCCGAGACGTGGGTCGAGGTTCGACGGCGCCAGGCGGAGCGACGGCGCAAGCGGGGCCGCGGGCGCGCAGGACGGCCCGGCGACGAGGCAGGTGCTGCGTCGGAGAGCGTGGTCCCCGTCGAGGAGGAGCGTCGCGCGGGACGTCCGCTCGCTCCTGCCATGACGGACGACGGTGTGGTGCTCTCGGCGGACGAGCTCGCGGTGGCGCTGTGCGACTGCGCGATGTCACGTGTGGTGATGGACGCCGCCGGGCTGCCGCTCGACGTCGGGCGTACGCGGCGGACGTTCACGAGCGCACAGCGGATGGCGGTCGTCGCACGCGACCGGGGCTGTGCGTGGAACGGCTGCTCGGTTCCCCCGGCTTACGGCGAGGTGCACCACGTGCGGTGGTGGCATCGTGACGGCGGGCTGTCGGACTTGGAGAACGCGGTACTCCTGTGCTCGTTCCACCACCACGAGGTCCACCGACTCGACCTCGACGTCGAGCGCCACGTTCAGGTCGCGGCCGGACTCGCCGACGGGGCCGGGTCGGGACGTGCGGAGCTGCCGCACGGTGGGGGCGTCGGCAGGTCGCGTGAGGGCGGGCGCCCTGCGGGTGGATCCGATGGTGCTGCTGTTGCGGGTCTCGTACGGCCGGGGCGTGCTCAGTACTCGTTCCGGGACCGCCGTGGTCGGCCCTACAACGTGCCGAAGCTCGGGACGCGGCCACCAGGCGGAGGGTGATCCCTCCGGGACCGGGTGCGAGCGGGGTCCGGGCCGCCGGCTGGGCTCGTTGGCGTCTGACTGCTGGCCGAGGAGGTAGGTGCCGGGGTGTTGCTCGAGCCGGTGGGTGCCCGGTCGTCGGAGTAGCGGTCGGGCGGTTTGCTGTCCGGTGCGCCGAGGGGCAGGGTCGTGACCATGCTGGTTGCCTTCTCCGTCTCCCCGCTCGGCGCGGGCGAGTCTGTCGCCCCCGCGGTCGCCGACGCGGTTCGTATCGTCCGCGAGTCGGGACTCCCGAACCGCACCGACTCGATGTTCACCACGATCGAGGGTGAGTGGGACGAGGTGATGGATGTCGTACGCCGTGCGACCGAGGCGGTGGGTCGGTACGGGCATCGGGTGAGCCTCGTCCTCAAGGCTGACATCCGGCCCGGTCGTACGGGAGAGCTGACGGCCAAGGTGGAGCGGCTCGAACGAGCACTCGACGACGGCACGGCCTGGGCGCCCGACGACCGTCTGGGCGCCTGACGACCGCGCGGTCTGACTTCCGGTCTGGGCCGTCCTGCGCTGCGCTGAGTCCCGGGACCGGCGGGGTGCCCCGCGCGCAGTTGTCGAGGACGGTATGCCTTGAGCGTCGGGGCGTCGGAGTCCGGGGTGTCATGCGCGCGGTTGTCGGGGACGGTCGGCCTTGAGTGGCGGGGTGTTCGAGACCGGGGTGTCACCCGCACGGTTACCGGGGACGGGTGCGAGCGGGACGACCCGACCCTTCTGGCGGACAGACCGGACGCGTCGTGCATGGCACAGTGGTCGCGCACGGATACCGCGGTGCGGTTCGTGCGTGCGGGGGCCGTGAGCGACGAGCAGTCCACCCGACCGGCGGTGGTTCAGGACCCAGGAAGGACCAGGAGAGACGGATGCCTCTGTTCGAGCTCGACGACGGCCGACCCCGCCTCGTCCAGCCGATGCAGCCGCTGCCCGGTTCGTTCGCCCAGGACCTCACGGCGCTCCTGACCCACCACCTCGCTGCGATCGCGGGTGAGCCGCTCTTCCCGGTCCGGCACCGGTCCAACGGACCCGACCACGCCGACCTCCCCACGCTGCTCGCGCTGGACTCCACCGGCCGCGCGGTCGTGATCGAGGGGGTCCCCGTGCTCGACGACGACACCGTCGTCGCAGCTCTGCGGCACGCGGGTGCCGCCGCCCGGATGACCGCGACCGACCTGGCCCGCGCCTACCACGCCGACCCCGATCGGTTCCCGGTCGACTTCGCGGCCTTCCGCGAGCAGGTGGCCTTCGGCATGGCGACGAGCCGCCGCGAGGGCGTGCGGCTCGTGATCGTGTGCTCCGAGATCGCGACCGAGGCGGGCGACACCCTCGGCTACCTCCGCGGTCCGGGCAGGCACGTCGACGTGCTCCAGCTCGGCGTGGTGCGCGGCGTCGACGACCGCCGCTTCCTCGATGTCTCGCCTCTTGCCCGGCACGAGAGCGTGCGTCGACCGGTCGAACCCACGGCTCTGCGCCTCGTGCGGTCGAGCGAGGCCTCGTTCGCGACCGCGATGGCGTACGAGGACGGTCGTCGACGCCCGCCCGCTCCCTCCGGAGGAGCGCCCGGCTCCGGGCACGGCGCCATGTTCGAGGGCGCGGGAGCGACGAACGGCGGCGCGGTCACCCCGGGGCCCTCGACCGGTCAGGGGTATCTGACGGCTCCGGGTCTGCCGACCACGTCGGCGTTCCCGTCCGCGCCGTCAGCGTCGCGTCCCACGGGAGTGCTGGGAGCCGGGTCGCACGAGGTCGGCTCGCGCGAGATGGCGTCGCACGAGGTGGGGTCGCACGAGGTGGGGTCGGTCTCGCCGTCGGCTGCCGTGCTCCCCGTGGCGGGTGCGCCGAGCACGCAGGTCGGTGCCTCGACCCGTGCCGTTCCCGCAGTCCTGCCCGGCGCGCGCCAGTCCACGGCCGCCGACCCCGGCACCTCCTCGGGCCTTGGCTCGTCGGGCTCTGGCGCGGGCGGGTACGACGCGGCGGGGTCCGGATGGGCCGGGTCGCGAGCGCGCGGGTCGCAGGCGCACGGTGAGGGGTTGTACGGGTCGCAGGTGCACGGTGACGGGATGCACGGGCCGCAGCCGCGCGGGCCGGAGGCGCCCACGAGCGGGTCGCCCGTGAGCGCAACGCCCGTGAGCGCACCGCCCGTGAGCGCAACGCCCGTGAGCGCACCGCCCGTGAGCGCACCGCCCGTGAGTGCACCGCCCGTGAGTGCACCGCACACGCCGGGGCCTGTGCCCCGGACCCCGACCGGTGTCCGCGTCTCGTCGGGCAGCGTGCCACGCGAGGGCCTCGCACCGTTGCAGGCGGGGGCTTGGGCAGGATCGTCGGGGGGAGCGCAGGAGGGAACCGCGGACGGCACGCCTGTCGACCGCGCGCTCGACGGACTCGGCCCGGTCAACCACGCGGCCACGACCCTCGCACCCGCGAACCCGGTGCCGTCGAACCGCGGCAAGCCGCTGACGGCTGCGCTGACGTTGCCGCCGGTCTCCCGCCCGTCGGCCACGGCGCCGACGCCGTCGGTCTCACGCACGTCGAGCACGGCGCCGACGCCCTCGATCGTCGAGCCCCGGTCGTCGGCGGCGTCGCCACCCCGGATCGTCGAGCCCCGACCGCTGACGGCGTCGTCGCCCCTGTTCGACTCGATGATCCCGGGTCCCGCGCGCGCCGCCACACCGTCGGGCGACCCGTACCTCGACCCGCTCGGTCTCGCGCTCGGGGGGCTCGGCGGGACCCGTGCGACCACGTCGCGCTCGGTCGACGCGTCGGACGCGGGGTCGGCTCCCGGAGCCGACGGCACCCCGGGCACGACGACGTCCGACGGCGGCCCTGCTGCCCGTGCGGATGCTCGTGCGGCAGGTGCGCGGGGCCTCGGCGTCGAGGGCGCGGCCGTCGTGAGCCCGGGTGCGGCGGGTGCCGGTGCGCCGGGGGCGTCAGGGTTCGACACGGGGCGTGTCGTCGGTGCGGGTCCGGGTGGAGCGGGTGACCGTGCGGCAGGCGTGCCGGAGTCGGAGGCCGGGGGCGTGGTGGCGGTGGCGTCGTGGGTGGGCGCCGCGGCGCCGGGCGCGCCCGTGCCGGATGTCCACGTCTCCGGTGCGGCGCCGGATGCCTGGGCGGCGTCATCGCCGTCATCGGTGTCGCCGCCGTCGGGGTCGTCGGGCGCCGTCGCGGACCCTGGTCCGGAGCCCCCGCAGCACGACACGACCCAGCCGTTCCCCGAGCTGGCGACGCTCGCGAAGCGTCGGCGTGCCCTGACGACGCTCGTGTGGCTGCGCGAGCGGCGCGGTCAGCGCCTCGAGGCGCTGCTGCAGCCCGACGGTTCGATCGAGCTCCCGGACGGCGCGCGGTTCTTCGACCCGAACGAGGCGGCCGCGTACGCGGCGGGGAGCCTCACGGAGGTCGACGGCTGGCGCGCGTGGCGGCTGGGCGACGGCGGTCCGACGCTCACCGAGGCCACGGGCCGCGCCTGACGTCGGCTGGACGGGCAGCGCGCACGAGGTCGGTCGGCTGGGCGGGGTGCGCGGAAGGTCGGCTGGGCGGGCGGGGTCAGGCCCAGCCGTAGCCGGCCGACCAGCGGTCGAGCTCGGCGTAGACGCGCGCGCGGACGGCGGGCGCGGACAGCACGAGGTCGTGCAGGCCGCCGGCGATGCGTACGACGGTCACGCACGGCCCGAGCTGCACGGCGCGACGGGCGAGCAGCTCGACGTCGAGGACGACGTCGGCGGACCGCATGTCCTCGGACCAGCGCGGCGTGATGAGCGTGCGCGCCGACGCCATCATGAGGACGGGCACGTCGATCGCGAGCCCGCGTGCGACGAGCGTGTGCCCGGTCATGACGGCCGCGAGCCACCCCGCGCGGACGGGGAACGACGGCACGGGCCGCCACCGCTCGTCGTACGTCCACTCACCCCCGAGCGCGGCCGCGAGCGTGCGGTGGTAGTAGCCGGGGTCGATGTTCGGCAGCGGCGCCTTGGGCTGGAAGCGGGCGATCTGCGCGACCGCGGGGCTCGACAGGTGACGCAGCATCCCGGAGCCCTGCAGCTCGAGCCACGGGCTGTTGAGGATGAGGCCGGCGACTCGCCCGGGGTGGCGGTGCGCCCACAGGCAGGCGACGAGGCCGCCGGTCGAGTGCCCCATGAGCACGATCCGCACGTGCTGGCCGAGCTCGTCCTGCACGACGGCGAGCGCGGCGCCGAGGTCCTCGTCGTACGTCTCGAGGTCGTCGACGTACCCGGGCGTCTGGTGCTCGCGCAGGCTGCGTCCGTACTTGCGCAGGTCGAGCGCGTAGAACGCGACGCCACGCGAGGTCCAGTGCTCGGCGAGCCCGGTCTGGAAGAAGTAGTCGGACCAGCCGTGCAGGTAGAGCACGGCTCGGGCGGGCCGGACGGGCTCGTCGGTGGGTGGCCGGTGCCGGACGACGGTCGCGACGACCGCGCCCTCGTCGTCGGGCGCGAGCTCGAGGGTCCGCGCCTGGTAGTCGGGTCCGAGCACGTCGACGACCCACACGCCGGGAGTGTCGTCGTCAGTGTGCCCCGCGGGCAGGTCGGGCGTCATCGGTCAGACCGTCACGACGAGCTTGCCGAACTGGTCCCCGGCGACGAGTCGGCCGAACGCCGAGCGCGCCGACGCGAGCGGGTGGACCCGGTCGACGACGGGCCGGGCACCGGTGCGGGCGAGGAACGCGAGCAGGTGCGCGAGGTCGTCGCGCGACCCCATGGTCACGCCGCGCACGGTGATCTCCTGGAAGAAGACGCGCGTGAGCTCGGCGGCGGTCGGGTCGCCGGACGTCGCACCCGCGACGACGACCGTGCCGCCGGGCCGCACGGAGCGCAGCGAGTGCGACCAGGTCGCGCGGCCGACGGTCTCGAGCACGAGGTCGACGCGCGGGACGCGGGCGCCCGGCTCGACGGCCTGGGCGGCGCCGAGCGCGAGGGCCCGCGCGCGACGCTCGTCGGACCGGCTGGTCACGACGACCTCGAGCCCGGCGGCCGCGCCGAGGACGATCGCCGCGGTCGCGACCCCGCCGCCCGCGCCCTGCACGAGGACACGCTGACCGGGTGCGGCGCGGCCGGTCGTGAAGAGCATGCGGTAGGCGGTGAGCCACGCGGTCGGCAGGCACGCGGCCTCCTCGAACGACAGCGCAGCGGGCTTGTCGACGAGGTTCGCGGTGGGGACGGCGACCTGCTCGGCGAGCGTCCCGGGGTACCGCTCGGACAGCAGCGACCGCGGTTCCTCGCCGGCCGGTGCGCCGAGCGTCCCGATCACGCCGTGCACGACGACCTCGCGTCCGTCGACGACGCCCGCGGCGTCGGTCCCGAGAATCATGGGCAGCTGGTCGGCCCGCAGGCCGACCCCGCGCAGCGACCACAGGTCGTGGTGGTTGAGCGACGCGGCACGGACGTCGACGACCGTCCAACCGTCGCGGGCGGCGGGTGCGGGCCGGTCTCCGACCTCGAGGCCGGCCAGGGGGTCGTCGGGGGAGAACGAGCGCACGAAGGCTGCGAGCACACGGCCACGCTACCGACATGGCGCGGCGGGGGCGCTCAGGGCCGGTCGAGCGGTTCCGGGAAGACCGTGAGGAGCTGACGTCCGACGAGCCCGACGGTCCGGGCGAGCGCGTCGCGTGCGGCGTTCGCGACGAACCCGATGTCACGCAGGTGCCACAGCATGAGCGCGTTCGCCCAGGCCGCGTCGCGGGCCTTGTCGATGGAGAAGTTCGAGACGAGGTCGGCGACGGGGGACAGCGCACCGCCCGCGGCGACGACGCGCGCGTCGAGGAACGACTGCCGGATGGGCCGCACGACCTCGGCGAGCACGTCGTTCACGCGCTCGAAGTCGGTGTGCACACCGCGCGCGGTCGGTGCGACGCCACGCGCCTCGCACGTCGCGACGACCGCGATCGGCAGGTCGTGGTTGATGTGCGCGTTCATCCCGGCGAGCGCGAACTGCACGGGCCAGATCCCGGCGTGCGCGCGGCGTTCGACGAGCGGGGCCCAGGCCTTGTCGACGGGTCGGTGCGCGGCGAGGTCCCGCGGGACGTCGAGGTAGAGGTCCGCGAACCGCACGTCGAGGTCCTCGACGAAGTCCGGGTCGACGAACGTGCCGTCGGTGACGCGCACCGCGACGAGCTCGGTGACCTGCCGGTACACGTCGCTGAACACCCCGAGCCCGTCGGTGCGCGACCACTGCGACCGCTCGACGTCCATGGCCGCGACGACCCGTCCGATCGCGACGGACGACCCCACCTGTCCCATGTGCCCACTGTGGCGGACCGGCGCGTGCCTGACCAGGATGAACCGGTCACCGACCCGGCGGGTCGGTCAGAGCACGGGGAGCGCACGCCCCAGGTCGGGCACGGAGTCGCCGGTGAAGCGCGGCGCGAGCGCGTGTGTGAGGACGTCGACGTCGTACGGCGTGCGGCCGGTCGCGAGGCGGACCCACGCGCGCGCGTCGACGATCTCGAGGTCCCAGCCGCCGCGCGCGACGACGATCGCGAGCAGCTCGCGGGCGACGAGCTCGAGCGCACCCGGGTCGACGGGGTCGGGTCCACCGCCCGAGCCGGGGACGCGGCGCACCGAGACGGACAGGTCGTCGGCGTGCACGACGAGCTCGGTCACGCGTGAGGCGACCATGGTCGCGAGCCGTACGGGTCCGCGCCGGGCCTGCACGACGGGGTCGTCGGGACCGAGCGCGTCGAGCGTCGCGAACGCCGCGGCGGCCCGGCCGTCGATCCAGCCGACGGGGTCGCCCGCGACCTGCGCGGCGAGCTCACGCGTCGTCTCGGCGATCTCCTGCGCGCGTCCCGCGTACGTCCCGAGGTACTCGGCGAGCGTGAGCGGCACGGTACCGGCGGGGGCGGGCGTGCAGACCGCGAGCGCGTCCATCGCGCGGCCGACGTGCGCGACGAGCGCGGTGACGGTCCAGCCGTCGAGCACGGACGGGGCGTCGCTGACGGAGTCGTCGACGACCTCGACGACCCAGGTGCGCAGGCGGTCCCACTGGGTGTGCAGGGCGGCCGAGGCCTCGCGCAGCGTCGCTGTCATGCGGACATCCTGCCCGCCGGGGCGCGCCGTGCGGGCGGACCCGGTGGTCATCGGCGCGTCAGGGGCGCGTGCGGACGACGTCGCCCAGGAAGTCGACGACGAGCGCGCCCACCTGGTCCTCCTCGATGAGGAAGCCGTCGTGCCCGAAGTCGGAGTGCACGAGCCGGACGGGACCGGCGCCGGGGACGTGCGCCGAGATCCGCTCGGACTGCTCGGGCGGGAAGAGGCGGTCGGAATCGACGGCGACGACGAGCCCGCGCGCGGTGATCTGCGACAGCGCGTTGTCGACGCCGCCGCGGTCGCGGCCCAGGTCGTGCGTGATCATCGTGCGCGTCAGGGTCACGTACGTGTTGGCGTCGAACCGCCGCGCGAGCTTGTCGCCGTGGTGCTCGAGGTACGACTGCACGGCGAACCGGCCGCCCTCGAGCGGGTCCTCGGCGCCCTGCGGGATGCGGCCGAACCGCTCGTCGAGCTCGAGCTGCGAGCGGTACGACTGGTGCGCGATCTGCCGCGCGAGCCCGAGGCCGCGGTGCGGTCCCTCGCCGGGCGCGGCGTCGTAGTAGTCCCCGCCGTGGAAGCCGGGGTCGGCCTCGACCGCGACGAGCTGTGTGTGGAAGTTGGCGATCTGGTCGCCGGAGGTCTGCGCGGTCGTCGCGATCGCCGCGAACGCCGCGACGCGGTGCGGCTCGGACGCGGCCCACTCGAGCACACGCAGGCCACCCATGGACGCGCCGATGACGAGCGCCCAGCGGCGGATGCCGAGCAGGTCGGCGAGACGCACCTCGGCGGCGACCTGGTCCCGCACGGACAGGTGCGGGAAGCGCGAGCCCCACGGCAGCCCGTCGGGTGCGGGGGAGGACGGTCCGGTCGAGCCCTGGCACCCGCCGAGCACGTTGGGGGCGACGACGAACCAGCGGTCGGTGTCGATGGGCGCGCCGGGCCCGACCATCGACTGCCACCACCCGGCGGTGGGGTGCCCGGCGCCCGCGTCGCCGGTCACGTGCGAGTCGCCCGTCAGGGCGTGCAGCACGAGCACGGCGTTGGACCCGTCCGCGTCGAGCGTGCCCCACGTCTCGTACGCGAGCCGTACGGCGGGCAGCCGTCCGCCGGACTCGAGGGCGAACGGTCCGAGGTCCGCGAACCGGCGGTGCCCGACGGGGTCGCCCTCGCGCCACGCGGCCGATGCCGGGACGGGGGGCCGCTGCGCGACGGGGACCCGGCTCGAGCGGGTGCTGGCCTGTGCGCCGAGGGGGACACCGGCCGCGGGTGCGTCGCTGCCGGCGCCCGTCGTCGTGCCGGTCGCGGGAGCCGTGCCGGTCACGGCGGGTGTGTCGGCCGCGGGGGGTGTGGTCGGCTGCCCGGCAGGGGTCGCCGACGCCGGGCCGGGCGTACCTGCCGGCGGCTTCGGAGCCAACTCGTCGGACACGAGGAACCAATCTACGCGGGAGCTCGGTGCACGTCCTGCCCGTGGTCGCGGGCCGGGACAAGGGTCGTCGGTCCCGACCGGGCGGGCCACCTGTCGTGCGGTGGCCGCCCGGCCGGGCGACGAGGTCAGGCGCCCTTCGCGGCGCGGAACCCGGCCTCGAGGTCGGCGAGGATGTCGTCGATGTGCTCGATGCCGACCGACAGACGCACGAGGCCCGGCGTGACGCCGGACTGCAGCTGCTCCTCGGGCGTGAGCTGGCTGTGCGTGGTCGACGCGGGGTGGATGACGAGCGAGCGCACGTCGCCGATGTTCGCGACGTTCGAGTGCAGCTCGAGCGCGGAGACGAACGCCTGGCCCGCCGCGGAGCCGCCCGCGATCTCGAACGCGAGGACGGCGCCGCCGCCGCGCGGCGAGTACTTGACCTGGTTCGCGTGCCACGGGCTGGACTCGAGGCCCGAGTAGTGCACCCCGAGCACGTCCTCGCGCGCCTCGAGCCACGACGCGACGGCCGTCGCGTTGGCCACGTGCCGCTCGACGCGCAGCGACAGCGTCTCGATGCCCTGCGCGATGAGGAACGCGTTGAACGGCGAGATCGCGGCGCCGAGATCGCGCAGGAGCTGGATGCGGGCCTTGAGGATGTACGACAGGTTGGCGCCGAACGCGGAGCCGACGCCGAGCGCCTCGGCGATCTTCAGGCCGTGGTACGACGGGTCGGGCAGGTTGAAGCCCGGGAAACGGTCGGGGTACTGGGCGTAGTCGAACGTGCCGCCGTCGACGATCACGCCGCCGATGGCCGAGCCGTGCCCGCCGAGGTACTTCGTCGCGGAGTGCACGACGACGTCGGCGCCCCACGCGAGCGGGTTGATGAGGTACGGCGTCGCGATCGTGTTGTCGACGATCAGCGGCACGCCGTGCTCGTGCGCGACGCCCGCGACGAGCTCGATGTCGAGCACGTCCGACTTCGGGTTCGGGATGGTCTCGGCGAAGAACACCTTGGTGTTGGGGCGGATCGCGGCGCGCCACGCGTCGGCGTCGTGCGGGTCGGTCACGAACGTCGTCTCGATGCCGAGCTTCGGCAGCGTGTAGTGCAGCAGGTTGTACGAGCCGCCGTAGAGCGACGGGCTCGCGACGACGTGGTCCCCCGCCTCGGCGACGTTGAGGATCGCGAGCGTCTCGGCGGCCTGGCCCGACGCGACGAGCAGCGCGCCCACGCCGCCCTCGAGCGACGCGATGCGGTTCTCGACGACCTCCTGCGTGGGGTTGCCGATGCGCGTGTAGATCGGGCCGAGGTCCTGCAGCGCGAAGCGCTCGGCGGCGACCGTGGCGTCGGGGAAGACGAAGGACGTGGTCTGGTAGATCGGCAGCGCGCGGGCGCCCGTCGCCGGGTCGGCCTGCTGGCCGGCGTGGACCTGACGGGTCTCGAAGTTCCAGTTCTCGTTGCTCATCGCAGGACTCCTCGGTTGCAGGGTGGTCCGCGGGGGGCTCGGTGACCGACGTCCGTCCCGCGGGAGGGGGAGGGTGGCGCACGGTTCGAGCGGGAGCCGGTGGCTCCAGCCGGGGTTCCGGCCGGACCTGTCAGCTCGCTCGTCGTCCCGACGGGCGGCCGGTGGGCAGGCCGAACGTGCGCGTCAGCGACACATTCGGCGGCAGGTCATGCGGCGAGGGTACGCAGGCCGGATCGAACTCTGGAACGGCCGTCTCGAATGTTGGACATCGCTCGTCTCGTCCGTCCGGTTCGTCCCGGATAGGGGTGAGTGAAAGGAGTGACGTGTGTGACTGGTGTTCACTTCTGAGGCGACCGCAGGTAGCGTCCCGAGGGGTCATCGCCCGAGTGCCGCACCGAGAACCGGTCCGGCGCCGCTGAAGACATCGGCACGCGAAGGGGTCGGCACGAGGTGGACGCACGACGAGCACGACGAGCGCGCGCGACCGGCGCGCTCGCAGCGGCGACCGTCGCGGCCCTCCTGCTCAGCGCACCCGGCGCGGTCGCGGACCCCACGAGCGACGACGACGTGCGCCGCGCGCACGAGGCCGTCGGCCGTGCGCAGCAGTCCGTCGCCGAGCTCGAGATCCGGCTCGCGCAGCTGTCCGCCGAGACCGACGCGGCGCAGATCGCGGTGCAGCAGGCGGGTGAGGCGTACGCGCGGGCCATGGTCGAGGCGCAGGACGCGCAGACCGCCGCCGACGCGGCAGCCGACCGGTCCGACGCTGCCGCCGCGGACGCCGAACAGGCGCGCCGTGAGCTCGTCGCGATCGCCCGCCAGGTCGCCCGCTCAGGCGGGTCCGCGGACCTCGTCGAGGCACTGCTGTCCGCCGACGGCTTCCAGGACGTGGCTCGTCGGACGAGCCAGATGGACCGGTTCACCCGCAAGACCGACGAGGTCGTGCAGGCCTACCAGGCCGCGCGGCTCGTCGCGGGCACGCTCGCCGAGGGCGCGGCGCAGGCCGCGTCGACCGCGACCGCCGCGCAGGACCAGGCGCAGATCCTGCTGGACGTCGCGCAGCGGGCCGCCGACGAAGCCGAGACCGCGCAGGCGAGCGCCGAGACCGAGCGGTCCGCGCTGCTCGCACAGCTCGCGGCCGCACGGCAGACGAGCGTCGAGGTCGAGCGCGCCCGGCAGGACCAGATCGACGCGGAGCGTCGCCGGCGCGAGGACGACGCCGCACGGCTCGAGCGTGAGAAGGCCGCGCAGCAGCAGGTGACCCCACCGCCCGCGCCGCCCGCACCACCTGCACAGAGCCCCGGTGACGCGCCCAGCCACGCTCCGACGCAGCGGCCGAGCCAGCCGCCCACGAGTGAACCGACGCAGCCGCCCACCCCGACGCGGCCGCCGAGCCAGGCACCCGTGCCGCCGACGAGCACGCCCACACCACCACCCTCGACGACCCCGACCGCTCCGGCCTCGCCGACGTCACCCCCGGCACCGAGCGCACCCACGACCCCGCCTGCCCCACCCGCGCCGGCCGCCGACCGGTACGGGCTCGGGACGGGGGTCTCGCGCGGGTCCGCCGCGCTCGGCGCGAACGCGGTCGCCGCCGCGAAGACCCGGCTCGGCGCGCCCTACGTGTGGGCGGGCGTCGGCCCCGGCTACGACTGCTCCGGCCTGACCATGACGGCGTGGCGCACCGCGGGCGTCTCGCTGTACCGCACGTCGCGCGACCAGTACAAGCAGGTCCTCAAGGTCGCCTACGCCGACATGCGCCCCGGTGACCTGGTGTTCTGGGGCACCGACCCGAAGAACCCCGACTCCATCTACCACGTCGCGATGTACATCGGCGGCGGGCAGATCATCGAGGCGCCCCGCCCGGGCCTGACCGTGCGCATCACCGCGATGCGGTACGCGGGCTCGATGCCGTACGCCGGCCGTCCGTAGCCGACGCGCGTCGCAGCGCAGCACCACGAGGCGCTCGTCGGGACGTCACGCTCGTCGGACCCCCGCCGCGCAGCCCCGCCACGGACCCCGGTGTGCACCCCCCGTACGCCGCAGGGCGCCCACCCCGGGAGGGGGACGCCCTGCGCGGTCCTGCCGGACGGACGGTCGGCTCAGTGGTCGTAGCCCGCGTCGACCGCCCGCTGGCGCGACCGCTCGATCTCCGCCTCGGCGTCGGCGCGCCCGACCCAGTGCGCGCCCTCCACGGACTTGCCCGGCTCGAGGTCCTTGTAGACCTCGAAGAAGTGCTGGATCTCGAGGCGGTGGAAGTCGGACACGTCGTCGATGTCCTGCCGCCAGGCCGCGCGCTGGTCGCCCGTCGGGACGCACAGCACCTTGTCGTCGCCGCCCGCCTCGTCGCGCATGCGGAACATGCCGAGCGCGCGGCAGCGGATGAGGCAACCGGGGAACGTGGGCTCCTCGAGCAGCACGAGTGCGTCCAGCGGGTCGCCGTCCTCGCCGAGGGTGCCCTCGATGAAGCCGTAGTCGTCCGGGTAGCGCGTCGACGTGAAGAGCATGCGGTCGAGCCGGATCCGCCCCGTCGCGTGGTCCACCTCGTACTTGTTGCGCTGACCCTTGGGGATCTCGATCGTGACGTCGAACTCCACGGCTCTCCTGTCCGCTCGTCGGCGCGGCACCGCCCGGTCGAGGGGCGCGGTCCGACGGCGTGGCTCGTTTCCGGCGCGCCTGTGGTCCCCGGCGCACCGACTGGTGCGTCATAGTCTGACGCACCGGTGGCCCGACAGTCCCGTCCGTGCCCACCCCCGGCCCGACGAGCGGAGCGTGACGATGACCACAGGCACCCGCGCGGTGTCCGTCTCGGCGCTCGTGCTCGTGCTCGCTCTCGGCGGCTACGCGACCGCCGACGCCTACGACGTCGTGCCCGGGATCCTCACGCTCGACCCCGTCGCGGCCGACCCCGCGCCCTTCCCGCAGGCGCCCGGGGCGATCCTGCCCGACGAGATCGTGCCCGCGCTCGGGGACGTCGACGCGTCCGCACCGGTTCCGGACGCGGACGACGTCCAGAGCCTCGTCGACCGATTCGCGGCCGACCCGCGGCTGGGCGACGACGCGCACGTCGGGGTCGTCGTGGCGGACCGGCTCACCGGCGAGGTGCTCGCGGAGCACGACGCGAGCACGGCCCGCGAGCCCGCATCGACCGCGAAGCTCGTCACCGCGGTCGCGGCGCTCGGCACGCTCGACGCGTCGACCACGCTCACGACGAGCGTCGTGCGCGGCCCCGGTGACCAGGTCGTGCTCGTGGGGGGCGGCGACATGATGCTCGGGCCCGACGAGGGCGACGCGGGCGTCGTCAACGGCCGAGCCGGGCTCGGGGACCTCGCGCGCGCGGCGGCCAAGCAGCTCAGGCTCGTCGGGCTCACCGAGGTGACCCTCCGGGTCGACGACACGCTCTTCACCGGTCCGCGCACGAGCCCCGGCTGGGACGAGGGCGACCTCGCGATGGGCTACGTCGCGCCCGTGACGGCGCTCGCCGTGAAGATCGGTGCGACGAAGGACGGCCTCGAGTACCCGCCGCGCTCCGCCGACCCGACGCTCGCGGCGGCGAAGATCTTCGCGCAGCGGCTCGCCGAGGCCGGCATCACGGTGCAGGGCGCACCCGTGCGCGGTGCCGCTCCCGCGGGTGCGACCGTGCTCGCGAGCGTGTCCTCCGCGCCGCTGCCCGAGATCGTCGAGTTCTTCCTCGAGAGCTCGGACAACACCATCACCGAGGCGGTGTCGCGCCTCGTCGCGATCGACCAGAAGCTCCCCGCGACGTTCGACGGCGCCACGCAGGCCGTGCTGCAGGCCGTGACCCGGCTGGGCGTCGACACGTCCGGCGCGCAGCTCACCGACGCGTCGGGCCTCGCGTCGGGTTCCCACCTGCGTCCGACGACCCTGCTCGGCCTCGTCCAGCTCGTGCTCGACCCTGCGCACCCCGAGCTGCGTCCCATCGCGGTGGGCATGCCCGTCGGTGGCCTGACCGGCACGCTCTCGCCGCGGTACCAGAAGTCGCAGGCGCGCGGGCTCGTGCGTGCCAAGACCGGGTCGCTGTCCGGCGTACGGGGGCTCGCGGGCTCGGTCGTCGACGCGTCGGGCCGCCAGCTCGAGTTCGCGATCCTGGTCGCCTACCCGAAGGACCTGTGGCCGACGCCCGTGCTCCTCGCGATCGACGACCTGGTCACCGCCCTCCACACCCCCACCCCCACCTGACCCGCCACCCCCGCCTGACCCGCCACCCCCACCACCTCCGCCTGCCCCACCACCCCCGCCTGCCCCACCCCACCGGCACACCCCACCCACCGCCGCCACCCCCACCGCTTCTGACCGCACCACCTCCACCGCTGGTGCGCCCGCCGCTGACCGGCCCGCCTCCGCCGTTGGCCCCACCCGCCGCTGACCGGCCCGCCTCCGCCGTTGGCCCCACCCGCCGCTGACCGACCCGCCTCTGCTGCTGGCTCGCTCGCTGCTGACCGGCCCGGCTCGGCCGCTGGCTCGCTCGCTGCTGACTGGCCCGGCTCGGCTGCTGGCCCCGCCCCGCGCGTCGTCGCGCTCCACCTCACCCAGCGCGCCATTCAGCGAAGGGATGGTTGAACGACACGCCGTGGCTCGCTCGGCGCGTCGTTCAACCATGGCTTCACCGAACGGCGCCGACCGCGGGGAAGGCGGTGGCAAGCACCTGGCCGCCGGATCGCGCCCGCGCTCACCACGCAGGGCCGCGAGTTCGCGAGTGGGGGTGCGGCGTCGCGGGCCACGGGGAACGAAGTCGTGTCCGGAGCCGCGAAGTCGCGCGTCGAGGGATGGGTGTGGCTGGGGGCAGGGTCTGTCTCGGTGGGGGCGGGAGGGCGTGTCGGATATCGGATGCCGGATGCCGGGTGCTGGGCGGCGAGTCCCCGGCGGCCGGATTGCTCGCCCGCTCAGCCCTCACGGCAGCGAGTTCGCGGGCTTCGTCACGAGTTCGCGGGCCACGGGGGACGAAGTCGTGGTCGGAGCCGCGAAGTCGCGTGCGGGAGGAGGAGGTGGTGGGGCGCGGGGCACGTCTGGGCGGTGGTCGGTGGGGTGAGGGCTGGGCGGCTCGGTGAGTTCGCGGGTTTTGTCGTGAGGTCGCGGGTGGGGGTGCGGGGTCGCGGGCCGTGGGGCACGAAGTCGTGGTCGGAGCCGCGAAGTCGCGGGGGGAGGAGGGGGACGGGGAGGGATGTGGTGGTGCGGGGTGGGTGGGAGGGAGGAGTGAGGTGGGGCGGGTTACCGTGAGGCGCATGAGCCCGGTGATGCGTGCGACCTCGAGGGTGGGCGCGGGTCGTGGGGCGGGTGCTGACCGGGCGGCTGGGACCGGGGCAGTCGTCGGCGCGCAGGTGGGCGGTGGCGTCGACTGGGGCGTCGCAGCGCGGGTGGCGTCACGTGTGGCGCGGCCGGGCCGGGGTGCCGACCGCGACGAGCTCGAGGCGCTCGTCGCGGGGCTGCGAGAGGCCGCTGCACCGGCTGCCGAGCACGCGTCGCGCGTGACACGCCTGGAGCCTGCCGACGGACGGGCGGCCGGCGAGGTGTCGCGCGTCCTCGTCGTCGACCGCGCAGGCTGGACCCGCGCGAACGCGCGCATGCTCGAGGTCATGTCCTCACCGCCGTCGGCGCCGGCTGACCCCGATGGTTCCGCTGACCCCGATAGCTCCGCTGACCCCGATGGTCCCGGTGACCCCGGCGTGTCCGACGATGTCGCCGACGGGCGACCGACGCACGGCGCACCGAGCGTCGCGAGCAGGTTCGTCGGCGGGGCGCAGCTCGGCGCGGTCCTGGCGGTGCTCTCCAGCAAGGTGCTCGGGCAGTTCGACCCGTTCACCCCGCCTGCAGGCGCACCGCTGGGCGCCGCGGGTGAGGGGCGGCTGCTGCTCGTCGCGCCCAACGTCCTGCAGCTCGAGCGGTCGCTGCGGGTCGAGCCTGCGGACTTCCGGCTCTGGGTCGCGCTGCACGAGCAGACGCATGCGCTGCAGTTCGCCGCGGCGCCGTGGCTCGCGGGGCATCTGCGAGCGCGGTCGGCCGCGCTGCTCGGGGACGTCGTGGGGGAGGGCGAGGAGTCGGTCGGGCGGATGGTCGCGGCCGTGGGCCGGGTCCTGACCGACGACGACGCGAGCATCCTCGACGTCCTGCCGCCGGACCAGCGGGACGTCGTCGCCGAGGTCGGCGCGGTGATGGCGCTCCTCGAGGGGCACGCCGACGTCGCGATGGACGCGGTCGGGCGGCGGATCGTGCCGAGCGTGCGGGAGATCCGGCGCAAGTTCGAGGCCCGACGTGACTCGTCGGCGCGCGCCCGGGGCCCGCAGGGGGTGCTGCGGCGGCTGCTCGGCATGGACTCGAAGCTCGCGCAGTACCGCGAGGGGGCGGCTTTCGTGCGCGCGGTGCGCTCGCGCGTCGGCGTGAGCGGGCTGAACGCGGTGTTCGCGGCGCCCGAGAACCTGCCGCGGCCCGCCGAGATCGCGGAACCCGGTGCGTGGGTGCGCCGGGTCCACGGCTGAGGCCGGGCGGACGTGGTCGGACCGGATCGGCGTGTCGCGGCGGTGCGTCGGGCCGTGACGGCGGCGGTCGCCGACCTGTCCGACGACGCGCTCGTGCTCGTCGCGTGCTCGGGCGGGCCGGACTCGCTCGCGCTCGCGGCGTGCGCGGCGTTCGCGGTCCCGCGCACGGGTGCGCGACGCGTCGGGGCGGTGGTCGTCGACCACGGGCTGGTCGCGGGGTCGTCGGACGTCGCGGCGTGGGCCGCGGACCGGTGCCGCGCGCTCGGGCTCGACCCGGTGCTCGTCGTGCGCGTAGAAGTGACCGGACCCGGGGGGCCCGAGGCCGCGGCGCGCGCCGCGCGGTATGCGGCGCTCGAGCGCGTGGCCGACGAGACCGGTGCTGCGGCCGTCCTGCTCGGTCACACGCTCGACGACCAGGCGGAGACCGTGCTGCTCGGGCTCGCGCGCGGCTCAGGTGCGCGCTCGCTCGCGGGGATGCCGGCCGTCCGCGGGCGGCTGCGTCGGCCGCTGCTCGACGTGCGCCGCGCCGACACGCTCGCGGTGTGCGCCGCGCTGGGCCTCGACCCGTGGCACGACCCGACGAACGCCGGCGGCCCCGACGACCCGCTGCGCAGCCGCGTGCGCGCGCACGTGCTGCCGGTGCTCGAGCGCGAGCTCGGGCCGGGGGTCGCGGCGGCGCTCGCGCGGACCGCGACGCTGCTGCGCGAGGACGCCGTCGCGCTCGAGGCGGCGGCCGACGAGCTCGTCGCGCGGGCCCGTACGGTCGCAGGGGTGTCGCGCGGTCCCGCCGACGAGCGTGCCGACGGGCCGTCCGACGAGCGCGCGGGCGAGCGTGCCGACGGGCCGTCCGACGAGCGCGCGGGCGAGCCGTCCGACGGGCCGTCCGACGGGCCCGGGGCCGGGAGCCGCCGCGACCGGGACCTCGTCGTGCTGGACGCGCGCACGCTCGCCGCGGCGCCGGACGCGGTGCGCCGCCGTGCGGTGCGGTCGGCGCTCGTCGCGGCGGGTGCGCCCGCGGGGTCGGTGCACCGCGTGCACGTGCTGGCGGTCGACGCGCTGCTCGTCGAGTGGCGCGGCCAGGGGCCGGTGCAGGTGCCCGGCCGGGTGGTCGCCCGTCGGTGCTGTGGCAGTCTTGTCGTCGGACCGGACGACCCTCCCGCCGACCCCGCGGGAGGACCCGGGACGACCCGGACGCACCGGGCCGAGTGACGCCCCGCGCACCCGACCGCACGGTCGGCGCGCCTGCCTGAACGGAGCAGCAGTGGACCCTGCGGACATGGGAGACGACCTCGAGAAGGTCCTGCTGACCCAGGAGCAGCTGCACGCGCGGCTCGACGAGATCGCGGCGCAGGTCGACGCGGACTACGCGGGCAAGGACCTGCTGCTCGTCGGTGTGCTCAAGGGTGCGGTCATGGTCATGGCGGACCTCGCGCGCCGGGTGCACACGCCGATCGCGATGGACTGGATGGCGGTCTCGTCGTACGGCTCGGGCACGAAGTCGTCGGGCGTCGTGCGGATCCTCAAGGATCTCGACACGGACCTCACGGGCAAGCACGTGCTGATCGTCGAGGACATCATCGACTCGGGCCTGACGCTGTCCTGGCTCGTGTCGAACCTGCGCAGCCGCGGCCCGGCGAGCGTCGAGATCGCGACGATGCTGCGCAAGCCGGATGCCGCGAAGGTCGAGGTCGACGTGCGGTACGTGGGCTTCGACATCCCGTCGGAGTTCGTCGTCGGGTACGGGCTCGACTACGCCGAGCGGTACCGCAACCTCCCGTTCGTCGGGACGCTCGCACCGCACGTCTACGCGCCCTGACGCGGTCGGCGTGCCCGACGAGGGTCGGGGCGGGCCGCGGGTGAGCGGGCTGTGCCCTGCGCGAACAGCCACGAGGAACGTCAGACCGACCGTGTACGTTCGACCGGTCAGCCCGCCCGAGCAGGAGGATGTGGGGCTCGGCCCCGAACGCCTATGAACGTCAAGCGCCTAGTCCGCGGTCCGCTGCTGTGGATCGTCCTGGCCGTCGTGCTGCTCTGGATCGGCGTGAGCACGCTGGCCCAGCCCAGCGTCAAGTCCATCGACACGTCCGACGGCCTGTCGCTGCTGCGCGGCGACACCGTCGAGTCCGCGAAGATCACCGACGGCGTGCAGCGCGTGCAGCTCACGCTCAAGGAGAACTTCGTCAAGGACGAGGACGACTTCGGCAAGCTCGTGCAGTTCCAGTACGTCGCGCCGCAGGGCGAGACGGTCGTCAAGGCGGTGCAGGACGCCGACCTCGACAAGGGCTTCACGTCGGTCAACCCGCAGACGTCCTGGTGGAGCAGCCTGCTGTCGCTCGTGCTGCCGTTCATCATCATCCTGGGCATCTTCTGGTTCCTCATGGCGAACATGCAGGGCGGCGGCTCGCGCGTCATGAGCTTCGGCAAGTCGCGCGCCAAGCTGGTGTCCAAGGAGTCGCCGCAGGTGACGTTCGCGGACGTCGCGGGTGTCGACGAGGCCGTCGAGGAGCTCGGCGAGATCAAGGACTTCCTCACGGAGCCCGCGAAGTTCCAGGCGGTCGGCGCGAAGATCCCCAAGGGTGTGCTGCTGTACGGCCCGCCGGGGACGGGCAAGACGCTGCTCGCGCGTGCGGTCGCGGGTGAGGCGGGTGTGCCGTTCTACTCGATCTCCGGCTCGGACTTCGTCGAGATGTTCGTCGGCGTCGGTGCCTCGCGCGTGCGCGACCTGTTCGAGCAGGCCAAGCAGAACGCGCCCGCGATCATCTTCGTCGACGAGATCGACGCGGTCGGTCGTCACCGCGGCGCGGGCCTGGGCGGCGGGCACGACGAGCGCGAGCAGACGCTCAACCAGATGCTCGTCGAGATGGACGGCTTCGACGTCAAGACGAACGTCATCCTCATCGCCGCGACGAACCGGCCCGACATCCTCGACCCGGCGCTCCTGCGACCGGGCCGGTTCGACCGGCAGGTCTCGGTCGAGCCGCCCGACCTCAAGGGCCGCGAGCGGATCCTGCAGGTGCACGCGCAGGGCAAGCCCATGGCGCCCGCGGTCGACCTGACCGCGGTCGCGCGCCGCACGCCCGGGTTCACGGGTGCGGACCTCGCGAACGTGCTCAACGAGGCCGCGCTGCTCACGGCGCGCAAGAACGCGCAGATCATCGACGACCACGCGCTCGACGAGGCGATCGACCGGGTCGTCGCCGGACCGCAGAAGCGCACGCGCGTCATGAACGTCAAGGAGCAGAAGCTCACGGCGTACCACGAGGGCGGGCACGCGCTCGTCGCGGCGGCGCTGCGGTACACGGACCCGGTCACGAAGGTGACGATCCTGCCGCGCGGCCGGGCGCTCGGCTACACGATGGTCATGCCGGTCGAGGACAAGTACTCCGTGACGCGCAACGAGCTGCTCGACCAGCTCGCGTACGCGATGGGCGGCCGGGTCGCCGAGGAGCTCGTGTTCCACGACCCGACCACGGGTGCGGGCAACGACATCGAGAAGGCGACCGCGACCGCACGGCGCATGATCACGCAGTTCGGCATGTCGAGCTCGCTCGGCGCGATCCGGCTCGGTCAGGACTCGGGCGAGGTGTTCCTCGGCCGCGACATGGGCCACCAGCGCGACTACTCCGAGGAGGTCGCCGGCCGGATCGACGCCGAGGTGCGCGCGCTCATCGAGCACGCGCACGACGAGGCGTGGGAGATCCTGGTCGAGTACCGCGACGTGCTCGACGCGCTCGTGCTCGAGCTGCTCGAGAAGGAGACGCTCAACGCGGACCAGCTCGCGGAGATCTTCCGGCCGATCGAGAAGCGCCCGCCGCGGCAGGTGTGGCTCTCGAGCGACCAGCGTGCGGTCTCGGACCGTCCGCCGGTCCTGACGCCCGCGGAGGTCGCCGCGCAGGACGGCAGCGCGGTGGTCCCCGAGGACGAGGCGGCGGCTGCCAACCCGGAGCGCCCCCCGGTCGAGGCCGTCGAGGTGCCCCCGGGCGAGACGCCCGAGCCGACGACCGGGCCGACGACCGAGGCCCCGTGATGGTCGACCCGATCACGCCGCCCACGGGTGCCGTCGGCGAGTACGACCAGGAACGCGCCGAGGCCGCGATCCGTGAGCTGCTGCTCGCGGTCGGCGAGGACCCCGACCGCGAGGGCCTGCTCGAGACGCCCGCGCGCGTCGCGCGCGCCTACCGCGAGATCTTCGCCGGCCTGCGCATGACGCCGCAGGACGTCCTGACGACGACCTTCGACCTCGGTCACGAGGAGATGGTGCTGGTCAAGGACATCGAGGTGTACTCGACGTGCGAGCACCACCTCGTGCCGTTCCACGGCGTCGCGCACGTCGGTTACATCCCGGGTGCGGACGGCCGGATCACGGGGCTGTCGAAGCTGGCCCGGCTCGTCGACGTGTTCGCGCGACGGCCGCAGGTGCAGGAGCGGCTCACGTCGCAGGTGGCCGACGCGCTCGTCGCGCAGCTCCAGCCGCGGGGCGTGATCGTCGTGGTCGAGTGCGAGCACCTGTGCATGTCGATGCGCGGGGTCCGCAAGCCTGGCTCGCGGACCGTGACCTCGGCGGTGCGCGGTCAGATGCGCAACGCCGCGACCCGCGCCGAGGCCATGAGCCTCATCCACACGCGCTGAGCGCAGGCGCGCGATGAGCCTGCGCCGGGCGGTCTCCCGGGTCTTCTGGCGGTGCAGCCGCTGGCGCCTCGTCACGACGCGTCCACCGCGCGACGGTGCGGGCATCCTCATCGGGGCACCGCACACCTCGAACTGGGACTTCGTCCTGATGCTCGCGATCGCCTGGGAGCAGGACCTGCCGTTCCGCTGGCTCGGCAAGCACACGCTGTTCCGCGGGCTCGCCGGGCCGATCATGCGTGGCCTGGGCGGCATCCCCGTGGACCGGCGCGACCCGTCGGGGCTGGTCGCCGAGCTCGTCGCGCGCGTGCGGGGCGGGGAGCGGTTCTACCTCGTCGTGACGCCCGAGGGTACGCGACGGGGCGACGGCTGGAAGTCGGGGTTCTACCGCATCGCGCGCGACGTCGGGTGGTCGGTCACGCTCGGCTACGTGGACCGCACGACGATGACGACGGGACTCGGGCCGACCGTCGAGCTCACGGGCGACGTGCGCGCCGACATGGACGTCGTGCGCGCGTTCTACGCCGACAAGTCCGGCTTCCGGCCCGAGCACCGCACCGAGCCGCGCCTGCGTGGCGAGGACGAGCCCTCGTCGTCGGACGGCACCCAGGAGGCACCGTGAGGTTCATGCGTTCGCGCACCGTGCTCATGACGGTGGCGGCGATCGCCGTCGTCGCGATGGTCGGCTCGGTGATGATCGGCCTGCTGGCCTGAGCGGTCGGGTCAGACGGTCGTCGTCCCCTCGTACAGGCCGACGCTGTTGCCGTCGGGATCGGTGAACACGGCCCACCAGCTCGTGTCGCTGATGGGCGACTTCGCCATGGTGATCGTCCCGCCGAGCTCGGTGACCCGGGCCAGCGCGTCGTCGATCGAGTCGACCTCGACGTAGCTGCGGGGCTGCGTGAAGTCCTCCGACCGCAGGGTCAGGCCGCCGCCGCTGATCGCGTTCGGCGCCTGCCACATCGGGTAGCCCTCGAAGCCGGGGACCTCGGCGATCTGCCAGCCGAACAGCGACCCGTAGAACTGCGCGGCGGCCACGAGGTCCGTGACCGGGATGTCGATGTGCGTGATGTCTCCGTGCGGCATGTCGTCCTCCTGCGCTCGTGACCAGAGCCCGTCCACGGGGCCCGAGGGCTCCGTCGCAGGTCGTGCGGCCGACTGGTCGCCGCGCCGTCACGACCCGCGCACGACCCGCGCACGACTCGCGCGGGACCGGACCGGTCGGACCCGTCCAGCGTAGGTCGGCCGCCCGGCGCGCACCGGCTGGGTGCCCGGGGCAGCGAGCTCGCGCGGCCACCCGGCCGGCACGCGACGGGGCCGGTGCGCCCTAGGCTCGGGGCGTGGACGTCGAGGGACCCGTGGGACTGCCGGACGGGCTGCGCCGCGCGGGGCGCTGCCTCGTGATGGGCGTCGTCAACGTGACGCCGGACTCGTTCTCGGACGGCGGTCGCTGGTTCACACCCGCCGCAGCGGTCGCGCACGGCCTGTCCCTGCTCGAGCAGGGCGCGGACCTGCTCGACGTGGGCGGTGAGTCGACGCGGCCCGGTGCCCGGCGCGTCCCGGTGGACGAGGAGCGCGACCGCGTGCTCCCGGTGATCGAGGAGCTCGCGCGGCACGGCGCGGTCGTGAGCGTCGACACGACGCGGGCCGCCGTGGCGCGGGACGCGGTCGCGGCGGGTGCGGCCGTCGTGAACGACGTGTCCGGCGGGCTCGCGGACGACGCGATGTACGGCGTGGTCGCGCGCACGGGCGTCGCGTACGTCGCGATGCACTGGCGCGGGCACGCGGACGTCATGGACGACCTCGACCGGTACGACGACGTCGTGGCGGACGTGCGCGCCGAGCTCGCGCAGCGCGTCGCGGCGCTGCGGGCCGCGGGCGTGCGTGACGAACAGGTCGTGCTCGACCCGGGGCTGGGCTTCGCGAAGCCGGGCGCGAGCAACTGGCCGTTGCTGGGTCGGTTGCCGGAGCTCGTCGCGGACGGCTTCCCGGTGCTCGTCGGCGCGAGCCGCAAGAGGTTCCTCGGCCATCTGCTGGCCGCGCCCGACGGCGCGCCGGCGCCGCCGCTGCGACGCGACCACGCGAGCGCGGCGGTGAGCGCGCTGGCCGCGGCCGCGGGCGCGTGGTGCGTGCGCGTGCACGAGGTCGGCTCGTCCGCGGATGCGGTCCGGGTCGCCGCCGCGTGGCAGGGTGGCGTCAGCTCGTCGGACGGCGCCGGTGCCCACCTGACGACAGACCCGACGACCCGCCCGAGGACCATCGGGCCCCCGCCGCACCAGGAGGACGCATGAGCGACGTGACCGACGCCCAGGGGCACCGCCTGGACCAGGTGCGGCTCGTCGGGGTGAGCGCGACGGGCTACCACGGCGTGTTCGAGCACGAGCGGCGCGAGGGGCAGACGTTCGTCGTCGACGTCGTCGTGCACCTCGACACCCGACGGGCGGCGGCGCGCGACGACCTCGCGCACACGCTCGACTACGGCGCGCTCGCGCAGCAGGTCGTCGCGGTGATCGAGGGTCCGCCCGCGGACCTCATCGAGACGGTCGCCGAGCGGATCGCGGCGACCGTGCTCGCCGACGGGGCCGTGAGCGCGGTCGACGTCGCGGTGCACAAGCCGCAGGCGCCCATCACGGTGCCGTTCGGTGACGTGGTCGTCGCGATCCGACGGGATCGCGGCAAGCTCCCGGCGGCTGAGCCGTACCGGCCGCAGACCCCGCAGCGCGTCGCGACGAGCACGAGCGCACCGGCGCCGACCGCCGCGCTCCCGCTCGCGACGCCTCAGGTCGACGTCGTGGGCGCGCTCGCGCCGCTGCCGCAGCTCCCGCCGCCCGGCGAGGTCGTCACGGGCGGGCCGTTCGGCGGCGACGTCGCGGTGCACGCAGTCGGGGCGGCGCCCGTCGAGGTGCACCCAGCCGACGAGCGCGCGGTCGCACCCGGGCCCGTCGAGCCGGTCGTCGGCGACGCGGTGCAGCCCGACGACGCGACCGCGACGCAGGTCATGTCGCCGCTGGACCTCGCGGCGCTCGACGCGCTCGAGGTGCGCGACGCGGACGTGGCCGCCGACGACGTCGTCGAGGGCGTGCTCGAGACGGACGTGCTCGACACCGCTCCGGCCGCACCGGTCGACGTCGTCCTCGCGCTCGGCGCGAACCTCGGCAACGCGCAGGAGACGCTGCGTGAGGCGGTGGGTGACCTCGACCGGACGCCGGGCGTCGACGTGGTCGACGTGTCGCCGCTCGCGCGCACCGCGCCGGTCGGCGGGCCCGAGCAGCCGGACTTCCTCAATGCGGTGATCCTGGTCCGCACGACGCTGTCGCCGCGCGACCTGCTGCGGGTCACGCAGTCCGTCGAGCTCGGTCACGGTCGTGAGCGCCACGAGCACTGGGGTCCGCGCACGCTCGACATCGACATCGTCGTGTACGGCTCGGTGCTCGCGGTGACGGACGACCTCGAGCTGCCGCACCCGCGCGCGCACGAGCGCGCGTTCGTGCTGCAGCCGTGGGCGCAGGTCGACCCGTCGGCGGTGCTTCCCGGTCTCGGCGGTGGGCCGGTCGCCGCGCTGGCCGCGACGGCGCCGGACAAGGAGGGGATCCGCTGGCTCGCGCTCGACTGGCTCACGGCACCCGTGCCGGCCGCGCAGTGGGACGTCGAGGCGCCGGGCGAGGTCCCGCCGCCCGGACCGACCGCCTCGGAGGCGCCCTACTCGTCCGGCTACCCGCCGGCACCGGGGCACTGATGCAGCGCACGCGCTGGCAGACGCTCGTCGTCGTCGCGGTCGGTGTCGCGGCGCTCACGTGGGTCGCGTTCCGGGTCGTCGCCGACCGGGGTGGGCTGCCGCCGTCGGTGCCGTGGCTCGTGGTCGCGGTCGAGGTGCTCATCGCGGCCGTGGTGCTCGCGATGGGCTGGGCGGTGCGGCAGTTCCTGCGCGGTCGTCGACCGGACCTCGACCCGATCCGTGCGGCGCGCACCGCGGTGCTCGCGAAGGCGTCGTGCTACACGGGGGCGCTCCTGGCGGGCTGGTACGGCGGGCAGACGATCGTGCTCGTGGGCGATCTCGCGACGCCCGGCAACGGCGGTCGTGCCGTCGCGGCGGGCATCGCGACGGGTGGTGCGCTCGTCCTGGCGGGGGTGGGCCTCGTCGTCGAGTGGTTCTGCCGGGTCCCGCCGCCGCGGGACGACGAGAAGGTCGAGGCTGACGCGCACCCGACGCCGGGGTGACGCCCGGTTCGTCCACCTGATCCACAGGCCCGACCGTGCGGTCCTCGACGGTGGCAGGATGACCGCGTGACGAGCGAACCCACCACCGACGTCCCGGTGCCCACGCAGCCGCGCGCGTCCGCGAGCCTGCCCTTCGAGCCTGCCGACGTGACGTGGACCCCCGTGTCGACGAGCCTGGCCGCCGCGCGGCTCACCGCCGTCGCGCTGTGGTTCGGGCCGCTCGTGGTGATCCTCGTGGTCCTCGCGCTCCTCACCACGGTCTGGCTGTGGATCCCGGCGGGAGTCGTCGCGCTGGTCGCCGCGTGGGTCGCGCTGCTCGTGCCGCGCCAGGTGCGTGCGATCGCCTACGCCGAGCGGGCCGACGACCTGCTCGTGCGTCGCGGCATCATGTTCCGCCAGCTCGTCGTCGTGCCGTACGGCCGCATGCAGTACGTCGACGTGAGCGCGGGCCCGTTCGCGCGGCGGTTCGGCATCGCGTCGGTGCAGCTGCACACGGCGTCGCCCGCGACGAGCGCGTCGATCGACGGTCTGCCGCCCGCCGAGGCGGCGCGCCTGCGCGACCGGCTCGCGTCGCGCGGTGAGGGACGGCTGGCGGGTCTGTGAACCGCCCGACGAACGCCGCACCCCTCACGCGTGCGGCCGGTGGACCGGACGACGGCGTGCCCGCCGACGCGTGGCGTCGTGTGCACCCCGTCACGCCCGCGCTGCGGGGGTGGAAGGCGCTCGTGGCGGTCGTCGCGATCGTCTCGTTCCAGGCCGCCGACAACGTGAGCTCCGCGGTGGAGCTGCTCGGGGGTCACGGCTGGATCGTCGCGCTCGGCATCCTGCTCGTCGTCGGCCTCGTCGGGTGGGGGTACTCCGCGCTCGCGTGGCGGCACATGCGCTTCGCGGTCACGGACGAGGCGGTGCACCTGCAGACCGGGGTGCTGTTCCGCACGCAGCGCCAGGCGCGGCTCGACCGGCTGCAGGCCGTCGACGTGGTCCAGCCGCTGCTGGCGCGCCTGTTCGGGCTCGCTGAGCTCCGGCTCGAGGTCGCGGGCGGCTCCGGCTCGGCCGTGCAGCTCGCGTACCTGCGGGAGCCCGACGCGCAGGCGCTGCGCAGCGAGCTGCTCGCGCTGGCCGCGGGTCTGCGTCGGCCGGAGAGCCCGGCGACGACCGGTCCGTCGGCGGAGCCCGCGGGTGAGGTCGAGGGTGGTGCGGGCGTGCCCGGGACGCGGCCCGAGGAGCCGACGCCGGGCGCGACCTACGGCGTGATCCGGTCGGGCCCCGGCCGCGCGTCGTTCGAGGAGGCGCCCGAGGAGGAGGTCTACACGATCCCCATGCCGCGCCTCATGGGGTCGGCCGTGCTGTCGGGGACGGCCGTCGCGCTCGTGGTGTTCGTGGTCGCGGGCGTGATCGGCTCGATCGCGGCGCGGGACCCGGGCGGTCTCGCGGTCATGCTGCCCGGCATCCTGGGTTTCGTCGGCGCGGTGTGGGGACGCGTCAACGCGGGTTCGAGCTTCCGCGCGGCGATCTCGCCCGACGGCATCCGCCTGCGGCACGGCCTCACGGAGCAGCGCGCGCAGACCGTCCCGCCGGGCCGGGTGCAGGCGGTGCGGATCGTGCAGCCCTGGCTGTGGCGCAAGGCCGACTGGTGGCGTGTCGAGATCAACGTCGCGGGCTACGGCGTGGGCGAGGACGCGAGCCGTGCCACGGTGCTGCACCCGGTGGCGACGCGCGACGAGGCGGCCACCGCGCTGTGGCTCGTGCTGCCGGACCTGGGGGTCGACGACCCGCGCGCGCTGGTCGAGGCCGCCCTCACTGGCCGGGACGACGACGGTGGCTTCACCCCGGCGCCGCGTCGTGCCCGCTGGGTCGACCCGCTCGCGTGGCGCCGGCACGGCGTGCGGGTGACCCGCACCGCGCTGCTGGCCCGGTCGGGCCGCCTGGTGCGGCAGGTCGCGGTCGTGCCGCACGAGCGCACGCAGTCGCTCGGGCTCGCGCAGGGCCCGCTGCAGCGGGCCCTGGGGCTCGCGAGCTTCGTCGTGCACACGACGCCCGGCCCGGTGTCGCCACGCGTCGAGCACCTCGACGGACGGGTCGCGGCGGCGCTGCTCGACGAGCAGGCCGAGCGGGCCCGCACGGCGCGCGCGACGGCCCGGCCCGAGCAGTGGATGCGCGGGTCGTGAGCGTGCCGAGCGACCCGGCGCGACGTCCGGGGCGGCTCGGGGTCGGCGTGGTCGGAGCGGGTCGGGTCGGTGCGGTCCTGGGCAGCGCGCTGCGTGCCGCGGGTCATCCCGTGGTCGGGGTGAGCGCGGTGTCGCAGGAGTCGCGCGACCGCGCCGAGGCGCTGCTCCCGGGGGTCCCGGTCCTCACCGTCCCGGAGGTCGTGCGACGCGCCGAGCTCGTCGTGCTCGCGGTGCCCGACGACGCGCTCGCGGACCTCGTGCGCGGGCTCGCGGACACGGGCGCGTGGCAGGCCGGCCAGATCGTCGTGCACACGTCGGGTCGGTACGGCGCCGGTGTGCTCGCGCCCGCGCGCTCGGCGGGCGCGATCCCGCTCGCGCTGCACCCCGCGATGACGTTCACGGGGACGTCGCTCGACCTCGCGCGGCTCGTCGGCTGCCCGTTCGCGGTCACCGCGCCTGCCGCGGTGCTGCCGATCGGGCAGGCGCTCGTCGTGGAGATCGGTGGCGAGCCCACCGTCCTCGACGAGGACGCGCGCGGCCTCTACCACGCGGCTCTCGCGCACGGCGCGAACCACCTGGTCGTGCTCGTCGCGCAGGCGGCGCAGGCGCTCACGGCCGCGGGCGTCGCCGACCCGGGCCGCATGCTCGCGCCGCTGCTCGAGGCCGCGCTCGACGGCGCGCTGCGCGCCGAGTCGCCGGGGGACGGGCTCACCGACGTGCGGCCGCGCGGTGCGGGGGCGATCGGTGCGCTCACCGGTCCGGTGCGGCGCGGCGACGCGGGCACGCTCGTCGAGCACCTCGCGGTCCTGGACGCGTTCGCGGCGCGCGAGGGGGCGCCGGACGTGGCGTCGTCGTACCGCGTGCTCGCGCGTGCGGCCGAGGCGCGTGCGCTCGCGGCGGGGCTGCTCGCGCAGGACGCGGCCGCGCGCGTGCTGGACGCGCTCACTCCCGACGCGCAGCCCGCGCCCGACCAGCAGCCCGACCAGCAGCCCGACGGGCAGCACGGGCCGGGGCAGTCGGGCACGTCACAGCCGTCCGAGGTCGCGGGCATCGATCCCGGTGCGGGATGGTTGAGGCAGCAGAGCCGGCACGACGACCAGGACGACGACCAGCACGACGAGGACGGGCGGGCCCCGCGGCCCGACCCCCAGGAGGACGCATGACCACGCCAGGCGGCACCCCGACGCTCGCGCGCACGCGCGCCGAGCTCGCGAGCGCGCTGGCCGCGGACGGTTCCTCGCGTGCGGTCGTCATGACGATGGGCGCGCTGCACGCCGGGCACCTGTCGCTCGTGCGGCACGCGCGCGAGCTCGCGGACCAGGTCGTCGTGACGATCTTCGTCAACCCGCTGCAGTTCGGTGCGGGCGAGGACCTGTCGCGCTACCCGCGCGACCTCGAGGGCGACCTCGCGCTGCTCACGGGCGAGGGTCTGCTCGGTGCAGGCGACGTCGTGCTCGCCCCGACGCCCGACGTGGTGTACCCGGACGGCGACCCGCTCGTGCGGGTGTCCGCGGGACCCCTGGGCGACGTGTTCGAGGGCGCGGTCCGCCCGGGGCACTTCGACGGCGTGCTCACGGTCGTGCTCAAGCTCCTGCACCTGACGCGACCGGACGTCGCGCTGTTCGGCCGTAAGGACGCGCAGCAGCTCGCGGCGGTCCGCCGCATGGTGCGGGACCTGGACGTCCCGGTCGAGGTCGTGGGCGTGCCGCTCGTGCGCGACGCGGACGGCCTCGCGCTGTCGAGCCGCAACGCGTACCTGTCGCCCGACGAGCGGGTGCGCGCGCTGGGCCTGTCGCGAGCGCTGCGGGCGGCGCAGGACGCGGCCACGGGCGGGGCGCCCGCGGTCCGGTCCGCGGTCCGGGCCGTGCTCGCGGAGGCGGGTGTGCAGGACGTGGACTACGTCGCGCTCGTCGACCCGGACACGTTCGCTGACGTGCCCGACGACCGGGTCGGCGAGACGCTCGTCGCGCTGGCCGCCCGGGTCGGGACCACCCGACTGATCGACAACACCACCGTCACGCTGGGAGGCGTCGCGTGACCACGCTGATGCGCACGATGATGACCGGCAAGATCCACCGCGCGACCGTGACGCAGGCGGACCTGCACTACGTCGGGTCGGTCACGGTCGACGCCGACCTGCTCGCGGCGGCGGACCTGCTGCCGGGCCAGCAGGTCGACATCGTCGACGTGACGAACGGCTCGCGCCTGACGACGTACGCGATCGCGGGCGAGGCGGGCTCGGGGCAGATCTGCATCAACGGCGCCGCCGCGCATCTCGTGCACCCGGGCGACATCGTCATCCTCATCGCCTACGGGCTGCTGTCCGACGCGGAGGCCCGCACGTACGAGCCGCACGTGGTGCTCGTCGACTCGGACAACCGGATCGTCGACCTGTCGGACGACCCGGGCCAGGTGCCGGAGGAGTGGACCGCGGCCGCGGGCCTGCAGCCGAGCGGCGTGCCGTTCGCGCAGGGTCGCGAGCTCGTCGACCACCCGCACCCCGTCGACCGCTCACGCGCGCACACGCATCCCGGCTGCGGGGTCGTCGGACCGCACGCGCACGGAGCCGCCGAGACGCAGGCCGCACCGGGTCCGCACGGCGCAGCCCGGTGACGCGCCTCGCGACCGCCCTCGCGGCACCCGCTGCGGGCTGGGTCGTCGAGGTCGACGCGATCGTCGTCGGGTCGGGCATCGCCGGGCTCACGGCGGCGCTCGAGCTGCGCACGCGTGTGCCTCGGGTCCTGCTCGTGACGAAGGACCGGCTCGCGTCGGGCTCGACGGTGTGGGCGCAGGGCGGGATCGCCGCGGCGCTGGACCCCCAGGACTCGCCTGCGGCGCACCTCGAGGACACGCTCGTCGCGGGTGTCGGGCTGTGCGACCCGCGCGCGGTCGAGGTGCTGGTGACCGAGGGACCGGCGCGCGTGCGCGAGCTCGTCGGACGCGGTGCGGTGTTCGACACGCAGCCCGACGGGCAGATCTCGCTCACGCGCGAGGGCGGTCACCACGCGGACCGGATCGCGCACGCGGGCGGCGACGCGACCGGTGCGGAGATCTCGCGCGCGCTCGTCGCGCAGATCGAGGCGGTGCGCGACGACCCGGGCATCGAGGTGATCGAGCACGCCCTGGTGCTCGACGTGCTCACGGCGGCGCCGGGGCCGGACGGGCGGCCGGGCCCGGCGTGCGGCGTGACGCTGCACGTGATCGGCGAGGGGCAGCGCGACGGTGTGGGTGCTGCGCTCGGGAAGGCCGTGGTCTTCGCGACGGGGGGCATCGGTCAGGTGTTCCGCTCGTCGACGAACCCGCCGCAGGCGACGGGCGACGGCATCGCGGCCGCGCTGCGCGCCGGGGCCGTGCTGGGCGACGTGGAGTTCGTGCAGTTCCACCCGACGGTGCTGTGGCTCGGGTCGGGCGTGAAGGGGCAGCTCACGCTCGTCTCGGAGGCCGTGCGCGGCGAGGGCGCGCTGCTGCTGGACACGGACGGCGTGCGGTTCATGCCGGACGTGCACCCGATGGCGGAGCTCGCGCCGCGGGACGTCGTCGCGCACGCGATCGTGCACCGCATGGCCGCGACCGGATCGGACCACGTGTGGCTCGACGCGCGCCACCTGGGGGCAGACTTCCTGCGCCGCCGCTTCCCGACGATCAACGAGCGCCTGCTCGAGCACGGCATCGACCTCACGACGGACCTGGTCCCGGTCGCGCCCGCGCAGCACTACCACTCGGGCGGCGTGCTCACCGACCTGGTCGGCTGCACGTCGATCCCCGGGCTGTACGCCACGGGCGAGGTCGCGTGCACGGGCGTGCACGGTGCGAACCGGCTCGCGTCGAACTCCCTGCTGGAAGGCCTCGTGTTCGCGCACCGGGCCGCCCGGCACATCACCGAGCACGTGACCCAGCACGTCGCCGCGGGTGCGCTCGTGCACCGCGACCCCGTCGACCGGCCGGGCGACGAGGCGCTCGTCGCGGCCGCGTCGCGTGCGCGCATCCAGCGTGTCGCGACGGACGGACCGGGGGTGCTGCGATCCGCACCGGGCCTGGAGCGCGCCGCCGCCCAGCTCGCCGCCGTGCCGACGGATGCCCACCAGCGGCACGACGACGGCCGTCTGCTCGCCGTGCCGCAGGTCGCGGAGTGGGAGACGACGAACGTGCACCAGGTCGCGAGCGTCCTGACCGCGACTGCGCTCGCGCGCCACGAGAGCCGCGGCGGGCATGCGCGCAGCGACTTCCCTGACCGGGACGACGAGCACTGGCGCGTGCGTCTGGAGGCGCGCCTCGACCCGGACGGCACGCTCGTCGTGCAGCGCGAACCGGTCGCGTGACATCGACCCGCCCACCCGTGCCGACCGGAGGACCCTGATGACCGCACTCGAGAGCGACCCGACCGGCGCCCGCCCGGGGGTCCTGCCGGGCGACCCGGGTCCCGACGAGGCCGCGATCGACCGCCTCGTCGCGGTCGCGCTCGACGAGGACCTCGGCCCGACCCCCGGGCGCGACGTGACGTCGCAGGCCACGATCGCCGCGACCACGACCGGCACGGCCGACCTCGTGGCCCGCGCGGACGGGGTCGTCGCGGGGCTCGTCGTCGTGCCCGTGGTGCTGCGTCAGGTCGCGCAGCGTCTCGACCTGACGCCCGCGACGTTCGTCGTGCACCTGCCGGACGGTTCGCGCGTGCGGCGCGGTGACGTGCTCGCCGAGCTCGTCGGACCCGTGCAGCTCCTGCTCGTCGCGGAGCGCACGCTGCTCAACCTCGCGTCGCGCGCGTCGGGTGTCGCGACGCACACGCGCCGCTGGGCGGACGCGCTCGCGGGCACCCCGGCGCGCGTGCTCGACACGCGCAAGACCACGCCCGGCCTGCGCGCGCTCGAGAAGTACGCGGTGCGCTGCGGCGGCGGTACCAACAAGCGCATGGGCCTGTACGACGTCGCGATGGTCAAGGACAACCACGTCGCCGCGGCCGGCTCGGTCACGGCCGCGATCGACGCGGTGCGCGCCCGGTTCCCGGGCGTCGCGATCCAGGTCGAGGCGGACACGCGCGACCAGGCGCTCGAGGCCGTCGCGGCGGGTGCGGACTTCCTGCTGCTCGACAACATGCCGACCCCGGTGCTCGCGGACGTCGTCGCCGCCGTGCGCGCGGTCGCACCCGGTGCCGAGCTCGAGGCGACCGGCAACCTCACGCTGGACCGCGCCGCCGAGGTCGCGGGCACGGGTGTCGACTACCTGTCGGTCGGCGGACTGACTCACTCCTCGCCGATCCTCGACCTGGCCCTCGACCTGCGTCACGGCTGAACGGCCTCACACGCACTCCCAGACGACGTTCGTCGCCTCCGGTCGCAGGTGCAGGTGCCACTCGCCGCCGGGACCCTGCACGCCGTACAGGGACTGCGCGTCGAGGAGCTCGCCCACGCTCGCGTAGCGGTAGCCCGCGGCGAGCCCGGTCAGCGTCTCGCCGGTGGCGGTGTCGATCGTGCCGGAGTGCTCCAGGTGCCAGCGGTGCACGGCGGCCGCGAACGGGTCGTCGGCGGCGGGGACCACGACGTCGCGTCCGTCCGCGGTCGTGCCGGCCGTGCGCCAGCGCGTCGGGTCGTGGTCGGGATCGACGGTGACCTGTGCGCTGGAGCACGTGCCGACGGCGGGGGCCACGGCGTACCGCGCCCAGGCGCCGTCCACCGTCTGCTCGCTGCGGTCCACGCCGTCCTCCCACGTGATGGCGAGGTAGTCGAGCCCGGGGACGTCGGCGTCGGCGACGGGCACGAGCGTGCGCAGCGGCGTGAGGACCCCGTAGGAGAACGACCGCGCGCCGTCGAGCTCGCTGCGCACCTCGCGCTGCACGACGGTGAGCGCCCCGAGGTGCGCGACGGGGATCAGCGGCTGCTCGTCGTCCTGCTGCGGCGCGGGCACCCCGACGACCTTCGCACCGTCCGCGCGCGTGACCTCGGTGGACAACGCCCAGCTCTCGCCGAGCGGGAGGCTCGCCGGCAGCGTGAGCGTGTCGTAGAACGTGTCGCGGTCCGCGACGGCCTTCGACGACGAGAACTCGGTCGCGCACGCGTCGCCGGTGCGCGCGCTCGGGCACAGGATCGCGCGCGGGCCGTCCTCGTCGATCTCGTACAGCTCGACGCGCGTGCCCCAGGCCACGACGTCGCCCTCGAAGATCGCCGGGAGCTGCAGCGCGTAGATCGCGGACACCTCCCGGTCGCCGACGAGGGTGAGCTCGTACTCGGGGCCGTCCGCGAGCTCGTCGGGTGTGAACAGCGCGTCGAGCGCGTCGCTCGCGTCGATCGGCTCGTCGTGCCAGCGCTCGCCGGTGCGTGGAGCGGACAGCCGGGCGAGCACGGTCGCGTCGTCGATCTCGTCGGCGCGCACGACCGGACCGTCGTCGGCGGAGGCGGTCGGTGCCGATGTCGGGGTGGGGGCCGGGGACGACGAGGTGTCGGGCGTCGCGCTGCGCGTCGCGGGGTCCACGGGCGTGGTGGCGCCCGACGAGGCGAGCGCCCAGGCGCCGAGGCCGAGCACACCGACGCACGCGACCGCGCCGACGGACTCGACGGTGTGCCGCTGGATGCGTGCCCGGCGCACGATGCCGCGCACGCGGGTCAGGGTGCGCTCGTCGACGGGTGCGGTCGACTGCGTGATCTCGTCGCGCGCGTCGGTCAGGAGCTGGTCGAGGTTCATCGTGCGCCTCCGGGGACGATGCGCGGGGTGGGCCGGACGGGGACGTGCTCGTCGTCCGTCCCGTCGTGCGGGTGGGTGCCGAGGATCTCGGCGAGCTTGGCCAGGCCGTCGGCGGAGTACCGCTTGACGGAGCCTTCGGACAGGGAGAGCACGGAAGCGGTCTCCGCGACGGACAGGTCCTCCATCTGCCGCAGGACGACGCACGCCCGCTCGCGCGGGGAGAGCAGGGCGAGCGCGCGCACGACGTCGCGGCCGGGGCCCGGTGGCTCGACGGTGTCGGGCGGCGCGGGCTGGGCGGCGGCGCGCAGCGCGACGAGGCGCTCCCGGGTGCGGCGGCGGGCCTCGTCGACCGCGCGGGACGCGATCGCGCGGCGCACGTACGCCTCGGCCTGCTCGACGGTGGTGAACCGGGCGCGGCCACGGAACGTCGCGATCAGCGCCTCCTGCACGAGGTCCGGCGCCTCGTTCCGCGAGCCGCCGACGAGCGCGGCGTGGGCCACCAGGCGCGGCCAGCGCTCGCGCGCCACCTGGTCCAGCAGCTGCTCCCATGGTCGTGCCACGGCGGTTCCCCTCGGTCGTCGGGATGTCGTAGCGACAACGCTCGTGCGTGCCCCGCGCGTTGGGGTCGATCTTCCCGCAGCCAGTTCGAACGGCCGGGAGTGCTGCGTCCGCGGCTCCTGCTACGTTCGGCCGATGGTGCACGGGGGCGCGGGGGACCGGTCGGCGCGCGGACGTCCCGACGTCCGACTGGAGGGCGTCGGCTACGCCTACCGCGGGGTCCCCGCGCTGCGCGGCCTCTCGGCCGAGGTCGCGGTCGGGGTCACGGGGATCCTCGGCCCCAACGGGGCGGGTAAGTCCACGCTCCTGAGGCTGCTCGCGGGGCTCGAGCTGGCGCACGAGGGAGTGGTGCGGTTCGACGGTGCGCCCGTCGTGACGCACGCCGACGCGTCGCGGTTGCGGGAGTCCGTCGGGTACCTGCCGCAGGACCCCCGGTGGTCGCGCAGCATGTCGGTGCACGATCTCGTGCGGTACTTCGCGGTGAGCTGGCTCGGCCGCTCGGGCGCGGTGCGGGTGGCCGACGCGATCGACGCGGTCGGGCTCAGCGACCGTCGGGACACCCCGATCGGGCGGCTCTCGGGCGGTCAGGCGCGTCGCGCGTTCCTGGCGCAGGCGCTCGTGCACGACCCGTCGATCCTCGTGCTCGACGAGCCGACCGCGGGCCTCGACCCGGTGCAGCGTGTCCGGCTGCGCCAGCACGTGCTCGCGACGTCGGGCGGGCGCGCGGTCGTGTGGGCGACCCACATCGTCGACGACCTCCTGTCGCTCGCGGACCGCATCCTGGTGCTCGACGAGGGGCGGCTCGTGTGGAGCGGGCCGCCGCACGCGCTCGAGGAGCTCGGCGCGTCGGCCGACCGCGACGACGGGATGGGCGACGGCATGTCGGCAGGGGAGTGCGGGTTCCTCGCGGTGCTCGCGCGGGTGAGCGCGCGTAGGGAGGAACAGTGAGCGGGGGCCGTAGCGGCGTCGGGGCGGTCGTCGCCGCGTCGACGTGGCCCGCCGCGATGGCGGCGGACCTCGCGCTGCGGGACCCGGCGATGGTGCGGTCGGGTGCCGGTGCGCTCCAGGCCGCGCTCGCGGGCGCGCTGCTGGCCTGGCCGATCACGGCCGCGGCGGTCTGCGCGGCCGTCGTCCAGGTCCACCGGCGGGCGACGCGGGAGCTGCTGCTCGCGCTCCCGGACCGTGCGCGCCTGCGGGTGCTGGTCCGCGAGGCCGGGCAGGTCACCGCCTGGTCGCTCGCGGGGCTCGCCGCGAGCGTGCTCGTCGCAGGCCTGGTCGCCGCGCTGCACGGTTCGCTCGCGCAGCCCGCCGCCTACCTCGCGCTCGCGCCCGTCGTCGTGGGGACCGTCGCGGCCGCCGCGCTGGGTGCCGCAGCGGGCCTCGTCGTGCCGACGTGGGTCGCGCCGCCGGGCGTCGGGCTCGCGCTGTACCTCACGTACGTCGTCGTGCCCGGGGACGGGGGCGGCATCCTGCGGTTCGCGGCGACGGAGGGCCGGCTCGCGGTCACGCTCGCGCCGCGTGCGGTGTCCGTGGTGGCGCTCGTTCTGGCGCTCGGGTGCCTCGGCGGCGGGCTGTCCGCGCTCGCGGCGGGCCGGGCCGTGCGACGCGCTCGTCCGACGATCGTCGGGGCCGGGCTGACGGTCGTCGGCCTCGTCGCGCTCGGGCCCGTGTCGGCGCTGCCCGCGTACGCGGCGGTCCCCGCCGGGGGCTGGGCGTGCCGTGACCTCGGGGCCGACCAGGTCTGCCTGCCGCGCGAGCAGGCTCGCGACCTGGATCTCCTCGCCACGGAGCTCGCGCCCCTCGCGCAACGCGTGCGGAGCGTGTGGACCGCGCCGGAGCCCGTCACGTACGGCCCGGCGGGCGGCCCGGGGATGGTCCTGCCGGTACCGGTGCCGTTCGGCACGTCGGAGGCCGTCCGGCCCGACGCCGCGCAGATGATCTCGAGCTTCGTCGTCGACTGCGCGGAGCCCGGGACGCCCGCGGACGAGGCCGTCGAGCGGTACTACGCGTTCCTCGGCTGGCTCGTCCCGGACGTCACGGTCGTGTCGCCCGGCGAGGAGCCGGTCCTGCCGTTCGACGACGCAGCCGCGCTCGACCTGCTCCGGGCGGCCCGCACGTGCGGCGTCTGACGGGCGGCGTCGTCGTCCTCTTCGCGCGCAGCCGACGGCTGGACGTGCTCGCCGGTGCCGCCGTCCTCGTCGTCGTCGCGGGGGTGCTCCTGCCGCTGGGCGTCGTGGGCGTGCCGTCGGGCAGCGTGCCGCGCGCGGCCGTCCCGCTCGTGCTCGTGCCGTTCGCGCTGAGCGGGGCGTGGACGACGTGCGTGGTCCCGCCGTCGGCCGTGCTCGAGCGCTTCGTCGCACCCGCACGGATGCGGCTGCGCCGTGCGGCCTGGTACGCGTTCGGCACCGCGGTGCTCACGGTCGCCGCCGCGCTGCCGGTCCTGGTCGTCCGGGACGCGCCCGACGCGGCGGTCGTCGTCGTGCGGAACGTGCTCCTGGGGGTCGCCCTCGCAACACTCAGCGGATGCGTCCTGCCGCGGCGCACGTCGTGGCTCCCGCTGCTCGTCGTCGTGCTGGTCTGCTGGCTGTTCGGGACGGTCGACGGTGCGGCGACCGCGGCGGTGTGGGCGCTGCCGAACCACGCAGCGGACGCGCCGCTCGCCGCGGCCGTGACGGTCGTCGGATGGTGCGGGGCGGGACTGCGCTACGTCCTGGCGGACGGCTACGACGACGCCGACTGACGGCCCGCGACGGCGCCCGAGCACGCGCGGGGCGCCGACTACCATGGGCGGGTGACCGACACCCCCCTCTCGCCCGGTTCCGACGCGCCCGTCGACGGCCTGCCCGTCGACGACACGCCCGAGCAGATCCGGATCCGGCGCGAGAAGCGCGAGCGGCTGCTCGCGGAGGGGACCGCGCCCTACCCGGTGTCGCTGCCGCGCACGCACACGATCGAGCAGGTGCGTGCGGCGTACCCGGCGCTCGAACCGGGCGAGGAGACGTCCGACGAGGTCGGCGTCGCCGGTCGGGTCGTGTTCCTGCGCAACACGGGCAAGCTGTGCTTCGCCACGCTGCAGGACGGTGCGGGCACGCGGCTGCAGGCGATGCTCTCGCTCGCCGAGGTGGGCGAGGACCGGCTCGCGGCGTTCAAGTCGGACGTCGACCTGGGTGACCACCTGTTCGTGCACGGGCGCGTGATCCAGTCCAAGCGCGGCGAGCTGTCGGTCTTCGCGGACTCGTGGCAGATGGCGGCCAAGGCGATCCGGCCCCTGCCGAACCTGTACGAACGCGAGGACGGGACGGTCGTCGGGCTTTCCGACGAGGCCCGCGTGCGTCAGCGGTACGTCGACCTGATCGTCAACCAGAAGTCGCGTGACATGGTGCGCACGCGCGCGGGCGTGGTGCGTTCGCTGCGTGACAACTTCGCGCGCCGGGGATTCCTCGAGGTCGAGACCCCGATGCTCCAGGTCCGGCCGGAAGGTGCCGCGGCGCGGCAGTTCGAGACGCACATGAACGCGTTCGACATCGACCTGTTCCTGCGTATCGCGCCCGAGCTGTTCTTGAAGCGGGCCGCGGTCGGCGGTGTCGAGAAGGTCTTCGAGATCAACCGGAACTTCCGCAACGAGGGCGTGGACGCGACGCATTCCCCCGAGTTCGCGATGCTCGAGGCCTACGAGGCGTACGGCGACTACGACACGATGGCCGCGCTCACGCAGGACCTCGTGCAGACCGCGGCCCTCGAGGCGCTGGGCACGACGACCGTGACGCTGCCCGACGGTACGCCGTACGAGCTGGGCGGCGACTGGACGCACCTGACGATGTACGAGTCGCTGTCCGAGGCGATCGGCGTCGAGATCACGCACGACACCGACGACGCGACGCTGCTCGCGCTGCTCGAGAAGGCCGAGCTCGAGCTCGCGCCCGCGCAGCGCAACCACGGCAAGCTCGTCGAGGAGCTGTGGGAGCACCACGTGGGGGCGCACCTGTGGGCGCCGACGTTCGTGCGGGACTTCCCGGTCGAGACGTCGCCGCTCACGCGCGACCACCGCAGCAAGCCGGGGCTCGTCGAGAAGTGGGACCTGTACGTGCGCGGGCTCGAGCTCGCGACCGCGTACTCCGAGCTCGTGGACCCCGTGGTCCAGCGGCAGCGGTTCGAGGCGCAGGCGCTGCTCGCGGCGCGCGGTGACGACGAGGCGATGCGCATCGACGAGGACTTCCTGACGGCCATGGAGTTCGCGATGCCGCCCTCGGGCGGAATGGGCATGGGGATCGACCGGCTGCTCATCGCGATGACCGGTCAGGGAATCCGCGACACGATCTTGTTCCCGCTCACGAAGCCGCAGGCCTGATCATGGACGGTATCGGCGGGGTCCTGACGGCGGTCATTCCGTCGGTCGGTGTCGGCCTGCTGTTCTGGTACGCGATGCGTGCGATCCTCAACGCGGACCGCACCGAGCGGCAGGCGCTCGCGCGCATGGATCAGGCGGAGGCGCGACGCGAGGAAGAGAATCGGCCCGAGGAATCCGCGCCCGGCGTTTGACGGGAATTGATTCACGGTGTGATGCTTGTGCGCACGTTCCAACCCCTGATTTTGGAGAGCGCACATGGCACAGAAGGTTCAGGTCCTGCTGATCGACGACGTCGACGGCTCGACCGCTGACGAGACCGTCACGTTCGCGCTCGACGGCGTGAGCTACGAGATCGACCTCACCACGGAGCGCGCCGCGGAGCTGCGCAACACGTTCGCGACCTGGGTGGGGCACGCGCGCAAGGTCGGTGGCCGCTCGGCGGGCGCCGCGCGTCCGTCGTCGCCGCGCCGTCGTGGTTCGAGCGACGCGCACGCGATCCGTGAGTGGGCCAAGGGCCAGGGGCTCGACGTCTCGGAGCGCGGCCGCATCAGCGCCGAGGTGCGCGAGGCGTACGACCGGGCGCACTGAGGCTCGTCGTCGCCGTCGCGACACGCGTACGACGAAGGCCCGGGACCGCCGCCAGCCGCTGCGGTCCCGGGCCTTCGCCGTGCTTCAGGGCCCGTGAGGTCAGGCCCCCGCGGGGCGCGTGCCCGTGAGCTCGCGCACCGCGGCGTACTGCTCGCGCACGTGCGGTGCGGCGTCACCCGAGCACAGCTCGGCCGAACCCGCCGCGCTCCACGCGGGCGGCTCGTCGGAGCCGGAGAGCACCCACGCCGCCTGCCGGGCGGCGCCGTCGGCCACGTACTCGCCCGGCGTCGGGACGAGCACGTCGAGGCCGAAGACGCTCGGCGCGATGCGGCGCACGGCCTGCGACCGCGCACCACCACCGATGAGGAACAGCCGCTCGACCGCGACCCCCTGCTCGCGCAGCGCGTCGATGCCGTCCGCGAGTGCGCACAGCATGCCTTCGACGGCGGCCCGCGCGAGGTGCGCGGGCGTGGTGTTGGCGAGCCGCAGCCCGTGCAGCGCGCCCGTCGCGTCGGGCTTGTTCGGCGTGCGCTCACCCTCGAGGTAGGGGACGAGCACGAGCCCGTCCGCACCTGCGGGCGCCTGCAGCGCGAGCTCGGAGAGCCCGGCGTGGTCGACGCCGAGCATCCGGGCGGTCGCGTCCAGCACGCGCGACGCGTTGAGCGTGCACGCGAGCGGCAGGAAGTTCCCGCTCGCGTCGGCGAAGCCGTTGACGAGGCCGGATCCGTCCGCGGTGGGGCTGCCCGTCACGGCCGAGACGACGCCTGACGTGCCGATCGACACCGCGACGTCACCCGGCCGCAGGCCCAGCGCGAGCGCCGCGGCCGCGTTGTCACCGGCCCCGGGGCCGAGCACAGGACGACGAGCGCCGACGACCGAGCGCGGTCCCGCCTCGTGCGGGCCGAGCACGCGCGGGAGCACCGCGTCGTGGCCGAGCCCGAGCTCGAGCAGGTCGGGCCGGTAGTCGTCGGTCGCGGGGGACCAGTAGCCCGTCCCCGACGCGTCGGACCGGTCCGTGACGAGGTCCGCGAACGCCTCGCGGCCCGCACCCGGGCCGTGGCCCGCGAGCCGCCACGTGAGCCAGTCGTGCGGCAGCGCGACCGCCGCGACGTGGCCCGCGTTCTCCGGCTCCGCGTCGCGCAGCCAGCGCAGCTTGGTCACGGTGAGCGACGCGACGAGCACCGAGCCGGTCGCGTCGGCCCACGCCTGAGCGCCGCCGCCCTCGCCGATCAGGTCGAGCGCGGCCTGAGCGGACCGGGTGTCGTTCCACAGCAGCGCGTCCCGGACGACGTCGCCGCTCTCGTCGAGCGTGACCATGCCGTGCTGCTGCCCGCCGACGCTGATCGCGTCGACGTCGTCGAGGCCGCCCGCGTCCGCGATCGCGGTCTGCAGCGCGTCCCACCAGGCGGCGGGTGCGACCTCGGTGCCGTCGGGGTGGGACGCGCGACCGGAGCGCACGAGCGCTCCGGTCGCGGCGTCCCGGACGACGACCTTGCAGGACTGGGTCGACGAGTCGACCCCGGCGACGAGCGCCATACCAGCTCCTCCTCGGGTCCTGTCCGGTCTGCTCGGTCGGCTCAGCCGCGAGCGCCGAGCGCGTGCTCGAGCGCGAGCTGGTTGAGGCGCACGAAGCCGAAGCCGTGCTTCGCGACCGCGTCGACGTCGAAGTCCTCGAACGCGGAGCGGTCCGCGAGGAAGTCGGCGAGCGTCTCGCCCTCGTTCAGCGTCGGCTTGGCGAGCTCCAGCACGCCGGCGGCCTCGATGGCCTCCTTGACCTCGGCGTCCTCGCGGAACGCGATCGCGCGCTCCTTGAGCAGGAGGTAGGTGGCCATGTTGGCGCGCGCCGACTCCCAGACACCGTCGAAGTCCTCGGTGCGCGAGGGCTTGTAGTCGAAGTGCACCGGGCCGGTGTACTTCGGGCCGCCGCCCGGGAAGCCGTTCTCGAGCAGGTCGACCGTCGCGAACGCGGAGAACAGGTCGCCGTGGCCGAACACGAGGTCCTGGTCGTACTTGATGCCACGCTGGCCGTTGAGGTCGATGTGGAACAGCTTGTCGGCCCACAGTGCCTGGGCGAGGCCCGTCGTGTAGTTCAGGCCGGCCATCTGCTCGTGGCCCGTCTCCGGGTTGAGGCCGACGATGTCGCCGTGCTCGAGCTTGGCGATGAGGCCGAGCGCGTGGCCGATCGTCGGGAGCAGGATGTCGCCGCGGGGCTCGTTCGGCTTCGGCTCGAGCGCGATGCGCAGCTTGTAGCCCTTGTCCTTGATGTATGCCGCGACGGTGTCGATGCCGTCCGCGTACGCCTGGTGCGCGGCGTAGAGGTCCTTGGCGGAGTCGTACTCGGCGCCCTCTCGGCCGCCCCACATGACGAACGTGTCGGCGTCGAGCGACGCGGCGAGGTCGACGTTGCGCAGGATCTTGCGCAGCGCGTAGCGCCGCACGCGGCGGTCGTTCGACGTGAACGCGCCGTCCTTGAAGACCGGGTGCGTGAACGTGTTCGTCGTGACCATCTCGACGGTGATGCCGGTCTCGGCGAGCGCGCCGCGGAACCGGTCGAGGATCTTCTCGCGCTCGGCGTCCGTGGAGCCGAACGGCACCACGTCGTCGTCGTGGAACGTGACGTGCGCGGCACCGAGCTCGGCGAGCTTGTGCACGGACTCCACGGGGTCGAGCCACGGGCGCGTGGCCGAGCCGAACGGGTCCTGCGCGTTCCAGCCGACGGTCCACAGACCGAAGGAGAACTTGTCAGCGGGGGTGGGCTTGCGGACCATCTCGGTACCTCTCGTCGTCGAGCGGGGAACTGCTTTTGTTGTATGGCTGAACTTATGGCCGGGACGCACTAAGGTCAAGCCCGTGAAGAGTGCTGCGGCGCGGCAGGCCACCCTGCGTGAGCTCAACCTGGGCCTCGTGCTGCGCGAGGTGCTCGACGCTGCAGCCACCCTGGCGACCCCACCCTCGCGCGCCGACATCGCCGCGGCCACCGGGCTGACCCGCGCGACCGTCTCCGCGCTCGTCGACCGGCTCGTCGCGGGCGGCCTGCTCGCCGAGCTCGACCCCGTCCCGACGCAACGGGCCGGACGCCCCGCCGTCCCGCTCGTGCCCGCCGCCGGGACGCTGCTCGCGCTCGGTGCGGAGGTCAACGTCGACTACCTCGCGGTGCGCGTGATCGACCTCGCGGGGCACGTGCTCGCCGAGCGCGCCGTGCACGCCGACTACCGCGGGTCCGACCCTGCGAGCGTCCTGCGGGTCCTGGGCGCCGTGGCCGACGAGACGCTCGACGAGGCACTGCGCGCGGCACGCGCCCACCTCGACCCGTCCGGCGACCCCGAGGACGAGACGGCCGCCGCGACCGCACCCGCTCCCGCCGCGGCGACCGCCGCCGCACCGGCTCCGGCGTCCGACGGTGCCGCGGTCGTCGACCGTGCCGCAGCCTCCGACTGTGCCGTGCGGGTCGTCGGCGCTGCGCTCGCGCTGCCGGGGCTCGTCGGCCGGACGACGGGCACGCTGCTCCTGGCGCCCAACCTGGGCTGGCGCGAGGTCGACGTCGTCGGGCTGCTCGCCGGGGCGTCGCGAGTGTTCGCCGAGCACCGGCCGGCGCTCGCCAACGAGGCCGACCTCGCCGCGCTGGCCGAGGCCCGCGTGCGACGGCCCGACGGACAGCCGAGCTTCGTGTTCGTGTCCGGCGAGATCGGCATCGGTGCGGCGATCGTGCTCGACGGGCGTGTCTTCGGCGGTCGGCACGGCTGGGCAGGCGAGCTCGGCCACACGCTCGTCGCGGGTGCGCGCCAGCTCGAGCAGGTCGCCGGTCAGGACGCCATGCTGCGTGCGGCCGGCCTCGAACGAGAGGTCGGCGTCGCACCGCTCGTGGCCGCGCTCGAGGCCGACGACCCCGCCGCGCGAGCCGCCGTCGACGCAGCGGGTGAGGCCCTGGGCGTCGCGCTCGCGAACGTCGTCAACACGGTCGACGTGCCGCACGTCGTCCTCGGCGGGACCTACGCGCGCCTCGCGGACCACCTCACGGCTCCCGTCCTCGCGGCGCTGCAGGCGCACGTGCTCGCCGCGCCCTGGGCACCGCCGAGCGTCGACACCGCCCGCGCGGGCGACCTGCCCGCCCTGACCGGCGCCGCCCACGCGGTCCTCGACCGGGTGGTGGCCGACCCCACCTCCTACCTCACCCCCACCCACCCCTGACCGACCCCACCCCACCCCCCTTGACCGACCCCACCCCCACCCACCCCTGACTGACCCCACCCACCCCCGCCGCCCCGCCGGCTCCGCCGAGTGCGTGAGTTCGCGGGTGGGGTGGCCAGTTCGCGGGCCGCGGCCCGCGAAGTCGTGCCGGGAGTCGCGAAGTCGTGCGGGAGTCGCGAACTCGTGACGGGAGGTGCGCCTCGTGGAGGGGGCGGCGGTCGGTGACGGGGTTGCTGCGCGGTGGGTGCGGCGGTGAGGGGGGTGGGCGCTGGGTGGTCCGCTGGTGGGTGCGTGAGTTCGCGGGTGGGGTGGCCAGTTCGCGGGCCGCGGCCCGCGAAGTCGTGCCGGGAGCCGCGAACTCGTGCGGGAGTCGCGAACTCGTGCGGGAGTCGCGAACTCGTGATGGGAGTCGCGAACTCGTGAGGGGTGCGCGGGCTCGAGGCGGGGGTGGCGGGCTTGGGGCGGGAGCCGTCGGCTCGCAGGGGGTGTCGTCGGCCTGGGGTGGGTCAGGCCGGGAGGATGCAGGTGGGGGAGGGCATGCGCAGGCGGGCGACCACGGGGTCTGTGGGTGCGATGGAGGGGGAGCCCGCAGCGGACAGGGTGCGGCGGTCCAGGACGACGAGCTCGTGGGCGCGCTCGAGCGCGACGACGACCCAGCGTCCGACGACCGCGAAGTGCCGCGGCCACGAGCCGCCGAGCGGGAACGAGCGTCCGTCGGTGAGCCGCCCGTCGGCGGAGGTGCGCCACCGCGTCAGCACGTCCGCACCGCGGACGGCCACGAGCACCTCGTCGCCGTCGACGACCACGTGCGACGGCAGGTCGCCGACCGCACCCTCGGTGACGGTGGGCGCTCCAGCCTCGTGGAGGGCGGCCGCGGCGACGGGGGCACCCGCTGCCACGGTGGATGCGGTGGCGGCGTCGGCCGGGGCGGAGGGCTCGGTCCGGGCCGTGCGGGGGTCGTCGACGACGGCCGGGACGGACTGGACGAGCTCGCCGGTAGCGGTGGCCTCGTCCCACGTGAGGACGTGGAGCGCGACGTCGAGCTCGCCGACGAGGTAGGCGGTCCGGGCGTCGGCGGAGAACGCGACGTGCCGCGGTCCGGTGCCGGGGGGCAGGGTGACGGCGACGCCGTCGGGAGTCGCGGTGCGGCCGTCCCACGCGTAACGCCGCACCTGGTCGGTGCCGAGGTCGACGACGAGCACGTGCCGTCCCCCGGGTGCGAGCACGACGAAGTGCGCGTGCGGACCTTCCTGGCGGTCGGCCCGCGGCCCGTGCCCGGTGTGGCCGTGCACGTCGGGGTCGCCGGTCAGGGCGCCGTCGGCGTCGAGCGGCAGCACGCCGAGCGTGCCGGAGCCGTAGTTCGCGAGGAGCAGCGCGTGCTCGGTGGGCAGCAGGTGGCACGGGTAGGCGCCGCCGGACGGGACGGCCGTGTCCACCTCGACGTCGCCGGACGGCGCGCGGACGAGCCCCGCGACGCGACCGGCCTCGTCCTCGAGCGCGGCGTACAGGCGCGCGGGTCCACCGTCGGCGGAGGTGGGCCGTGCGGCGAGGAACGACGGTGCGGGCAGCGTGGTCACGAGCCGGGCGTCGGTCAGCGCGCCCGTCTCGTCGTCCAGCTCGACGCTCCACACGCCCTCGCCCTGCCCGACGGGCGTCCCGGCGCCGGCCTCCGGATAGGTCCCGATCCACAGCGAAGTCACCCGCGGGAGTCTAGGCACCCGCACTGACATCCACGGCGCGGGCCGTCGGCATCCGTCCAGGTCGACGTGAGCGAAATGTCGGGATCGTGACCTGATCGTGACCTGGATCTCGTCCGTCGGCCGCCGCGGGAGCGCCGTCGCGGCTGGCGGACCCGCTGCGAAGGGCGACAATGGCCGACGGACCGGCGACCGGACGCGCGCCGTCCACCGGGAAGGAGACGACGTGGAGCACGCACCGCGCATCGCGATGCTGTCCGTCCACACCTCTCCGCTCGACCAGCCCGGAACGGGTGACGCCGGCGGCATGAACGTGTACGTGCTGGAGCTGTCCCGGGCGCTCGCGGCTCGCGGTGCGCGCGTCGAGATCTTCACGCGCGCGACGTCGTCGGACCTGCCGGAGACGGTCGTCGTGCCTGGTGCGGAGGCCGACGGGACGCCGCTCACGGACGACGACCCCGAGCGCGTGCGCGAGGTGCTCACGGCGGACGACGTGCTGGCGGGCGTCGTGCCGCCGATCCTCGTCCACCACGTGCCCGCGGGCCCGTTCGAGCGGCTCGACAAGAACGACCTGCCGGGTGTGCTGTGCGGGATGGCTGCGGGCGTGCTCCGCTCGGAGGCGGCCCGACGACCGGGCTGGTACGACGTGGTCCACTCGCACTACTGGCTCTCGGGGCAGGTCGGCCGGATCGCCGCGGACCGCTGGGAGGTGCCGCTGGTCCACACGGCGCACACGCTCGCCAAGGTCAAGAACGCGGCGCTCGCGCCGGGCGACGCACCCGAGCCCGCGGCGCGGATCCTCGGGGAGGAGCAGGTCGTCGCGGAGGCGGACGCGCTCGTCGCGTCGACGCCCGCGGAGGCCGCCGAGCTCGTCGACCTCTACGGCGCGGACCCCGCGCGCGTGCACGTGGTCGAGCCGGGCGTGGACCTCGCGCGGTTCGTCCCCGTGGCCGACGACGAGCGGGCAGCGGCCCGCCGCGCGCTGGGGCTGCCCGCGGACCGGGACGTCGTGCTGTTCGCGGGGCGCGTGCAACCGCTCAAGGCGCCGGACGTGCTGGTCCGGGCGCTGGGGGAGCTGCGCGCGACGCGGCGAGCGGTGCCGCTGCTCGTCGTGCTGGGTGGTCCGTCGGGGCGCTCGACCGCGGTCCGTGAGCTCGAGGCGCTCGCGGAGATCACGGGGGTCGCCGACTCGCTCGTCGTGCGGCCCCCCGCCGCGCGCGACGAGCTCGTGACGTGGTACCACGCGGCGGACGTGGTCGCGATGCCGTCACGCTCGGAGTCGTTCGGGCTCGTCGCGGCGGAGGCGCAGGCGGCAGGTGTGCCCGTGGTGGCCGCGGCCGTCGGGGGGCTGCGCAGCATCGTCGACGACGGCGTCTCGGGCGTCCTGGTGCGCGGGCACGACCCGCGGCGGTGGGCGGACGTCCTCGCCGACGTGCTCGCGGACCGCGCGCGGCTGGCGACCTTCGCGGGGGCTGCGCGCCGTTCGGCGGAGCGGTTCGGCTGGGACTCCGCCGCGGACCAGCTCCTCAAGGTCTACGCGGTGGCACGCGAGCCTCGCTGACGCGTGCCCGGCACGGTCGTCGGACCTGACCGGGGGACGTGCGGGGACGTGACCGGGGGACGGACGTCCCTGCGCCCGTCCCGCCGGGCTGAGGCAGGATGAGCCCATGACGTACACCCTTGTCCTGCTCCGCCACGGCGAGAGCGAGTGGAACGCGAAGAACCTCTTCACCGGCTGGGTCGACGTGGCCCTCTCGGAGAAGGGCGTCGAGGAGGCCAAGCGCGGTGGTGCGCTCCTCAAGGAGGCCGGCATCCTCCCCGACGTCGTGCACACCTCGCTGCTGCGCCGCGCGATCACGACGGCGAACCTCGCGCTCGACGCGGCCGACCGCCACTGGATCCCGGTCAAGCGGTCCTGGCGCCTGAACGAGCGGCACTACGGCGCTCTCCAGGGCAAGGACAAGAAGCAGACGCTCGAGGAGTTCGGCGAAGAGCAGTTCATGCTCTGGCGCCGCTCGTACGACGTCCCGCCGCCCGCGATCGAGGTCGGCTCCGAGTTCTCGCAGGACGCGGACCCGCGCTACGCGGGTGAGCCGACGGTCCTGACGGAGTGCCTCAAGGACGTGCTCGAGCGCGAGCTGCCGTACTGGGAGTCGGGTCTGGTCCCGGACCTCAAGGACGGCAAGACGGTGCTCGTCGCGGCGCACGGCAACTCGATCCGCGCGCTCGTGAAGTACCTCGACGACATCGACGACGACACCATCTCGGGGCTCAACATCCCGACGGGCATCCCGCTGGTGTACGAGCTCGACGAGAACCTCAAGCCCACGGTCAAGGGCGGTCGCTACCTCGACGCCGCCGCCGCGGAGGCCGCGATCGCCGCGGTCGCGAACCAGGGTCGCTGAGCGTCTGACGTACGACGAAGGGGCCGTCCTCGCGGGCGGCCCCTTCGTCGTACGTGCGCCGGGTCAGGCGGAGGTCGTGACGTCCTCGGGCGAGGTCACGCCCGTGACGAGGTAGGTCACGCGCTGCGCGATCGAGACCGCGTGGTCGCCGAACCGCTCGTAGTAGCGGCTCAGCAGGGTGATGTCGACGGTCTGCTGCGGCGTGCCGTCCCACGCGCCGCCGAGCAGCTTGGTGAACGTCTCCTCGTGCAGGTCGTCGAGCAGGTCGTCGTCCTGCTCGAGGCTCGACGCGAGCGCGATGTCGCGGTTCTCGAGCAGCGTCGCGGTGCGGCGCGCGACGCGCACCGCCGCGTCGTGCATCTGCGTGAACGTGGACGCGAGCAGCTCGGGCACGGCGGGGCCCGGGTAGCGGCCGCGGGCGATCTGCGCGACGTGCCGCGCGAGGTCGCCCATGCGCTCGAGCGACGCGCTCATGCGCAGCGCGGACACGACGGTGCGCAGGTCGGTCGCGACGGGCTGCTGCTGCGCGAGGAGCAGCACGCAGCGCTCGTCGAGGTCGCGCTCCATCGCGTCGATCCCGAGGTCGTCGGCGATGACCGACTCGGCGAGCGCGAGGTCGGCCGTCAGCAGCGCGACCCCGGCGTTCGTGATGGCCCGCTCGACCCGGCGGCTCATGGCCACGAGGTCCTCGCCGAGCTGCGTCAGCTCGGCGTCGAAGATGTCCCGCATGTGATTCCTTCCACGACGACGCGCAGGCGCACGGAGGCCTGGCCGACGTCACGGTGCCACGCGAAGGTGAACGGGGTGCGCCCCTCGTGGGTCGTCGGGTGAACGCGCGATGAACCTTGCGTGAGCGTCGTGCCGCGGGACCCGGCGGGGTGCACGGTCGGGTCGGACCGGCGCTCTAGGGTGGCGACGTGGACGGGATCGGGCCCATCGTGGCCGTGCTGCTCGGCGTGCTCGCCGGGGTCGGCGCCGTGCTCGCGTTCCGGTGGAGCGAGCGCGCGCAGCGCACGGTCCCGCCCCGGCCGGAGCCAGAGCTCGACGAAGGGCTGGTCCGGACGCTCGCCGTCCTGCGGTCCGCCGCGGTGGTGCTCGACGCCGACGACGAGGTCGTCCGCGCGAGCGCACCCGCCTACGCGATGGGCCTGGTGCGCGGTGCGCGCGTCGCCCCGCCCGCGATCCGGGACCTCGTCGCACAGGTGCGGCGCGACGGTGTGATCCGCGACGAGGAGCTCGAGGTCGACCGCGGCCCGGCGGGGCGCGGCACGCTGCTGGTCCAGGTGCGCGTCGCACAGGTGAGCGACCGGCACCTCGTCGTGCTGGCCGAGGACATGACGCAGGCCCGGCGGCTCGAGGCCGTGCGACGCGACTTCGTCGTGAACGTGTCGCACGAGCTCAAGACGCCGGTCGGCGCGCTGTCGCTGCTCGCCGAGACGGTGCAGGACGCCGCCGACGACCCCGAGGCGGTGCGTCGGTTCGCCGGCCGCATGCAGTCCGAGGCGCAGCGGCTGTCGGCGCTCGTGCACGAGATCATCGAGCTGTCCCGGCTGCAGGTCGCGGGTGCGCTCGGCCCGCTCGCGATGGTCGACGTCGACGCGGTGGTCGCGGAGGCCGTGGACCGCGCGCGCACGGCGGCCGCGGCCAAGCACGTGCGGCTCGAGGTCGGCGGCGACCAGGGCGTGCGGCTGTTCGGGAACCACGACCTGCTCGTGACGGCGGTGCGCAACCTCGTCGACAACGCGGTCGCGTACTCGGGCGAGGCCACGCGCGTCGGCGTCGGGGTGCGCGAGAGCGGCGACCTCGTGGAGATCGCGGTCGTCGACCAGGGCATCGGGATCGCCGCGACCGACCAGGAGCGCGTGTTCGAGCGGTTCTACCGCGTGGACGCGGCGCGCTCGCGCGAGACGGGCGGCACGGGCCTGGGCCTGTCGATCGTCAAGCACGTCGCCGCCGATCACGGCGGGGACGTCACGGTGTGGTCGCAGCCCGGTCGTGGCTCGACGTTCACGATGCGCCTGCCGCGCGTCCCGGACCAGCCCGACGAGCGTGCGGACGGGCACCCGGCCGACGATCCGCCGACCGCTGCCCCCACCACCCGAACCGGACCCGACCAGGGAGAGCACGTGCACCGGAGTGCGTCATGAACCGCATCCTCGTCGTCGAGGACGAGGAGTCGTACCGCGACCCGTTGACGTACACGCTGCGTCGTGAGGGCTTCGACGTCGTCGAGGCCGCGACCGGACCGGACGCGCTCGCGCGGTTCGACGAGGGCGGCGCGGACCTGGTGCTGCTGGACCTGATGCTCCCGGGCCTGTCCGGGACCGAGGTCTGCAAGCGGCTGCGCGCCGTGAGCGACGTCCCGGTCATCATGCTGACCGCGAAGGACGACGAGATCGACAAGGTGCTGGGTCTCGAGCTCGGCGCCGACGACTACGTGACGAAGCCGTACTCGTCGCGCGAGCTCGTCGCCCGCGTGCGCGCGGTCCTGCGACGACGCTCGTCGGGCGCCGCCGGGACGCCGGGCGAGGTCGCCGAGGTCGAGGACGACGACCGCCTCGCCGCGGGGACGGTGCGCATGGACGTCGAGCGCCACACGGTCCACGTGCGCGGCGAGCTCGTCGCGTTCCCGCTCAAGGAGTTCGAGCTGCTCGAGCTGCTCCTGCGCAACGCGGGGCGCGTGCTGACGCGCGGCCAGCTCATCGACCGCATCTGGGGCTCCGACTACGTGGGCGACACCAAGACGCTCGACGTGCACGTCAAGCGGGTGCGCGCCAAGATCGAGGACGACCCGGCGAACCCGTCGCTGCTCGTCACGGTGCGCGGCCTCGGCTACAAGCTCGAGGACGTCCCGCCGGCGGGCTGACGGCCGAGCCGTTCGTCGGCGAGCGTTCACCCGCGGTTCACCCGCTGCCCGAAGAACGGTCACGTCCGCGGTCCAGCCTGTCGGTGCGCGCACACCCCGTGCGCACCGATCGAACAGGACGGACCCACAGTGAAGCTCTCCCTCCACGGCCGCGTCGGCGCGGTCGCCCTCGTCGGCGCCCTCGCCCTCTCGCTCGCGGCCTGCGGATCGGACGACCCCATCGGCGACGCGACCGGCTCGAGCACCACGGACGCCGCGACCCCCGGGACCGAGGCACCCGCCTCGACGCTCTCGGGTGAGCTCAGCGGCGCCGGCTCGTCGGCGCAGGAGAAGGCGATGGACGCGTGGCGCGCCGGCTTCCAGTCGGCCAACCCGGACGTCACCGTCAACTACGACCCGGTCGGCTCGTCGGGCGGTCGCCAGCAGTTCATCGACGGCGGCATCGCCTGGGCGGGCTCCGACTCGGCGCTCAAGCCCGAGGAGATCGAGTCGGCCGCGGCCCGCTGCGACGCCGTGGACGTGCCGGTCTACGTCTCGCCGATCGCGATCGCGTTCAACCTCGACGGCGTGACGTCGCTCAACCTCACGGCCGAGACGGTCGCGAAGATCTTCCGCGGCGAGATCACGTCGTGGGACGACGCGGCCATCAAGGCCGACAACCCCGACGCTGCGCTCCCGGCGCTCGCGATCACGCCCGTGCACCGCGCGGACGGCTCGGGCACGACGAAGAACTTCACCGACTACCTCAAGCAGGCGTCGAACGGCGTGTGGACCGACGACCCGGCCGACGACTGGCCGCTGCAGGGCGGCGAGAACGGCACGGGCACCTCGGGCCTCGTGCAGGCCGTCCAGGCCGCGCAGGGCACGATCGGCTACGCCGACGAGTCCGGCGTCCCGGCGGGGCTCGGCAAGGTCTCGGTCAAGGTCGGCGACGCGTTCGTCGCGCCGGGTGCCGACTCGGCCGCTGCGGCGCTCGCCGCGTCGCCGCTCGACGACACGCGCGGTGAGCACGACATCGCGGTGAAGGTCGACCGCACCACGACGGCCGCGGGTGCCTACCCGGTGATCCTCGTGTCCTACGCGATCGCGTGCCTCTCCTACGACGACCAGGCGACCGCCGACCTCGTCAAGGGCCTGCTCGGCTACGTCGTGAGCGACGAGGGCCAGGCCGCGGCGCAGTCCGCGGCGGGTTCGGCGCCGCTGCCCGCGGAGCTCGCGACCGCTGCCCAGGCGACGGTCGACGCGATCACCGTCGGCTGATCCGACTGTCGGTGGCCGGCCCGTCCCGGGGGGGACGCGGGCCGGCCACCGACGACGTGCACCGCGGGGCGCCCGGCCGGTCGCCCCGGTTCCCCCCGAGTCCTCCCCGAGCTCAGGAGTCTCACGTGACTGCCACCACCAGCCCCGCCCCGGCGGGGACCGACCCGGGCGGCCTCCCGGACGTGCGACGGCCGGCCCGCCGCGCGCGGCGACGCACGCCCGTGGAGCGCGGCGCGAGCCGCGTCTTCCGTTGGGTGTCGACCGGATCGGGCGCGCTGATCCTCGTCGTGCTCGCCGCGGTCGCGGTCTTCCTGGTCGCCAAGGCCCTGCCGGCGTTGACGTCGTCGTCCGACGAGCTCGTCGCGGGGGTCGCGTTCATGCGCAACTCGTCGTCGCTCGCGGGGTACGTCGGTCCGCTCGTGTTCGGGACCGTGCTCGCGGCGGCGCTCGCGCTGCTCCTCGCGGTGCCCGTCGCGATCGCGGTCGCGCTGTTCACCTCTCACTACGCACCGCGTCGGCTCGCGCAGGGCCTCGGCTACGTGGTCGACCTGCTCGCCGCGGTGCCGTCGGTCGTCTACGGCCTGTGGGGTGCGATGGTGCTCGCACCGTTCATCCAGCCCCTGTGGGGCTGGCTCAACGAGTTCCTGGGGTGGATCCCGCTGTTCGGTGGGACCGTGTCACCCACGGGTCGCGTGATCGCCACCGTCGCGGTCGTCCTCGCGGTGATGATCCTGCCGATCATCACCGCCGTGAGCCGTGAGGTCTTCCTCCAGACGCCGCGCCTGCACGAGGAGGCGGCGCTCGCGCTCGGCGCGACCCGCTGGGAGACGATCCGGCTGACGGTGCTGCCGTTCGGTCGCTCGGGCGTCGTCTCTGCCGCGATGCTCGGTCTCGGACGCGCCCTCGGTGAGACGATGGCCGTGCTGATGATCCTGTCGCAGGGCTTCCTCTACAGCTTCCTGCTGCTGGTCGCCGGGCAGCAGCAGACCATCGCGGCGAACATCGCGGCGCAGTTCCCCGAGGCGAGCGACCTGGGCATGTCGGTGCTCATCGCGACGGGGCTCGCGCTGTTCGTCATCACGCTCGTCGTCAACATGGCGGCCCGTGCGATCGTCGCGCGGCGCAAGGACTTCTCGGGAGCCAACTGATGGCCACCACCACGGTCTCGTCGTCCGGCGCCCCCGCGACGCCCGACCTCGCGACGCTCCTGCGCCAGGTCGACCCGCGTCGCCGCCGCACGGACGTGCTCATGCGCGTCCTCATCACGGGAGCGTTCGCGCTCGCCATGATCCCGCTGGTCTCGGTCGCGTGGACGGTCGTCGCGCACGGGATCGACCGGTTCGACGCCTACTTCCTGACGCACTCGATGCGCGGGGTGTTCGGCGGCATGGACGCGGGCGGCATCTACCACGCGATCGTCGGCACGGTCGAGATCACGCTGTTCGCGACGCTCATCTCGGTCCCGATCGGCCTGCTCACCGCGATCTACCTCGTCGAGTACGGGCGCGGGCACCTCGCGCGCGCCGTGACGTTCTTCGTCGACGTCATGACCGGCATCCCGTCGATCGTCGCGGGCCTGTTCGCGTACGCGCTGTTCGCGGTGCTGCTCGGGCCGGGCATCCGGATGGGCGCGGTGGGCTCGGTCGCGCTGTCGGTGCTCATGGTCCCGGTGGTCGTGCGCTCGTGCGAGGAGATGCTGCGGCTCGTCCCGAACGAGCTGCGGGAGGCCGCGCTCGCGCTCGGGGTGCCGCGCTGGCTCGTCGTGCTCAAGGTCGTGCTGCGCACGGCCGTCGCGGGCATCGTGACGGGCGTGATGATCGCGATCGCGCGCATCATCGGCGAGACCGCGCCCCTGCTCATCACGGTCGGGGTGGCCGACTCGATCAACCTGAACCTCTTCGAGGGTCGCATGATGACGCTGCCGGTGTACGTGTACCGGCAGTTCCAGCAGGGGCTCGTCCCGTGCTCGCCCGACGACGCGTCGTGCATCGCGACCATCACCTACGACCGCGCCTGGTCCGCCGCGCTGACGCTGATCCTCCTCGTCATGCTGCTGAACCTCGTCGCGCGGCTCGTGACCCGCTTCTTCGCCCCCAAGACCATCGGCTGAGGACCCCCCATGGCACAGCGCATCGACGTCAAGGACCTGAACATCTACTACGGCGACTTCCGCGCCGTGTCCGACGTGGAGATGAGCGTCGAACCGCGCTCGGTCACCGCGTTCATCGGCCCGTCGGGCTGCGGCAAGTCGACCTTCCTGCGCACGCTCAACCGCATGCACGAGGTCATCCCGGGCGCGCGGGTGGAGGGCCGCGTCGAGATCGACGGGCAGGACCTGTATGCCGACGACGTCGACCCGGTGGCCGTGCGCCGCCAGGTCGGGATGGTGTTCCAGCGGCCCAACCCCTTCCCGACGATGTCCATCGCCGAGAACGTGCTCGCGGGCGTCCGGCTCAACAACCGCCGCCTGTCGAAGGGCGACGCGCAGGACCTGGTCGAGGAGTCGCTGCGCGGTGCGAACCTGTGGAACGAGGTCAAGGACCGGCTCGACCGGCCGGGCTCGGGGCTGTCGGGCGGTCAGCAGCAGCGCCTGTGCATCGCGCGCGCGATCGCGGTGCGGCCGCAGGTGCTCCTCATGGACGAGCCGTGCTCTGCGCTCGACCCCATCTCGACGCTCGCGATCGAGGACCTGATCGCCGAGCTCAAGGCCGACTTCACGATCGTGATCGTCACGCACAACATGCAGCAGGCCGCGCGCGTGTCCGACCGCACCGCGTTCTTCAACCTCAAGGCGCAGGGTCAGCCCGGCCGGCTCGTCGAGATCGACGACACGTCGGTCATCTTCTCGGCGCCGCGCGAGAAGGCCACCGAGGACTACATCTCGGGCCGCTTCGGGTGATCCCCGCGCGCACGTGAGACACGACGACCCTCGTCGCACCCGGTGCGGCGAGGGTCGCTCGTCGTGCGCGGCGGGCTCAGGACGCGGGCAGGAGCGCCGCGTACTCGGGCAGCGTGCCGTCGAGGACGGGGACCTGCAGCTGCTCGGAGCCCGCGAGGTCGGACGCGATCGCGATCGTCGTGATGTCGCCGGGCGCCGCGGGCGTGCTCGAGATGTCGACCGCGACCGTGCGGTCGCCGTCCTGCGCGCCGTCCGCGCCGGACAGCAGCACGGTCGCGCCGGCGGGGACGGCGACCGTCGTCGGGTCGGTGCCGGGTGCCGCGGTCGCGTCGTCGCCGCTCGCCTGGAACGTCAGGGTGACCGACGCGTCGTCGTCGCCCTTGTTGGTGAGCGCCCCGTGCAGGACCCCCGGCTCACCCTCGGCCGTCGTGACGACCAGGAGGTTGATGGCCCGCACGTCGCCGAGCGTGATGCTCACGCCGTCCGACGCGTCGTACTGGTCCTCGGTCTGGATCGGGTTCGTCGCGGAGCAGCCGGCGACGACGAGGCCCGTGGCGAGACCGGCCGCGACGACGGCCGCCCGCACGGGCAGACGGAGGGAGAGCCGGCGAGGGCGGTGCGTGGTCACGGTGACTCCTGTGACGTCGGGCTGTCGTGGGTGCGGCCCGACGGACGTGCCCGGTCAGGCCGGGGCCAGCCTATCGGTCGGGCGGCTGCGCTTCGGCTCGTGGGGCCGTCGACGGGACCTTCGGCCCTCGCCCCGGGGCGGCCGCGGACGCTGCTGCGTGCGCCCCCGCCCGCGGGTGCCCGCTCGCGCGCGCCCGGCGACAGGCCTCTGACCTGCGCAGATGCGCGTCGAAGCGCCTCGCTCGGGCTCCGGGGGCGCGTGATCCGCGTGCTAGGATGGGCCCCTGCGAAAGGGGACACCTGCAGATGACTTTCACGGTTGGGGAGACTGTTGTCTACCCGCACCACGGTGCAGCGCTGATCGAAGAGATCAAGACCCGGACCATCCGTGGCGAGGACAAGATCTACCTCAAGCTCAAGGTCGCACAGGGCGACCTGACCATCGAGGTCCCTGCGGAGAACGTCGATCTCGTGGGTGTCCGCGACGTCGTCGGCCAGGAAGGGCTGGACCGCGTGTTCGAGGTGCTGCGGGCACCGTACACGGAGGAGCCGACCAACTGGTCGCGCCGCTACAAGGCGAACCTCGAGAAGCTGGCATCGGGAGATGTGATCCGGGTCGCGGAGGTCGTCCGTGACCTGTCCCGCCGGGACGCCGACCGCGGTCTGTCCGCGGGCGAGAAGCGCATGCTCGCCAAGGCGCGCCAGATCCTCGTCTCGGAGCTCGCGCTCGCGGAGCACACCGAGGAGGAGAAGGCCGAGGCCATCCTCGACGAGGTGCTCGCCTCCTGACCTGCCGACCGGCATGCTCCGTCGGTCGATGTGCGTGCGCCCGGGCCGTGACTTCTGCGGCCCGGGCGCTGCCGCATAGGCTCGCGGCGTGAGCGTCGTCGCCGTCCTGACCGCTGCCGGCAGCGGGATCCGGCTCGGTCACGCCCTGCCCAAGGCTCTCGTCCCCGTGCGCGGCGAGCCGCTCGTCGTGCACGCCGCGCGGCGGCTGCTGTCCGCGACCGATGCCGACGGGCCCCTCGTCGGGCTCCTCGTCGTGACGGCGCCCGCCGAGCACGTCGCCGCGTTCACCTCCGCGCTCGACGCCCTGCCGTGCCGCGTGTCGGCCGCACCCGTCGACGGCACCCCGGACCCGGCGGACGGGCCCACGGTCGTCGTCGTCCCGGGCGGTGCGACGCGCCAGGCGTCGGTCGCCGCCGGGCTCGCGGTGCTGCCGGCCGGGCGGCCGGGCGGGTCGGACGTCGTCCTCGTGCACGACGCGGCGCGGCCGTTCGCCCCGCCCGAGCTCGTGGGTCGCGTCGTCGACGCCGTGCGCGCCGGGCACGCGGCAGTCGTCCCCGGCCTCGCCGTGACCGACACGATCAAGCGCGTGGGCGTCGGCGACCGCGGGGCCGAGCCCGTCGTCGGGACGGTGGATCGCGCGGAGCTCCGCGCCGTGCAGACCCCGCAGGGCTTCACGCTCGGGCTCCTGCTCCGGGCGCACGACGAGGCCGCCCGCCACGCCGACGACGAGACGCTCGCCGCGACGGACGACGCGGGGCTCGTCGAACGGCTCGGACTTCCGGTCTGGGTCGTGCCGGGCGACGAGCGCGCTGCCAAGATCACGACCGCACGCGACCTGCGGGTCGCCGAGCTCCTGGGGGATGCGTGAGCACCGACAACGGCGCACAGCCGACGGCCTGCCCGCTGCCGCGCACGGGCGTCGGCGTCGACGTCCACGCGTACGACCCGGACCCCGCGCCGGGCGCCGTGCTGCACCTGGCCGGGCTCGCCTGGCCGGGGGAGCGGCCGCTCGCCGGGCACTCGGACGCGGACGTCGCGGCGCACGCCGCAGCCGACGCGCTCCTCGCTGCGGCCGGGCAGGGCGACCTCGGGTCGAACTTCGGCACGTCGCAGCCGCGGTGGGCCGGTGCGTCGGGCGCCGTGCTGCTCGCGGAGGCCGCGCGCATCGTGCGGGCGGCGGGGTTCGTCGTGGGCAACGTGTCCGTGCAGGTCATCGGGAACCGGCCGCGCCTGGGTCCGCGGCGCGACGAGGCGCAGGCGGCGCTGTCCGCCGCGGCCGGGGCGCCCGTCACGGTCTCCGCGACGACGACCGACGGCCTCGGCCTGACGGGCCGCGGCGAGGGCGTCGCGGCGATCGCCACGGCCCTCGTCGTCCCAGCCCCCGACCCCCGCCCCTGACCCCGCCCCTGATGCCCAGCCCCTGATGCCCAGCCCCTGATGCCCGGCCCCTGAGGTCGCGGTCGACGCGGCGAGGTCGCGGTTCGCGTCGCGACGTCGCGTGCGGTGGGACGCGAACCGGTGTCGGGAGCCGCGAGCTCGCGGGCCGCGCCGTGCGGGTCAGGGGTGCAGGACGAGCTTGCCCTGGGGGTGGGCGGAACGGCCGTCGGCGTGCGCGCGGGACGCCTCTTCGAGCGGGTAGGTGCGTGCGACGTGCACCTCGAGCGTGCCGTCGGTCGCGAGCTCGACGAGCTGGGCGCGCGCCGCCTCGCGCACGGCGGTGCCCGGGTCCGCGCCCGGCGCACCCCCGAGCATGAGGATGCCGAGCGAGGGAGCGCGTGCGAAGCCGGCGATCGTCGCGATGCGCGCACGGTCCGCGACGAGCGCGACCGACGCGTCGAGCGCCTCGTCGGACCCGACCGCGTCGATCGCGACCGACACCGGTGCACCGAGCTGTGCGCTCGCCGCCCGCACGCGTCCGACGAGCGCGTCGGCGTCCGGTCCGTAGGCCACGGGGACGGCACCCAGGGCGCGCAGCGCCTCGTGCGACGACGGCGAGCCCGTGGCGACGACGCGCGCGCCGCGCAGCACGGCGAGCTGGACGAGCATGCGGCCCACGGCGCCCGACCCGCCGTGCACGAGGACGACGTCGCGGTGCCCCACGTGCGTCGCGGTCAGGGCGTGCACCGCGGTGGTCCCCGCGAGCAGCAGGCCGGCGGCGGCGTCCCACGCGAGGTCCGCGGGTTTGCGCACGGTCGCGAGCTCGGGGACGACGAGCCTGCGCGCATACCCGCCGGTCACGGGCCACGCGATGACCTCGTCGCCGACCGACAGCCAGCGCGGCCCGGGTCCGACGGCCGACACGACGCCCGCGACCTCGTGACCGAGGCGCATCGGCAGCCGGGCCGGGTCGGAGCCGAACGCGCCCGAGTACGACTTCCAGTCGATGGGGTTGACGGCAGCGGCGCGGACGTCGAGCACGACCTCGCCGGGACCCGGCTCACCGAGCTCGACCTCGACCACGCGGAGCGACTGCGGCCCGCCGTAGCTCACGGCGACGACAGCGGTGGTGTGCGGCACGCGAACACTGTGCACCCCCGGCGCGCGCAGGGCCAGGGGTTCGGACGATCCGGCCGGAACCGGACAGCGACGCCACCCGATCGAGCGCAGGCCGGGCCCGTCGACGGACCCGGCGGCGCACCCGTGGGCGGGAGCGTCAGCCGCGCGGGCCGAACACCCGGGTGAGGTACTCGTTGTCGAACACGCCGTCGGGGTCGGCCTGGGCGCGCACGCGCTGCGCGTCGCCGAACCGCGGGTACAGCTCGGTGAGCCGGTCCGCGTCGAGCCAGTGCAGCTTGCCCCAGTGGGGCCGGCCCGCGTGGTCGGCCATGATCCGCTCGACGGCGCTGAAGTACCGCTGGTACGGCAGCCGCCAGTACTGGTGGACCGCGACGTACGCCGACTCGCGCCCGTGTGCGGTGGACAGCCACAGGTCGTCGGGCGCGGCGAACCGGATCTCGGCGGGGAACGGGATGCGTTCGCCCGAGCCCTCGATCCAGCGGTCGATCTCGTCGAGCACCGCGGGCAGCTCGGCACGCGGGACGGCGTACTCCATCTCGCGGAACCGCACGCGGCGCGGCGACGCGAACACGTCGAACGACGCCGCGACGTACCGGCGGGCCGACAGCGTGCGGGACGCGATCGCGTTGATGCGCCGGGTCGTGCCGGGCAGCGCGGTCGCGAGGCGGTTGGTCGCCTCGAACGCGGTGTTGGACAGCAGCTCGTCGTCGATCCAGCGCCGCACGGGATTGAGGCCCGGCCCCTCGGTGACGCGGTTGTTCCGCTTCGTCAGCGTCCGGCGCGTGTGCGGGAACCAGTAGAACTCGAAGTGGTCGTTGCGCTCGACCAGGTCGTCGAGCCCGGCCAGCACGTCGTCGAGCGCCCACGGCTCCTCGACGGCCTCGAGCAGGAACGCGGGGACGACCTCGAGCGTCACCGCGGCGAGCACGCCGACGCTGCCGAGCCCCAGGCGCGCGAGCTCGAACAGCTCGGGCTCGCGCGTCGCGGACGTCTCGACGACCTCGCCCGTCGCCGTCACGAGCCGGGCGCCGACGACCTGCGTGGCGAGCCCGCCGAGCCGGGCGCCGGTGCCGTGCGTGCCGGTGCTGATCGCGCCCGCGATCGACTGCTGGTCGATGTCGCCGAGGTTGCGCATCGCGAGGCCGAGCGCGGCGAGGACGCGGTTGAGCGCGGCGAGCCGGACGCCCGCGCCGACCGTGACGAGCGCCGTGCCGTCGGGTCGGCGCTCGACGTGCTCGAGCGTGTCGAGCGCGTCGAGGTTCAGCTGCACGCCGTCGGTCACGGCCGCGGGCGTGAACGAGTGGCCCGCGCCGACGGCCCGCACGTGCAGGCCGCGCTCGGCGGCCGAGCGGACGGTCGCGGCGAGCCCGGGCTCGTCGTCGGGGCGGGCCGTCTCGACCGGGGACGACGACGCCGTGCGCGCCCAGTTCACCCAGCGCGTGCCGCTCGTCGTCTGCGTCATGAACGCGACTGTGGACTGAACACTTGTCCAAGTCAAGCGCTGTCGGCATGCTTGGCTATCGTTGTCGCCGGCGACACCGCTCGCCGGGGTCGGGGGGCCTGCGCCCTGGCCGGAGCCAGTGGAGGGAGCCGCATGAACCGCATGCCGGTGGCCGAGCGCCGCGAACAGCTCATCGCGGCCGCCATCGCGGTCGCGAGCCGGGACGGCATCGAGGCCGCCACGGTGCGTGCCGTCGCCGCGGAGGCCGGCGTCTCGCTCGGTGTCGTCCACTACTGCTTCCAGGACAAGTCCGAGCTCATGCGGGCCATGGCGCACGCGATCACGGCGCAGAACACCCCCGCGGACCTGTCCGAGCTGCCGGAGGGCGCACCCCCGGACTCGGTCGTCGAGACGGTCGTCGGGGCGCTGTGGAGCTCGATCAGCGGCGCCCGCGGTCCGCAGCTCCTGTCGTACGAGCTGACGACCTCGTCGTTGCGCAACGAAGACCTGCGCGAGGTCGCGCTCGAGCAGTACCGCGGGCAGTGGGCCGCCGCCGAGACGGTGCTCGAGGAGATCGGCCGCGTCGCGCACGTCGAGTGGGTCGTCCCGGTCCCCGACCTCGCGCGCGCGGTCGTCGCGTTCGTCGACGGCGTCTCGTTGTCGTGGCTCGTCGACGGCGACGACGGCGCGGCGCAGACCGCGATGCGCGGCTTCGCCCAGTTCCTCACGACCCGGGCCGTGCCGCAGGCGATCGGCGCGAGCGAGTGACGGGCGCCCTCGCGCGGGCCCGTCGTGCCGGGTCGCTCGCGTTCGCCGCGCAGGGTTTCGTCCTCGTCACGATCCTCGCGAGCCTGCCGGACGTCGAGGAGCGCTACGGCGTCGGCGACGACAAGATCACCGTCGCCGTGCTCGGGGTCCTCGTCTTCGCCGCGCTCGGCACGGGGGTCTGCGACCAGCTCAGCCGGCGCCCGGGCGGCAGCCGCGTCGCGCTCGGAGCGGGGCTCGTCGGCGTCGCGGTCACGGTCGCGCTCGTCTCGCTCGCGCCCACGTACCTCACGGGTGTCGCGGCGTTCGCGCTCTACGGGCTCGCGCTCGGCATGGTCGACGCGGGCACCAACATGCAGGCCGTGGCCGTGCAGCGCGCGTACGGGCGCCCGCTCATGGCGAGCTTCTACGCGTGGTGGTCGGGCGGCGCGATCGTCGCGACGATCGTGTGCTCGGCGACCGTCGGGCGCTGGCCGCTCGACCCGGTCATGGCCGTGTTCCTGCTGGCCCTGCCCGTCGGGCTGCCCGCCGCGTGGCTCGTGCTGCGCGACGGCCTGCGGGCGCACGACGTCGTCGACGCCCCGCCCGCTGCGGCGGACGGTGGGCACGGGCCGCTGCTCACGACCGTCGCGGTGCCGTGGCGACTCATCTCGCTGCTCGGTGCGGCGCTCGTCGCGTTCTACGTCGCGGACAACGCGGCGCAGACGTGGGGCAGCCTGTACGTCCGCAAGACGCTCGACGCGGCGGACTGGCTGGGTCCCGTCGCGCTCGGCGCGTACCTCGCGACGACGCTGGCCTCGCGCCTGCTCGGTGACGCGCTCGTCGTGCGGTCGGGCCGCGTGCGCGTCGTGCGCGTCGCGTCGCTCGTCGCGGCGGTCGGGCTCGTCGTGGTGGTCGTCGCGCCCGGTGCGCTCGTCGCGATCGTCGGGTTCGCGGTCGCCGGCGCGGGGCTGGGGCTCGTCGCCCCGCTCGCGTTCGCCGCGGCCGGTGAGCTCGCACCCGACCATGCCGACGCGGTCGTCGCGCGGCTCAACATCTTCAACTACCTCGGGACGCTGCTCGGTGCGGTGCTCGTCGGGGCGATCGGCTCGACGTCGACGTTCCGCTACGCGTTCCTCGTCCCCGTCGCGGTCGTCCTCGTGATCACGGTGCTCTCGGGCCGGTTCGACGGCCCGGGGTACCACCACGTCCGACGAGCAGGCCCACCCGACGAGGCAGCCGTCGTTCGCGAGAACCAGCCCGACCCCGACGAGCCGGAGGTGGTCGCATGACGCTCGGCGAGCGGCTCGACGCCGCAACAGGACACCTGCCCGCACCGCTGGCCGTGGTGGACCTCGACGCGCTCGAGGCGAACGCCGCGGACCTGGTCGCCCGCGCGGCCGGGACGCCGGTGCGCGTCGCGAGCAAGTCCGTGCGCGTGCGCGCCGTCCTCGAGAAGGTGCTCGCGACGCCGGGCTTCGCGGGCGTCATGGCGTACTCGGTGCGCGAGGCGGTCTGGCTCGCGCGGCACGGGGTCGACGACGTGCTCGTCGGGTACCCGTCGGTCGACACGGGAGCGCTCGACGACCTCGCGGCCGACCCGGTCGCGGCCACCGCCGTGACCCTCATGGTCGACGACGTGGCGCAGGTCGACCTCGCGGCGAAGGCCGCCGCCGCGCACGGGACGACGTTGCAGCTCTGCCTCGACGTCGACGCGTCGCTGCGCGTCGCGTTCGGACCGCTGCGCGCGCACCTCGGCGTGCGTCGCTCACCCGTGCACACCCCGGCCGACGCCGAGGCGCTCGCGGAGGCGATCCGCACGCGTGACGGGCTGCGGGTGCGCGGCGTGATGTTCTACGAGGCGCAGGTCGCGGGGCTGCCCGACACGAGCCCGGCGGTCCGCGCGGTCAAGCGGCTCTCGGTGCGCGACCTCGCGCGGCGGCGCGCGCTCGTGGTCGACGCGGTCTCGCAGGCCGTCGGTCACCGGCTCACGCTCGTGAACTCGGGCGGCTCGGGCTCGGTGCAGACGTCGGTCTCGGACCCCACGGTGAGCGAGGTCACCGCGGGTTCGGGGCTGTTCGTACCGACGCTGTTCGACGACTACCGCTCGTTCGAGCCGCGCCCCGCCGCGTTCTTCGGCCTCGACGTCGTACGCCTGCCCGCGCCCGGCTTCGCCACGGCGTTCGGCGGCGGCTACATCGCGTCCGGCCCGCCCACGGCGTCGCGGCAGCCGCGTCCCGTCTCGCCCGCGGGGCTCACGCTCACGCCGCGCGAGGGCGCGGGCGAGGTGCAGACCCCGATGCGGGTGCCCGCACGCGCCGACGTGCGCATCGGGGACCGCGTGTGGTTCCGGCACGCCAAGTCGGGCGAGGTCATGGAGCGGTTCGCGGACGTGCACCTCGTGCGCGGGCACGCGGTCGAGGCGACCGTGCCGACGTACCGCGGTGAGGGACGCACGTTCGGCTGATGCGCCCGTCGGACGGGTGCCGCCGGTTCTCGCCGGTAGCCTTGCGCGCGTGAGCCTTCGCCTGTTCGACACCGCCACCCGCACGGTGCGCGACTTCGTCCCCCGGGTCGCGGGAGAGGTCGGCATCTACCTGTGCGGCGCGACGGTCCAGGCGCCGCCCCACGTGGGGCACGTCCGGTCCGGCGTCGCGTTCGACGTCCTCGTGCGCTGGCTGCGCCGCCAGGGGCTGCGCGTCACGCTCGTGCGCAACGTGACGGACATCGACGACAAGATCCTCGCGAAGTCCGCCGACGCGGGCGTCGAGTGGTGGGCGTGGGCCATGACCAACGAGCGCGCGTTCACGCGCGCCTACGACGCGCTGGGTGTCCTGCCGCCGACGTACGAGCCGCGCGCGACGGGCCACGTCCCCGCGATGGTCGAGCTCATGAGCACGCTCGTCGCACGCGGTCACGCGTACCAGGCGGGTCCCGGCGACGTGTACTTCGACGTGCGGTCGTTCACCGACTACGGCGCGCTCACGAACCAGCGCGTCGACGACATGGTGCCCGCGCCGGACGACGCCCCCGCGGGTGGCGCGAAGCGCGACACGCACGACTTCGCGCTGTGGAAGGCCCCGAAGCCCGGCGAGCCGACGAACGCGTCGTGGGACACGCCGTACGGTCGCGGTCGGCCGGGCTGGCACCTCGAGTGCTCCGCGATGGCGGCCCGCTACCTCGGCGAGGAGTTCGACATCCACGGCGGCGGGCTGGACCTGCGCTTCCCGCACCACGAGAACGAGCTCGCGCAGTCGCGCGCCGCGGGTCAGGGCTTCGCGCGGTTCTGGCTGCACAACGGCTGGGTCACGCAGGGCGGCGCCAAGATGAGCAAGTCGCTCGGCAACGGGCTGCTCGTCGACGCGGTGCTCGCGCAGGAGCGCGCGGTCGTCGTGCGGTACGCGCTCACCGCCGTGCAGTACCGCTCGATGCTCGAGTGGACGCAGGACACGCTGCGCGAGGCCGAGGCCACGTGGGACCGGCTCGCGGGGTTCGTCGAGCGCGCCGCCGAGCGCACGGGGGAGGCCTCGCCCGACGAGGTCGCGGCCGCCGTCCTGCCCGACGAGTTCGTGGCCGCGATGGACGACGACCTCAACGTCCCCGCCGCGCTCGCGGTGGTCCACGAGACGCTGCGCGCGGGCAACTCGGCGCTCGCGGCGGGCGACGCGCTCGCGACGCGCGACGCGATGGTGACGCTGCGGTCGATGCTCGACGTGCTCGGCCTCGACCCGGGATCGGCCCAGTGGCGGTCGACCGGCGGCGACGACCGGTACGCGCACGCGCTCGACGAGCTCGTCGAGGCCCAGCTCGAGGCGCGCGCCGCGGCCCGCGCCGCACGTGACTTCGCGACCGCGGACGCGATCCGCGACCGGCTGACGGCCGCAGGCGTCGTCGTCGAGGACTCGCCCACCGGCGCGCGCTGGACGCTCGCCCCCCGATCGGAGGACTGATGGCCGGCAACTCCTCGCGTCGCGGCGCGACGCGCAAGGCAGGCTCGAAGAAGGGTGCGTCGACGGGGACGGGCGGGCACGGGCGCAAGGCGCTCGAGGGCAAGGGCCCCACGCCCAAGGCCGAGGACCGCGTCTACCACGTCGCGCACAAGAAGAAGGTCGCGGCCGGACGGGGCGTCTCCGGGCGCCCGGCGGCGTCGGCGTCGCGGTCCGCCGCGGGCAGCAAGGGCGGCCGGAAGTCGTCGACGCACGAGATCGTCTCGGGCCGCAACTCCGTCGTCGAGGCGATGCGCACGGGCGTGCCCGTGACGACGGTGTACCTCGCGGCCCGGCTCGAGGCCGACGACCGCACGCGTGAGATCGTCTCGACCGCGGCCGACGCGGGGCTGCCGATCCTCGAGGTGTCGCGCACCGAGCTCGACCGGCTCACCGACGGCTCCGTGCACCAGGGCGTCGCGATCCAGGTACCGCCGTACCCGTACGCCGAGGACGAGGACCTGCTCGACGCCGCCGCGCGCGCGGGCGTCCCGGTGCTCGCGGTCGCGCTCGACGGCGTGACGGACCCGCGCAACCTCGGTGCGGTGCTCCGCTCCGCGGGCGCGTTCGGTGCGCACGGCGTGATCGTCCCCGAGCGGCGCGCGGCGGGCGTGACGGCGTCGGCGTGGAAGGTCTCGGCGGGTGCCGCGGCGCGCGTCCCGGTCGCGCGCGTGACCAACCTGGCGCGCACGCTCGGCGAGTGGAAGCGGGCCGGCGTGTTCGTCGTCGGGCTCGACGGCGGGGGCGACGTGTCAGTGGCCGACCTGCCGTACGCGGGCGACCCGCTCGTGCTGGTCGTCGGCTCGGAGGGCAAGGGTCTGTCGCGGCTCGTGCGCGAACAGTGCGATGCGATCGCGTCGATCCCGATCGGCTCGGACGTCGAGTCGCTCAACGCGGGCGTCGCGGCCGGCATCGCGCTCTACGAGGTCGCCCGCCACCGTGGCTGACCTCGTGCGTGACGTCGTGCTCGAGATCGCCGTGCAGGACGTCACGGGTGCGCAGGCGGCCGTGCGGGCGGGGGCCCGACGGCTCGAGCTGTGCAGCGCGCTCGCGGCGACCGGCGGGGTCACTCCCGGCATCGGGCTGCTCGAGGCCGTGCTCGACGTGGTCCGGACCGCGGGCGTCGGGGTGCACGTGCTCGTGCGGTCGCGTCCGGGCGGGTTCGTGCACGCGTCCGACGAGGTCGACGTCCTGGTCCGCGAGGTCCGGGCCGCGGTGCGCGCCGGGGCCGACGGCGTGGTCGTCGGGATGCTCACGCGCGACGGCCGGGTCGACACCGCGGCGCTCGACGCGTGCGTCGCGGCGGCGTCCGGCGCGCAGGTCACGTTCCACCGCGCGTTCGACGTGCTCGCTCCCGACGAGCGCGCGCTCGCTGAGGCCGTCGACACGCTCGTCGGGCACGGCGTGACGCGCGTGCTCACGTCGGGCGGGGCCGCGCGCGCGGGCGACGGGCTCGAGCGGCTCGCCCGGACCGTCGCGCTCGCCGACGGTCGGCTCGAGGTCATGGCCGGTGGCGGGGTGCTCGTCGGGCACGTGCCCGCGATCGTCGCGACGGGTGTCGACGCGGTGCACCTGTCCGCGTCGCGACGCGTGGTCGACGACGGCGGGGGTGCGGGTCCAGGTGGGGGCGCCGACGCGGGCTGGACGACGACGGACCCCGACGTGGTCGCCGCGGCGCGTGCCGCGCTCGAGGCGACGCGGCGCTGACGGCGGTCAGCCGATGAGCTGGTCGCCGTCGACGGTCGGGATCGTGTCCGTCTGGTCGCGCAGGTCCTCGGCCTGCACACCGAGGATCGACTGCTCGTCGGGCCGGTTCGGCAGGATGTTCTTCACGTAGCTCTTCGCGACCTCGGCGAGCGGCACGTCGCGGTGCTGCTGCTGCGAGAGGTACCAGCGGTGGTCGAGCAGCTCGTGGAAGACCTGGGCCGGCTCGAGCTTGCCGCGCAGCTCACGCGGCACCCGGCGCACGGCCGGCTCGAACACCTCGGTGAGCCAGTCGTGCGCGACGAACGACTCGTCCTCGGCCTGGCGGTCGGTCGCGGCCCGGTACTCGTCGAGGTCGTTGAGCAGGCGCCGCGCCTGGTTCTCGCCCACGTCCAGCCCGGTGAGCCGCATGAGTCGACGCGAGTGGTGCCCCGACTCCACGACCTTCGGCTGGATGCGGACCGTCGTACCGTCGAGGTCGCTCGTGATGTCGAGCTCGCCGACGTCGAAGCCCAGGTCGTTGAGCCGGTCGATGCGGGCCTGCACGCGCCACCGCTCCCCGTAGCCGAACGACTCCACCTCGGTCAGCGCGCGCCACAGCTCGTCGTACCGCACCGCGAGCGCGTCGCCGATCGCGACCGCGTCGACGTCCTCCTCGAGGAACTCGCCGGCCTGCAGGTCCATGACCTCGCCGATGATGTTGACCCGGGCGACCTCGAGGTCGTAGGCGCGCTGGCCGTCCGTGAGCCGCTCGTGCAGGTCGCCCGTCTCGGCGTCGACGAGGTACGCGGCGAACGTCTCCGCGTCCCGTCGGAACAACGTGTTCGACAGCGAGACGTCGCCCCAGTAGAAGCCCGCGAGGTGCAGACGGACCATGAGGACCGCGAGCGCGTCGATGAGGCGCGTGGCGGTGTCCGGGCGCAGCGACTGGCTGAACAGCGACCGGTACGGCAGGGAGAACTGCAGGTGCTGCGTGATGAGCACGGCCTCGAGCGGCTCACCCTCGGGCGACCGGCGACCGGTGATGACGCCGACGGGCTCGACGGACGGCACCGCGAGGCGCCGGAGCTGGCGCAGCAGCTCGTACTCCCGGTATGCGACGGTCTCGCCGATCTCCTTGATGGCGATCACGCGTCCGGACAGGCGCGCGAACCGCACGATGTGGCGGGAGATGCCGCGCGGCAGCGCCGCGAGCGTCTCGGCGGGCCAGTGCTCGAGCGGGACGTGCCAGGGCAGGTCGAGCAGCGCCGGGTCGGGGGACGCCGCCGTGATCTGGAGGCGCTGCGGTGCGGTGCTCATGGGTCACATCCTGCCAGCGTGGGTCTCGGGGGCGCCGAGCCGCGTCGAGGCCTGGGACGACGAAGGGGCGGGGCGGCCCGCAGGCCGCCACCGCCCCTCCGCGGGACCGGGTGGGATCAGAAGCGCTCGCCCGAGCCGGCGTGGAACAGGTGCTGCTCGCCGGGACGGATCTTGATCGCGACGGTCTCGCCCTTGCCGGGGACCTGACGGGGGTCGACGCGCACGATGACCTGCGCCTCGCCGGCACCCGACGAGAGGGCGTTGGCGTGACCGAACTCGTTGGTCAGCGAGCCGTAGACGAACGCGTCGGAGCCGAGCTCCTCGACGATGTTCACGACGACCGGGATGGCGTCCGGCGTGCCGGCGGGGACGACGTCGACCGACTCGGGGCGGAAGCCCAGCGTGACGTGGTTCTTGTCGTCCTCGGTGAGCGCACCGGTGACCTCGCGCGGCACGGCGACGCGCGCACGGCCGAGGTTGGCGTAGCCGTCGAGCACGGGGAACGTGCCGATGTTCATGGCCGGCGAGCCGATGAAGCCCGCGACGAACACGTTGGCGGGCGTGTCGTACATCTCGCGCGGCGTGCCGACCTGCTGCAGGATGCCGTCCTTGAGGACCGCGATGCGGTCACCCATGGTGAGGGCCTCGGTCTGGTCGTGCGTGACGTAGACCGTGGTGACGCCGAGGCGGCGCTGCAGCGAGGCGATCTGCGTGCGCGTCTGGACGCGGAGCTTGGCGTCGAGGTTCGACAGCGGCTCGTCCATGAGGAACACCTGGGGCTGACGCACGATCGCGCGGCCCATGGCGACGCGCTGACGCTGACCACCCGAGAGGGCCTTCGGCTTGCGGTCGAGGTACTCGGTGAGGTCGAGGATCTGGGCGGCCTCCTCGACGCGCTGGCGGATCTCCGCCTTCGGCGTGCCGGCGATCTTGAGCGCGAAGCCCATGTTGTCCGCCACCGTCATGTGCGGGTACAGCGCGTAGTTCTGGAAGACCATCGCGATGTCGCGGTCCTTCGGCTGGACGTCCGTGACGTCGCGGTCGCCGATGAGGATGCGGCCGGCGTTGACGTCCTCGAGACCCGCGAGCATGCGCAGGGAGGTCGACTTGCCGCAGCCCGACGGGCCGACGAGGACGAGGAACTCGCCGTCCTCGATGTGCAGGTTGAGCGCGTCCACCGCGGGGCGCTCCGTGCCCGGGTACACCCGGGTGGCGTGGTCGAACGTGACAGTAGCCATGGCGCTACCAATCCCTTCACCGGCAGGTACGTGCCGGACGATCCGTCGTGGAGGGTGTTCAGTGTCTTCACTGACACAGGCCGCTGCGGTCGAGCCGCGCCGGTCTGCCGACATCCTGCCACACGCGGGTGAGTGCTCGTCGGTCAGGAGGTCCCTCGCGGACCGGGCGTGCTCCGTGGTACGGCCGCCGTCGCGGCGGCGGGGCCCGCGGTGAGGATCCGGGCCGGCTCGCTGCCGTCGCCGGCGTACAGGAGCACCCCCTCGTACGGCATGATCCAGGCGCCGAGGTCGGAGCCGGTCGCGCCGGGACGCTCCGGGCGGGCCTCCCAGAGCACCGCGCCGTCGTCGGTGCGCAACGCCGCGAGCCAGCCGTCCTCCTCGATGACGACGATGCTGCGGCCGTCCGTCGCGAGCAGCGGGTCGTAGGCGCGCGTCGTGACGTCCCAGACGGTCGCACCCGTGCGCGCGTCGAGCGCGAGGACGTGGTCCGCTGCGCCGACGTAGAGCGTGTCGTCGAGCAGCACCGCACCCCGGCCGACCGCGACCCGCGACCACAGCGTCCGACCCGTGCCGGCGTCGAGCGCGGACACCGTCGTGCCCTCCGTCGTGTCCGCCCAGGCGAGCGCGACGCCCGCGGCGGACCCGTCGTCGACCGTGAGACCACCGGGGCTGCCGGGCACCTCTATCCCCGTGCGCACGTCCGGGGCGGCGGGGTACAGCCGGGTCACCGGCCCGTCGCTGTCGGAGTACGTCGCCTGCAGCAGCGTCCCGGAACGCCCCAGGCCGGTCCAGGTCGACACGGGCGCCTCGCCCTCGCGCAGCAGCGTGCCCGACGGGTCGAGCAGCCACCAGTGCTCGGTCCCGGCCAGCAGGACACGGGAGGAGTCGGCGTCGAGCGACGCGCCGACCATGGCGAGGCCGTCCGCCGTGACGACGGGTTCCGCGGCCGTCCACGCCCACGCGACCTCGCCCGTCGCGGTCGTCGCGGTGAGCGTCCACGTGTGCTGCACGGGTGGCGTACCCGAGGTGCGCTCGGCGGTCGCGACAACGACCGTGTCGCCGGACGTCGTCCACGTCTCCTCGACCACGTCGCGCCGGTCGACGACCTCACCCGTCGTGGTGTCCAGCACGACGAGCAGGTCGGGCACCGGGTCGTCCTCGAGGACCAGACCGCTCGGACCGGCCACGCACGCGGCGTGCACGGTCCCGAGCGGGCGGCAGGCGACGACCGGTGCGCTGGCCAGGCGGCGGGCCTGCGCGACGAGCGTGTCGGGGAGCTCGACGGATGCGCGGTGCAGGGTCTCGCCCGTGCCGCGGTCGACGAGCTCGAAGCGGACGTCGCCGGCGTCCTCGTGGACCTCGGCCACCAGCAGGGACGAGCCGACCTGCGTGAGCGACGAGCCCACGTCGACCGGCAGCTCGCGGCCCACGACCGGCGGGTCCGCGAGCGGGCGCAGGACGCCCGGTACGCCGTCGAACCGGCTGACCCGCGCCTCGTGTCGCGCGTCGAGCACGTGCTGGCCGACGACCGCACCCCCGACGAGCACTGCCGCCGCGCCGACGAGCCACCAGCGACCGGTATGCCGACCGCGCGAGCTTCGCGTGGCGTGTTCGTCGGTCCGTTCGTCGCTGCGTCCGGTGCTCGTCCCACGGCCGGGCGCGCCGGGGGACGACGGGTCGTCCTCGCCGTCCTCGATCAGCTCCACCTCGACGCTGGCCACGCGCCGATGATCGCACCCGCCGGCGTCAGTCGGTGGCGAGCGTGTCCGCGAGGGTGGTCAGCGCCGCGACGAGCGCGCGCGGGTCGGGCACGCGGTGGCGAGCCGCCGTCGTGCCGTCGCCGACCTTGATCGTCACGTCGTCGTCGCCGAGCGCCTCGAACATGTGCTCGTCGGTCACGTCGTCGCCCGCGCACACGACGACCTGCGCGCCCAGCTCGTCGCGCAGCGCGCGCAGCGCCTCGCCCTTGCTCGCCCGCAGCACGAGGATCTCGACGACGTCCTTGCCGTGCAGCACGCCGGACCCGAGCTGCTCGCCGAGCGCGAGCGCCTCCTGCTCGGCCGCCGCGGCGTCGTCGGGACCCGCGAGCCGCGTGTGCACGACGACCGCGGTCGGCTTCTGCTCGACCCACACGCCCTCGCGGCGGCGGGCGACCTCCTGCGCCTGCGCGCCGAGCGCCGCGAGCCGGTCCGCCTGCTCGTCGGTCAGCCGCACGACGTCGCGGTCGAGCCCGTGCGCCGTGACGCGGGCGCGCTCGGCGCCGTGCGAGCCGACGAGGTACGTCCCGGCGGGGACCTCCGCGAGCGCGTGCAGCTCGTGCAGCGCGCGGCCCGACACGAGCGCGAGCGCGACGCCCGGCGGGTGCACGAGCCGACGCAGCGGCTCGACGCCCTCGGGCAGCACGCGCGAGCGCGTCGGGTCGTCCTGCAGCGGGGCGAGCGTCCCGTCGAAGTCGAGCGCGACGAGCAGCGGACGTCTCGCCGGGTCGCGCGCGACCCGCTCGAGCGCGGCGCGGGGGTCGTCGGACGTGTGCGTGCGCTCAGACATGCGAGTCCCGCTGCGGGACGGCCGTGAGCACCGCGAGGAACTCGCGCGACCAGGCGTTCACGTCGTGGCCCAGGACCCGGCGGCGCAGGCGCCGCATGCGCGTGCGGGCCTCGCGTGCGTCGAGGTGCGCGGCGTACGTGATCGCGTCCTTCATGCCGTCGATGTCGTGCGGGTTGACGAGGATCGCGCCCGAGAGCTCGTCGGCCGCACCCGTGAACTCGCTCAGGACGAGTGCGCCGCGCTCGTCGGACCGGGCCGCGACGTACTCCTTCGCGACGAGGTTCATGCCGTCGCGCAGCGCGGTCACGAGCATGACGTCGGCCGCGAGGTACAGCGCGGCCATCTCCTCCATGGGGAACGACTGGTGCAGGTACTGCACCGGTGCGTGCCCGACCTGCCCGTGGTCGCCGTTGATCCGGCCGACCAGCAGCTCGACCTCGTCGCGCAGCTGCGCGTACGCGTCGACGTTCTCGCGGCTCGGCGACGCGACCTGCACGAGCGTGGTCCCGCTCGGCGACAGGCGGCCCTCCGCGAGCAGCTCGCCGTACGCCTTGATCCGGTGCCGGATGCCCTTGGTGTAGTCGAGCCGGTCGACGCCCAGCAGCAGCGTCGTCGGGTCGCCCAGCTCGCGGCGGATCTCCCGGGCCCGCTCCTGCACGGCGTCCGTGCGCGCGAGCGCGTCGAACGCGCCCGAGTCGATCGAGATCGGGAACGCGGCGGCCCGGACGTGCCGTGCGGGGCGGCCGTGCTCGTCGGGCAGCGTGACGACCTGACCGCGCGTCGTGAGGTCCGTGAGCCGCCGCACGACGCGCACGAAGTTCGCGGCGTCCCCGCCGCGCTGGAAGCCGACGAGGTCGGCGCCGAGCAGACCCTCCACGACCGCCGTGCGCCACGGGAGCTGCGCGAAGATCTCGAGCGGCGGGAACGGGATGTGGTGGAAGTAGCCGATCCGCAGGTCGGGACGCAGCTCGCGCAGCAGCGCGGGCACGAGCTGGAGCTGGTAGTCGTGCACCCAGACCGTCGCGCCCGGCGCGGCCTGCGCGGCGGCCGCCTCCGCGAAGCGTGCGTTGACCTTGCGGTACGCGTCCCACCACTGCCGGTGGAACGCGGGAGGTGCGATGACGTCGTGGTACAGCGGCCACAGCGTGTCGTTCGCGAAGCCCTCGTAGTACCGCTCGACCTCGTCGGCGGACAGCGCGACCGGCACGAGCTGCGTGCCGTCGACCTCGAACGGGTCGAGCGCGAGGTCCGGTGCGCCGCCCCAGCCGACCCACGCGCCCTCGGCCTGCGCCATGACGGGCGCCAGCGCGGTCACGAGGCCGCCGGGCGACCGGGTCCACGTGGGACGGCCGTCCTCGCCGAGGCTCACGTCCACGGGCAGGCGGTTCGCGACGACCACGAGGTCGTACGCACGGTCGGACCGGGCCGCGGGCTGCGGGGTCCGGTCCTCGGTCGGCACGGGCTGGGCCGGCACAGCATCACTCCTCAGGGTGAAGACGTCCCACGACCCTAACCGGACACCCCGACACGGCGCCGGGTGACCGCGGGTGCTCGCATCGCACACCCGCGACCGCCTACCGTGACCAGGCATGGAGAGGATCGGCCTCGCGCCGGGGTCGCAGATCGGTGGGTACACCGTCGTCGCGCCGCTCGGTTCCGGGGGGATGGGCACGGTCTACCGCGCGGTCGACGACGGCGGGACGGCCGTCGCGCTCAAGCTGCTGCACCCGCAGATCGGCGCGGACGCCGAGGGGCGCGAGAGGTTGCGCCGCGAGGTCGTCGCGCTGCAGCGGCTGCGGCACCCGGCCGTCGCGTCGGTGCTCGACGCCGAAGCCGACTCGACCGAAGCCTTCATCGTCACCGAGCTCGTGCCGGGGGAGAACCTCGAGGAGCACGTGCGCGCGCACGGTCCGCTCGAGCCGCAGGACCTGCACGAGCTCGCCGCCGGGCTCGTGGACGCGCTCGCGGCGGTGCACGCCGCGGGCGTCGTGCACCGCGACCTCAAGCCGACGAACGTGCTCGTGACCGACGACGGACCCGTGCTCATCGACTTCGGCATCGCGCAGGCCGCGGGCGACGACTGGCCGCAGGTCACCTCGACCGGGCTCGTCGTCGGCACCCCCGGCTACCTCGCGCCCGAGCTGCTCGACGGCGCCGACCCGTCGCCCGCGACCGACCTGTGGGGGCTCGCGGCGGTCGTCGCGTTCGCCGCGACCGGCCGCCCGCCGTTCGGGACGCGGCCCGTGCAGGCCGTGCTCGCGCGCGCTCAGGCGGGCGACGTCGACGTCGACGGGCTCGGTCCGCTCACGGGCGACGCGCTGCGCGGAGCGCTCGACCCCGACCCCGACGCCCGCCTGCACTGCGACGACCTCGTCGCGGTGCTCGCGGTCGTCGCGGCGGACGGTGACCCCGTCGACGCGCCCCTCGAGGCCGCGGAGACCGTCGTGTACGCGGTGGACGACGAGGACGACGACGAGGACGACGACCTCCTCGACGAGCCCGACGGCGCTGACGACCCCGACGACGGCTCCGACGACCGCGACGACGACGGGCGCACCGAGCACGGCCGGCGCGCGCCCGGTGCCACGGTCGCGGCGACCGCCGTGCTCGCCAACCCCGCGACCCCGCGGACCGCACGTGCGCTGCCCGCCCAGGACGGCCGCACGCGCGTCGTACCGACGGGTGACCCGACGCTCGTCGGCACGGGGTACGACGACGACCTCGACAACCCGGACCTCGACCTCGACGTCGACGAGCTCGACCTCGAGGACGACGCGGTCCTGCCCGACGGCGTCGACTGGATCGCCGACGACCTCGACGCGTCCGAGGTCGTGGCCGAGGGGTCCGGGTACGTGCGGCCCCCCGCACGACGCCGGTGGGGCTCGGTCCTCGCGGCCGCGGCGCTCGCGGTCGCGGCGGGCGCGCTCGCCCCGACGATCACGGTCGTGGTCGTCGCCGTGGTCATGCTCGCCGTGCGGACGTTCGGCACCGCGGTCGAGGCGATGCACGGTCGTCGCGAGCAGCGCGGGGTGCGGTCCTCGGACGTCGCGCGCACGGCCGCGGCGACGCCCTGGTACCTCGTGCGCTCGCTCGTCGCGATGGTCCCGTCGCTCGTCGTCGCGTCGTGCGCCGCGCTGCTCGCGGGCGGCGTCGTCGCGTGGCTCGTCGACAACGGCACGTGGACGCTCGGCGACCTGCGCCCGGGTGACGAGGTCGACGGACCCGTCGCCGCCGCGGTCGTCGCGGGGGTCGTGGCGCTGTGGCTCGTGGTCGCGTGGTGGGGGCCGCTGTCGGGGATGACGCGCACCGGGGCGCGGCGCGCGCTCGCGGTCGTCGCGCCCGGACCGGTCGGCGTGCTCGCGTGGGTCGCCGTGTGCGTGGCGGCCGCGGTGGTGCTCGTCGTGCTGGTGTCGAACGGCGCCGGGATCGTGTGGGCGCCCGCGCCGACCCCGACGATCCCGTGACCAGCGCGTCGACCTGAACCGGTCCGGGTGCGGATCTGGGCCCCCGGTCTGCCCCGCGGCACGGGCTGGGGCCGTACTCTGTGGCCGTCGTCCCCACACCGAGGAGAACCCGTGCCGACGAACGACCCGAAGCCGACCAAGGCTCAGCGCCGCGACGAGGCGCGCGCCAAGGCGCTGCAGATGCGCAAGGAGCAGGAGCGCAAGGCGCGGAACACCAAGATCATCACGGGGGCCGTGCTGCTCGCGGTCGTCGTCGCGGTCGTCGCGGTCGTCGTGATCACGCTGCGCGGCAACGCGGACCGTGAGGCACGCTACGGCAACGTCGTGTACGGGGGCAGCTCGTCGCAGGTGGTCGCGCCCGCGCTCGCCGACGTGACCGCACCGTCGACCGCGAACGACGTCGGCGGGATCCCCGTGAGCGCCGCGGGCGTCGGGACGTCCGGCAAGGGCGACGTCGTCGTGCAGGTGTACTTCGACTTCATGTGCCCGTACTGCGGCATCTTCGACAAGGCGAACTCGGCGGACCTCGCGGCCCTCGCCGCCGAGGACGGCGTCACGGTCCAGTACCACCCCGTCTCGTTCCTCGACGACGCGTCGAAGGGCACGAAGTACTCGACGCGCGCCGCCAACGCCGCCGCGGTGATCGCCGACAAGTCGCCCGAGCACTTCGCCGCGTTCGTCACCGCGATGTACGACAACCAGCCCGACGAGGGCTCGGCCGGCCTCACCGACGAGAAGATCGCCGAGATCGCGGTGGGCGTGGGCGTCCCGCAGGACGTCGCGGACCAGTTCACGACGACCGTCGACGGCACCTTCCAGGAGGGTGAGGACAAGGTCGACAAGCCCGGCACGTGGCGCACGTTCGCGCCGTGGGTCGCGGCGACCACGAACCAGATGGCGATCGACCGCGGCAAGGTCGGCACCCCGACGATCGTGATCGACGGCGAGCTGTGGCCCGGCGAGGGGCAGGACCTGAGCGTCCAGTACCAGCAGGGTCCGCTCAAGGAGGCGGTCGAGGCCGCCCTCGCCGCGAAGAAGTAGGCGCCGGCGCAGCCGACGAGACGATGCGGCAGGCCCGCTCCGGTCACCGACCGGGGCGGGCCTGCGGCGTCTCGGCGAGCAGGTGATCGGCGAGGCGGAGCCCCCTGTCGGATTCGAACCGACGACCTACGCATTACAAGTGCGTTGCTCTGGCCGGCTGAGCTAAGGAGGCGAGTCGGCGGTCAGCCTACCGGCTGACGTCGGTGCCGCGGCGTGGGCTCAGATGCCCGGACCGGTCTCCTCCAGCAGGCGCAGCGCGGCGCTGACGCGCGGGTTGCGCGCCGGGTCGGCGTCGATGCCGAGCGTGCCGTACAACGCGTTGACGTGGTTCTGCACCGACTTCTCGGTGATGCCGAGCCGCTCGCCGATGCCCGCGTTGGACAGGCCCGCGGCGAGCAGCCGCAGCACCTCGTACTGCCGGTGCGTGAGCCGCGCGACGTCGGAGCCGGCCCGCGGGCTGATGCGCGCCAGCAGCTCGGGGTCGAGCACCGTCTCCCCGACCGCCGCGGAGCGCACCGCGTGCACGAGCAGCTCCTCGCTCGTCGAGCTGTTCTTCGACAGGTAGCCCCAGCCGTGCCCGACGTCGGGCGGCAGGTCGAGCAGCAGGTCCATGGCGTCGTGCGCGGACAGCAGCAGGACGCCGATCCCCGGCTGCTGGCGACGCAGCGTCACGCCGAGCGCGATGCCGTTGCCGTCGGGCAGGTCGATGTCGAGCAGCGCGACGTCGGTGACCCCCGGCTGCAGTGCGTGCCGCGCGTCGGTCGCGGTGCCGACGGACGCGACGACGTCCAGCCCGTCGACCTGCCCGAGCGTGCGCTCGAGCATGGTGCGGAACAGCGGCTGGTCCTCGACGATCGCCACGCGGACCACGTCCGGGTATGGAGTGCTCATCGGGGTCAGTATCGTCTCGCAGACGCCCGGACCGGGCACCGGCCCGCGCGTCGGGCCCAGAACACCTGGAGGAGCATGCTCGACGTCGCCCCCGACACCCCCCGTGCGGGTGACACCGCGCAGGACCGCAGGGTCCTGCTGCGGCTCTCGGGCGTGGTCGCGCTCGGCTACGGCGTGGGTGCGTCGTTGCAGGCCGCGTACGTGTACTCGGCGTTCATCCCGTCGTGGTCGGACGTCTCGGTGTGGGCGCGCATCGCGTCGAACGTCGTCGCGGTCGCCGGGCTCGTCGGGATGCTGTGGGTCATGCGGGTGTTCCGCTGGACGTCGCGACTGGCGCTCGTCGGCGGGACGCTCGCTGCTGCCGCGGTCGCGTCGACGGCCCGGACCCTCGCGCAGCTCGCGCTCGGCGTGTACCGCGAGCTCGACCTGGAGACGTTCGAGGTGGAGCTCGTGGCGGGCATCGTCCTCGGCGCCGTCTCCGCAGCGATCGGCGTGTGGGGCATGCAGTCGCGTCGGCGCGTGCGGGTCCAGCTGCGCCGGGCCGAGCGCGAGGCGGTCGAGGTCGAGCAGGCGCTCGAGGCGCTCGAGGCCGAGGAGGTCCGGGTCCGCCGGGAGGTGGCCGAGGGTCTGCACGGGACTCTGCAGGGCAAGCTCGTCGTCGTCAACGCGCACCTCGACGAGGTGATCGGACGGCTCGACGAAGCCGGCGGGAACCCCGAGGACGCCGCGTCGCTGCGCTGGGTGCGCCGCGAGCTCGAGGTCGTGCGCGAGCTCGACGTGCGGCAGATGAGCCGCCTGCTCTACCCGGAGCGGCTCGAGCTCGGCCTCGTGCCCGCGGTGCGCGCACTCGTGAGCCGCCTGCCCACGTCGATCGCGACACGGCTCACCGTCGACCCGACCGTGCGGGCGCTCGACGACCCGGAGCACGGCGTCCTGACGACCGCGCAGCGACTGCTCGCGGTGCGGGTGGTCGAGGAGGGCGTGACCAACGCGCTCAAGTACGGGCCCGCGTCGCGGATCGTCGTGCAGCTCGACGCGCGGGACGGCGAGCTCGTCGTCGCCGTGGAGAACGACGGTCAGCCGCTCGACGAGTCGCGCACCGACTCCGAGGGCGGCACGGCGCGGCTCGCGAACCGGCTGCACCTCGTGCGCGGCACGGTCACGCTGCGCCCTCTCGCGCCGCGCGGTGCACGCCTCGAGGCGCGCCTGCCGCTGCCGTCCTGAACCGCGTCGCTGCGCGGACGGGCGAGCCCGCCCGCGCAGGTCAGGCGGCATTTCCGGCCGATTGTCGGTATTGCCGGAATGTAGCCGGGTGAAAGAAACCGGCATTTCCCGCCGTGTGGGTGGCAGCACCCCTCACAGACCGGTGGTGCCAAAAACACACTCCCTATGTTCGCCAGCGGACGCGGCCCCGACGGGTCCGCAGCGAACGGACCACCGCCCCCCCGGACGGTCCGCCCCTCATCTTCCAGGAGTCTGTGACATGAGCACCACCAAGAAGAACAGCCGTCGCAAGGCGATCGCCCTCGGCCTCGCCGTCCTCGGTGTCGCGGGTCTGTCCCTCGCCTCCGCAGCGCAGCTCAACGTCAACTCGTCGACGGTCGGCGCGGGCGTCAAGGTCGTCGCGTCGTGCGACACCGACGGCGTCGACGTGTCCTACGGCACCGCCTACTCGGCCACGGTCCCCGGCTACAAGGTCGCGACCGTCAAGCTCTCGAACGTCGCGGCCGCCTGCGCGGGCAAGTCGCTCACGATCGACCTGCTGACGGGCGACGCCGCCGGCTCGACGAGCCTGGGCACGGTCTCGGTCGCCTCGATCACGCTCGGGAGCACGTCGTCCACCGGTGACCTCACGGTCCCGGGCGACGTCGACGCCGCGAAGGTCAAGGGCGTCGCGGTCGTCATCGCCGGCTGAGACCTCGCATGACCCACGACGTCACCGACGCACCCGACGAGCCGCTGGCCCGTCGGGTGCGTCGTGGCGTCGTCGCGGTGCTCTGGTGGGTCGTCCCGCTGGTCGCCGCGTTCTTCCTGTGGCCGACGAGCCTCGGCGGCTGCACCACGCTCACGGTCGTCTCCGGGCACTCGATGGAGCCGACATACCTCTCGGGCGACGTGGTTGTCGCGCGCTGCGGCACGCCGCACGTCGGTGACGTGGTGGTCTACCAGCCGCACGACGCGGGCGGTGCGCGCATCATCCACCGCCTGATCGGCGGCGACGGCGACGGCTGGACCGTCCAGGGTGACAACAACGACTTCGTGGACCCGTTCACACCCACCGACGACGAGGTCGTCGGCATCGCCCGCCTGCACCTGCCGAAGGTGGGGATCGCGGTCGGGGTCGTCACGAGCCCGCTGCTGTGGCTCAGCCTGATCGTCGTCGCCGTCGCGCTGCTGGTGTGGCCGCGCGACGAGGACGACGAGCCCGACGCGCCTGACGAGGCCGTCGACCCTGCCGGGGTGGACCGGTCCGACGAGCCCGACGAGGTCACCGCGGCGGTCCCGACCGTCCCGGACGACGCGGCGCAGCTCGTCGCGGGCGCGGGCGCAGGCGCACCGTGACCCGGCGCGCTCGTCGGCCCGCGGTCGTCGTGGCGCTCGCCGCGACGGCCGTCGTCGTGCTGCTCGCGGCGCTGTCGCTCGGCACGTCGTCGGCCGCGACGCTGCTCGTCACGGCGCGCTCCCTCACGGCGACCCGCATCGCGCCGCCGTGCGGCACCGCGCCCGTCGCGGTGACCAACCCCGCACCCGCGTCGGACACGACGCCGTCGACCCAGGTCGTCGTGTCCGCCCCCGCCGCGTGCGCCGGGCAGCCGGTCCGGCTGCGCCTCTACGGAGCGAACGGTGCCCCGCTGCAGACCGCCGACGTGACCGGCACGGTGGCCGCGGCGGGCACGACGACGCTCACGGTCCCGTCCTACCTCGCGACGGCCGTGTCCGGTGCCGCGCTGACGATCGGCACGTGGGGCCGCGCGACCACGTGGACGACGACACCCCGGTCGGCACCCGCGCTCGGCACGTGCACCGTCGTGACCGCGGCGGGTCAGCCCACGGGCAAGCCGTGCGAGATCCTCGACCTGACGGCGCCCGAGTGGTGGGGCAGCGCGCCCGCGCGGCAGGCCAACCTCTACTTCCACCTGTCCGCTCCGACGTTCGCGGCCGGCGAGCAGCTCGTCGTGACGCTCGACCTGTCGCAGGCGGTGGGCCTGCCGAGCGGCTGGCGCTGGAGCACGAGCGGCGCCGATGCGGGCAACCTGCTGGTGTACCCGAACCAGTCGTGCAGCCTGCTGCCGAGCCTGACGGCGTACGCACCGACGTGGAGCGCGAACGGGCAGAAGGTGTTCTTCCCGATCTACGAGAACCGCGCGGGGCGGCCGAACCTCATGTGCTCGTGACGTCCACGGGCGCCGGGACGGGTCGCTTCGGGACCCGCAGGTCGCCCGACGAGCGGCCGTGCAGGCGCCGGGTCGCCCACGGGTAGACGTGCGTGCGCGCCCACTGCGCGTCGCTCCTGATCCGTTCGATGCGCGGGGTCGGGGGCTGCGGAGCGAGCGGGTCGTCCCAGCGCTCGTCGTCGGGCGCCAGGCCCAGCCCGACGAGCGCGGCCTGCGCGACGCGCGCGTGCCCCTCGGTCGTCAGGTGGATGCGGTCCTCGGACCACAGGCGCCAGTCGCGCAGCGAGCGCATGCCCCACTGGTCGAGCACGTACGCGCCGTGGCGTCGCGCGATCGACCAGATGTTCGCGTTGTAGGTCGCGACGCGACCGCGCGTCGCGCGCAGCACGCCGCTGTCCACCGTGTCCATGCCCGTCCCGAGGAGCACGTCGATCCCGGCGGCCCGCAGCCGGACCACCGCCGCTTCGAGGTCGCGCGCGAGGCGGTCGACGTCCGCCGTCGGTCGCAGGATGTCGTTCCCGCCGCCGACGAGCGAGACGAGGTCCGGCCGCAGCGCGAGCGCGGCGGGGACCTGCTCGGTGAGGATCGCGCGCAGCAGGCGGCCGCGGATCGCGAGGTTGGCGTACTCGAGCGGTGTCCCGCCCTCCGCGACCCGGCGCTCCGAGAGCCGGGCGGCGAGCACGTCCGCCCACCCGCGCAGCGGCGCGTCCGGGGTGCTCGGCCCGGCGACCACGTCGGGGGAGTCCCACAGCCCTTCGGTGAACGAGTCGCCCACGGCGACGTAACGGCTCCAGCGCACGGTCAGCTCAGACACACCCGCCATTCTGCCCGCCCCTCCACCGCCCCGCTCCCGCCCCACCGCCCCGCGCGCCCACCCCCACCCCGCGCGCCCACCCCACCCGCGCGCCCACCCACCACCCCGCGCACCCGATCCACCACCGCACATCCCCACCACCGTGAGTTCGTCGTAGATGTGTGAGTTCGCTGGCAATGGCTGACGAACTCACACATCTACGACGAACCCGCGCCACCCGCCCGACCAGGACAGCCACCACCACCGCGCGACCGTCACCGGCGAGCTCCCCGCCGTGCCCATCCCCCCGCACCCGCCGTGCCCACCCACCCGCACCCGCCCGCCCACCCACACCCGCCCGCCCACCCGCACCCGCCCGCCCACCCACCGGCACCCGCCCGCCCACAACGGTGAGTTCGTTGCAGATGTGTGAGTTCGTTGGCGATGGCTGACGAACTCGCACATTTTCGACGAACTCGTCGCGCACCACTCCGCCGGCCGCCGCCACTCCGGCTCGCCGCTCGCCGCGCCGCTGGCTTGCTGTGCCGCCAGGGGGCCGTCACCAGCTCGCCGGCGGCGATTTCGCGACTCCCGCAGCGATGGCGCGGGCCGAGGCTCGCGACCTCGCACCACCGGCCGCGAACTCACCGTCCAGGTCGGTCGGCGACGCTCGCCCACTCCGCCACCGAGTTCGTTGCGGATGTACGAGTTCGTCGCCTGTTGCCGACGAACTCGTACCGATGCGACGAACTCATGGGCTGCGGGCGGGGGAATCGGCGCGGTGGGGGCGGGGGTGGTGGTGGGTGGGGCGTGGGGGAGGGGCGGTGGGGGTGGGGAAAGGTCGGTGTCTTGTTGTGGGGCCGCGGGGGCTTGCAGTCCGGGGCGGATGACCTGTTGTGACATCTCTAACTGGACGAGTGTCCAGGTTCGGGACGGTCGGCCCAGGCGATCGAGGGGTGTCGCTCCGAAACTGATAACGCACGTGAGAACCATGTGCGACAAGCCATCCGCCCCGAGCACACACCTCGTGAGGAGCCACGATGACCACCATCCCGAACACCACCACGGTCGACGAGCGCGACGAGCGCAAGCGCAAGCGCGCCGCGATCCTCAAGTTCTCCCTCGCCGGTGCAGCCGTCCTCGGCATCGGTGCCGCCGCCACCTCGGCGGCGTGGACCGACGACGCCTGGTTCTCGGCAGGCGCCTCGGCGATCGATCCCTCGACGGCGATCAACCTGCAGGGCGCTTACGTCGACTCCGGCACCCCTGACGTGAGTGACTTCAAGCCGGCAGACACGGACGTGACCGCCGTGCAGATTCCGGTCGGGGTCTTCGCAGACCTGACCGCGGGCGACGAGGTGACGGTTCCGGTCTGGATCATGAACGCGGGCGAGAGCGAGCTGCAGATCACGAGTGCCGACCCGGTCACGAGCGGCGACCTGTTCGCCCCCGGCGGCGCGACCGCGGAGCTCGGGTCCGTGCCGCCGAGCCTGGCCGCCGATCAGATGGTGTCCGTCGACCTGACCATCTCGCTCGACGCCGAGGCCGACGCCGATGCGTTCGGCGGGGCCGAAGGGGTGGTGCAGGTCCAGTTCCAGGGCTCGGTCGCCAACCGGGCCTGACCGTCGGGTGCCCGCCGACCATCACGGCGGCGGGCGCCCGCCTCACACCGTGACCGTACGAGAAGGAGGACGCGATGCGAGCACTGCGCTTCGTCGGTAACACCGTGGTGTGGCTCGTCGCCGCGCTCGGGCTCGCGAGCGTGCTCGTGTGGGGTGCGACGCAGCTCGGCTGGATCAAGCCGATGGTCGTGATCTCGGGCTCGATGGAGCCCGGGATCATGACCGGCGACCTCGTGGTCGCCACGCCGCACCCGACCGCCGACCTGCAGGTCGGCGAGGTCGCGTCGATCTGGTCGGACGTCACGGGCAACCACGTGACGCACCGCGTCGTGGGCGTCGAGCAGGTCGCCGACGACGAGTGGCACGTCCGGATGAAGGGCGACGCGAACGACTCGGAGGACGGCGGCGTGTACGTCGTCGGCGACCGGGTCTGGCAGCCGGCCGTGACGATCGACCGCGGCGGGATCTACCTCGCGACGATCACGCGGCCGTCGGTCGCGATCCCGCTCGGCGTCGCACTGCTGTCGCTGCTCGGCCTGAGCCTGCTGCCCCGGACCGCGCCTAAGGTCGCTGCCTCGATGCCGGAGGGGCTCGAGCGCACGACCACGGGCGGGCCGGGTGCGGCGCCGGCGCGGGAGCCGGTCGATGCGGGAGCCCGGCCGTGAGCGCCCGGGCGCGCCGGGGCGCGGTGGCGTTCGTCGTCGCGGTCGCGCTGGCCGTCGCGGCGGTCCTCGTGGCCGTCGCCCACCCGCTGCGGTGGGAGCGGGCCGAGTCGCTCGACCTCGCGCTCGAGCACCTCGGGGATCCGGGCAGCACGCAGTTCTCGCGTGTGGTCCGGGTCCCCGACGAGGCCGTCGTGACCGACGTGACCGTCACGACGACCGGGCCCGACGACGCCGCGTGGACGGTCGAGCTGTGCGAGCACGGCGGTGACGCGTGCCGCCCGCTCGACGTCACGCTCGTCGGCTCGCGGCTCACCGCAGGCGCCTACGACGTGCGTGCCGTCGTCCAGGTCCCCGAAGAAACGGCCGGTCCCTCGGCCGGACTCACGGGCCGCCTGGGCTTCGCGGCCGCCACGGACCCGGCCGGCCAGAGCCTGGCCATCGGCGCGCTCGCCCTCGCCGCGTTCGTCGCGGGCGTCGTCGGAGCGGTGCTGGTGGCCCCGCGTCGCCCGGACCGCGCACAAGTCCCGCCCCCCCGTCCCGACCGAGAGCTCGAGGAGGCCCGACCATGACCATCCACCCGAACCGCCGCCGGCTCGCGGTGCCCGCCCTGCTGGGGCTGGGCGTCGTCGCCGGCTTCGGTGTCGCGACGACGAGCGCGGCCTGGACCGACGACGCCGTGTTCACGGCTCAGGCGTCCGCCGGGCGAGTCGACCTGCGCGGCGCGACCGACGGCTCGTCCTATGAGCCGGCGGACGACGCGGCGGCTGCCGTCCGGCTCGACCCGATCACCGGGCTGACGCCCGACGCGCCCGCCGTGCGCAACGTCCAGCTGTGGAACGCGGGGAGCGTCCCGATGAACCTCACCTGGTCGTCGACCAACCCGACGAGCCTGCTCGGCGGCTGCGTCGACGTCACCTACTCGACCCTCACGACCGCGCTGCGGCCGGGGCAGGCACCCGCGGGCGACGCGGTCACCACCGCGACCGTGACGTTCACGGTCGCCGACGACGCCGACGCGGCGACGTGCAGCGGCCGGTCCGTGAGCGACGTCACCGTCGTCGTGCAGGGGAGCACCTCATGACCTCGACCACGCACTCGACCACCCGCCGGTTCCCGCACCGCACGCGCGCCCTGTGGGCCGTGCTCGTGGCGGCCGCTCTCGTCGTCGCGGGCTTCGCGCTCACGGTCGGCTCGACCGACCGCACGAGCGCCGCCTGGACGCGGGACGTGCACGCCGTGAGCTCGGTCCGGCTCGCCTCGTGGGCGACCGCCCCGATGTCGTGCACCCCCGTCGGCCCGGGCAGCACCGTGGCCGGCACGTGCGAGATCGAGAGCGCCGAGGTCAGCGTCAAAGGCACCCCCGGGCACCGGGAGATGGTCATCAGCGGCAAGATCGTCGGGAGCTTCGATCCTCCCGTCTTCCCCCGGCTCGTCGTCGACCTGTCCGAGCTGCCCAACGTTCCCGCCGGCTGGGACTGGGCGACCACCGCACCCGCAGACATCCAGCACGTGGATCGCGTCGACTGCAGCGCGCCACCCATCGTGATCGCCGACCTCTCGAACCAGAGCTGGAACGGCAAGGGGACCATCGAGCTCCTCGAGGGTCAGTCGACGGGCCTGTGTCTCGCGCCGGTGTCGGCATGACGACCGGCTGACGTCCGACCACGTCCGACCACGTTCGCCCGCCCGGTGCTGCCGGGTGGTCGGCGTGCCGCGTGGGAGCGATCCCACAGGTGTCGCGACCCGGCACCCCCACCGCACCACCGTCCCGGTGACCCCAGGAGGCACCCCCATGAGCTGGACAACCCACCGCGCGCGGATCCTGTGCGCGGCCCTCGTCGCCACCGCCCTCGTCGTCGTGGGCGTCCGGTCCGCGACCGACCGCACCGCCGCCGCCTGGACCAACGACGTCCACACCGCGACCGACGTCGCCCTCGGGTCGTGGGGTTCGACCATCGCGTCCTGCACGCTCGTCGACGAGAACCTCGACGAGGTCGCCGATACATGTCCCGAGTTCACAGTCGAAGGAAACCTGACATCCGAGCAGTACCCTCCCGGTTCGCGCCGCGGGAACCTGTACGTCAAGCCGGTCACGCCGAAGGAAGGGCGATATCGGATCCTCCTGACGCTCGACCTCTCGCAGTGGGACCACACCCCCGCGGACTGGGAGTTCGACGGTGGATGGTTCACTCAGGACGCGCTCGAGCCCTGGCCGCAGTCGGTACCGAAGGAGCCGTGCGCTGATCTGCCGCTCGCGACGGTGCTGCTCCCGGCCTGGGCGTCGAACAGCGCGTCCGGGGTGTACTTCCAGCTCTTCGAGCGCGGCTGGCCCGACCCCATGGTCTCGCCCGTGTACTGCCAGCGGTGAGGGTCAGGGCAGGCGCCAGTCGACCGGGGCGCCGCCCTGGGCGGCCAGGAGCTCGTTGACGCGCGAGAACGGGCGGGAGCCGAAGAAGCCGCGGGACGCGGACAGTGGGCTGGGGTGCACGGACTCGACGGTCGGGACGGTGCCGAGCGCGGGCTTGAGAGTCTGCGCGTCGCGGCCCCACAGGATCGCGACGAGCGGTCCGCCGCGCTCGACGAGCGCCGCGATGGCCCGGTCGGTCACGTGCTCCCACCCGCGTCCGCGGTGCGATGCGGGGGCGCCGGGCCGGACGGTGAGCACCCTGTTGAGGAGCATGACGCCCTGGTCGGCCCAGGGGGTGAGGTCGCCGGTCGTCGGGCGGTCCACGCCGAGGTCGGCGACGAGCTCGCGGAAGATGTTGTCGAGCGAGCGCGGGACGGGCCGTACGTCGGGCTGCACGGAGAACGACAGGCCCATGGGGTGGCCTGGCGTGGGGTACGGGTCCTGCCCGACGACGAGCACGCGCACGTCCGCCAGCGGGCGTGCGAACGCGCGCAGGATCGCGTCGGGTGCCGGCAGATAGGCACGGCCGGCGGCGACCTCGTCGCGCAGGAACTGCCCCGCCGCGTGCACGTGCTGCTCGACGGGCGCGAGGGCGGCCGCCCAGTCGGGGGCGACGAGGTCGGTGAGCGGTGCGGCAACCACGCGCGAGACCCTAGCCGCAGGTGGCCGGTGAGCGCCCTACCCGGGGTGGTCACCGGGTCGGGCGACGGGGTCCGCGACCGCTCGGGCGGGCGGCCCGGCACGGGTCGGGTGAACGACCGTGCGTGTGAATGACACCGGTGTGGTTCGCGGCCTACGATGACCGGCATGGAGGCTGCTCGCACGATCACCCCGGCGCGCTCGTCGGACCCTGGCGTCGATGCCGCGGCGACCCCGGGCGACGCAGGCGGGCTGAGCGAGCGGGATGCGAAGATCCTCGCGTTCGAGCGGCAGTGGTGGAAGTACGCGGGCGCCAAGGAGCAGGCCATCCGCGAGCTGTTCGACCTGTCCGCGACGCGGTACTACCAGGTGCTCAACGCGCTGATCGACGACCAGGCGGCCTTGGCGCACGACCCGATGCTCGTCAAGCGCCTGCGCCGCATGCGACAGTCGCGCCAGCGGGCTCGCACGGCACGCCGCCTGGGCGTCGAGGTCTGATCGCGTGTCGAGCGTCGCCACGCGCCCGATCTCGGGTGCTCTCAGGCGTGTCCGGCACGCGGATGCCCCGGCACAGGGTTCGGCCGGATAGCCTTCACGCCGTGAGCAAGGCCGACTACCCGTACCCGGACGACGAGTTCGACGCGCCTCCGGACCCCACCGCACCCCGAGGCGTCCACCGTGCACCGCGCTCGGCGTGGAGCCGGTGGTGGCCGTTCCTGCTCGTCCTGGTCCTCGCGCCGCTGCTGGCGTACGGGGTCGTCGCGTACGTGACGCGGGGCGGCGACGGGGCCACGTCGGTCGGGGGAAGCGACGCCGACGACGAGCCGACCGCCACGGCGCCCGCGACTCCCGGGGCCGACGAGGGTGAGTCGACCGACGGCGCGACGGACGGCTCGACCGACGAGGGCGCGGGCAACGGGCAGACCGACGAGGAGTCGCCTGCCGCGACGCCGAACATGGCGACGCCGATCACCGTCTACAACGCCGCGGGCATCGGCGGCCTCGCCGCGACGGGGGCGGGCAAGCTCGAGACGGCCGGGTTCACGAGCGTCGCGGCCGACAACTTCACCGGCACCAAGCCCGCCGCGTCGACGGTCTACTACGCGACCGACGACGACCGTGCGACCGCCGACCTGGTCGCGTCGACCCTGGGCCTGAGTGCCGTCCAGCAGGACGTCGGCATGGCCCCGTCGGGCATCGTCGTCGTCCTGGTCGCCGCACTCTCCTGACGCCCTCCCGCTCCACCTGCACCACCCACCCCACCTCCACCACCCACCCACCTGCGCCACCCACTCGCGCCGAGTTCGCGGCTCCGCATCCGGCTGCGCGGGCCATGGCGCGCGAAGCGGCACTCGGAGCCGCGATCGCACTAGCGAGTCGCGAACTGGCGGGTGAGCCGCGAACTCGGTGGGGACCGTGCGAGCTCCCGTCCACCCCGCCTGCCGTGAGTTCGCGGGTGCCGGTGGGGGTTCGCGGGCCAGGGGCTGCGAAGCCGGATGTGGAGCCGCGAACTCGATCGCGAGTCGCGAACTCAGGGGCCGGGGATGGGGGACGGGCGACGAGTGGGGTGGAGGACGAGGGTCGGGTGCTGTGGAAGGGGTGGTTGTCTGGGCGCCGCGCCGCGCCGCGCCGCGGGGCGGGGCGGGGTCAGGGGGCCAGGGTGTCCAGGGTCAGGAGGGTGCAGGCTGCGCTCCAGGTGAGGGGGGCCACGGCGGCGGGGCGGCCGTCGGCGAGGACCTTCTCCGGGACGGCACCCGTGGCGGTGCGGTGGGTCGCGATCGACGCGAGGAGCTGGTGGGCGTCGTCGTCGGCGCCCTGCTCGGCCGCGACCCACGCGAACAGGGCCGTCTGCGGGGTCCACGCGATGCCGTCCCGCCGCCACTCGCCCGCGGGCGCCAGGCCCATGGGTCGGCGCATCTCGGCGGCTGCGGCGCGCCACGCGTCCTGACCGCCGGGGGCCGGGTCCCGCCAGAACGGCGCGACGACGAACGCTGCGGCCGCGTCCCGCGCGGGGGCGTCGGCGTAGCGCGTGAAGTCGGAGCCGAAGGCGTCGACCGTCGCGGTGCGTGCGAGCCGGGCGCTCGCGGCGGCTGCGGCCGCACGCTCGTCGTCCCGTGCGAGCGCCAGGACGTCCGCGGCCTGCTCGAGCCCCGCGACGAGCGGCGCGACGGTGCCGAGCGTGAGCGCGGACTCGTCGCGCTCCCAGTAGTCGGGGGAGGCGGGCGGCAGGCCGGTGTCCCCGAGGAGCGCGACCGTGCCGTCGACCGCGCGCGCGACCATCGGGGCGACGCGCGCGGCACCCGTCGCGCGCACGGGCCCGGCGGGAAGCTCCGCGACCACCTGGCCCGCCGCCCACATCGCCCAGCCCTGGCCGTCGGTCTGGGGCGTGCGGTCGTCGGGCGGGCCCGAGCCGTCCGGCAGGTAGCGGGCCTCGAAGCTGCCGTCGGGGTGCTGCACGTCGGCGAGGAAGTCCAGGACGGTGAGCGCGTCGCCCACGTGGCCGGTGCGCGCGAGCGCGACCGCGACGAACGCCGAGTCGCGCGGCCACACGTACCGCCAGCGCTCGGACCAGCCCGCGACCGCGGCGCCGCCCGGCAGGACGAGTGTGTGCAGGTCGAGCAGCGCGGAGCGCGCGAGGTCCTCGTACGGTCCGCCCGCGCCGGGCACGGTGCCCTGCGCGAGCCAGGCGAGCTGGTCGTCGGCGAGCCGCCGTGCGGCCTCGCGACCCGGTGCGGCCTGACCGCCCGTGAGGATCTCCTCGAGGTTGTCGACGTCCGGGTCGAGCACGCGCGTGCCGTCGAGGAACGCGACGCGACGGCCCGCGGGGATCTCGACGACCGACCCGTCGGGGGCGATCGCGACGCCCTCCTGGTGCAGGGGGACGACCGCGTAGGGCGGGTGCGGCGGTGCGGCGGCGACCGCGGGACGGGCGTCCGGGAGCGGGAGGAGGGCGGCGAGGAGCGCGCCCGTCGCGGCCAGCGCCCCGGTCGCGGCCCGGCGGGCACGACGAGCGTGGGACCGGCGGCCTCCCCGTCGGGACGGTCCCGCGACGACGGGTGTGCGGGCGTCGTCACCGAGCACGTCGGAACCCTATCGAACGGACTGCTGCTTGCACTCGGTGGGGTCGAGTGCTAACCATTGGACTTAGCACTCTCCGGTGGAGAGTGACAGAAGCACCCCGGCCGTCCGGTGAGGCGGCGAGCACGCGGGCCCAGACCGCGGACCTCGTCGTCGTCCGTCGCGGGCACCGTCCGGCCGACCCCAACCGAACGAAGGATCGCTCGCCACCATGGCCAAGATCATTGCCTTCAACGAGGAGGCCCGGCGCGGCATCGAGCGGGGCCTGAACGTCCTCGCCGACACCGTCAAGGTCACGCTCGGCCCCAAGGGCCGCAACGTCGTGCTCGACAAGAAGTGGGGCGCGCCGACCATCACGAACGACGGCGTCTCCATCGCCAAGGAGATCGACCTCGAGGACCCGTACGAGAAGATCGGTGCGGAGCTCGTCAAGGAGGTCGCCAAGAAGACCGACGACGTCGCCGGCGACGGCACGACGACGGCGACCGTGCTCGCGCAGGCGCTCGTGCGCGAGGGTCTGCGCAACGTCGCTGCGGGTGCGAACCCGATCGCCCTCAAGCGCGGCATCGAGAAGGCCGTCGAGGCCGTGACCGCGCAGCTCCTGGCCCAGGCCAAGGAGGTCGAGACCAAGGAGGAGATCGCCGCCACGGCCGCCATCTCCGCCGGTGACACCGCGATCGGCGAGCTCATCGCCGAGGCCCTCGACAAGGTGGGCAAGGAAGGCGTCATCACCGTCGAGGAGTCCAACGCGCTCGGTCTCGAGCTCGAGCTCACCGAGGGCATGCGCTTCGACAAGGGCTTCCTGTCGGCGTACTTCGTGACCGACCCGGAGCGACAGGAGGCCGTCCTGGAGGACGCGTACGTCCTGCTCGTCGAGTCGAAGATCTCGAACGTCAAGGACCTGCTCCCGCTGCTGGAGAAGGTCATCCAGTCCGGCAAGCCGCTGTTCATCGTGGCGGAGGACGTCGAGGGTGAGGCCCTCGCGACCCTCGTCGTGAACAAGATCCGTGGCCTGTTCAAGTCGGTCGCCGTCAAGGCCCCCGGCTTCGGCGACCGCCGCAAGGCGATGCTGCAGGACATGGCCATCCTCACGGGTGGTCAGGTCGTCTCCGAGACCGTCGGCCTCAAGCTCGACACGGTCGGCCTCGAGGTCCTCGGTCAGGCGCGCAAGATCGTCGTCACCAAGGACGAGACCACGATCGTCGAGGGTGCGGGCGAGGCGGACCAGATCGCCGGTCGCGTCACGCAGATCCGCGCCGAGATCGAGAACTCGGACTCGGACTACGACCGCGAGAAGCTCCAGGAGCGCCTCGCCAAGCTCGCGGGCGGCGTCGCCGTCATCAAGGCGGGCGCGGCCACCGAGGTCGAGCTCAAGGAGCGCAAGCACCGCATCGAGGACGCCGTCCGCAACGCGAAGGCGGCCGTCGAGGAGGGCATCGTCGCCGGTGGTGGCGTCGCGCTCATCCAGGCCGGCAAGACGGCGTTCGAGGGTCTCGCGCTCGAGGGCGACGAGGCGACGGGTGCGCAGATCGTCAAGCTCGCGATCGAGGCCCCGCTCAAGCAGATCGCGGTCAACGCCGGTCTCGAGGGCGGCGTCGTCGCGGAGAAGGTCCGCAACCTGCCGACCGGTCACGGCCTCAACGCCGCGACCAACGAGTACGAGGACCTGCTCGCCGCGGGCGTCAACGACCCGGTGAAGGTCACGCGCTCCGCGCTGCAGAACGCGTCGTCGATCGCCGCGCTGTTCCTCACGACCGAGGCCGTCGTCGCCGACAAGCCGGAGAAGGTCGCCCCGGCGCCCGCCGGCGGTGGCGAGGACTTCGGCGGCGGCTTCTGAGCCAGCCACCCCCGGGCGCCGCGCGCGCCCGAGCTGCACGATCTGGACGGGCCGGGTCACCTTCGGGTGCCCGGCCCGTCCGGCGTCTCCGGAGGGGCCGTCACCCGCGCGGGTGACGGATCGTTCTGGTCGCCGCGCCGTCGTCGGTGGGCCGCACTAGCGTGCGGCGTGTGCAGGAGACCGTCATCACCGTCGAGGGACGGCACGAGAGCCGTCACGCGGCGGAGCGCGGGACGGTCACGCTCGTCGTCGGGTTCGACGGCGAGCTGCGCGAGGACGTCGTGCAGCGCACCACGCACGCGCACGCGCGGCTCGTCGACCAGGTCCGGGCGTTGCACGACCCGGTCGTCGGCCCCGTGGTGTCGTGGGCGGCGCACCGGCTCGCGGTCGGCAGCGACCGGCCGTGGAGCCCCGACGGTCGTCAGCTCGGGCTCGTGCACGAGGCGTCGGTGCAGCTCGACGCGACGTTCTGCGACCTCGCCCGGCTCGTCGAGTGGGTCGAGCAGGTCGCGGTCCTCGACGGCGTCGCAGTCCGCGGCGTCGCCTGGGCGCTGACCGACGAGCGGGCGCACGAGCTCGCGGACCATGCCCGGACGCGGGCCGTCGCGGACGCCGTCGGCCGCGCGACGGCCTACGCCCGCTCGCTCGGGCTCACGTCGGTCCGCGCGGTCGCCGTGGCGGAGCCCGGCCTGCTCGGCGGCGTCGACGTGCCCGCCCGCCCGGTCAGCGCGAAGTCGCTGCTGCGCGGTCCGGCGGACAACGGCGGTGGCCGTCTCGACCTCGAGCCGGAGCAGATCACCGTCGCCGCGGTCGTCCACGCCCGCTTCGCCGCGACGTGACGTGCGTGCTCGTCGGGCGTGGGGGTCACGGGCGCGACGGCGCGGCCGCCGGACGCGACCGTCCGGTCACTGGCGGTAGGACGCCAGGAAGTTGCCCAGCCGCTCGACGGCCTCGGCGAGCACGCGGGCCTCGGGGAGCGTGACGATGCGCAGGTGGTCGGGGTCGGGCCAGTTGAAGCCCGTGCCCTGCACGAGCAGGATCCGCTCGCTCACGAGCAGGTCGTACACGAGCCGAGCGTCGTCGTGGATCTCGTGCACCTCGGGGTCGAGGCGCGGGAACAGGTAGAGCGCGCCGGACGGCCGCACGCAGCTCACGCCGGGGATCGACGTGAGTCCCTGCCACGCGATCTGCGTCTGCTCGTAGAGCCGCCCACCGGGGACGATGAGGCTGTCGATGGACTGGACGCCGCCGAGCGCTGCCTGCAGCGCGTGCTGCGCGGGCACGTTCGCGCACAGACGGGTCGACGCGAGCAGCTGGATGCCCTCGAGGAACCCCGTCGCATGGTCGCGCGGCCCCGTGATCACCATCCAGCCGGACCGGTAGCCGGCGACGCGGTACGTCTTCGACAGGCCGTTGAAGGTCAGGCACAGCAGGTCGGGGGCGAGCGACGCGAGCGGGACGTGCACCGCGCCGTCGTACAGGATCCGGTCGTAGATCTCGTCGGCGAGCAGCAGCAGCGAGTGGCGCCGGGCGATGTCGACGAGCGCGGTGAGCGTCTCGCGCGAGTACACCGCACCGGTCGGGTTGTTGGGGTTGATCACGACGAGCGCCTTGGTGCGCGGGGTGATGAGCGACTCGAGGTGCTCGAGGTCGGGCTGCCAGCCGGTCGACTCGTCGCACCGGTAGTGCACGGGCTTGCCGTCGGACAGCGACGTCATCGCGGTCCACAGCGGGTAGTCCGGCGAGGGGATGAGCACCTCGTCGCCCTCGTCGAGCAGGGCCTGCATGACCATCGTGATGAGCTCGGAGACGCCGTTGCCGAGGTAGACGTCGTCGACGTCGAACAACGGGAAGTCCGGCTCGGTCTCGTACCGCGTGACGACGGCGCGGCGCGCGGACAGGATGCCCTGCGACTCGCTGTACCCGTGCGCGGTCGGGATCGCCGCGATCATGTCCCGCACGATCTGGTACGGCGCCTCGAACCCGAACGCCGCCGGGTTGCCGGTGTTGAGCTTGAGCACCGCGTGGCCCTCGGCCTCGAGGCGTGCCGCCTCGGTCAGCGTCGCCCCGCGGATCTCGTACAGGACGTCCTTGAGCTTGGCGGACTGGTCGAGGGCACGCAGAGGCATACCCGCAGGCTACGCGCGTCGCTGCACGCGTGGGCCCACGGGGCCGGTCGGGTGCCCGTCGACGTCACAGGCCGAGCGTGCGCTGCGTGGCCCGCAGGGTCTCGGCGGAGTGCTCCAGCAGGCGTTCCTCGGCGGGCGTCATCGTCAGCGGCGGGACGTACTGCACACCGCCCGCACCGACGACGCTCGGCACCGACAGCGCGACGTCGTGCAGCCCGTGCAGGCCGTCGTGCACGGTGCTCACGGGGAGGATCGCGTGCTGGTCGGCGAGGACCGCCTCGACGATGCGGGCGCCCGCGAGACCGATCGCGAGGTTCGTCGCACCCTTGCCCTCGATCACGCGGTACGCGGCGCCGCGCACGTCGTCGGTGATCGTGTCGAGCTCGTCGGGCGTGAAGCGGTGCCCGCCGGGCGCGACCCAGTCGAGCACGGGCGTCGTGCCGATGCGGGCCTGCGACCACAGCGCGAAGCCGGTGTCCCCGTGCTCGCCCACGATGTCCGCGTGCACCGACGACGCGGCGACCTGCGCACGCTCCGCGACGAGGTGCCGCAGCCGTGCCGTGTCGAGCACCGTGCCCGACGACATGACGCGCGAGGACGGCAGGCCCGTGATGTGCTGCGCGGCGACCGTGAGGACGTCGCACGGGTTGGTGACGATGCAGTAGACCGCGTGCGGGGCGTGCTCGAGCAGCGTGGGCAGCAGCGACTCGAGGATGCGGACGTTCGTGCCCGCGAGGTCGAGCCGTGTCTGACCGGGCTTCTGCTTGGCGCCCGCCGTGATGACGACGACGTGCGACCCGTCCGCGACCGCGGGGTCCGTGCTGCCGACGACCGTGCTCGCCCCGGTCAGCCACGTGCCGTGCTGCAGGTCGAGGACCTCGCCGGTGACCTTCGGCTCGTCGATGTCGTACAGCGCGATGGTCCGGGCCGAACCGCGGATCAGCGCCGCGTACGCGACCCCGACCCCGACGCTCCCGGCCCCGACGACGGTCAGCTTGGAGTTCTCGATCCGCGCCATGCCGGTCACGCTAGACCGCTCGGCGGCACCGGGCGCGACGAGACCGCACGACGCGTCGTCAGTGCCGGTCGCGCGCCCGGACCCGCAGCCCGCTCGCGCGCAGGCGGCGCACGAGCTCGCGCGTCCCGACGGGGATCGCGCCCGCCGCGACGAGCTCGTCGTACCGCTCGTCGGGCACGTCGTAGTGGTCGCGGTCGAACGCGCGCTCGGGGACGCCCGTGCGCGCCGCGAACGCGTGCAGCTCCTCGAGCGACGTGTCGCTCACGAGGTGCGACCACGTCCGCCCGTGGCGGGGCCACAGCGGCGGGTCGAGCAGGATCACGCGGGCTCGCCGCCCGTGGGCTCCGGTGCGGTCAGCGCGCGCGCCGCTGCCTCCTCGTCGTACCGGGCGATCTCCTTCTCGAGGCGCTGCAGCTCGGCCTCGACGTTCTGCCGCGCGGGCTCCTCCCACGCCGCGCCGAGCGGCGACGAGAACAGCGACGGCCGGGACAGGAGCTTGCGCAGGATGCGTGCGCGGGCCCGCGCGTAGTCCTCGGGCGGCAGGTGCGCGTACTCCGCGCGCACGTCGTGCAGGTACGCCTTGTAGCGCTGCGGCTCGGTCGCGAGCATCGCGAGGTCCGCGTCGCACAGGACCGCGCAGTCGACGTCGGTCCGGTCCGGTGCGTGGCGGACGAGCGCCGTGACGAGCTCGTGCACGCGGCGGGCGTGCTGCTGCGGGACACCGAGCCCCACGAGCTCGTCGTACGCCAGGGCCGCGCTCGCGGCCTCGTCCTCGCCGCCCTTGTTGGCGTACGCCTTGCGGTCGGCCGAGTCGAAGACCGCGCCGTGGTACCACGCGGCGAGGCGCACGAGGTCCGGTTCGTGGCTCTCCTCATCGAGCTCGTCGACGCGCACGAGCACGTCGACCAGGTGCTTGACGTTGTGGAACTCGCGGCCCGGCGAGGACCAGCGCTGCAGCAGGTTCTCGCCGACCGTGCGGATCTCGTCGGGAGAGGCTGTCGCACCGGCTCCGACGACGTTGCGGACGAACGCGGGAACCAACCAACCAGGCGCTTCTGAGACGCCCATGACCACCCTCACGACGACGACCGGGACGGGTCAGCATAGCCCCGGAGCCCCACGGCGTCCCGCGGATCAGGCGTCGTCGGGGCCCGCGTCCGTCGGGGTGCCGGCCGTCGCCGGGAGCTCGACCCGCACCGTCGTACCGCCGCCGGGCGTCTGTGACAGCCGGACCCGCCCGTCGTGCGCCGCGACGATGGCCGCGACGATCGCCATGCCGAGGCCCGCGCCGCCCGAGTCGCGTCCGCGCGACGCGTCGACGCGGTAGAACCGCTCGAACACGCGTGCCGCGTGCTGCGGGTCGATGCCCGGGCCGTGGTCGCGCACCTCGACGACCCCGACCGGCTGCCTGCCGTCCGACGAGCGCGCGGGTGCGTCCACGGGGTCGTCGGCGGGCGCGAGGCCGACCGCGATCTCCACGGGCGTCCCGGCGGGCGTGTGCTGCACGACGTTCCCGACGAGGTTCGCGACGACCTGCCGCAGCCGGGTCTCGTCGCCGTCGACGACCGTCGGGCCGGTCGCTGCCCCCGGGGTCAGCGGGACGATCCGTGCCGTCCGGCTCGGGTCGAGCGCGTGCAGGTCGCTCACGGCGTCCGCGGCGAGCACCGTGAGGTCCACGGGCGCGCGCCGCTCCTCGCGGCGCTCGTCGAGCCGGGCGAGCGAGAGCAGGTCCTCGACGAGCCGACCCATGCGCGTCGCGGACGACTCGATGCGCGCGAACGTGTCGTCGACCTGCTCCTTCTCGGTCAGCGCACCCATCCGGTACAGCTCGCCGTACCCGCGGATCGCGGCGAGCGGCGTGCGCAGCTCGTGCGACGCGTCGGCGACGAACCGGCGCATGCGTGCCTCCGACGCGGTGCGCACCGCGAACGCCTGCTCGATCTGCGCGAGCATCCCGTTGAGCGCGGCGCCGAGGCGGCCCACCTCGGTCGTCGTCGGTGCGGGCGGCACGCGCTGCGACAGGTCGCCCGCCGCGAACGCCGCCGCGGTGTGCTCGATCTGCGTGAGCGGCCGCAGCGAGCGGCGCACCGCCCACCACCCCGCCCCCGCGCCCAGGAGCAGGATCACGACGCCCGACGCGACGAGCACACCGATCATCGCCGCGACCGTGCGGGAGATGTCCCCGAGCGGCAGGGCGACCATGACCAGCGCGTCGGCGTCCTGCACCGGGAATGCGACGACGCGCCAGCGCGGGCCCGCGTCCGACGCGACCGTGAACGGCGCACCGCCGCGCGCGACCGCCTCGGCGCGCGTCAGGTGCGGCAGGAGCGGCACGCCCTGGTCGGCGAGCACGGCGGACCGCGGCGCGAACATCACGTCGAGGTCACCGTCGACGATCTTCACGCCGTAGTAGTCGGTGGGCGGCAGGAGCGTGTCCGCCCACGTGTTGTTGAGCCCGGCCTGCGCGAGCGCGCGGCCCTCGCCCGCGAGCTTGTCGTCGACCTGCGCGACGAGCGTGCGCTGCAGCAGCCAGGTCGCGGTCACGGCCGCGAGCACGAGCCCGACGAGCAGCAGGACCGTGGAGATGCCGACGAGCCGGCCCGAGAGCGGGACGCGCAGCCACCACGGCGGTGCGGGGGTCGTCGGCGCGTGCGGGGTGACGGCCGCGTCGCGAGGTGCCGACGCGCTCGTCGGACCGGGTCCCGGCGCCGGGCGAGGGGGCGGCGGGACCGGGCCGGGGTCGCTCGTCACGACATCGAGCGCAGCAGGTAGCCGACGCCGCGCTTGGTGTGGATGAGCGGCGGGAGCCGGGTGCCGTCCGCGTCGGTCAGGGAGTCGACCTTGCGCCGCAGGTACGAGATGTACGACTCGACGATGTTCGCGTCGCCGCCCCAGTCGTACTGCCACACGTGGTCGAGGATCTGCGACTTCGACAGCACGCGGCCCGCGTTGAGCATGAGGTAGCGCAGCAGCTTGAACTCGGTGGGGGACAGGTCGATCTCGTGTCCCGCGCGGTGCACCTCGTGCGAGTCCTCGTCGAGCTCGAGGTCGGCGTAGCGGATGACGTTCGACGCGTCGTCGGCCGCGAGGGACGTGCGGCGCAGGATGGCGCGGATGCGCGCGACGACCTCCTCGAGGCTGAACGGCTTCGTCACGTAGTCGTCGCCGCCGACCGTCAGGCCCTGCACCTTGTCCGACGTGTCGTCGCGCGCCGTGAGGAACAGGACCGGCATGTGCTGGCCCTTCTCGCGCAGGCGGCGGGTCACGGTGAAGCCGTCCATGTCGGGGAGCATGACGTCGAGCACGAGCAGGTCCGGGTCGAGGTCGCGTGCGAGCCGCAGCGCGGACGTGCCGTCGGCGGCGGCGTGCACCTCGAAGCCCGCGAACCGCAGGCTGGTCGCCAGCAGCTCGCGGATGTTCGGCTCGTCGTCGACGACGAGCAGGCGGGCCTCGACCCCGACGGCGTGCGTGCTCATGACCTCGATCGTCCTCCCCGAGCCTGGATGCTGCCTGAGAGAACGCTGGGTGCACGGTGGTGCCACCGCGACACGCCGGGTGAAGTCATGGGATGAATCGGACCTGTCGTGCGGTCGTGACCTGCGGGTTTCGGCCGTGCGGCGGGCAGCCGGTACCGTCGATGCTCGTGACTGTTCGACTGACCGTGGTACAGAGCTCCGCCGACGACCCGCTCGACCGCTTCGCCGACTGGTGGGGCGACGCCGAGCTGGACCTCGTGCGAGCCGACCTCGGCGACGCGCTGCCCGCGCTCGACGCCGTGGGCGACGGGCTTGTCGTGCTCGGTGGGCACTACAACGCCTACGACGACGAGCGTGCCCCCTGGCTCCCCGGGCTGCGCGCGCTGCTCGCCGACGCCGCCGGATCAGGCGTCCCGACACTCGGCGTCTGCCTCGGCGCGCAGCTCCTCGCGGTCGCGACCGGCGGCCAGGTCGCCGTCTCGGCACCCCCCGGGCCCGAGGCCGGTGTCGTCGACATCTGGTGGCGCCCCGAGGCCGCGTCCGACGCGTTCGTCGGCCCGTTCGTCGCGGGCCTGCCGGGCCCGACCGAGCGCAAGGTCTCGCCGCAGGCGACGCTGCACTCCGACGCCGTCGTGGACCTGCCCGCCGCGGCCGTGTGGCTCGCGTCGTCCAACCAGTACCCGTACCAGGCGTTCCGCGTCGGGTCGGCGTGGGGGCTGCAGTTCCACCCCGAGGCGTCCACCGCGAGCGTGCGTCGCTGGGCACAGGCCGACGGGACCGTCGACGTCGAGGCGATCGTCACCGAGCACGCGCAGCGGGCCGACGAGCTCGCCGCGATGGGGGCCGTGCTCGCCGAGTCGTTCCTCGAGATCGTCGCGCAGCACGCCGCCGAGCGCGTCTCCGCCTGACTGGTGCGCGGTCGTCGTCGGGCCTGACCGGCTGACCGGTTCGTCGTGCCCTCCTACCGCGTCCGCGCGTTCGTCGGGCTGCTGCAGCCCGGCGTGTCCGCACCCGACCTGCTGCCCGACGCCGTCGTCCATGCGCGCACGCTCGTGACCGTCGAGGCGTGGGACCTCGAGGTCGTGCGGGGCCGCGCGCGCGTGACGATCCGCTACCAGGCCGACGACGACGCCTCGGCGCGCCGGGCCGGCTGGGCGGTCCTGCACCACCTCGACGAGCGCGCCGACCTGGAGGGCCGCCAGCTCACCCGCCGCTGGGGCGCCCGCTGGCACCCCCTCCCCACCTGACCCACCCCACCACCCCACTGACCCACCCCACACCCCACTGACCCACCCCCGCCGCCTGTGAGTTCGCGGCTCCGGGTGTGGGTGCGCGTCCCATGGCCCGCGAAGCGGCACCGGCACCCGCGAACTCGGCGCGGTGGGTGGGTGGGACTGGGCACACACTGCCCGCGGCTCGCACGTGCGCGACGTAGTTGCAGATGTGTGAGGTAGTCGACGATCGCCGACGAACTCACACATCGTCGACTACCTCACGCGGGTGCGGGCACGGGTGCGTCAGGGTCAGCAGCGGCTGCCGCCCCGCCGCGTCCTCGCGTGCTCCCGCCGGGCTGGCCTCGTGAGTTCGTCGCAGATGGATGAGTTCGTCGGCGATGGTCGACGAACTCACACACCTTCGACGAACTGACGGGGTGGGGGCAAAGGTGTGGTGGGCAGGGGCGGTGGGGTGGGGATGGATGGGCGGTGGTGGTGATGAAGCCGGGGTGGGTGGGGGAGTGGGGTTAGGCGGGGTCGAGGTCTTCGGCGTCGGTGATCGTGTAGGCGTAGCCCTGCTCGGCGAGGAACCGCTGGCGGTGCGCCGCGAACTCCTGGTCGACGGTGTCGCGTGCGACGACCGTGTAGAAGTGCGCGGTCCGCCCGCTCGCCTTGGGGCGCATGATGCGCCCGAGCCGCTGCGCCTCCTCCTGCCGGGAGCCGAAGGACCCGGAGACCTGGATCGCGACGGACGCCTCGGGCAGGTCGATCGAGAAGTTCGCGACCTTCGACACGACGAGCTTCGAGATCTCGCCGCTGCGGAACGCGTCGAACAGGCGCTGCCGCTCGCGGACCGTGGTCTCGCCCGTGATGAGGTCGGCGCCGATGTGCTCGGCGAGCTCGTGGAGCTGGTCGAGGTACTGACCGATGACGAGCGTCGGCTCGCCGGCGTGCTGCGCGACGAGCCGCTCGACGACCCGGTTCTTGCCGCTCGCGGTCGCCGCGAGCCGGTACTTCTCCTCGGGCTCGGCGGTCGCGTACGCCATGCGGTCGGAGTCGGGCAGCGTGAGCCGGACCTCGATGCACTCCGCGGGCGCGATGTACCCCTGCGCCTCGATGTCCTTCCAGGGCGCGTCGAACCGCTTGGGGCCGATGAGCGAGAACACCTCGTCCTCGCGGCCGTCCTCGCGCACGAGCGTCGCGGTGAGCCCGAGCCGTCGCCGGGCCTGCAGGTCCGCGGTCATCCGGAAGATCGGTGCGGGCAGCAGGTGCACCTCGTCGTACACGACGAGCCCCCAGTCGCGCGCATCGAGCAGCTCGAGGTGCGTGTAGACGCCCTTCCGCTTGGTCGTGAGCACCTGGTAGGTCGCGATCGTGACGGGGCGGATCTCCTTGCGCGCTCCCGAGTACTCGCCGATCTCGTCCTCGGTCAGGGACGTGCGGCGCACGAGCTCGTCGCGCCACTGCCGCGCGGAGACGGTGTTGGTGACGAGGATGAGCGTGGTCGTCGACGACTTCGCCATGGCCCCCGCGCCGACGATCGTCTTGCCCGCACCGCACGGCAGCACGACGACGCCGGACCCGCCGTGGAAGAACCCCTCGACGGCCTGCTCCTGGTACGGCCGCATGGCCCAGCCGTCGGTCTGCAGCGAGATGGGGTGCGCCTCGCCGTCGACGTAGCCCGCGAGGTCCTCGGCGGGCCAGCCGAGCTTGAGCAGGACCTGCTTGAGGTGCCCGCGCTCGGAGGGGTGCACGACGACGTCGGTCGCGTCGATGCGCGCCCCGAGCAGGCCGGCCGTGCGCTTGGAGCGCGTGACCTCCGCGAGCACCGCGGCGTCGAGCGCGTGCAGGACCAGCCCGTGCACGGGGTGCTGCACGAGCTGCAGCCGCCCGTACCGGGCCATCGTCTCGGCGACGTCGACGAGCAGCGCGTGCGGGACCGGGTAGCGGCTGTACTCGAGCAGCACGTCGACGACCTGCTCGGCGTCGTGCCCCGCGGCGCGCGCGTTCCACAGCCCGAGCGGGGTGAGCCGGTAGGTGTGGACGTGCTCGGGTGCGCGCTCGAGCTCGGCGAACGGCGCGATGGCACGGCGGCACGCGTCGGCCTGGTCGTGGTCGACCTCGAGCAGCAGCGTCTTGTCGCTCTGGACGATGAGCGGTCCGGTCACCTGATCTCCTGTTCGTGGACCTCGTGCGTGGGCTCGACCCGTTGCACGTGCGCGATGCGGTGCACCGCGACCGTGAGCTCGGACTCGCGTCCCGGGTCGGCGGCGCGCAGGCGACCGCCCTCGACGCGCAGCGGGCGCAGCAGCCGACGTTCGGGGGTCCCGCTGGGTCCGACGAGCTCGACCCACACGTCCTCGCGCGCCGCTGCGGCTTCGCGCAGGAGGGCCAACGCCGTGGCCGGGTCGTCTGTTCCGCCGTCCGACGAGCGTGCGGGCGGGCTCGCGGCGGCAGCGCCGGTCAGCGGTCGGTGCCCGGAGCCGTCCGGTCCGCCCGTCGCCCTGCCCGTCGCAGTGCCCGACGGTCGCTGCTCGGCGGCCCGCAGCCGACGGACCAGCGCGGGCGCGTCGGTCGGCCGTGCGACGTGCGGGGTCGGGGCGCGCCGTGAGCCGCGTCGCCGGGCTCGTCGGACCGTGCGCTCGAGGTGCAGGACCTGACCGTCGGGCGTCTCGGCGACCGGGGACAGCCCGTGCGTGCGCAGCGCCTCGACGACCTCGTGCGTGCTGGCCTGCGCGGCGAGCACCGTCGGCGCGAGCTGCACGAGCCCGAGCGCGGTGAGCCGCGGGTCGTCCGCGAGACCGGCGAGCAGCGCGGGGTCGTCGGCCCGCACGTACGACGACGCTGCCCCCGCCCGCAGCCGGCCGTGCCGTCGCGCGGCGTCCCGCACCAGGTACTCGAGCGCCTGCGGGAGCGGACCGAGCGCGAACGCGCGGACCTGGTCGAGCAGCTCGTCGGCCGTGAGCCCGTCGTCGAGCGCGCGGCGCACCGAACCGGGTGTGAACCGCACGGTCAGCGCGCCGCCGCGCGACTCGACGTCCGTCGCGCGGTCGAGCAGCGCCTCGAGCGCCGGTGCGGGGCGCCCGGGGACGATGCCCGTGAGGTCGCCCTGCACGAGCAGGTCGGACACCTCCGCGGCCAGCCCCTCGGCGAACAGCGTGCCCGCCTGCTCGACCTCGCCCCGACCGAGCGCCCGCGCGGGCTCCCCGAGCGCGCCCGCGCCCGTCACGCCCAGCAGCGCGGCCTCGCGCAGCACGGCCTCGACCGCGGTGCGCGGCGGCACCGAGCGCGGCGTCGCCCAGCCGAGCACGTCCACGACCCGGTCGGCGTCGGGTGCCGCACCGGGCGACTGCGCGAGCACGTCGAGCACGCTGCGGCGCAGGCGCGGCGCCCACGGGCGGGCGAGCTCGGGGTCGAGCGCTGCGATGAGCGAGCCGCGGTCGTCGCGCGTCCCGACGAGCCACGGCGTGCGGGTCGTGGCGAGCCACGCCGCCGCGAGCTGCGTCCAGCGCTGCGGGAGGTCGAGCGCCCACCACGGGTCCGCGTCGGTCGTCGGGACGAACGCCGCGGGCTCGTCGTCGTCCGCCGCGAGCAGCCCTGCCGCGTACGCGAGCTCGACGACGAACGCGGCCTCGACCTCGTCGACCTCGAGGAGCTGGGCCGTGCGCCGCAGCTCGCGCACCGCGAGCCCGCCCGCGCGCAGCACGCCGGGCGGCTCGTGCTCCCACTGCCGCAGCAGGTGCCCGACGAGCCGCACGCACCGTTCCCCGGCGGTCGCGGACTCGACCGTGACGGTCGACGCGGGTCGGTGCGGGACGTCGACCAGGTCCGGTGCGCGCGCCGGACCGCGGTGCGTGCGTCCGCCGCGCAGCTCGAGCGCGACCGACGCGGGCAGCAGCACGTGCCGACCCGCGCCGCGCACGAGCAGCCCGAGGTCGACCAGCAGCGCGACCGCGTCGCCGGGCGGGCTGCCCGGTGCGGGGGCGAGCCCGACCGGCGGCCCCCACGCGAGCGCGTCGAGCACGGCCCGCGCGGCGCCGGCGAGCGCGGTCTCGTCGGACAGGTCCGCGAGCGACCCGCGCGTGACGACGTCGACGGCGAGCCCCGCAGGGTGCGCCCCCAACAGCTCGGCGACCCCGGGGGCGAGCCGGAGCGTCCCACCGCCCGCGCGGCCCGAGCGTTCGAGCTTCTGGTCGTGATCCGCGACCGGTTCTTCGCCCGATCCGTCGGCGGGCCCGGGGTAGAGGAGGGCCAGCTCGAGCGCGGCGTTCGTCGCGCGCGCGACGTCCGGGTCCGGGGTGCCCGCGATCGCCGCCTGCAGCTCGGCCGGGGACGCGCCGCCCAGCACGTGCGTCGCCTCGAGCACCTGCACGACGACCGCGTCGACCGACGCCAGCGCGCGCTCGAGGCTCGCCCGGCCCGTCGCGCGGACCGCGAGCGACGTCAGGTTGCCCGGCGACGGTGACGCGAGGTCCGGCCGCCGCGCGAGGAGCACGGCGAGGCGCTCGTCGGACGACGACCGCAGGAACTCGGTGAACGTGGGCATCCGCACCACGATACGTGCCGCCCGCCGCGCACCGCGTGGTCCGTCAGGTCACCGGGCGTGCACCCGCCACCTCACGAGGCGCTCAGGTGCACGACGAGCGCGCCGCCGCGTCGGGGCGGGCGGTGCGCAGCGAGTAGCGTCGGGCGTGGTGCGCGTCGGGGGCGGGGCGCGACGAGCGGGTCGACGAGAGGCGGGGCTGTGGGAGACGTGGTCGGGCTGCACGACGAGGCGTTGCGGATGCTGCCGGAGCTCGCGGGGCTGCGGCACGCGCTGCACCGGGTCCCGGAGCTCGCGCTGGACCTGCCGAAGACGCAGGCGCTCGTGCTGGAGGCGCTCGAGGGGCTCGGGCTCGAGGTCACGCGCGGCGTGGGGCTCAGCTCGGTGGTCGCGGTGCTGCGGGGCGCACGGCCGGGGCCCGCGGTGCTGCTGCGCGGCGACATGGACGCGCTGCCGGTCACGGAGCTCACGGGTGAGCCGTTCTCGTCGGAGCACGAGGGCCTCATGCACGCGTGCGGGCACGACCTGCACGTCGCGGGCCTCGTCGGCGCGGCGCGGCTGCTCGCGGCCCGGCGTGACGAGATCGCAGGCTCGGTCGTCTTCATGTTCCAGCCCGGCGAGGAAGGGGACGGCGGCGCGCAGATCATGATCCGCGAGGGCGTCCTCGACGCCGCGGGCGATCGGGTGGTCGCGGCGTACGGCGTGCACGTCTCGTCGGGGATGCTGCCGCACGGCGTGGTGTCGGGGCGGCCGGGCACGGCCATGGCGGCACCGGACTCGGTGCGTGTCACGGTGCAGGGTGCGGGTGGTCACGGTTCGGCGCCGCACCGTGCGCTCGACCCGGTGCCGGTCGCGGCGCAGATCGTGCTCGCGCTGCAGGCGATGGTGACCCGGCGGTTCGACGTGTTCGACCCGGTCGTGGTGACGGTGGGCGCGATCCACGCGGGGACGGCGAACAACATCATCCCGGCGACCGCGACGCTCGAGATCACGGTCCGCACGTTCTCCGAGGAGACGTGGACCGCCGCGCCGCAGCGGCTGCGTGAGGTGTGCGAGCACGTCGCGGCCGCGCACGGCATGACCGCGGACGTCGCCTACGAGCGCGGCTACCCCGTGACGCGCAACGACCCGCACGAGCTCGAGCGCACGGCGCGCGTGACGCGCGCGCTGCTCGGGGACGCGGCGTGGGTCGAGATGCCGCAGCCGCTCGCGGGCGGCGAGGACTTCTCGTACGTGCTGCAGGAGGTGCCGGGCTCGTTCGTCTTCGTGAGCGCGCTGCCGCCCGACGCCGACCCCGCGACCGCGCCGTACAACCACTCGCCGCAGGCCAGGTTCGACGACGCGTCGCTCGCGACGAGCGCGTCGTTGCTCGCGGCGCTCGCGCTGGACCGGCTCGCCGAGGGGTGAGCCGACCGGACGCCGCTGTGGCGGACGGGTGGTCCGGGCACGAAAGGGCGTGCGCGGGCCGGTAGCCTGGGACCGACTGTTCTTCTTCTCACGACAGGGGTCTGCCGTGCCTACCGGCAAGGTCAAGTGGTTCGACACCGAGCGCGGGTTCGGGTTCATCGCCTCCGACGACGGCGGCGAGGTGTTCCTGCACGCCTCCGCGCTGCCCGCGGGCGTCACGGCGCCGAAGCCGGGCGCCAAGGTCGACTTCGGCGTCGCCGACGGCAAGCGTGGCCCGCAGGCCCTGTCCGTGAAGCTCCTCGACCCGGTGCCGTCCGTCGCCAAGGCGCAGCGCCGCAAGCCGGACGAGATGGTGGTGGTCGTCGAGGACCTCATCAAGGTCATGGACCGCGTGGGCGGTGACCTGCGTCGCGGCCGGTACCCCGACCCGGCGCGCGCCAAGGCGTACGCGCAGGCGCTGCGGGCCGTCGCCGACGAGCTCGAGGGCTGACGATGGCCACCGCCACGGCCACGCGTGCCGCCCGGACCAAGGACGCGGTCCTGGGTTCTGCCGTCGACCTCGCGCGCGAGGTCGCGGTCGAGCTCGCGACGGACCCGTCGGACGTCGGTGAGCACCTCGGCGTCGTCGTCGAGGGTGAGCGGCTCGTCTCGCACCGGTTCGCGTGCCTCGCGCGCGGGTACCGCGGCTGGGAGTGGACCGTCACGGTCGCGCGCGTGCCGCGCGGCCGCACCGCGACCGTCTGCGAGGCCGAGCTGCTGCCGGGTGACGAGGCGATCCTCGGTCAGGCGTGGGTGCCGTGGTCGGAGCGGCTGCGTCCCGGCGACATCGGTCCGGGCGACGTGCTGCCGTTCCGCGCGGACGACCCGCGCCTCGAGCCGGGCTGGACGCCCTCGGGCGACCCGGAGCTCGACGCGGTCGCGATCGACGAGCTCGCGCTCGCGCGCGTGCGGGTCCTGTCGCCGCAGGGGCGCGACGAGGCGGCCGACCGTTGGTACCGCGGGTCGCGCGGTCCGACGAGCGCGGGGGCGGTCGCGTCCTCGGCGCCGTGCGCGTCGTGCGGGTTCCTGCTCCCGCTGCAGGGGTCGCTCGGCACGGTGTTCGGCGTGTGCACCAACGAGTGGTCGCCCGACGACGGCCGGGTCGTGTCCCTCGACCACGGGTGCGGCGCGCACTCGGAGACGGACGTCGAGGCGACGCCGACGGACTGGCCTGCGCCCGACCCACTCATCGACGAGCTGCGCGTCGACCCGGTGACGCTCGGCGCCCCGGTGGCGCAGGTCGAGGACGAGCCCGGGACCGACGAGGCTGGGGCCGACGAGCCTGCTGCCGACGGTCACGCGCGCGGTGACGAGCCCGCTGCCGACGAGGCTGGGGCCGACGAGCCCGCCGCTGCCGACGAGAGCGCCGGTGACGAGAGTGCCGAGGTCGAGGGGGCCGACCTGGGTACCGACGAGGCTGGCGAGCCCACCGCGGAGCCGTGACGCCCGACCCGTTCGACACCGCCGCGCTCCGCTCGGCGGTCCTGACGGCCTGGCGCGCGTCGCCCGCGCGGCTGCGCGAGGACGCCAACGTCGAGGAGGACCACGCACGCGGTCACTACCGCGACCGTGTGGTCGTCGAGCTCGCGCAGAACGCCGCGGACGCGGCGGTGCGTGCGGGCGTCGCGGGGCGGCTGCTGCTTCGGCTCGCGCGCACGGATGACGGCACGACGCTCGTCGCGGCGAGCACCGGCGCACCGCTCGACGCCGCCGGGGTCGCGGCGCTCGCGTCGATGCGGGCGTCGGCCAAGCGCGGCGGTGCGCCGGGGGTCGTCGGACGCTACGGCGTGGGCTTCGCGGCGGTGCGGGCGGTGTCCGACGAGGTCTCGGTGCTCTCGTCGTCGGGCGGGGTGCGGTTCTCGCTGCGGGACACGGCGGACACGCTCGCGGACCTCGCGGCACGCGACGACGCGCTCGCGCAGGAGGTGGTGCGCCGCGACGGGTCGCTGCCCGCACTGCGGCTGCCCTTCGCGGCCGAGGGGCGCCCGCCGGAGGGCTTCGACACCGCGGTGGTGCTCGTGCTGCGCGACGAGGTCGCCGCGGACGAGGTCCGCACGCTGCTCGCGGCGGTCGACGACGCGCTGCTGCTCGCGCTGCCCGCGCTCACCGAGGTGCTGGTCGAGGACGAGACGTCGCCCGGCGGGGTGCGGCGCCTCGCGCACGTGCACGAGCGGTGGTGGGTCGCGACCGACGAGGGCGAGCTGCCCCGCGACCTGCTGGCCGACCGACCGGTCGAGGAGCGCGACGCGACGCGGTGGCGGGTGACGTGGGCGCTGCCCCGCTCGTCGGGCGACGCGCTGGACGCCGCACGACCCTCGGTGCCGCGCGTCGTGCACGCGCCGACGCCGACGGACGAGCCGCTGGACCTGCCCGCGCTGCTCGTCGCGACGCTCCCGCTCGACGCGACTCGGCGGCACGTGGCGACCGGACGGCTGACCGACGAGCTCCTGCGTCGCGCCGCGAGCACGTACGCCCGGCTCGCGGAGCTCGTGGCGGGGGAGCGGGAGGCCGGGCTCGGTCCCGCGGCCGGCGACGCGCTCGCTCTCGTCCCGACGAGCCTTCCCGCCGGCCCGCTCGACGCGTCGTTGCGGCCGCTGCTGCTCGACGCGCTCGCGTCGGCACGGCTGCTCGCGCGCGCGGACGACCGCGAGCCGGTGCCCGCTCGGCACGCGGTCGCGCTCGTCGGGGCGGGCAGCGCGCACGCGCTCGCGGCGCTCGGCCGCCGGGTCCCCGCGCTCGTCGTCGTGCCGCCCGGGCGGGACACGCAGGCGCGGCTGCTGGGGGTGGAGGTGCGCTCGCTCGCCGACGTGGTCGAGGCGCTGCCCGCCGACGACGACTGGCGGGACCTGTACGACACGCTCGACGAGCTCGCGGCGCACGACCCGGCGGGTCGCGAGGCGCTCGCGAACCTGCCGGTCCCGCTCGCGGACGGCCGCGTCGTGCGGGGGGCTCGGGGCGCGGTGCTCGTCTCGGGGCCGCTCGCCGACGCCGTCGTGGACACGCTCGTCGGCTGGGGTGTGCGGGTCGTCGACGAGCGCGCCGCGCACCCGCTGCTCGAACGGCTCGGCGCTCAGGCGCCCGATGCGCTGGGCCTGCTGCGGCTGCCGGCCGTGCGCGCCGCGGTCCTCACCTGGGACGACGAGCACGACGAGCACGACGACCGCGACGTGCCGGACAGCGGCGCCGCGCGCGTCGACGTGACGACGGCCGTGCTCACGCTCGTCGCGGCGTGCCTGCCCGCCCGCGACCCCGCCCGCTGGTCCGCGACCACGGGTGCGGCGGACGCGCTGCCCGACGACGTGCGCGAGTGGCTCGCGCTCCTGCCGGTCGGTGCGGCGACGGGCGAGCGGGCGCCCGCGGACGGGCTCGTGCTCCCCGGGTCGTTCGCGCACCGCGTGCTCGACGAGCGGGTGCTCACCGCGGTCGCGACGGACGAGGTCGAGCGCTGGGGCGCCGCGACGCTCGTCGCGGCCGGGGTGCGCGAGGTGCTCGTGACCGTCACCGTCCCGGACGTCGTGACCGACGAGGAGCCGTCCGACGACGCGGCAGGCGCGCTGAGCGCGCAGGCGCTCGACGGCTGGCCGGAGTACGTCGAGCACCTCGCGGACGTGCTCGGTCCGGGCGTGCTCGTGGGCGACGTCGTGGCCGTCGCGGACCTCGACGCCGTGGCCGTCGGCGCCTGGCCCGACGTGCTCGAGGCGGTCGCGGGCGACGCCGTGCTGCGCAGCGCGGTGCTCGGTTCCGTGCGCGGGGAGGTCGTCGGCGGCGGCGACCGTGCGGCGTCGTCGTACACGGCGTGGTGGCTGCGCGAGCGTGCGCCGCTGGGGCTCGGTGAGCCGTTCGTCGTCCCGGCGGACGCGGCCGACGACCCGGCGGGCGACCCGGCCCACGACGCGCTCGTCGCGCTCCTGCCGCCCGCGCCGGACGCGGTCCGGCACCTCGACGCACCGCTGCTGCGGGCGCTCGGCGGCGTCGCCCACCCCGCCGAGGTGCCGCCCGACGCGTGGGCCGACCTCCTCGACGCGTGGCCCGTGGGCAGCCAGGTCGACGTGCACGCGGCCGCGGCCGTGTGGCGCTACGCGCAGCCCGACGAGCCCGCGGACCGGGTCCCGGCGCTCGTCGACGGCGGGCGTGTGCTCGTGGTCGCGGCGCACGACGCGGCGGTCGCCCCGAGCCCCATGTGGTGGCAGCGCACCGACGTCGCGGCGCTGGTCCTCGCGCACGACGCGGCCGAGGCGCTGCGCCTGTCGCACGCGCTCGACCTGCCGCGCGTCTCCGAGCTCGCGCGCGGGGTGGTGACGCGCGACGACGGCCGCAGCGTCCCGCTGCCCGCGCAGGTCCGGGCGCTGGTCCCGGGCGCGCCCACGCACTGGTGCGAGCACGAGGACCTGCGCGTGGACCACGTCGCGGTCGAGTGGTGGGTCGACACGGTCGAGGACCGGGTGCGCGTGCACGCGACGACGATCGCGGGTCTCGCGGCGGCGCTCGCGCAGGCCTGCGGCCGGTGGTCCCTGCGGCACGCGCTCGAGGCGGTGCTGCTCGAGCCGTCGCGCGCCTGCGAGCTCCTGCTCGACGCCGCCCTGGACGCGCTGCCCTGACGCGGTCGTCGGGTCAGCGGTGGCGGACCGCCCAGCGGTGGCCCAGCGTGCCGAGCGCGAGCCCGGCGACGCACACCGCGACCGGCGTCCACGCGGTCGTGTGCGTCGCGGCGAGCACGAGCGTCACGACGAGCCCCACGAGCCACAGCGCGGACCCGACGAGCGTGACGCGCGCGAGGTCGACCTGCACGGGCGGGGGCGGCTGGTGCGTGGGCATGCGTGCAGCCTAGGCGCCGCCGAGCCGGTCGAGCGCCGGGAGCAGGTGGGTCCGGACCGCGTCGACCTGGCCGTCCCAGTCGTCGTCGAGCTCGTCCAGAGCCCGCGCCGCTGCCTCGGGAGCGACCTGCGCGACGAGCCGGGAGAAGTCGACCAGTGACTGCCCGTCGAGATCATGCTCGGAGCCGAACCGCAGCCAGTGGTCTGCCGTCACCTCACGGGCGTCGAAGGTGCCGCTGATGCTCATCGACAGCGCTCGTGGTGAGCGCGGGGCTCGGGAGTACGCGAGCGAGGTCGCCAGGTCGTACAGAGGCGCCAGACGCACCGAGTCGCCGTGCAGGAGCAGGGCGTAGTTGCGCGCGTGGGCGTCGGGCGCGGCGAGGGTCGTGTTCACCACGAGCGCTCGGACGAAGGCGTCGACGCTGACCTCACCTCACCGAGCACGTCGCGATCGTGCGAAGTTCTGGTCGCTCACAGCGACCAGAACTTCGAAGGATCCGCCCGGGGCTGGGCGGGGCGGGCGGGGCGGGTGGGGTCAGGCGGCGGCGAGGGGGGCCGAGAGGCGGGAGGCGTGCGCGAGGGCCTCGGGGATGACGCGCAGGTAGACGCGGGCGACCTCGCTCGGGTCGAAGCCCGTGGCCCGCAGCGCGTCGTCGTCGTCGGCCTCGTGCGCGAGCGCCGCCTCGAGCGCGGGACCGAACGGCCCGCCCTCGCCGCGCAGCGCGGCGGCCACGTGGTCGGACACGCCCGAGCGGGCGACGACCGAGTCGACGGACGCGTCGATCGCGGCCGAGACCCCGGACAGCAGGCCCACGGTGTAGCCGACCTCGTCGCCCGCGAGCGCCCACGTCGCGAGCGCGCGCGTGATGATCGTCCACAGCACGTCGACCGACGAGGCCTGCGCGCCGAGGACCACCGACGAGACGAGCGCGGCGAGCCGGTGCGGGCCGAGCAGCGCGACCGCGTGCGACAGCGAGTCGACGTGGTGGCGCAGGCCGAGCGCGGACGCGTTGACGGAGCGCAGCACGCGCATCGAGAGCTCGGGGTCGATCGCGACCGCGCGGACCACCTGCGAGTGGTCGGGCATCTCCTGCGAGAGCAGGCGCACGAGCTGCAGGTGCAGCGCCTCACCGGCGGTGACCTCGCGGCCCGTGCCGGGCTCCTGGCGGCGCACGAGCGGCGCCTGCACGAGCTCGGCCTCGAGGTCGCGGGCGAGCGCGGCGCGCTCGGCGCTGTCCGCGTGCGACGCGACGACCCACGCGCCGGCGTCCTTGAGCTGGGCGACACGCGCGTGCAGGTCCTTCTCGGTGCGGCGCAGGTCGATGCGCGCCATGTCGACCAGCGGCAGGAGCGCGCGCTCGGCGAGCGTCCCCGTGAACGACGAGAGCGCGACGCCGAACCCGAGCTCACGCATCGCGACGAGCGCGTCCTCGGCGTACTCCTCGTGCACCCAGTTCGTCGGCACCTCGACGACGAGGCTGCGGGGAGCCTCGGGCAGCGCGACCTCGCCGCGCAGCATCGGGCCGGGTGCGCGCAGCAGGACCGCGCGGTCGCCGACGAGCGACGCGAGGTCGACCTTGGCGTAGGCGTCGGTCACGACGCGGTCCTCGGCGGTCGGCGTCAGGAGTGCGGCGGAGTCGTCGACGCGCGCGTGCACGGCGTAACCGAACAGCGACCCGTCGGCGTGGACGAGAGCCTGGCGCTGAACGACGGCGGCGGGCATCGAAGCTCCTTCGGACGCAACGGTGGACGCACCTCTCATCGACACGTCGGCCGTCGGCTTGAGCATTCCGTCGAACCGATTCAACGATGTCGTGCGCCTCACACCCGTCGCCGGGCGCTCTGCCTCAGCCGAGCGGTGCGCGCAGCGGCCAGTCGCCGTCGAGGACCGTCTGCACCGCGACGCCCGTCGCGACGTCGACGACGATCGGTGCGAGCAGGTTCGCGGTCGCCGGCTCGTCGCCCGCGGGCGGGTGCACCACGACGAGCGTGCGGTGCTCCGCTCCCGTCGGGTCGGCCGGGAGCCGCGGCTCGTACGCCGGCAGGTACACCGCGGGGTCGACGACGAACAGGCGCGTGTCCGGGCCGTCGAGCGAGCGCAGCGTGAACAGGCCCTCGGCGTCCGGCACGGTGTCGAGCCGGTACGACGAGCGTCCGGGCAGGCCGGGCAGCTCGTCGGGCACCTGGAGCTCGGCCGGGACGCGTGCCCCGCCGACCTCGACCGTCGCAGTCGTCATCGCAGGAAGTCCAGCAGAGTCGGCTGCAGAACCTTCGCCGACGCGCCGAGCGCACCCTTGTACGCGACCTCCTGCGACTGCAGCTCGAGGATGATCGACGCGAGGTCGACGTCCTCGATGTCCGACAGGCGCGAGGACGTCTCGACGTTCTTCGCGGCCATCGTGTCCTGCGTCGTCATGACGTTCTTGTGCCGCGCACCGATGCTCGACAGCTCGGTGAGCATCGAGTCGAGGCGGTCGTCGATCGCGGTGAGCTCGTTCGTCGGGTCGCCGTCGGCGCGCAGCGTCGTCGAGATGCGGTCGAGCAGCGCGAACACCGAGTCGGTCCCGGTGCCGAACACCGCGGCGCCGTCGCCGTCGACGCGCACGGTCGACGTGCTCGACAGGCGGCGCTCGACGGGCGAGCCCGTGCCCGAGTACGAGTAGTCGGTCGCGTCGAACGCCGTCGGGCTGTCGGACGTCCCGGCGAACACCGAACGGCCCACGTACGTCGTGTTCGCCTGTGCGAGCAGTGTGTCGCGCAGCGAGTCGATCTCGTCGGCCAGCGCGGCCTTCGAGGTGACGCCGAGCGCCCCGTTGCCACCCTGCACCGTGCGGTCGCGGGCCTCGCGCAGCGATGCGACGGCGGACGTGATCGCGGTGTCGACGGTCTGCAGCCACGACCCGGCGTCGGTCGCGTTGCGCGAGTACTGCGTGTCGGCGCGCTGCTCGCCGCGCAGGCGCAGCAGGTCGGACGCGGCCGCGGGGTCGTCGGACGGGACGTTGACCTTCTTGCCGCTCGACATGCGGTTCTGCAGGTCGGCCATCGCGGCGAGGTTGGTCTGCAGGTTCGCCAGCGTCGAACGCTGCATGGTCTGGTGCGTGACGCGCGCGATCATCGCTGTCTCCTCATCGTCCGACGATGCCGGTGCGGTTGATCAGGGTGTCGAGCATCTCGTCCATCGCGGTCAGGACGCGCGCCGCGCCCTCGTACGCGCGCTGGAACGCGAGCATGTTGACCGTCTCCTCGTCGGTGTCGACGGAGGCCTGCGCGAGCTGCTGCTGCTCGGCCGTCGAGCGGGCCACCTCGGCGACCTTCGCGCGCGACGTGGCGCTCGCGGAGCGGACGCCGAGGTCGACGACGACCGCGCTCCACTGGCTGTCGGGGCTGCCCGCCGACGTGCCGAGCGCACCGATCGCGTCGCCGATCGAGCCGTCGAGCGCACCCGCGCCCGTGGCGGCGACCGCGACGTCGTCGGGGTCCGTGATCGCGACCGTGAGGCCGAGGGCGGGCGGCAGTCCCGCCGTGAAGGTGAAGAAGTCGCCGCCCGCGGTGCCGTCGGGCCGCAGCGCGGGTGCGTGCAGCGCGTTGACCTGGGTGGCGATGCTCGTCGCGAGCTCGTCGAGACGTGCGGCGGTCTCGGCGAGCGGGCCGCCCGCTCCCGTGCCGTCGGCCGGGGCGAGCACGGACAGCCGCCCGGCGACGGACCCGCCCGTGAGCGCGGCGTCCTGCGTGGGCCGGTCCGTCCACACGACGCTGACGCCCTGCGGCGGGTCGGCCGTGACCTGGTCGAAGGACGTGGCGCCCGCGACCGTGAGCGTGCTGACGTGCGTGCCGCGCACGAGCGCGTTGCCGCCGACCATGACGTCGATCGTGCCGTCGGAACGGACCTGCGAGGACGCGCCGACGAGCTCGGAGAGCTGGGTCACGAGCAGGTCGCGCCGGTCCTCGAGCTCGTGCGCGGTGGCGCCCGACGCGGTGATCTGGGCGATCCGGTCGTTGAGGTCCGCGATGTTCGCGGCCGCGGAGTTGACCTGGTCGATCTCGGCGATCGCGCTCTCACGCGTCTGCGCCCACTGCGTGCGCACGGTCGCGTACTGCGTCCCCAGCCGCTCGGCTACGGCACGCGAGTTCTCCAGCAGCACCGCGCGGCTCGACGACTTGTCGGGGTAGTTGCCCACCTCCTGCCACGCGGCCCACATGTCGGAGAGCTGCGTCGCGAGGCCCGTCTTGCCGGGCTCGCCGAGCGAGGTCTCGAGCGCCGAGTACGCGTCCGCCCGCACCCCGAGGAACGACGACGACGACGTCGCGACGCGGACCTTCGCGTCGAGGAACACGTCGGCGAGCCGGTCGACGGTGCTGATGCGCGTGCCCTGACCGGTCGTCAGGCCGTTCGAGAACATCGACGGGACCTCGACCGACGAGACCGACGTGAAGCCCGCACGCTGGCGCGTGTAGCCGACGGTGTTGGCGTTGGCGACGTTCTGCGCCGAGACGTCGAGCGCCTGGCGCTGCGCGATCAGCGAGCTCAGTGCGGTGCTGAGCCCGGAGAAGGTGCTCACGTTCGGGCCTCCTGGGGTGACGGCTGGGCGGGTGCGGTCGGTGCGTGCGGTCGTGCGGTCAGAGCGTGCGGTCGACGAGCAGCGCGCCGGCGTCGCCGCCCGTGCTGTTGCCCGTGCCGTCGTAGGTGTGGACGTCGTGCAGCGACGCGAGCGTCTCCTGCGTCGCGCGGTGCGACATCGCGAGGAGCTCGCGGTTGCCGTCGGCGAGCTGGGAGATCTCAGAGGTGAGCTGCGCGAACGCGGTGCGGTGCTGGCGCAGCAGGTCGTCCCACGGCGCGGGTGCGGCGTCGGCCATCTCGGCGAGGCTCGCGCCGTCGGTGAGGCCGAGCTCGGCGCACGCGGCGCTCGCCTCGACCGAGCGGCCGAGCTCCGCGTCGCGGATCTGGGCGAGCACGGACTCGACCTCGCGCGTGGCGTGCGAGAGCCAGCGGGTGCGCCCGCTCGTGAGGATCAGCTGCTCCTCCTCGAGCTTGAACAGCAGGAGCTCGAGGAGCGTCCGCTCGTGCCACAGCACCTCGGACAGGGCGTCGAGCGCCATCGTGTTCTCCTTCGCGGGCCGGAGCGCGGTGGACAGGGGGGAGGCGCCCGGCTTGACCCCTCGATCGGCAGCGACCTCAGGTGGTTGAGCGAAACCGGGTGGCGATGTGTCGGATTGTCCTCCGGGGACCTGTCGGAGGCCAGAACCGTAGGTGATACCGAAGGTCCCAGAAACCGGTCCTCACCTGGACGATCGTCCGAGGTTCCGATTGTCCGGATCGCGTTTGTGATCTGCGTCACACCTGCCGTCGAAGGGTGCTAGGACCCTGGCTCCACCGATTCTTGTCTTTCTGCAGGTGGCGACGTAAGTCGGTCGGGGGGTCTGTCCGAATCGTTCCGAGAGTCGATGAGAGCGCTAACAAGCAGGTTTGTTTTTCGGCCTTCAAGAATCCTTGCGTCGTGGCCGAGACTTCTTGCGTGACTCAGCCAGCACACGTGGACGACCTCGTCGTCGCGAACCTCCCGCTCGTCGGCTACGCCGTCTCCGAGATGCTCCGCCGCGTCCCCGCGTCGGTCTCGCGCGACGACCTGGCCTCCGCCGGGAGCCTCGCGCTCGTCCTCGCCGCACGGGCCTACGACCCGTCGACCGGCGTGCCGTTCGCGCGCTACGCGTCGCTGCGGATCCGGGGCGCGCTCGTCGACGAGCTGCGGTCCATGGACTGGGCGTCGCGCGGTGCGCGGGCCCGCGTCCGGGAGCTGACGGACACCACCGAGCGCCTCACGGGTGCCCTCGGCCGCCGCCCCACGCGTGAGGAGCTGGCGTCCGCGCTCGGCACGCGCGTCGAGACGGTCGACGAGATCCGCCACGACGCCGAGCGTCGCGTGCTGTCGATCGACGCGACCGACGGCGTCGGCATCGTCGACACGATCGTCGACGCCGGCCAGACCCCCGAGCAGGCCGCGATCGCGACCGAGCGGCTGCGCTGGCTGCGCTCCGCGGTCGACACGCTGCCCGAGCGGCTGCAGGTCGTCGTGCGCGGCATCTTCCTCGAGGACCGTTCCGTCGCGGAGCTCGCCGACGAGCTCGGCGTCACGCAGTCGCGGATCAGCCAGCTGCGCACCGAGGCCCTCGGCCTGCTGCGCGACGGCCTCAACACGCACCTCGACCCCGAGCTGGTCGCGGCCCCCGAGCGCCCCGACGGTGTCGCCGAGCGGCGCCGGCAGGCCTACTTCGCCTCGATCGCCGCGCGCAACGCGCAGTACGCCGCCGCCGAGCGCCTCGCGCACGTGCCCCAGCAGCACCCCGCGGACCACGACACGTTCGTGCCCGCGCGCTTCGCGTAAACCGCGCCGCGAGCTCGACGAAAACTCGTCGCGAGAAGTCCTCATCACCGCACCGCGGGGACCGATCGGGAGGGTGTGCCCACGGAAGGGCTGACCTGACCCGCATCAAGGAGGACATCACCATGGGTCTCTCGATCAACAACAACATCGCGGCGCTCAACTCGTACCGCAACCTGTCCACCACGCAGAACGACCTGAGCAAGTCGCTCGAGAAGCTCTCGAGCGGTCTTCGCATCAACCGCGCTGCGGACGACGCGGCCGGCCTGGCGATCTCCGAGGGCCTGCGCGCCCAGATCGGCGGCACCAAGCAGGCTGTCCGCAACGCGCAGGACGGCATCTCCGTCGTCCAGACCGCTGAGGGCGCTCTCACCGAGACCCACTCGATCCTCCAGCGCATGCGCACCCTCGCGGTGCAGGCGTCGAACGACGGTGGCCTGTCCACCAACGCCAAGAAGAACATCCAGGACGAGATCGGCCAGCTCCAGACCGAGCTGACCCGCATCTCGGACACCACGCAGTTCAACGGCAAGAAGCTGCTCGACGGCAAGTACTCGGGCGTCTTCCAGGTCGGCGCGAACACCTCCGCGCAGGACCAGATCACGGTCTCGATCCAGACCAAGAACGCCGCTGGCCTGGGTGCGGTGGGCCTGGGCGTCGACAAGCTCGACGTCACCAAGGCTGGCGCGACGCTCTCGGGCGCGACCGCTGGTAGCGCCGCGGTCGCCGCGAGCACGGGCACGGCCTCGACGGCCACGCTCTCCTTCGCGGACGACGCTGCGGTTGCGACCTGGGTCGGTGGCCTGGCGGACAAGACCACGGACTTCAAGGTCAACGGCACCGCGGTCGACGTCACCGGTGTCACGACTCTCAGCGGTCTCGCCACGGCGATCGGCGGCACCACGGGCGTGTCCGCGGCCGTCACCGGTGGTCAGGTCGTGATCACGGCCGACGACAACGGTTCGGACCCGGTCACGGTTGCCGGTGCGACGACCAGCGCCACGACGGTCGGTACGGACGACGTGGCTGCCACGCCGGCCGCTAAGGCGACCGGCACGGTGACGGTTGCCGGCGACGCGGTCGCCGGGAACATCAACTACACGGACGCCGCGGGCACCGTGACGTCGGTGGACCTGGCCACGGTCGCCGCCGGGTGGACCGACGCCACGTCGGCCGCCGACAAGCTCACGTCGCTCAACAACGAGCTCGCGGCGGTGGGCGGCACGGCGACCGCGACGGCGGACGGCTTCAGCATCGCGCTGACCGCCACCACCGCGGGTGCGGGCTCGTACAGCGTCTCCGGCAGCGAGAACGCCGGTGCGCTCTCGGCCGTCGACGCGATCGACTCGGCCATCACCGAGGTCTCGTCGGTCCGTTCGCAGCTCGGTGCGGTCCAGAACCGCTTCGACCACACCATCAACAACCTCAACGTCGCGGTGGAGAACCTGTCCGCGTCGGAGAGCCGGATCCGTGACACGGACATGGCGCAGGAGATGGTGGCGTTCACCCGCTCGCAGATCCTCTCGCAGGCGGGCACGGCGATGCTGGCGCAGGCCAAGTCGCTCCCCCAGAGCGTGCTGCAGCTCCTGCAGTGACGTTCCCCGGTCTGACGACCGGACCCTGAACCGGGTGCACGGCCGGCTACCCCCATCGCCGGCCGTGCACCCGAATTACATCCCCACCAGCACGACCTGCTCGACCAGCACGACGAGCACCACCAGGACACCCCGGCCCAGGAGCGAGAATGACGGCGATCGACGGTCTGGTCAGCGGACTCGACACCACGTCCCTGATCAACAGCCTGATCACGCTGCAGGCGGGTCCGCAGTCCCTGCTGCAGGCGAAGAAGTCGACCGCGACGTCGCTGGTCACCGCGCTGCAGTCGCTCAACACCAAGGTCGCGTCGCTCGCCGACGCCGCGAAGAACGCCGCGAAGGACTCGTCCTGGAGCGCGGTGTCCGCGACGTCGTCGGACAAGAGCGCCACCGCGGTCACCGATTCCACCGCGCAGATCGGCACCGTGACCTTCCGGGTCGACTCGCTCGCCACCGCGCAGACCTCGCTCGCCACGGTCCCGACGAGCTTCGGCCCGGGCAAGCCCACGTTCACCATCACGCAGGGCGGCACGACGACGACCGTCACGGCCGCCAGCAGCAGCACCGCGGACATCGTCGAGGCGCTCGGCGGCGCGGGCACCGGCATCAAGGCCACGTCCGTCAAGCTCGACGTGCTGGGCGAGGACGGCAAGCCCACGGGCGCGACCGAGTTCCGGCTGCAGCTCACGGGTGCGGCGACGGGCGCCGACAAGGCGTTCAGCATCCAGTACCAAGGCGCCGACGGCCTCGTCGACCTGGACCTCGACGAGGTGCGCGCGGCCTCGTCGGCCACCGTGACGCTCTACCCGGGTTCGGGCGCCGAGCGCACGCTCACGTCGTCGACGAACACGTTCGAGGACCTGCTCACCGGTGTCGACGTCACCGTGAACGCGGTGACCGGCGAGGACGACAAGCCCGTGACCGTGACGGTCGCGCGCAACACGTCGTCGGTGAAGTCGCTCGCATCCGCCGTCGTGACGAACCTCAACACGGTGCTCTCGGAGATCACGTCGCGCACGCAGTCGACCACGACGACCGCCAAGGACGGCGGCAGCGTCGTCACCGGCGGCCTGTTCTCGGGCGACACGCAGATCCGGTTCCTGCAGCAGGACCTGCTCTCGCAGGCCTCGCTCCCGGTCGACGGCGTCTCGCCGGCCGACATCGGGATCGTCATCGGACGCGACGGGACGTTCACGTTCGACGACGCGAAGTTCACGTCCGCGCTCTCGGCGGACCCGGACAAGGTCCAGCACATCGTGCAGACGGTCGCGCAGCGCGTCGGCAAGGTCGCGACCACCGCGTCCGACTCGGTCAACGGCACGCTCACGTCGAGCATCAAGTCCGAGCAGGACGAGGTCACCGACCTCACGAAGCAGATCGCCGACTGGGACGACCGGCTCGCCATGCGGCGCGAGAGCCTCGAGAAGATGTACGCCGCGCTCGAGACGTCGCTGTCGAACCTCAACTCGCAGTCCAGCTACCTCGCGAGCCAGATCGCCTCGCTGACGTCGTCGACGTCGAAGTGACGACCAGGAGGAACCCATGTACTCAGCGCGTTCGTCGTACGTCACCGCCGCCGTCGAGACCGCGTCGCCCGCGACGGTCGTGACCATGCTGTTCGACCGGCTGCTCGTCGACGTCGACCGGGCCGCCGCGTCGCTCGAGCGGCAGGACGCTCCCGACGCGCGCCGCCACGTGCAGCACGCTCAGGACATCGTCGCCGAGCTCATGGCGAGCCTCGACGTCGACGTGTGGGAGGGCGGGCCGACGCTCATGTCCGTCTACACGTTCGTCTACCGCCAGCTCGTCGAGGTGTCGGTCAGCGGCTCCGTCGAGCTGCTCGCCGAGTGCCGTGCGCTGCTCGCGCCCCTCGCCGAGACGTGGCACGAGGCCGCGACGCTCGCCGCGGCGCCCGCCCCCGCGGCGGCACCGGTGCCCGCGGCCGCGTCCGCCGACGCCGGCGTGGGTCTGCTCGGGATCGGCTGATGACCGTGGTCGAGCCGCGGCCCGCGCCCGCCGACGGCGAGGCCGCCTGGCTGCGCCGCTGGGAGGACGCGCTGTCCGCGCTCGAGATGGACGTCGCGGCCGCCGAGCTCCTGCTGCGCGCGGCGCACCTGCCGACGACCGCGCAGGTCGCGCAGGTCTCGGCGTGGCGCCCGCCCGCGGGCCTCGGGCCGCTGCCCGCGCCGCTGCTCACGCGCGCCCGCGCGCTGCTCGACCGGCAGCTCGAGGTCGCGTCCCTCATGGCGCAGGCCGCCGCGTCGTCGCGCCGCCAGCTCGCCGCGACCCGCACGCTGCGCGCCGTGCCCGAGGCCGTCCCCGTGTATCTGGACGCGCAGGGCTGAACCCGGCAGGTTCGTCGTCCCCTTTCTTCCTCCCCAGGTCCGCCGATCGGGTGAGATCGCGGACCGCTGGCGAAAAACCCTCACGACCCCCGCCGACCCTCCGATGGGTCGACCGAGCATGGAACGCTCATTCCGCAGGCCATGGATGGCCGCCCCCGCCACTCGTGGATGAGGCGAACCCTGTGGGCCTTCTCGACTCCGTGAGCTACACCGCGGCCACCACCGCCCTGGACGCTCTCGCGCTCCGGCAGCGCGCCATCGCCGACAACGTCGCGAACCTCCAGACGCCGGGCTACCACGCCCAGGTCGTCCGGTTCGAGGACGCGCTCGAGCACGCCGTGCGCACCGGTTCCGGTCACGCCGACGCGACGGTCCGGCGCTCGCTCGCCCCCACGCAGCTCAACGGCAACAACGTGAACCTCGACGAGCAGACGACGCTCAACATCGAGACGAACCTGCGGTACGAGCTCGCGACGCAGGCCGTCAACGCGCAGTACTCGTCGGTCCGCACGGCGATGAGGACGAACTGATGAGCATCTTCGGCGCGATCGGCATCGCGCAGTCCGGCCTGACCGTGCACCGCACGTGGCTCGACGCCGTGTCCGACAACCTCTCGAACGTCTCGACCGTGCGCTCGACCGACGAGGCCGCGTTCCGCGCGCGCTACGTCGTCGCGCAGGAGACCCCCGGTGCCCAGGGCGGCTCGCGCGTCGTCGCCGCCGCGTTCGGCGACCCCGAGGGGCGCCTCGTCTACGAGCCGGACCACCCGCTCGCCGACGCCGAGGGCTACGTGCGCTACCCCGACATCGACATGTCGGCGCAGATGACGGAGCTCATCATGGCGCAGCGCGGCTACCAGGCGAACGCCGCCGTGGTCGACCGCGCCAAGGAGACCTACACCGCAGCCCTCCAGATCGGACGCAGCTGATGCCCACCCCGATCGCGCCCGTCGGCGCGTTCTCCCCGTCTGCGCTCGGCGTCGCGCCGACCGCCGCCGTCGCCCCCACCGGGTCGACGAGCGCCGCGGCCGCCGCCTCGGGCGCGCAGTTCGCGTCCGTGCTCGGCTCGGTCGACTCGCTGCAGGCCATGCAGTCGAAGACCGCGGACCTCGCCGTGCAGGCCGTGACCGGTGACCTCGAGAACGTCCACGACTACACGATCGCCGCCGCCGAGTCCTCGCTCGCGCTCGAGCTCACCGCAGCCGTGCGCAACAAGGCCGTCGACGCGTTCAACGAGATCATGAGGATGCAGGCCTGATGCCCGCCCAGGTGCAAGCCGCGCTCGGCCGACTGACCGGCGCGGTCAAGGAGTTCACGACCGCGCAGCGCACGCTCGCGATCATCGGGATCGCCGTGCTGCTGCTCGGTGGCTTCGCGCTCACGTCGTGGCTCACCAAGCCCGCGATGAGCCCGCTGTTCACGTCGCTGTCCGCCGCGGACGCCGCCGCGGTCGTCGACGAGCTCGACTCGCAGGGCGTGAGCTACCAGCTCGCCGACGGCGGGTCGACCGTCATGGTCCCCGCGTCGCAGATCTACACGCAGCGCATCCACCTCGCGTCCGCCGGGATCCCCGAGAACTCCGACGGCCAGGGCTACTCGCTGCTCGACAACATGCCGATGACGGCGAGCGAGTTCCAGCAGCAGAAGACGTACCAGCGCGCGCTCGAGGGCGAGCTCGCGTCGACCATCGGCGCGATGAACGGTGTCGAGTCCGCGACCGTGCGGCTCGCGATGCCGCAGGAGACGGTGTTCACCGAGCAGACGGGTGAGCCGACCGCGTCGGTGTTCGTGCGCACGCGCGCCGGGGCGTCCCTCACGAACGACCAGGTCGAGGCCGTCACGCACCTCGTGTCCGCCGGCATCCCCGACATGAAGCCGACCGACGTGTCGGTCATCGACGCGTCGGGCAAGGTCCTGTCCGCGGTGGGCACCGGGACCACGGGCCTGTCGTCGGGCGACGAGAGCGAGTACGAGACGCGCGTCGCCTCGTCGGTGCAGGCGCTGCTCGACCGCGTGCTCGGCGTCGGCCGCTCGGCCGTCACCGTCACCGCGACCATGAACTTCGACGAGAGCCAGACGACGCGCGAGACGTTCGACGCGACGCCGGACACCCCGCCGCTCGCGTCGTCCACGACCGACGAGTCCTACACCGGCACGGGCGGCAGCGGCGCGACCGGCGTGCTCGGCCCCGACGACGGCATCACCGGCCCCGACCTCACGGGCACCGACACGAACGGCACGTACACGTCGACCACCGAGGACGTCACCAACGCCGTCAACAAGACGACCGAGGTCGTCAAGGCCGCGCCCGGCTCCGTCGAGCGCCAGTCCGTCGCGGTCGTCGTCGACTCGGGTGCCGCCGCGGGACTCGACCTGACCGCGCTGCAGGCGACGATCTCCGCCGCCGCGGGCATCGACACGACGCGCGGCGACACGCTCGCGCTGCAGTCCGCCGCGTTCGACACGTCGGCCGCCGAGGCCGCCGACCAGGCGCTCGCCGCCGCCGACAAGGCCGCGCGGGCCCAGGCGCAGGACGAGCTGCTGCGGCAGGCCGCGATCGCGGGCATCGTGCTCCTGATCGTCATCGTCGTCGCGATCCTCCTGGCCCGACGCTCGCGCCGCGCCCGGCGCGAGGCCGTCGACCTCGGCATGCTGCCGATGCTCGACGGTGCCGGCGACCCCGCCGAGCTCGAGGGTGCGGACGTCGACGCGCTCCCCGTGCTCCCGCCGTCGCCGGTCCCGGCCGCGCCGGACCCCGTGTCGATCAAGCGCGCCGAGATCGGGGCGCTCGCCGACGAGCAGCCCGAAGAGGTCGCGGACCTCCTGCGCTCGTGGCTCGCCGCACCGAGCGGACGCCGCTGATGACCGTCACGCTGCCCGGCCCGCAGAAGGCCGCCATGCTCCTGGTCCAGCTCGGTCGCGAGCGCGCCGCCAAGGTCATGGCGAGCATGGACCCCGCCGAGATCGAGGAGCTCACCGCGCAGATCCTGCGCATCGAGCGCGTCGACCAGGAGCTCGCGGACGCCGTGCTCGAGGAGTTCTACGACCAGTCGGTCGTCGGCCCGGGCGTCGGCGGCGGCCTCGGCATGGCGCAGCAGCTGCTCGAGTCCGCGCTCGGCGCGGAGCAGGCCGCGATCGTCATGGAGCGCCTGCAGGTGCACCTCGCGGGCCAGCCGTTCGAGTTCCTGCAGCAGGCCGACGCGCGTCAGGTCATCTCGCTCCTGTCGGGCGAGCACCCGCAGGCGATCGCGCTCGTGCTCGCGCACCTGCGCCCCGAGCACGCGTCGACGATCCTCGCGGGCCTCGAGCAGAGCCTGCAGGCCGAGGTCGCGCACCGGATCGCGCTCATGGAGCGTGCGTCGCCGGACGTCGTGCAGGTCGTCGCCGAACAGCTCCAGCGCAAGGCGTCGGCCGTGCTGACCCCGCGTGAGCTCGCGGCCGTCGGCGGCGTGCAGCCGCTCGTCGAGATCATCAACCGCGCCGACCCGACCACCGAGAAGGCGATCCTCGAGGGCCTCGCCGAGCGCGACGAGGCGCTCGCCGAGGACGTCCGCAGCCGCATGTTCGTGTTCGCGGACATCACGCTGCTCGAGGACCGTGCGATGCAGATGGTGCTGCGTCAGGTCGAGAACGCCGACCTGTCGGTCGCGCTCAAGGGCGTCACCGACGAGGTGCGCGACACCGTGCTGCGCAACCTGTCCGAGCGCGCCCGCGAGAACCTCGTCGAGGAGATCGAGATGCTCGGCCCGGTGCGCCTGTCGCAGGTCGAGGAGTCGCGCGCCAAGATCGTCCAGTCGATCCGCCGCCTCGAGGAGAGCGGTCAGATCGTCATCCGGCGCGAGGGCGAGGACGAGTACGTTGCCTGACGCCCTGGTGCTGCCGCCGCTCACGACGAGCGCGCCCGACGAGCCCGCGACCGACGCCGCACGTGCGGCCGGGTTCGCCGCGGGCTACGCCGCGGGTGCTCGTCGTGCTGCCGTCGACGCCGCGGCGCAGGCCGCCGCCGTCGCGCAGCAGGTCGCGGCCGACGCCCAGGCGGCGCGCGCCGCGCACAGCCGTGCGCTCGCGGTGCTCGCCGCCGCGAGCGACGCCGTGCGCGGGCTCACCGCGCCCGTGCTCACCTCCGTCACCGCGGCCGTGCATGCCGCGGGCCTCGAGCTCGCGCAGGCCGTGCTGGGCGTCGAGCTCGCCGACCACGAGCGGTCCGCGCGCGCGGCGCTCGCGCGCGTGCTCGCCGCGGAGCCCGGTGCCGGACCCGTGCGCGTGCACCTGCACCCGGCGGACCTCGCAGCGCTCGGCCCCGACGCGACGCCCGCGGGCCTCGAGCTCGTCGGCGACGCGTCGCTCGCGCCCGGGGACGCCGTCGCGCACCTCGCCGACGGGCAGCTCGACGCGCGCGTCGGGTCGGCGCTCGACCGCGCGCGGGCCGCGCTCGAGCAGGTCGCGTCCGACGACGCCGCGACGGCCGGCGCGCCCACCGTCGTCGAGCCCACCGGCACCGAGCAGGAGCCGGTGCGATGACCACCCTGACGACCGCGTCGAGCACGCCCGAGCGCATCATGCCCGCGGCCGTGCTCGACGCCGTGCGGCCCCAGCCGGTCGGCGTGCTGCGCACGGTCGTCGGGCTCACGCTCGTCGTCGCCGGGACCCGCAGCGCCGTGGGCGACCTCGTGCGCGTGGGGGAGGGTCCGCACGCCGTGCTCGCCGAGGTCGTCGCGACCGACGACGGCACCGCGCGCTGCCTGCCGCTGGGCGCGACCCACGGCCTGCGCGCCGGGACCCCCGTGCGGCCCGCCGGCACGCTGCGCGTCCCCGTCGGCGCCGGGCTGCTCGGCCGCGTGCTCGACGGCCTCGGCCGGCCGATCGACGGCAAGGGTCCGCTGCGCGCGCAGGCCTGGGTGCCCGTCGACGGGACGTCGCCCCACCCGCTCGAGCGCTCGCGCGTCGACACGCCGCTCGACCTGGGCGTGCGCGTGCTCGACACGCTCGTCACCGCGGGCCGCGGGCAGCGGCTCGGGCTGTTCGCCGGGTCCGGCGTCGGCAAGTCGTCGCTGCTGTCGATGATCGCGCGCGGCACCGAGGCCGAGGTCTCCGTCATCGCGCTCGTCGGCGAGCGCGGCCGCGAGGTCCGCGAGTTCCTCGAGGACGACCTCGGGCCCGAAGGGCTCGCGCGCTCGGTCGTCGTCGTCGCGACGTCCGACGAGCCGCCCATGGTCCGCATGCGGTCCGCGTTCGTCGCGACCCGCATCGCCGAGCACCTGCGCGACGAGGGCCGCCACGCCGTCCTCATGATGGACTCGCTCACGCGCGTCGCCATGGCGCAGCGCGAGATCGGGCTGTCCGTCGGTGAGCCCCCCGCGACGCGCGGCTACCCGCCGAGCACGTTCACGCTCCTCGCGCAGCTCCTCGAGCGTGCCGGGACCGGCCCGCGCGGCTCCGTCACCGGCCTGTACACCGTCCTCGTCGACGGCGACGACCACAACGAGCCCGTCGCCGACGCAGCACGCTCCATCCTCGACGGGCACGTCGTCCTCGACCGCAAGCTCGCCGTCGCCGGGCACTTCCCGTCGGTCGACGCGCTCGGCTCGATCTCGCGCGTCGCGTCGCGCGTCACCACGCCCGAGCAGAAGGCCGCCGCGCAGCGCCTGCGGTCCGTCATGGCGGCGCGTCGCGCCGCGCAGGACCTGCTCGACGTCGGCGCCTACGTCGCGGGGTCCAACCCGCTCGTCGACGCCGCGGTCACGCACAGTGCCCAGATCGACGCGTTCCTGCAGCAGGGCATGGCCGAGCAGGCGCCCGCGGCGCAGTCGTGGCAGCACCTCGCCGGGCTCGTCGGACTCCTCGGAGGTGCCGCATGAGCCGCGCCTTCCCGCTCGCCGGGCTCCTGCGCGTGCGGGAGCGCGCCGAGGAGCGCGCCGCCGCCGAGCTCGCGCAGGCTCGTCGGGAGGCCGAGGCCGCACGCGCCCGCCGCCACGCGACGAGCGAGGCGCTCGCCGGGACGTCGCTCGCCGACGGACCCGACCGCCTCGCGTTCGTCGCGGCCGTCGCGAGCCGTTCCGCGCTGTCGCTCCTGCTCACCGAGGCGGAGCGGGACCTCGCCACCGCCGACGAGCTCGTGGCCGACCACGCCGTGCAGTGGTCGTTCGCGCGCCGCCAGGTGCGCGCGATCGACCGCCTCGCCGAACGGCACGACGAGACCGAGCGTCGCCTCGACGCGCAGGCCGAGCAGGCCGCGCTCGACGAGGTCGCCGGCCGCCGCGCCACGACCGACGACACCACCCAGGGAGACCCGTCATGACCGGGATCGCCGCGATCCAGACGCGTATGGCCGAGCTGCAGGCGCTCGTCGCGCCCGAACCCGCCGTGCTCGCCGCGTCCGACGCGCAGTTCGCCGCGACGCTCGCCGACTCGCTGTCGTCGTCACGCACGGGCGGCTCCGCCACGGGCACGGGCCTGCCGACGACCGGCCCGACCGCGAACATCGCCCCCGGTTCCGGGGTCAGCGCGCAGGACCTCGTCACGGCCGCCGAGAAGTACACCGGGACCCCGTACGTCTGGGGCGGCGAGTCGCTGTCCGAGGGCGGCCTCGACTGCTCCGGGCTCGTGCTGCGCTCGCTCACCGACCTGGGGATCGGCTCGGGCATCCCGCGCGTCGCGCACGACCAGCAGAACCTCGGCGTCAAGATCGACTCGCTCGAGCACGCGCTGCCCGGCGACCTGCTCGTGTTCGGCGGCGGCTCGCACATCGCGATCTACGTCGGCGACGGGAAGATGGTCGACGCGCCCAAGCCCGGCGGGAAGGTCGGCGTCCGCGACGTGTGGGCCGAGCCGACGAACATCCGCCGGATCCTCCCGCAGGAGGGCGCCACGAACCCGGTCGCCGCGAGCGACACCGCAGCCGCCACGCGCGCCGCCTGGCAGGTCCTGTCCGGGATCGGCTCGAGCACGACCTCCTCGCCCGCCGCGCTGCTCGACGGGTACTCCTCGGTGCTGGGCGGTCGCTCCGCGACCGACCTGGCCGGCCTGTCCTCGCTCGTCGGAGGTGCCGCATGACCCTCACCACGACCGCGCTCGGCGTCGCGCCCGTCCCGGCCGCCGCCCCCGCGCCCCCCGGCGCCGGTGCGCAGCCCGGCGACTTCGACCGTGCGCTCGACCGCGCGCTCGACCGGCCGTCGGACCGCGGCACGGACCGCGCCGACCGGACCGATCGCGCCGACCGTGCGGCGGGGCGGCACGAGGCGACGCGGCGACCCGGTACCGAGCACGACCGCCACGACGCGGTGCGCGACGCGCGTCCGACCGGGCGAGCGCGGCACGCGGCGGGTGCGGCCGACGACGAGGCCACGCCCGTCGACGGCCCGGCCACGCCCGCGACGCCGACGCCCGCCGACGCGCAGCAGCCGACCCCCGTCGCGGCCTGGACGGCCGTGGCCGTCGCGGTCGACGCCGAGGTCGCCGCGCAGGGCGCTGCCGAGCCTGCCGCGGACGCGGCGGCACCTGCCACGGGCACGACGAACGTGACGGGCGGCGCGACGTCGACCGGCGCGGTCGTCGCAGCGGTCGCCGTTGCCGTCCCCGGCCCGGCTGGAGCGACGGGCACCGCGTCGGGTGACGCGGGCACGGACCCGGGCGAGGCCCCGTCCGGGTCGGCCGCCGCCGCGACCGCACCGCACGCGCGCAGCCCGCACGTTGCCGTGCCGACGAGCGCCCGCGCCGAGGCCGTCGCCGTCGACGCGCCCGCACCGGCCCCGTCGGCCGCCACCGAGACCGCACCCGCCCCGACCGGCCCGGTGCACGCCTCGGCGGCGAGCGCCGGCCCGACCGTCGGCGCGGCCACCCCCGCACCGGCCGGTGCGGCGCCCGCACCCCTCGTGCCGACCGCCGCGCCCGCGCCCGCACCTGCCCCCGCGGCCGCCGCGCCGACCACGCCCGTCCCGCTCGCCGAGCAGCTCGGTGCGCGGCTCGCGCAGCTCGGTGGGCTGCAGCGCGGCACGCACGTGCTCACCGTGCCCGTCGACCCCGAGCACCTCGGGCCCGTGCGGATCGTCGCGCACATCAGCGCGCAGTCGGTGCGCGTCGAGCTCGTCGGTGCGCACGAGGCGTCCCGGCAGGCGCTGCACGCCGCGCTCGGCGACCTGCGCCGCGACCTGTCGGCCGCGGGCGTCCAGGTCGACCTCGGCGACGACGCGCGGCGTGGCAGCACGTCGCCCGACGGTCGTCCCGGCTCGCAGCCCGGGCAGTCCGGACCTGACGCGTTCGCCACCGGCTCCGGCTCCGCCGACGGATCCGCACGCGGGTCGTCGTCCGGGCGGGCCGACGCCACCGGTGACGCGACGGACGGCTCGTCGTCCGGCGGCGGGGACCGTACGGGACCCGACACGGCAGGGTCGTCGGACCCGCGCGCCGTGCGCACCGCGACCCCCACGCACGACTCCCGACACCTCGACCTGGTCGTCTGACCCAAGGAGCACCCATGACCGTCGACACGAGCTACACGTCGGGCACGAGCCTCTACTCGGGCACGACCCCGAGCGCCGCCAAGAGCGAGCTCGACCAGCAGGCGTTCCTGCAGCTCCTCGTCGCGCAGCTGCGCAACCAGGACCCGTCCTCGCCCATGGACTCCTCGCAGCTCATGGCGCAGACCACGCAGCTGTCCACCATGGAACAGCTCACCGAGCTCACCTCGACGAGCCGCGAGGCCTTCTCGCTGCAGATGCGCGTGGCTGCCGCGTCGCTCGTCGGGCAGACCGTGAGCTGGACCGACGCCGACGGGGTCGCGGCCAGCGGCACCGTCGACGCGGTCGACTACTCCGGCTCCGTGCCGGTCGTCACCGTCGGCGACCAGCAGATCGCGCTCGACCAGGTCGCGTCCGTCGCGCGCACCGCGGCCGGCGCCCCCGACACCGACTCCTGACCCACCCCGCCCTCCAGACCCAGCCTCAGCCCAGTCACCGCGCCACCCGGTGCGGACTGCCGAAAGGAACCCGCCATGCTCCGCTCGCTCTTCTCCGGCATCAGCGGCCTGCGCAGCCACCAGACGATGCTCGACGTCACCGGCAACAACATCGCCAACGTCAACACGACCGGCTTCAAGTCGTCGCAGGTCCAGTTCCAGGACACGCTGAGCCAGATGCTCACCGGTGCGAGCGGCGCGCAGGACGGCGTCGGCGGCACCAACCCCGCGCAGGTCGGCCTCGGCGTGCGCGTCGCGGGCATCACGACGAACTTCACGCAGGGCGCGTCGCAGACCACCGGCCGCAGCACCGACATGATGATCCAGGGCGACGGCTTCTTCATCGTCCGCAAGGGCGCCGAGACGTTCTACACGCGCGCCGGGTCGTTCGACTTCGACGAGACCGGCCAGATGGTGCTCCCCGGCGAGGGTGCGCTCGTGCAGGGCTGGATGGCCGTGAACGGCGTGATCGACACCAACGGCCCGATCACCGACCTGCGGATCCCGTCGAACACCGTCATGCCCGCCGTGGCGTCGACGAGTGCGACCTACACCGGCAACCTCGACGCTGCCGCCGCGGACGGTTCGGTGCTCAACCGCACGATCGACGTCTTCGACTCGACCGGCAACTCGCGCACCCTCACGCTGACCTTCACGAAGGCTGCCACCGGCTGGTCCGTCGAGGCCTCCGACGGCACCGCGACCGTCGCATCGCAGGCGATGACCTTCGACGCCGCGGGGACGCTCACGACGCCCACGGCCCTCACGGTCGGCGGCGTGGCCGTCGACCTGACCTCCGTCACCGGCTTCGCGGGCCTCGACACCGTCAAGGCCGACGTGCAGGACGGTCAGGCCGCGGGCACGCTGCAGTCGTTCTCGCTCGGCTCGGACGGCACCATCACCGGTTCGTTCTCCAACGGGCTCAAGCAGGCCATCGGCCGCATCTCCCTCGGCGGGTTCACGAACCCCGCGGGTCTCGAGCGCGCGGGCGGTTCGCTGTTCCGCACGACGGTCAACTCCGGCGAGCCGTCCGTCGGCCCCGCCTCGTCGGGCGGTCGTGGTTCGCTCGCGGGCGGTGCGCTCGAGATGTCGAACGTCGACCTCTCGTCGGAGTTCACGTCGCTGATCGTCGCGCAGCGTGGCTTCCAGGCGAACTCGCGCGTCATCACGACCTCCGACGAGGTCCTCCAGGAGCTCGTCAACCTCAAGCGCTGACCCCCACCCCACCCCCGCACCTACCCCCACCCCCCACCCCCCACCCCGCCACCTCTGCCACCCCGCCACCTCCGCCACCCCACCCACCCCGCCGCCCAGCCACCCAGCCCGCACGCCGCGAGTTCGCGGGTGGGGTGCTGGGTTCGCGGGCTGTGGGTCGCGAACCCGGGAGTCGAGCCGCGAACTGGCGAGGAAATCCGCGATCTCGCGGCTGCGTCACCGGCACCCTTCGCGGGGGCGCCGCTTCGCGTCGCCCACACCGCCACCCCGGCCCGCCGCCCACCCCCATACCTCGCGAGTTCGCGGATGGGGTGCTGGGTTCGCGGGCTGTGGGCCGCGAACCCGGGTGTCGAGCCGCGAACTGGCGAGGAGAGCCGCGATCTCGCGGCGCGTCACCGGCGAGCGGAGCCGCGAACCCGCGAGGGGAGTCGGGTGCACGTCAGGGGCGGGGGCTTGTTGTACCTGGTGGGCGGTCAGCGGGGGAGCGTGAGCGCGTGGCGTGGGCGGAAGCCCGCGAGCTCGGCGGCGGGGACGAGAGCCGCGACGCGAGCGAGGATCGACGAAGGGCTGTCGTCCTTCGTCACGTGGACGGCGCGCCAGCCCGACTCGCTGATGGCGGAGTTCCGGTGCTTCTCGGCGAGGAGTGCTCGACCGTGCTCGTCGTACTTGGCCACGCCGTCGTACTCCACGAGCACGCGCCACTGCGGCCAGCCGAGGTCGGCCCAGAAGACACCGAGCCGGGTCTCGACGCGCACCTGCGTCTGAGGCGGAGGCCAGCCTGCGGCGAGGAAGGCGAACCGCGTCCACGACTCGCGCGCCGACTCGGCGCCGTCGTCCGCGAAGGAGAGCACGAGCCGTCCGCGCCGGGCGCCGCGACCGTGGGTGTCGTCGGCGATGGCCTCCAGCTGCGCACGAGGCAGACCCGCATGCAGCGCGCTGTCCGTGACGACGAGCGCGTCGAGCGCGGGCAACGTCGTCAGGCAGTCCCACACGGTCGTCGCGAGGTCGGTCACCGGCAGGCCGGCGACCTCGACGATCTCGGAACGCGGTGGGAACCCGAGGTGACGCGTGACGTCACCTGCAGCCGAGGTGCTCGTCCGGTGCACGTGCCGGACGTGCGTGGTCGTCGGCGTCCGCCACACCGACAACCCGTGCAGCACCGCCGCCGTCCCATGGCTGAAGGCGTGCTGCGCGCCCAGCCGGTGGTGCACCCCGGTCGCCCGCGCGACGACGAGTGCGCGGGCGGATCGGTCCGCTGCGACGTAGGCGCCGCGCGTCGCCCTCTCCCAGGTGCGCTTCTCCAGACGGTCGCGCGCGACGCCGGGCGGTAGCTCGTGTGCGAGGTAGACGGCGGGCACGGGGATCGTCCGCCGTACGGGCGGTGCTCCAGGTCGACGAGGCATGGCCCGACGCTCGCACCACTCCCGCCCGCCGCGCCCTGACACGGTGCCCGCCTGTGGAAACCCCGCCGCCGACCGATGCTGAGGTCGGCTGGCCCACCTCGCCCCGCCCCTGCCCTTCCACTCACCCCACCCGGCCACTCACGCCACCCCGACCGCTCACCGCCCACACCACTCAAGCCCAGTTCGCGGCTCCCGGATCGACGTCGCGGGCCGTGGCCCGCGACGTGGGCATGAGAGTCGCGAACTCGATGGGGAGTCGCGAACTGGGTGAGGGGCGGCGGTTGGAGGCGGGGGCTGGATGGGGGGCTGGATCGGGGGCTGGATGGGGGGCTGGATCGGGAGCTGGATGGGGAGCTGAGCTGGGGTGGGTTGTGGTGGTGGGTGTGCTGCGGTGCCCGTCGAGGTCGAGGTCGAGGTCGAGGTCGAGGTCGCGGGTGTGGGCGCGGGGTCGCGGGCCGTGGCCCGCGATGCGGACATCGGAGTCGCGAACTGGATGGGGAGTCGCGAACTGGATGGGGAGTCGCGAAACGGATGGGGAGTCGCGGACTGGATGGGGAGTCGCGAACTGGGTGAGGGGCGGCGGTTGGAGCCGGGCTGGGTGGGGAGCCGGGGTGGGTGGGGAGTGGGGGAGCGGGGGTGGGATTGGTGGGGGGAATGGCTCAGGGGGGTGGTGGGGTGGCCGATGGGGAGGACAAGGCCTATGGACGGGCCGGCGCTCGGAGCGCGGAAGACCAGGGACGGGGCTTGCCATGATCGTCGTGACACGACTGACCGGAGAGAGGTTCGGGATCAACTCGGACCTCATCCAGCGCGTCGACAGCGCACCGGACACGATCGTGACGCTCGTCGACGGCGCGAAGTACATCGTCGCGGAGCCCCTCGCCGAGCTCATCGACCTCATGGACGAGCGCGCCGCTCGCGTGCTCGCCCGGGCGCAGGACCTCCGCAACCAGGTCAAGCTCGCCGCCGTGCCGGACCCGCAGGACGACGAGACGTCGACCGCGCCGACCGCGCTGGCCGCCCCGCTGCCCCTGCGACCCCGGAGCGTGTGATGGATCCCGCAGGCCTCATCGGCATCGGCACGGCGCTCGCGGCGATCTTCGGGGCGATGGTCCTCGAGGGCGCGCAGCCCATGTCGATCATGCTCCCCGCACCGCTGCTGCTCGTGTGGGTCGGCACGATCGGCGTCGGCATCGCGGGGCACACGCTGCGCGACGTCAAGAACGCGTTCGCGGCGGTGCCGCGCGCGCTGCGCTCGAAGACGCCGGACCCGTCGGTGACGGTCGAGACGGTCGTCTCGCTCGCCGACCGGGCGCGTCGCGAGGGCCTGCTGGCGCTCGAGGACGCGGCGCGCGGCATCGATGACGAGTTCCTGCGCGGCGGGCTGCAGGGCGCGATCGACGGCACCGACCCGGAGGACCTGCGCCTCATCCTCGAGGACAAGATCGCGACGAAGCGCGCGCAGGACAAGGTCAACGCCAAGTACTTCCAGGACATGGGCGGCTACGCGCCGACGATCGGCATCATCGGCACGGTCATCTCGCTCGTGCACGTGCTCGAGAACCTCTCGGAGCCGGCCGCGCTCGGTCACTCGATCGCCGCGGCATTCGTCGCGACGCTGTGGGGCATCCTGTCCGCCAACGTGATCTGGCTGCCGCTCGGCACCCGCATCAAGCGGATCTCCGACCTCGAGTGCGCGCACATGGAGGTCACGCTCGAGGGTCTGCTCGCGGTGCAGGCGGGGGCGAACCCGCGCACGGTCGGCGAGCGCCTGCGCTCGCTCATCCCGGCCGACCTGGTCGACGCGGCGGGCAAGGACAAGGACAAGGCCGCGGCATGAGCGCGCACGGATCCGGCCGCAAGGGCGGCCGTCGCCGTGGCGGGGACCACGACGAGGAGCACGTGAACCACGAGCGCTGGCTCGTGAGCTACTCGGACATGATCACCGTCCTCATGGCGCTGTTCATCGTGCTCTACGCGATCAGCCAGGTGGACCATGGCAAGTACATGGAGCTGCGCCAGTCGCTCGCGTCGGGCTTCCAGTCGGACACGGGCAGCGAGTCCGTCCTGGACGGCACGACGAGCATCATGGACGGCCAGTCGATGCTCCCGGAGCAGACCACGCAGGACGGCTCCGCGGGCATGGTCGACGCCGACCAGGGCCTCGGCCAGCAGGGCAAGGACCCGATGTCGCAGCTGTCGCCGACCGAGCCCGACGACGCGGTCGACCCCGAGGTGCTCGCCGCGGCGAAGGCCGAGGCGGCGCACCTCGCGGAGATCCGTGCGGCGATCCAGAAGCACCTGGACTCCGCGGGTCTCGGCGACACCGTCCGGTTCCGCGTCGACGAGCGCGGGCTCGTGCTCGGGCTCGTCGCGGACGACGTGTTCTTCGCGGCGGCGTCCGCCGTGCTCACCCCGACCGCCGAGCGCGTGCTCGACGTCGCGGGCCCGACGCTCGCCGGGCTCGGTGAGCAGATCTCGGTCGAGGGCCACGCGAACGTCCTGCCGGTCTCGGGCCGGTACGCGACGAACTGGGAGCTGTCCGCGGACCGTGCGACCCAGGTGCTGCGCCACCTCGTCGAGTCCGACGGCCTGCCGGGCAACCGGATCATGGCGGTCGGCTACGGCGACGAGCGCCCCCTCGTCGAGGGCACGAGCGCGCAGGCGATGGAGACCAACCGACGCGTGGACCTGGTGATCCTGTCCGACGCGCCCGAGGCCGTGCGGGCCCTGCTGCCCGCCGTGAGCAAGGAGTGACCATGCCCGTGGAGCAGCGAGTGGTGGGCGGCGCCAAGATCGGCGGCCCCAAGATCGGCGGCGCCAAGATCGGCAGCGCGGCACCCGAGCCCGAGCCGGAGCCGGCCAAGAAGTCGAAGAAGAAGCTCCTGCTCGTCGTCGTCCTCGTCGTCGTGCTCGCAGGCGCCGCCGCGTGGTGGTTCCTGCTGCGGCCCTCGGACGCGACGGGCGCACCGGCCGAGCCGCCCGCACCCGAGAAGGGCGCGATCATCGCGGTCGAGCCGATCAGCCTCAACCTGACCGACGGGCACTACCTGCGGCTCGGGTTCTCCCTGCAGCTCACCGCCGACGCGGACGCGACCATGGACACCGCGCAGGCCACGGACACCGCGATCACGGTGTTCTCGGGGCGCACGGTCGCCGAGGTCTCGGACCCCGCGACGCGTGAGGAGCTGCGCACGCAGCTCGCCGACGAGCTCGCCGACGTGTACGAGGGCGAGGTGATGGGCGTCTACCTGACGGACTACGTCACGCAGTAGCAGCGGGGCCCGGTGGTGACCGGGCCGACGACCGCTGCCCGCCGGCCGAGCCGGCGGCGACCGGGGCGCCATGGAGGGCGCCGCACCGCTGCGCACCCCGCTGACCGGGAGCCCGCCCACGGATGGGACGGGGCGCAGAGAGCACGACCCGCGCCGGGTGAAGTCGTCCCCGGAACCGCTCACATCGTGCTGCCGTCCGTCGATAGGTCGGCCGTGACCGTCCTCGACGCCCCCGCGCCCGGCTCTGCGCGCGCCCGAGAGCCGCACGTCGAGCCGTACGACTTCCGTCGGCCGCTCACGCTCGTGCGCGAGCACGCACGCCACCTCGAGATGGCGTTCGGGCGGCTCGCGCGGCAGTTCGGCACGCAGCTCACCGCGCGCCTGCGGGCCGTGAGCCAGCTCGAGCTCGAGCAGATCTCGCTGCACACGTACGAGGAGTACGTCGCGAGCCTGCCGACGCCGACCGCGATGGTGCTGTGCTCGATCGAGCCGAGCCGTCAGACGGGCGTCCTGCAGCTGCCCGTCGAGGCGACGATGGTGTGGGTCGACTACCTGTTCGGCGGCGACGGCCGTGGCGACGACCGCCCGGGCCGCGAGCTCACGGAGATCGAGCTCACGCTCGTGCGCGAGCTGCTCGAGCACGCGCTCGCGGACATGGAGTACGCGTTCGCGGGCATCATCCGCATCGGGCTCGGCGTGCGGTCGGTGCAGTACAACCCGCAGTTCGTGCAGGCTGCCGCGGCGACCGACGTCGTGCTGGTCGCGTCGTTCCGGCTGCGCGTGGGCGAGCGTGAGGACGCGCTGACGCTCATGCTCCCGGCCGAGCAGATGATCGCCGCGCTGCAGGTCGCCGACGGCGCGGTCGCGACGAACCCCGACGACCGCCGCCGCGTCGAGCTCGCGCAGGCCGAGCTCGTGCAGGCCGTCGCGGGCGTGCCCGTCGAGGTCGGCGTGCGGTTCGCGCCCGTGACCGTCCGGCCGCGCGACGTGCTGGCGCTCGAGGTCGGCGACGTCCTTCCGCTGTCCCACCCGTCCACCGAGCCGCTCGACGTCGTGGTCGACGACGTCGTGCTCGCCAAGGCCGCTCTCGGCAGCCACGGGCCCCGGCTCGCCTGCCGCGTCGTCGCCGTCACCGAGGAGATCCACGCATGACCACCACAGCAGCCGTCGCGGGCGCCGCGACCTCCGTCGACGCGGCCGCGGTCGCGCAGGCCGCCGTCGCGCTCGTCCCGTCCTCGGTCCCGCTCGTCGCGGTCCCGTGCGGCGTCGCCGACGTGCCGACCGGGTCCGACGCGGTCGTCGCGACGTTCGTCGGCGCACCGAGCGCGGACCTCCTGTTCGTCGTGGGCGACGCGCTCGCCGACGTGGCCGCCGCGGGCGCCGCCGCGGGCACGCGGCTCGAGGCGGGCGACGCGCTGCGTCCCGCGCTCGAGGCCGCCGCCGCCGAGCTCGGCGCGGGCGTGCTCGAGGCCGTGCGCACCGAGCCGGTCGCGCAGGTGCTCGTCGCGGGCTCCGAGGTCTTCGCGCTGCAGCACGAGGGCGACACGGTCGCGTGGTTCGCGGTGCGCGTGCGCGCCGGCCAGGCCGCCGCCCCGACGACGACCGCGCACGTCCCGACGCAGCGCGGCTCGATGCGCATGCTCTACGACGTCGACATGACGCTCACGGCGCAGATCGGCCGCGCGACGCTCCCCGTGCGCCAGGTCCTCGACATGGTCCCCGGCACGGTGCTCGAGCTCGACCGCGCCGCGGGCAGCCCGGCGGACGTCATGGTCAACGGGCGGCTCGTCGCGCGCGGCGAGGTCGTCGTGGTCGACGAGGCGTACGGCGTGCGGATCACCGAGATCGTCACCGACGAGGACCGGCACTGACCATGGACTCCGTCATGCTCGTCGCGCGCGTGGTGCTCTCGCTCGCGTGCGTCGTGGGGCTCATCTGGTACGCGGGGCGTCGGCTCGGCGCACCCGCGAAGGCTGGTCGGCGTGCCGACGGTGAGCACGACGTGCGGGTCGTCGGGCGCCAGAACATGGGCCGCCACTCGGGCGTCGCGGTGCTCGCGATCGGCAACCGTCGCGTGCTCGTCGGGTACGGCGAGCAGCAGGTGACGATGCTGACCGAGCTGGGCCCGGTCGTCGCGCCGATCGAGGACGCGACCCCGACGAAGCAACGCTCGCGGGCACCCAGCAGACCGGCGCTCGCGAGCCGGAGGACGGCTCGGGACGACGCAGGGCTTGCGGCCGCGGTGGGGGCGGCCGACAAGCCCGGGCGGACGGCTCCGAGCGCACCTCGGGCGGCGACGGCTGCGGCGACGACGACGGGCCGCGCGTCGAAGGCGACGGGCCGCACGGCCGGAGCGCTCGGTGCGGCCGGCGCCGCAGGCGTGCCCGGCGGTGCGCTCGCGGGTTCGGTGCTCGCGCCCGACACGTGGCGCACGTTCGTGCACGCGCTCCAGGACCGGACGGTCCGACGGTGAGCCTCGGCCTGGCGCGGGGGACCGCCGGGCGCCGGCTGCTCCTCGTCCTGCTCGTCGTCGCCGCGCTCGTCGTGCTCGGCGCGGTGCTCGCGCAGCCGTCCTGGGCGGCCCCGAACCCGCCGACGCCCCCGACGACGCCGGGTGCGCCCGCGACCCCGGGCGACACCGTCTCGGTGTCGGTGAACGGCGTCAACGGCACGCCCAGCTCGTCGGTCGTCGTGCTGGTCGCGATCACGCTGCTGTCGGTCGCGCCCGCGCTGCTGCTGATGATGACGAGCTTCACCAAGATCTTCGTCGTCCTCGCGCTGTCCCGGAACGCGCTCGGCCTGCAGGGCGTCCCGCCGAACCAGGTGCTCGCGGGACTCGCGCTGTTCCTGTCGCTGTTCGTCATGGCCCCCGTGGTCAGCGACGTCAACGACACGGGTGTGCAGCCCTACCTGAACGGCGAGATGACCTTCAGCCAGGCGGTCGACGCGGGCTCCGACCCCCTGCGCGACTTCATGCTCGAGCACACGCGCGAGCAGGACCTCGCGCTGCTCACGCGCGCCGCGGACCAGCCGAACCCCGCGACGCCGGACGACGTCCCGATCACGACGCTCATCCCCGCGTTCCTGCTGTCCGAGCTGCGGTCCGCGTTCATCATGGGCTTCGTCATCTTCGTGCCGTTCCTCGTGATCGACCTCGTGGTCTCGGCGGTGCTCATGGCGATGGGCATGATGATGCTGCCGCCGGTCATGGTGTCGCTGCCGTTCAAGATCCTGTTGTTCGTGCTCGTCGACGGCTGGGGACTGATCGTCACGTCGCTCGTCGGCTCCTACACCGGGAGCGGCTGATGGACACCAGCACCGTCCTGTCGATCGCGTTCGACGCGCTCGTCCTCGCGGCGAAGCTCGCGGCCCCCGTGCTCGTGAGCGCGCTCGTCGTCGGGTTCGTCGTGTCGCTCGTGCAGTCCGTGACGCAGATCCAGGAGATCACGCTCAGCTTCGTGCCGAAGGCGCTCGCGGCGGGCATCGCGCTGCTCGTGTGCGGGCACTGGATGATCACCGAGCTCGTGACGTTCACGCACGAGATGTTCGGCCGCATCCCCGCGCTGATCGGGGGCTGAGCCGTGGGACCGATCGCGGTGACGCTGCCGCTCGCGCAGGTCGAGACCGTCATGCTCGCGAGCGTGCGGTTCGCGGCGTTCCTCGTGATCGCGCCGCCGTTCTCGCACCGCGCGATCCCCGCGCAGGTCAAGGTCATGCTCGCGCTCGGGCTCGCGCTGGCCGTCGCGCCGCGACTCGAGCCGCTCGCGGACGAGGGGACGACGACGTTCGTCGCGGCCCTCGTGACGCAGGCACTCACGGGGGCTGCGCTCGGCTTCGTCGTGATGATGGTGTTCTCGGCCGTGCAGTCCGCGGGCGGGCTCGTCGACATGTTCGGCGGCTTCCAGGTCGCGGCGGGGTACGACCCGCTCGGCATGACGAGCGGCGCGGTGTTCCAGCGGTTCTACCAGCTGCTCGCGCTCGTGCTGCTGTTCGTCACCGACGGTCACCTCGTCGTGGTCGCGGGGCTCGTGCGCACGTTCGACGCGGTCCCGCTCGACGGCACGGTCGACACGGCCCGCCTCGCGCAGACGCTGTCCGACGGCCTGGGCCAGATGTTCGTCGCGGCGCTGCAGATCGCCGGCCCGATGCTCGTCGTGCTGTTCCTCGCGGACGTGGGCCTCGGTCTGCTCACGCGCGTCGCGCCCGCGCTCAACGCGTTCGCGCTGGGCTTCCCGCTCAAGGTCATGCTCACGCTGCTCATGGCCGGGTTCGCGGTCGTCGGCCTGCCGCACGTCATCGAGGGGCTGACGGGGCACTCCGTCGCGGAGCTGTTGGGGGTGGTCCCGTGAGCGGCGACAGCGGCGACAAGACCGAGAAGGCCACACCGCAGCGCATGAAGGAGGTCCTCCGCAAGGGGGGACTCGGGCGCTCGCAGGACCTGTCGGCGTGGCTCGGGCTCGGCGCCGCGGCGATCATGCTGCCGGCCGTGGTCCTGCGGGGACGCGAGGCGGCCGAGCACCAGCTCACGACGTTCCGGGACGTCGCCGCGGACCCGACGACCGAGGGTGCGCTCGGTGCGTTGACGTCCGGCCTGGGCAGCATCCTGGGGACGCTCGCGCCGCTGTTCGCGGTGGTCGTGGTCGTGACGCTCGTCGTCGGGCTCGCGCAGGGCGGGTGGCGGCCGCAGAAGTTCCGCCTGCACGTCGACCATCTCAAGCCGAAGTCCGCGGCGCAGCGGTTCGTCGGCAAGCAGGCGCTGTGGCAGGGCGTCAAGACGCTGCTCAAGAGCGCGGCGGTCGGGCTCGTGCTGTGGTTCGCGGTGCAGGGTCTCGTGCCGATGGTGCTCGCGTCGGGTCGCCTGCCGCTCGACGAGCTGCTCGGCCAGGCCGCCTCGGGGACGACGAACCTGCTGCGCCTGGGCATCGGCGCGGGCCTGCTGCTCGCGGTCGCCGACGTGGTCGTCGTCGTGCGGCGCAACCGCAAGCAGACGCGCATGTCGCGCCAGGAGATCAAGGAAGAGCACAAGCGCACCGAGGGTGACCCGCACGTCAAGGGCCAGATCCGGTCCCGGCAGATGGCGATGAGCCGCAACCGCATGCTCGCCGAGGTCGCGAACGCCGACGTGCTGCTCGTCAACCCGACGCACGTGGCCGTGGCGCTGCGCTACCAGCCCGGCACGGGTGCGCCGCGCGTCGTCGCGAAGGGCGCGGGCGCGCTCGCCGCGAAGCTGCGCGGCCTCGCGACCGAGCACCGCGTGCCGATGGTCGAGGACGTCCCGCTCGCGCGTGCGCTGCACGCGGCGTGCGAGGTCGGGCAGGAGATCCCCGCGCACCTGTTCACGGCGGTCGCGACCGTGCTCGCGTTCGTCATGAACCTGCGGCGCCGCGGCGCGGCCGCGGGTCAGCACCGGCTGGCCGCGCCGACGATCGCCCCCGACGACCCGACGGACCATCGCGCCGCGGCCCGCGCCGCGCGCCGACCCGTCCGCGCCCCCCGCACGCCGGACCACGCACCAGACCACGCACCAGACCGACAGGCCCCCGCCGGGGCCGCACCCGCGTCCGGGAGGGCGTCATGAAGAACCGTTCGATCGCGCCCATGGCGGTGCCCGCCGGGGTCGTCGGCGTCGTCCTGCTGCTCGTCGTGCCGCTGCCCGCGGCGCTGCTCGACGTGCTCATCGTCATCAACATCACGTGCTCGCTCGTGGTGCTGCTCACCGCGATGTACGTGCAGCGGCCGCTCGACTTCTCGGTGTTCCCGTCGTTGATCCTGGTCCTGACGCTGTTCCGGCTCGGGCTCAACGTCGCGTCGACCCGGCTCGTGCTGCGCGACGGGTTCGCGGGCCAGGTGATCGACGCGTTCGGGCACTTCGTCGTCGGCGGGTCGCTCGTGATCGGCCTCGTGATCTTCCTGATCCTCGTGGTCATCCAGTTCGCGGTCATCACGAACGGTGCGGGCCGCGTCGCCGAGGTCGGTGCGCGGTTCACGCTCGACGCGATGCCCGGCAAGCAGATGGCGATCGACGCCGACCTCAACTCGGGTCTCATCGACGAGGACGAGGCGCGTCGGCGCCGCGCGGACGTCGCGGCCGAGGCGGACTTCTACGGCGCGATGGACGGTGGGTCGAAGTTCGTCAAGGGCGACGCGATCGCGGGCATCGTCATCACGGTCATCAACCTCATCGGCGGGTTCGTCATCGGCATGCTGCAGATGGGCATGTCGCCGGACGAGGCGCTGCAGCGGTTCAGCCTCCTGACGATCGGCGACGGCCTCGTCACGCAGATCCCCGCGCTGCTGCTGTCCGTCGCGACGGGCATCGTCGTGACCCGGTCCACGGCCGAGGGCGACATGGGTGGCGCCGCCGCGCGTCAGCTCACGCAGTCGCGCACCGCGCTGATGATCGCGGGCGCCGGGGCGATCGTGCTCGCGCTCATCCCCGGCATGCCCAAGGTGCCGTTCATCCTCGTCGGCACGCTGCTCATCGTCGCGTCGCAGCGCATCAAGGCGAACGAGAAGAAGGCCGCCGAGCAGGCGGCGCACGCGCCCGCCCCGACGACGATCACGTCGGGTCCCGAGACGCCCGAGCAGCTCATCGAGCAGATGCGGGTGCACGTGCTCGAGGTGCTCCTCGCGCCCGACCTCGTCTCGCTCGTCGGCGAGGGGCCCGACGGCGACCTGCTCGGACGCGTGCGCGCGCTGCGCCGCAAGGTCGCGCTCGAGCTCGGCATCGTCGTGCCGCCCGTGCGCACACGCGACTCGGTCGACCTGCCGCCCGCGACGTACGCGGTGCGCATCGCGGGCGTCGAGGTGGGTCGCGGTCAGGCGCCCGCGGGCCGCGTGCTCGCGCTCGGCGACGACCTGGCCGCGCTCCCGGGGACCGCGGTGCAGGAGCCGGTCTTCGGGCTGCCCGGCAAGTGGGTGCCGGCCGAGCTCCGGCATGCCGCCGAGCTGCAGGGCGCGACGGTCGTGGACCGCGTGTCGGTGCTCATCACGCACCTGGGGTCGCTCGTGGAGCAGAACGCGGCGCGGCTCATGTCGCGCGAGGACGTGCGCGTGCTCACCGAGGGCGTCAAGCGCGTCAACCCGTCGGTCGTCGAGGAGCTCGTGCCCGGGCTGCTCAGCCTCGGCGAGGTGCAGCGCGTGCTGCAGGGCCTGCTCGCGGAGCAGGTGCCGATCCGGGACCTGGGTCGCATCTACGAGGCGCTCACGCTGCGTGCGCGCACCGGCAACGACCCCGAGGGGCTCGTCGAGGCCGCGCGCGGTGCGCTCGGTCCGGCGCTCGCCGCACCGTACGTCCAGGACGGCACGCTGCGCGTCGTGACGCTCGACCCGCTGCTCGAGCAGTCGTTCCTGGAGGGGCTGCGTCCGGGCGACGGCGGCACCCAGCTCGTCGTGGACCCCGTGCGCGTGGACGCCGTGCTGCGTCAGCTGCGCGAGGCGGTCGCGCGCGCCGAGGCCGGCGGGCGGGCCGTCGTGCTCGTGTGCGCGCCCGCGATCCGGCCCGCGCTGCACCGGCTCGTCGCGATGGGTCTGCCGCGCCTGGCCGTCCTCTCCTACAGTGAGGCCACCGGTGCCGGGGTGATGGTCGAGACGACCGAGGTGGTGAGTGGTGGGCAAGCGATTGCTGCTTGAGGGCGCGCAGCTCGGTGCGCTCCTCGCGCAGGTCGGCGACGAGCTGGGCCCCGACGCCCGCGTGATCCGCGCCGACCGTGTCCGCACGGGCGGCTTCGCGGGGTTCTTCCAGCGGGAGCACTACGAGCTGACGGTCGAGGTGCCGGACCGGCCGACCCCGACCCCCCGCGCGCGTCGCCTCGCGGGCATCGACGCGCTGCTCGACCGGGCGGACGCGGCCGACGACGCGAGCAGCCTGCCCGGTGGGAGCGGTCCGGACGTCGACGAGGTGCCGACGGTCTCGACGGGCGGTGAGGCGTTCGCGGACGTGCTCGAGCAGGTCAAGGCCCTGGCCGCGGACCGCGGCAGCCTGCCCACGGCAGTGCACCGGCCCGTGCGTGCGGAGGTCGTGCTGCCGCCGCCGCCCGAGCCGGTCGAGGACGACACGGTCGTGCGTCGGCTCGCCGAGCTCGGGGTGCCGGAGGCGTTCCTGACGAGCCGGCCGACGACGATCGGCGCGTGGGCCCGCGGGTTGCCGCCCGCCGTCGTGCCGTCGCGCCAGCCGGGTGCGGTGCTCGTCCTGGCGGGTCCCGCGGCTGCGGTGGACGTCGCGGCGACGGTCGTCGCGGACCGGCTCGACCTCCCGGCAGACGCGGTCGTCGCCGCCGGGACCGCGGTCGCCCGGGCCGGGACCGGGCGCGGTCGTCCGACGCGACAGCGCCCCGGTGACGTGGCTGCGGCCACGGCGTGGCGCGCGACCGCGTCGACCGCCACGCACGCGTGGGTCGTCGCGCTGGCCGTCGCGGACGGGCCGCAGGGTCGCGCCGAGGGCCGGGACCTGCTGCGGGCGTTCGCCCCGGCGCAGGCCTGGGCGCTCGTCGACGCGCGCTCGCGGACGGCGGACGCGCGGCTGTGGCTCGAGGAGGTCGGTCCGTTCGACGCTCTCGCCGTGCGCGGGATGTTCGACACCGCGGAGCCCGGCGCGGTGCTCGGGCTCGGTCTGCCCGTCGCGTGGTTCGACGGTGTCCCGGCGACCCCGACCGCGTGGGCGTCGGCGTTCGACCGGGCGTCCGGCCGGGACGACGACGCCGGCTGGTGAGCCCGGCGGCTCGTTCAGGCGAGCGCGCGCCAGAGCTCGCGCGCATGCGCGAGCGTGTCGAGGGCTGCCATGGCCTGCGCGGCGAGCGCGGGCCGGTCGTCCGCGGGGATCCTGTCGAGGTGCGTGAGCGCGAGGTCGAGCTCGTCGAGCAGGAAGCCGCAGTGGTCGGCGAGCGACGCCGCCTCGCGCGCGATCCAGGCGTCGGCGGCGAACCAGGTGGCCTCGTCCGGGCCGGGATCGGGCGCACGCTGCGGTCCCGCGGGGATCGCGCTCGCGGCGAGGGCGCGGTCGAGCCGCGTCGCGGCGATGCTCGGCGTCTCGGACTGCCGCGCGGCGTGCGTCGTGGTCGCGAGGTCGAACGCGGTGCGTGCCTGCTCGTCGACGACCTCGACCGCGGCGGCGACGAGCGCGGCGTCGGGTCCGGCCGTGCTCTTGGCGACGACGTCGAGCACGGCGAGGACGCCGAGCGTGCGGTCGGCGGGGTCGAGCTCGTCGAGCAGCAGCGCGGCGAGCTCGTCGAGGTCGCTCTGGGTCTGTCCGTAGGGCGCGATCACGGGTGGGCCCACGGGCTCTCGTTCACGGTGCATACCTCATGGGAACCTGGACACCTGTCCAACTAGGGGGACGAGTCCGACTCGTTCCGTGTGATCTGCGACATCACCCGACGGGATCAGGTGCCGCAGCACCCGTCACCCGGACCAAGAGCCCACTGGCACGGCCCTCGTCGTCAGTGTCCCACTCGTCCGGCACCAGCACCGTGACGTCCACCGACGCGCTCTGCCCGGCGTCGAGGCTCGTCGGAAGTCCCTGCAGCCGGACCTCCGGCGGGAGGACGAACGGCTCGGCGGTCCCCGTGGGCACCCACGCGACCTGCGACGACAGCACGACGCGCGAGCCGGTGTCGTTGACGACCTGCACGAGCACGTGCCGGACCTCGCCCGGGACGAGGTCGTCGAGCAGCCCGCCCGGGACGCTGAGCCCGTCGGGACCGCTGGACGCCTCAGGCGCGTCGGGGACGACGAGCGTCAGGCCCGCGGCGCCGACCGGGCGCAGGCCCGCAGCCGCGAACGACGCGGCCGAGTCCCGGAACGCGCCGACGAGGCACGCCGCGGCGACCGCGACGAGCACCACCGCCAGCACCCGTCGGCCGACGAGGCCCGACGAGCGCGCACGCACCGGGAGCACCGGCGCCGACTCGTCGGCGGGGCGCCCGACCCGCTGCGGGCCGGACGGCGCGGTCGTGCGCACGACGGGTCGCGCGCACACACCTTCGGCCATGACCGGCTCATCGGACGCCATGACGCGGGTGTGAGAACTCGCTCCGGTAGTCTCGCGTGCATGCTCGTACTCACTCGCCGCGCCGGCGAGAGCATCGTGATCGGTGACGGCATCGTCGTCACGATCATCGAGGTCCGCGGCGACGGGGTGCGGGTCGGCATCGACGCGCCGCGCTCGCTCGAGGTCCACCGGGCCGAGGTGCTCGAGGAGGTCCGGGCCGCGAACGCCGGGGCGGCCGTGACGGGCGATGCCACGGAGGCCACCGCCGCGCTCGTGCGGTCCATCCGTCCGGTCCCGCGCCCCCGCCCGACGCCGCCCGGCGCGCCCACGCCTGGTCCCGCTCGCCCCTGACCCTGCCCGCTCCCGGCCGCTGCGCGCCTGAGCTCCTGACCGGTCGGCCCGGGGTTCTCCTCATCAGGGCGGTCGGTCCGCCGATCGGGAGGACGCCGGGTGGGCGTCGTCAGTCCCCTCGGCAGGGAGGGCGGCATGGAGGAGATCGACGACATCGTCCGCGAGTTCCTGGTCGAGAGCTACGAGAATCTCGACCAGCTGGACCGCGACCTGGTCGCGCTCGAGGTGACCCCGGGATCCCGGGACCTGCTGAGCAGCGTGTTCCGGACGATCCACACCATCAAGGGCACGAGCGGGTTCCTGGCGTTCGGGCGCCTCGAGCGCGTCGCGCACGTCGGCGAGAACCTGCTCGTCGACCTGCGGGACGGTCGCCGCTCGATGGACCAGCCGACCACCGACGCGCTCCTGCTCATGGTCGACACCGTGCGCGACGTGCTCGGCTCGATCGAGCGCACCGGCGGTGAGGGCGACGTCGACGTCGACCCGGCCGTCGCGGCGATCACGCGGCTGCACGACGAGCCCGTGGCCGCCCCCGCCGACGAACCCGTCGCGGAGCCCGTCGCCGAGGCCGTGACCGAGCCCGTGACCGAGGCCGGCCCCGAGACCGTGACCGGCGCGGAGCCGACCGTCGAGGCCGAAGCGCCCGCACCCCGGCGCAAGCGCGCGATCGGGTCGCGCGCGGCCGCCACGAAGGCCGCGGCCGAGGCCGCCGTCACCGAGGCGACCGACCAGGCGACCGACGAGGCGACCGACGAGCCGACCGCAGAGCCCGACGAGCCGACCGCGATCGAGCCGGACGCCGAGCCGACCGCCGCCGTCGAGGCCGTCGAGCCCCCGGCGCCCGTCGTCCCGACGCAGCGCGTGCCGGCGGCCGCGCCGCTCGAGGACACGGGCACGCTGCGCGGCGCCGCGGACTCGTCGATCCGCGTGGGCGTCGACCTGCTCGACCAGCTCATGCGCCAGGTCGGGGAGCTCGTGCTCGCGCGCAACCGGATCAGCCGGCTCGCGTCGGCGGCCGAGGACGTCGACCTGGCGCGCTCCGCCCAGCAGCTCAACCTCATCGCGTCGGAGCTGCAGGAGGGCGTCATGCGCACCCGCATGCAGCCCATCGACCACGTGTGGTCGAAGATGCCGCGTGTCGTGCGTGACCTCGCCGCGCTGTGCGGCCGCGAGGTGCGGCTCGAGATGCAGGGCGGCGACACCGAGCTCGACCGTGGTCTGCTCGAGGCGGTCAAGGACCCGCTGACGCACCTCGTGCGCAACGCGGTCGACCACGGCATCGAACCGCCGCAGGACCGTGTCGCGGCCGGCAAGCCCGCGCAGGGCGTGCTCGAGCTGCGGGCGTCGCACGCGGGTGGTCAGGTCTCGGTCGAGGTGCGCGACGACGGCCGCGGCATCGACCCGGAGATCGTCGGCGCGAAGGCCGTGGCGAAGGGTCTGCGCACCGCGGACCAGGTCGCCGCGATGACGCCGGGCGAGCTCCTGCAGCTGCTCTTCCTGCCGGGATTCTCGACCGCGGAGACGGTCACCAACGTGTCCGGCCGCGGGGTCGGGATGGACGTGGTGCGCACGCGCATCGAGGCCATCGGCGGCACGGTCGACGTCGAGTCGACCGTGGGCGTCGGCACGGTCTGGCGCCTGCGGATCCCGCTGACGCTCGCGATCATGCCGTCGCTGACGGTCGAGTGCGCGGGAGACCTGTACGCGCTGCCGCAGGTGCACGTCGTCGAGCTCGTCGCGCTGGACACGCAGCGCCCGGACTCCGGCATCGAGTACGTGCACGCCGCCCCGGTGTACCGCCTGCGCGGCGAGCTCCTCCCGCTCGTGTCGCTCGCGGGCGTCCTCGGGGTCGACGAGCCGGGCCGCGACGGCCGCTCCGCGGTGATCGCGGTCGTGCAGTCGGACCAGCACCGGTTCGGCATGCTCGTCGACCGCGTCCTGACGACCGAGGAGATCGTCGTGACGCCGCTCGCGGCGCGCCTGAAGTCGATCGGCGTCTACTCGGGCGCGACCGTCCTCGGCGACGGGCGCGTGGCGCTCATCCTCGACGTGCAGGCGATCGCCCGCCGGGCGATCTCGCGCGAGAGCGAGCTCGCCGCGCGCAACGCGCAGCAGGAGGCGGTGGCCGCCCGGACCGAGGTCGAGCAGGTCCTCGTCGCCGGCATCGGCGGTGGCCGTCGCGTCGCGATGCCCCTCGCGTCGGTCGCGCGCCTCGAGCACGTGCGCTCCGAGCAGGTCGAGCTCGTCGGCGGCCGCGAGGTCGTGCAGTACCGCGGGACGATCCTGCCGCTGGCACGTCTCGACCGGCTGCTGGGCACGTACGCACGCGAGTCCGACGAGCTGCTGCTCGTCGTCTACACGCGCGGTGCCCGCTCCGTCGGGCTCGTCGTGGAGGAGATCGTCGACATCGTCGAGGACGAGGTCGGGCGCCACTCCACGATCGACGACGCCGGCCTGACCGGTTCGACCGTGCTCGGCGACAAGGTCACCGAGCTGCTCGACGTGCGCTCGGCGATCGTCGCGGCCGACCGCGACTTCTACTCCGACCCGCTGGCGGACGACGTGTTCGCCGGCCTCGACGAGCTCGTGGGAGCCGGACGATGAGCAGCTTCGTGACGTTCACGATCGAGGACCGCCTCTACGGGGTCGACGTGCAACGCGTCCAGGAGGCGCTGCGCGCGCACGCCCGCACGCGCGTCCCGCTCTCGGCGGAAGGCGTGTCGGGGCTCGTGAACCTGCGTGGGCAGGTCGTGCTCACGGTGGACCTGCGCCCGCGCCTGGGGCTCACGCCCGTCGCGGACGGGACCGAGCAGATGATGGTCGTCGTCCGCGTGGGCGGTGAGACCGTGAGCCTGCTGGTCGACGAGATCGGCGACGTCGTCGACGTCGAGCCCGAGCGTGTCGAGGCCCCGCCGGACACGCTCGACCCCGCGATCCGCCCGCTGATCCGCTCTGCCTGCACGCTCGCCGACCAGCTGCTGCTGGTCCTCGACGTCGACGAGGCCGCCGCCGCGTGAGCGCGCGCGGCGCCCGACTTGTCACCCCGTATCGGTCACGGTGACGCGACCGAACACCTCACAGCACGCCCACGGCCGTCGATCGGAAGGGCGTCAAGCGGCTCCCGCTCCCAGGAGGACACCATGAGCTCGACCCCGACCGAGGCGGCGCGCCGCGGCCACTGGTTCGCCGACCGAGGCATCCAGACCAAGATCTTCGCTGTCTTCGCCCTGCTCGGCATCGTGGCGGTCGGTGGCGGCATCTACGCCCTGACGGCGCTCGGCCAGTCGAAGTCGGACCTCGACTCGCTCGCCTCGATCCAGGCCGACATGTCGGACGTGCGCGCACTGGTGCACCAGAACCAGCTCAAGGCCCGCATGATCATCGCGAACATCGCGGCCTCCGAGGACCAGGCCGACAAGGACGCGTGGAGCGCCAAGCTCGTCGCGAACGACGAGGAGCTCAACGGCCAGATCGACGCGTACACCGCGACGGGCGCGGGCTCGTCGCCGACGTGGCAGCAGTTCCTCGCGGACTACGACGCGTTCCTCCAGGTGCGCGACGCGCAGATGGTGCCCGCCGCGAAGGCGCACGACCTCGCCGCCTACGGCGACCTGCGGGACAACGTCGCGCAGCCGCTCATCGACGCGTACGCGGCGGACCTCGACACCGTGGCGGCCGAGCTCACGGCGTACGTCCAGCTCACGGCCGACAACGCGCACGGCCGCACGACGCAGGCGGTGACGATCCTCAGCATCAGCCTCGGCGCGGCGCTCGTCGTCTCGCTCGTGCTCGGTGGCGTGATCACGCGCCGCATCCGCGGTTCGATCGCCAAGGTCCGGGACTCGCTCGAGGCGATGGCGCACGGTGACTTCACGGTCGCCGCGGACGTGGACAGCGCCGACGAGCTCGGTCAGATGGCCGCGTCGCTCGCGACGGCGCAGGCGTCGGTGCGCGAGACGCTCGCGGGCGTCGTCGAGACCGCGCAGACCGTGGCGGCGGCCGCCGAGGAGCTCTCGGCCGCGTCGCAGCAGGTCAGCAGCTCGCAGGACGAGACGTCGGCGCAGGCCGGGGTCGTCGCGGCGGCGGCCGAGCAGGTGTCGCGCAACGTGCAGGCGGTCGCGGCGGGTGCCGAGCAGATGGGTGCCTCGATCCGCGAGATCGCGCAGAACGCCACCGAGGCCGCGAAGGTCGCGCAGAGCGCGACGGGCGTCGCCGAGGGCGCGAACGACACCGTGTCGCGGCTCGGCACGTCATCGGCCGAGATCGGCAACGTCGTCAAGCTCATCACGTCGATCGCGGAGCAGACGAACCTGCTGGCGCTCAACGCGACGATCGAGGCGGCGCGTGCGGGTGAGGCCGGCAAGGGCTTCGCGGTCGTGGCCGGCGAGGTCAAGGAGCTCGCGAACGAGACGGCGAAGGCGACCGAGGACATCGCGCGCCGCGTCGAGGCGATCCAGGCCGACACCACGGGTGCGGTCGGGGCCATCGGCGAGATCGCGACGATCATCGCGTCGATCAACGACTACCAGCTGACGATCGCGTCGGCGGTCGAGGAGCAGACGGCGACGACGAACGAGATGTCGCGCGGTGTCGTCGAGGCCGCCACCGGCTCGAGCGAGATCGCGACGAACATCACGGGCGTCGCCACCGCGAGCGCGACCAGCTCGGACGTCGTCGGGCAGATGGGCGCCTCGGTCGCCGAGCTCGCGCGGATGTCCGCCGACCTGCGCGCACGCGTGGCGTCGTTCACCTACTGACCCACGACCGGGGCCCGGCGCACGCCGTCGGGCCCCGGCCCCACCCCTCGGTCCGGCTCCCGGACCCTCGCGAGATCGGACGACGACCATGAGTCGGACCTCCCGCCGGCACCGCGCCGCGGTGCTGGGCCTCGTCGGCGCGACGCTCGTCGTGCTGGGCGCGTGCAGCGCCCCGGACGGCGGTCGTGGGACCCAGCTCGTGGGGGTCGCGATGCCGACGACGACGTCCGAGCGCTGGATCGGCGACGGTGACAACCTGCAGGCGCAGCTCACGTCCCTCGGCTTCGACGTCGACCTCGAGTACGCGGAGGACGACCCGCAGGCGCAGGCCGCCCAGATCGGCGCGATGCTCGACGCGGGTGCGTCGGCGCTCGTCGTCGGTGCGGTCGACGGGACGGCGCTCACCGACGTGCTCGACCGTGCGGGGGCCGCGGGCGTGCCGGTCATCTCCTACGACCGCCTGATCCGGGACTCGGACGACGTCGCGTACTACGCGTCGTTCGACAACGCGCGCGTCGGCTACCTGCAGGGCACGTCGCTGCTCGAGGGCCTCGGGATCCTCGACGCGAGCGGTCAGCCCACGGACGCGACGGGTCCGTTCCACATCGAGCTGTTCGCGGGATCGACCGACGACAACAACGCGAAGGTCTTCTACGACGGCGCGATGGCGGTCCTGCAGCCGTACCTCGACTCGGGTGTGCTCGTCGTGACGTCGGGGCAGACGGCGTTCGAGCAGATCGCGACGCAGGCGTGGAACGGTGACCTCGCGGGTCAGCGCATGGTCACGCTGCTGCCCGCGTACCAGGGGGGCGTGACGCTCGACGGGGTCCTCGCGCCCAACGACCCGATCGCGCGCGCGGTGCTGACCGCTGTGGCCGACGGGCTGCCCGGGGCGCCGACGCCGAAGGTCACGGGCCAGGACGCCGAGCTCGAGTCCGCGAGGCTGGTCGCCGCAGGCACCCAGCTGTCGACCATCTACAAGGACACGCGTCAGCTCGCGGAGGTCGCGGTCGTCATGGTCCAGGCGGCGCTGCGAGGCACCAGCGCCGAGGTCAACGACACCTGGTCGTACGACAACGGCACGGGCGTCGTGCCCACCTACCTGCTCGCACCGCAGCTCGTGACGCAGGACAACTACCGCAGCCTCCTCGTGGACAGCGGCTTCTACGACGAGAAGGAGCTCGGCTGATGTCCGCCTCGACGCACGGGCGCCGCGGCGCCTGGTTCTGGGACCGCCCGATCGGGGTCAAGTTCACCGTCGTGCTGCTCGTGATGTGCGGGACGTTCGCGCTCGTCGGCGGCGCGGGCGCGATCGCGCTGTGGCGCTCGTCGCAGAGCCTCGGCGAGATGTCGCAGCTCAACACCGAGCTGCAGCGCGCGTTCACGCAGCTGCAGGTCGACCAGCAGCGCAGCCACGTGCTCATGCGTCGCGCCGTGGTCGCCGACCCGACGACCGCGCAGCAGCTGCTGCAGTCGGCGGACTGGGTCGACGAGGACGTGCAGGCTCAGGTCGACGTGATCGGGCGGTACCCGAGCAGCGCGACGCCGCAGTGGCAGGACTTCCTGGCCCGCTGGGACGCGTGGCGCACGCTGCGCACGACGACCCTGGCGCCGCTCGCGCGCATCGGTGACACCGTCGGGTTCAACGGCGCGGTCGCGTCGGCACAGGCCGCGGACCCCGACTGGGCCGGGCGGGCGCTCGAGCTCGCGTCGGCGCAGACGGACGCGGTCGTCGTCGGGATCCAGCAGGACGGCCAGGCCGAGGCGCGCACGATGATCGCGATCCTCGCGGCCGGGTTCGCGGTCGCGATCGTCGTCGGCGTGTGGCTCGCGGTCGCCACGATCCGCCGCATCTCGCGCTCGGTGCGCGGGGTCGGTGCGGTGCTCGACGCGATGGCCGACGGTGACCTCACGCAGCACGCGGACGTCGCGGAGCACGACGAGGTCGGCCGCATGGCGCAGTCCCTCGCGCACGCGCAGCTCAGCCTGCGCGGCACGCTCGCGGAGGTCGCGCGCACCGCACAGGACGTCGCGCAGTCCGCGCACGAGCTCGCGGCGTCGAACGCCGAGGTCTCGGGTGCCGCCGACGAGACGTCGGCGCAGGCCGGGGTCGTCGCGGCGGCGGCCGAGCAGGTGTCGCGCAACGTGCAGGCGGTCGCGGCGGGTGCCGAGCAGATGGGTGCCTCGATCCGCGAGATCGCGCAGAACGCCACCGAGGCCGCGAAGGTCGCCGGACAGGCCACCGCGGCTGCCGCGTCGACCAACGAGACCGTCGCACGGCTCGGGGTGTCGTCCGCGGAGATCGGCAACGTCGTCAAGGTCATCACGTCGATCGCGGAGCAGACGAACCTGCTGGCGCTCAACGCGACGATCGAGGCGGCGCGTGCGGGTGAGGCCGGCAAGGGCTTCGCGGTCGTGGCAGGCGAGGTCAAGGAGCTCGCGAACGAGACGGCGAAGGCGACCGAGGACATCGCGCGCCGCGTCGAGGCGATCCAGGCCGACACCACGGGCGCCGTCGCCGCGATCGAGGAGATCGCGACGATCATCGCGTCGATCAACGACTACCAGCTGACGATCGCGTCGGCGGTCGAGGAGCAGACGGCGACGACGAACGAGATGTCGCGCGGCGTCGCCGAGGCCGCCACCGGCTCGGGGGAGATCGCGGTCAACATCACCGGGGTCGCGTCGTCGGCGGACCGGTCGTCGGCCGTCCTCGGGGGAGTCGGCGCCCAGGTCCAGCAGCTCGCGGCCGCCTCCGGCGCGCTGCGCGACCGAGTCACGGAGTTCACGTTCTGATGGGTGTCATCCGAGTTCTCGTGGTCGACGACTCCGTCGTCGTCCGCCGGCTGGTCTCCGACGCGCTGGCCCAGGCGCCGGGCGTCGAGGTCGTCGGTGTCGCGGCCAACGGTCGGCTCGCGCAGGCCAAGGTCGAACAGCTGCGTCCCGACGCCATCACGATGGACATCGAGATGCCGGAGATGAACGGCATCGACGCCGTGCGGGCGCTGCGCGCCGCGGGGCACCGCATGCCGATCATCATGTTCTCGACGCTGACCGAGCGCGGTGCGGCGGCGACGCTGGACGCGCTCGCCGCGGGCGCGACCGACTACGTCGCCAAGCCGTCGAACGTCGGCAGCGTGCAGGAGTCGATCGCGCGGGTGGCGGGCGAGCTCGTGCCGCGCCTGCGCTCGCTCGTCCCGGTCCCGGGGCTGTCGGGCGGTGCTCCCGGTGCCGCCGCCGCACCGGGCGCCGCGGGCGCGCGACCGGCCGCGGCGGGCCCCGTCGCGCGGCCCGCTGCGGCCGCGCTGCGCCGCACGCCGACACTGCGCCCGGCTCCCGCGCCGCACGCGAACCGGCTCGTGGTGCTCGGCTCGTCGACCGGCGGTCCCGAGGCCCTCTCGCGCGTGCTGTCGTCCCTCACCGCACCGCCGCGCGTGCCCGTGCTCGTCGTGCAGCACATGCCGCCGGTGTTCACGCGCCAGCTCGCGGCGCGGCTCGACCGCCTCGGTCCCGCGACCGTCGTGGAGGCTGCCGGTGACGAGCTGCTGCGCCCCGGCACGGTCTACATCGCGCCCGGCGACCGGCACCTCGAGGTGCGGCGCGCGGGGTCGGCGGTCGAGACCGTCCTCACCGACGGTCCGCCCGTGAACTACTGCCGGCCGTCGGTCGACGTGCTGTTCCGCTCGGCCGTGCGCACGGTCGGCGGCGAGCTCACCGCGGTCGTGCTCACGGGCATGGGCGCGGACGGGCGCGCGGGTTGCGCGGACATCGTCGAGGCCGGCGGGACCGTGATGGTGCAGGACGAGGCGACGAGCGTCGTGTGGGGCATGCCGGGCGCGGTCGCGGGTGCGGGTCTCGCGCACCACGTGCTGCCGCTCGCGGAGGTCGCGGGGACGCTCGAGCGCGCGCTCGCCGTCGGGGGTGCCGCGGCATGACGTTGTCCGCCACGTCCTTCCAGCTCGTCGCCGACCTCGTGCGTCGCCGCAGCGCGATCCAGCTCACGCCCGGCAAGGAGTACCTCGTCGAGTCGCGTCTGCTTCCGCTCGCACGCGACGCGGGCGTCGACCTCGAGACCTTCGTCGCGGGGCTGCGGACCGCGCGTCCGGACGTCCTCACCGAGGTCGTCGAGGCGATGACGACGAACGAGACGTCGTGGTTCCGCGACGGCGCGCCCTACCAGGCGATGCGTCGCACGGAGATCCCGCGGCTCGTCGAGGCCCGGCGCGGCGTCGGCCGTCTGCGCGTGTGGTCCGCGGCCTGCTCGACGGGCCAGGAGCCGTACTCGCTCGCGATGTGCCTGTCGGAGACGCTCCCGCCCGCGATGAGCGCCGAGATCGTCGCGACCGACCTGTCCGAGCAGGTGCTCGAGCGGGCCCGCTCCGCGCGCTACACGCAGCTCGAGGTCAACCGCGGCATGCCGGCGCAGATGCTCGTCCAGCACCTGCGGCGCGTCGGCACCGAGTGGGAGATCGCCGACGAGCTGCGCCGCATGGTCACGTTCCGCGCCCACAACCTGCTCGACACCCCGCCGCCGGGGCCGTTCGACGTGGTCTTCCTGCGCAACGTGCTCATCTACTTCGACCTCGCGACCAAGCGCGGGATCCTCGACCGCGTCCTGCGCGTGCTGCGCCCGGACGGCGTGCTCGTGCTCGGCGCGGCCGAGACGACGCTCGGCGTGCACGACGGCTGGGAGCGCGTGACGATCGACCGGACGTCGGTCTACCGCCCGCTGGGTGCCGCCGTGACGACCATCCCCGCGCCGCGCGAGCCCCTCGCCGCGACCGGCACCGACGGCCCGCCCGGCACGAGCCTGCCGCGCGGTCCGCTGACCGCGCACCGCACCGGCCACCACGCCGGGACCCCCCCGACAGCCGTCCGCCCGACCGGAGGAGCCGCACGATGAGAGCACTGGTGATCGACGACTCGCGCACGATGCGCCGGATCGTCGCGGGGACCCTCGAGGGCCTGGGCTTCGAGACGTTGCAGGCCGAGCACGGCCAGGAGGCGCTCGACCACCTCGAGGCCGGCGAGCAGGTCGACCTCGCGTGCATCGACTGGAACATGCCCGTCATGGACGGGCTGACGTTCGTCACGAAGGTGCGCGCGAACCCGCAGTGGCGCAACGTGACGCTCATGATGGTGACGACGGAGAGCGAGCACGGCCAGATCGTGCGTGCGCTCGCCGCGGGCGCCCACGAGTACCTCATCAAGCCGTTCACCCCGGACGCCATCCGCGACAAGCTCGACCTGCTCGGGCTCGTCCCCGTCGAGGAGCCCGCATGACCACCACGACCGTCGAGCTCGACCAGGTGCACGCCATCGCGCAGGAGGTGTTCGCCGCGATGGTCGACGGCGACCTCGGCCTGCTGCTGCCGTGGGACGGCGCGCTGCCCGCGCTCGACGACGCGATCGTCGCGTGGGTCGACCTGCACGGCGAGTGGTCGGGCCGCGCGGTGCTCGTGACCGAGCGCAGCACCGCCGAGGACCTCGCGCGCGCCCTGCTCGGGCTCGGCGACGACGAGGCCGTCTCGCCCGCCGACCTCGACGACGCGTTCGGCGAGATCGCCAACGTCGTCGGCGGCAACCTCAAGTCCCTGCTGCCCAACCCCGGCACGCTCGGCCTCCCCCAGGTCGGCGCCGAGGTGCCGCCCGTCGCCGGTGCGGTCCGGGCGCAGCACCTGCCCCTGTCCTGGCGCGGTCGCCTGCTCGTCGTCGACGTGTGGGTCAACCTCGGCGGGACCAGCACGACCAGCACCACCGGAGGTACCCGATGAGCATCAGCGTCCTCGTGACCGACGACTCGCGCGTCATGCGCCAGATCGTCATCCGCACCTTGCGCCAGGCGGGCTACGACTGGGACGTCCGCGAGGCGTCCGACGGCGCCGAGGCGCTCGAGGCGGTGCGCGCCGACGAGCCCGACGTCGTCCTGTCCGACTGGAACATGCCGAACATGACCGGCATCGAGCTCCTGCGCAACCTGCGCAAGGCGGGGTTCGAGACGCCGTTCGGCTTCGTCACGTCGGAGGGCTCGCCCGAGATGCGCGCGACCGCCGAGGCCGCGGGCGCGCTGTTCCTCATCGCGAAGCCGTTCACGCCCGAGGGCTTCCGCGAGGTCATCGAGCCGGTGCTCGCATGAGCGAGCTCACGCCCCTGCCCAACGCCAAGCAGGTCCGCGAGCTCGTCGAGGGTCTCGTCGGGCGCGAGATCGACGTCGAGACCGGCGGGACGATGATCGACCCGGCCAACGGCGCGCTCGTCGGGGTCTACGTGGACCGTAACCTGCGGCTCGTCGCGATGTGCCTGCTCGACGTGCCGCTCGCCGCGCACCTCGGCGCCGCGCTCGGCCTCGTGCCCGCGCACGTCTCGGCGCAGGCCGCCGAGCTCGGCGAGCTGACGACGTCGCTCGCGGAGAACGCGGGGGAGATCCTCAACGTCACCGCGTCCCTGCTCAACGACGAGAACGCCCCGCACGCACGGCTCGACCGGCTCTACCAGCCGGGCGAGCCGCTGCCGAACGACCTCGCGCCGTGGGTGCTCGCGTACGTGCGTCGCACCGACCTCACGATGCACGTCCCCGGTTACGGGACCGGCTCCTTCTCGCTCCTGGTGGTCTGACCTCGGGGTGCCCGGATCGCCCGGTCTGCGGCACGATGGAGGTCCGCGCGCCCGGTCCGACGAGCGCGCTGTCGCCGAGGGGGCCCGTCGTGTCCGTCGTCCGTTCTCCGCTGGTCGTCATGGCCGTCGTGCTGCTGCTGCTCGCCGCCGGGTTCCGGCTCGACGAGACCGGTGCGCACTGGCTGTGGGCCGACCGGCCGTCCGTCGCCGTCGCGCTCGCGCTCGTCGGGCTGCAGCTCGCCGTCGTGCGCCTCGTGCGGGCGCCGCGGCGCGAGCGGCACGAGTAGAGCGACGGCGACCGCCCACGCGTCCGTAGTGTGGGACGTGATCGTCCACACGACGCACACACTTCTGCCACACTGCGCGCATGGCATCGATCCCCCCTGCGCCAAGCACGACCGCGAAGGGCGGTAGCACCGCCCCCACCAACGTCATCGACCGCTTCTTCAAGATCACCGAGCGTGGCTCGACGATCGGCACGGAGATCCGCGGCGGGCTCGTGACGTTCTTCACGATGGCCTACATCATCGTGCTCAACCCGATCATCCTCGGCGGCACCGACTCCACCGGCGCCGACCTCGCCGAGACCACGACGATCGCCGCGACCACCGCGCTCGTCGCGGGCATCCTGACCATCCTCATGGGCGTCGTCGCGAACTTCCCCCTCGCGCTCGCGACCGGCCTGGGCCTCAACGCCGTCGTCGCGTTCTCGATCGCGACGCTGCCGGGCATGACGTGGCAGGACGCCATGGGCATCGTCGTGCTCGAGGGTCTGCTGATCCTCGTGCTCGTGCTCACGGGCTTCCGGCAGGCCGTGTTCAACGCGGTGCCCACGTGGCTCAAGACCGCGATCAGCGTCGGCATCGGTCTGTTCATCGCGTTCATCGGCTTCTTCGACGCGGGCTTCGTGGCCGTGCCGTGGAACCCCGACTTCCCGCCGGCGGTGCCCGTCGAGCTCGGCACGGGCGGCTCGATCGCGTCGTGGCCCGTCGCGGTGTTCGTGCTCGGGCTCATCGTGACGATCGTGCTCATGGTCAAGAAGGTCCGCGGCGCGATCCTCATCTCGATCCTCGGCACGACGATCGTCGCGATCGTCGTCGACGCGATCACGGACTCGACGTGGAAGCTCACGACCCCGGAGCTGCCGGACCGCGTCGTGGCGACGCCCGACTTCTCGCTGCTCGGCCACTTCTCGCTGTTCGGCTCGATCGGCAAGATCGGCGTGGTCTCCGTGATCCTGCTGGTCTTCTCGCTCCTGCTCGCGGACTTCTTCGACACGATGGGCACGATGGTCGCCGTCGGCGGCGAGGCCGGGCTGCTCGACGAGCAGGGCAACCCGCCCAAGACGCAGCAGATCCTCATCGTCGACTCGATCGCCGCGGCCGCCGGCGGTGCCGCGGGCATCTCGAGCAACACGTCCTACATCGAGTCGGCGTCGGGCGTCGGGGACGGTGCGCGCACCGGCTTCGCGTCCGTCGTCACGGGTCTCGCGTTCCTGCTCGCGACGTTCCTCGCGCCGCTCGTCGCGATCATCCCGTCCGAGGCCGCCGCGCCCGCGCTCGTCGTGGTCGGCTTCCTCATGGTCACGCAGGTGCTGGACATCGACTGGCACGACTGGACGATCGCGATCCCCGCGTTCTTCACGATGGTCCTCATGCCGTTCGCGTACTCGATCACCGCGGGCATCGGTGCGGGCGTCATCCTCTACGTGATCCTGCAGGTCGCGGTGGGCAAGGCGCGCAAGGTGCACCCGCTCATCTGGGTCATCACGGTCATGTTCGTCCTGTACTTCGTGCGCGGGCCGATCGAGCAGCTCGTCGGCTGACCTCCGACCGATCCCGTCGGGCCGGTCTCCTGCGGGGGACCGGCCCGACGCGCGTCGGGGGGTGCCGTGGCCGGTCTCGTCCGGCACCCGGGCCGGTACCCTCGTGCGCAGTCGTCCCACCTGCCGGGTGGGGCTCCCCGACGTCACATCGGAGTGCGAGTCGTGCGCATCAGCGTCATCGGTTGTGGGTATCTCGGCGCGGTGCACGCCGCCGCCATGGCGTCGCTGGGCCACGAGGTCGTCGGCATCGACGTCGACGAGCGCAAGGTCGACGCGCTGCGCGCGGGTCGCGCACCGTTCTTCGAGCCGGGCCTGCCCGAGCTGCTGCTCGAGGCGGGGGCGGGCGGCGGTCTGACGTTCGGGACCGACATCGCCGCGGTCGCCGGTGCGCGCGTCCACTTCGTGTGCGTCGGGACGCCGCAGATGGCGGGCGAGTTCCGCGCGGACCTGTCGTACGTCGACGCGTCGGTCACGTCGCTCGTGCCGTACCTGCGCCCGGGCGACGTCGTCGTCGGCAAGTCCACCGTGCCGGTCGGCACCGCGGAGCGCCTCGCCGCGCAGCTCGCACCCACGGGGGCGACGCTCGTGTGGAACCCGGAGTTCCTACGCGAGGGGTTCGCGGTCGAGGACACGCTGCACCCGGACCGGTTCGTGTACGGGCTGCCGACCGACGACGAGGGCGTCGCGACGCCCGCGGGCGAGGCGGCCAAGGCCCTGCTCGACGAGGTGTACGCGACGCCGCTGTCCGACGGCACGCCGCTCGTCGTGACGGACTACGCGACCGCGCAGCTCGTCAAGGTCGCCGCGAACTCGTTCCTCGCCACGAAGATCTCGTTCATCAACGCGATGGCGGAGCTGTGCGAGACGGCCGGTGGTGACGTCACCCAGCTCGCCGACGCGATCGGCTACGACGCACGCATCGGGCGCAAGTTCCTCAACGCGGGCCTCGGCTTCGGCGGCGGCTGCCTGCCCAAGGACATCCGCGCGTTCATGGCGCGCGCGGGCGAGCTCGGCGTCGACCAGGCGTTGACGTTCCTGCGCGAGATCGACTCGATCAACGGACGTCGTCGCGAGCGCATGGTCGAGCTCGCGCGCGAGGTGTGCGGCGGCTCGTTCGTCGGCAAGCGCATCGCGGTGCTGGGAGCCTCGTTCAAGCCCAACTCGGACGACGTGCGGGACTCGCCCGCGCTCTCGGTCGCGGACATGCTCGAGAAGGCGGGGGCCAGTGTCGTCGTGACCGACCCGCAGGGCATCGAGAACGCGCGTGCGCTGCGACCGAACCTCGAGTACGAGGCCGACGTGCTCGAGGCGGTGCGCGACGCCGACGTCGTCCTGCTCGGGACGGAGTGGGCGGAGTACCGCGCGCTCGACCCCGAGCAGCTCGGCGCTGTCGTCGCCGAGCGCCGTGTCCTCGACGGGCGCAACGTGCTCGACCCCGTGCGGTGGCGCGAGGCGGGGTGGACGTACCGCGCGCTCGGTCGCCCCTGACGGGGGATCTTCCGGATCTTCCCGACCCGCGACCTTTGCCCTAAGTCATTGCCTTGAGTAATGAGTTAGGCTCATCGTCGTGCCCGACCCTGCAGAACCCCGCGACCCCGACAGTCCTCGCCCCCATGCGCTCGCACCCGAGCTGCGCAGCGCCGTCATCATGGCCGCCCGACGGATCCGCGCCGAGCGCGGCTCCGCGGACCTCACCGACCCGCAGTACTCCGTCCTCGTGTACCTCGAGAAGCGCGGCCCGCTGACGCCCGGCCAGCTCGCGGACCTCGAGCACATCCAGCCGCCCTCGATGACCCGCACGGTCAACTGCCTGGCCGAGACCGGGCTCGTCGCGAAGGAACCGCACGCCACGGACGGGCGCGTCGTGGTCGTGAGCCTCACCGACGCGGGCCGCAGCCAGGTGGCCGAGACGCGCGAGCGCCGGTCACGGTGGCTCGCGCACGAGCTCGAGGTGATGTCCGACGACGAGCGGCGCCGGCTCGCGGACGCGGTCGAGCTGCTGCAGAGGCTGGCGCGGGCATGAGCACGTTCGACTCCCTGCGGTTCTTCAACTACCGGATGTGGTTCGCGGGCGCGCTCGTCGCGAACATCGGCACGTGGATGCAGCGCGTCGCGCAGGACTGGCTCGTGCTGACCCAGCTGTCCGACGACTCGGGCGTCGCGGTCGGCCTCACCACCGCCCTGCAGTTCGCGCCCACGCTGCTGCTGTCCGCCTGGGCGGGCGTGCTCGCCGACCGGCTCGACCGCCGCAAGCTCCTCATCGCGACGCAGGTCGGGCAGGGCGTGCTCGCGCTCGGCCTCGGGCTGCTGGTGCTCGGTGGGCACGCGCAGCTGTGGCAGGTGTACGCGTTCGCGCTGCTGCTGGGCTGCGTCACGGCGATCGACGGACCGGTCCGGCAGACGTTCGTCGCGGAGCTCGTGCCCCCGGAGAAGCTCTCGAACGCGGTGGGGCTCAACAGCGCGTCGTTCAACGCCGCGCGGCTCGTCGGCCCGGGCGTGGCGGGCCTGCTCATCGCGTGGGTCGGGACCGGCTGGGTCTTCGTCATCAACGCGGTCTCGTTCGGCGCGACGATCTTCGCGCTGACCTGGATGCGGCGCGACGAGCTGCACGTCATGCCCTCGGCGACGCGCAGCAAGGGCCAGATCCGCGACGGCATCCGCTACGTGCGCGGGCGGTCCGACATCCTGGTGATCATGGTCGTCGTCGGGGTCGTCTCGACGTTCGGCCTCAACTTCCAGCTCACGAGCGCGCTCATGGCCCGCACCGAGTTCGGCCGCGGTGCGGGGGAGTACGGGATCCTCGGGTCGATCCTCGCGATCGGTTCGCTCACCGGCGCGCTGCTCGCGGCGCGGCGCGAGCGGCCGCGCGTGCGGCTCGTGATCGGTGCGGCGTTCGGCTTCGGGCTCGCGTCCGGTGCCATGGCGCTCATGCCGACCTATGTGTCGTTCGCGGTCGCGTGCATCCCCGTCGGGCTCGCGTCGCTCACGATGATGACCGCCGCCAACGCGACCATCCAGATGAGCACCGAGCCGGCGATGCGCGGCCGCGTCATGGCGCTCTACATGATGGTGTTCCTCGGGGCGACGCCCGTCGGCTCGCCGGTCGTCGGCTGGATCGGCGAGGAGTTCGGCGCGCGCTGGTCGATCGGCATCGGCTCGATCACCGCGCTCCTGGTCGCGGCGGGTGCCGCGCTGTGGGCGCGCAAGGCGTGGGACGTCGAGGTGCGCTACCACCTGCGCCGCCCGCACCTCGAGATCGTGCACCGGTCGTCGGACCAGCCCGTGGGCCTGCCCGCGCCCGGACCCGACGACCCGCCCGGGCCGCGCGGTCCGGGCGGTCCTGACGGTTCCGGCGGGACGACGAGCACCGCGGACGTCGTCGTCGAGGTCGCGGTCCGCGACGCGGGCGACGAGGCGAACGCCGCCTGAACGTGCCCCGAGCGCGCAGGTGTCCGAGTTCGGGCGAAATCACCCGATCTGCCGCTAGGCCCGCGGCTCGCGACGCGCAAGGATGGTCCCGAATTGTACGAATCGTCCGTGCTCGGGCGCTCGAGACAGTGGGTCCGCCGTCATGCGCAAGCTTCTCCGCACCAGCCTGGCCCTCGTGGTCGCGGCGATCGTCGTCGCCGTACCGTCGATGGCGTCGGCCGCGACCCCGTCGCCGTCGCCCGATCCCGCGCAGTACGGCTGCCTCGTCGCCGAGGGGGCCACGGCGGCACCCGACGCCGACACCTACCTGCCGCCGCGCGCGTGCGAGCTGCACGTCCTGCACAAGCAGCCCGTGTGCGACAACGACGTCCCGAGGCTCGCGTACGAGGTCGAGGCGATCGGCACGCCGAACACCACGGTCACCATCACGTTCGTCAACCCGCACGGCGACGACTACGTCGTGCGCGACCTCCCGCTGTCGGGCTCGGTGCCGTGGCCGGGCGCCGTGGTCAAGGACGGCAAGGGCGTGGACTGGCCCGGCTGGCGGCAGCTCGCCGACGGTACGTGGGTCGAGGGCGACGAGTTCGACTGGGTGCGGCCCGACGTCCAGGTGCTCTTCGAGGTGAACCCGTCCGCGACGGTGACGGTCGCCTACCCGCCGTCGAGCCCGCAGTGCCTCACGGGCCCTCCCGGGTCCGCGGTCCTCGCCGACGAGCCCGGCACGCCGACCTCGGGCGGTTCCGCTCCGCTCGCAGCGACGGGATCGAACGCGCTGCCCATCGCGCTCGCGGGTGCGGGCCTGCTCGTCGTCGGCGTCCTCGTCCTGCTCGTGTCCCGTCGGCGCCGGGAGCCCCAGGCCTGACGAGCGCCCTCCTCACGACGCCGCAGGCGCCGTCCCTTCGCCTCGTCGGGCGGGGACGGCGCCTGCGGCGTCAGACGAGCTGGTCGACCACGTGGTCGATGCACGCCGTGAGCGCGAGCGCGTCCTGCGGGTCGACGGCCGGGTAGGTCGCGATCCGCAGCTGGTTGCGGCCGAGCTTGCGGTAGGGCTCGATGTCGACGATCCCGTGCGCGCGCAGCGTCGTCGTGACGGTCGCGGCCTCGATGCGCGGGTCGAGGTCGATCGTCGCGACGACGGGCGAGCGGTGCTCGGGCGCCGCGACGAACGGCGTGGCCCAGTCGCGCGCCTGGGCCCACGCGTACACGTGGCCCGACGAGGTCGCGCTGCGGTCCGCGGCGAACGCCAGGCCGCCGTTCTCGAGCATCCAGTCCACCTGCTCGGCGAGCAGCAGCAGCGTCGCGATCGCGGGCGTGTTGAGCGTCTGGTCGAGCCGCGAGTTCGTCACGGCGGCCGTGAGGGACAGGCTCTCGGGGACCCACCGGCCCTGCTCGACGCGCGCGGCGCGTTCGACGGCAGCGGGTGACATCGCGGCGAGCCACAGCCCGCCGTCGGACGCGAACGACTTCTGCGGCGCGAAGTAGTAGACGTCGGTCTGGGCGACGTCGACGAGCACGCCGCCCGCGGCGCTCGTCGCGTCGACCACGACGAGCGCGCCCTGGTCCCGCGAGCCCGCCACGCGGCGGACCGGTGCGAGCGCGCCCGTCGACGTCTCGTTCTGGGGCCAGGCGTACACGTCGACGTCGGCGTGCTCGGGCACGGCGACCGAGCCCGCGGGTGCGGTCGTGACGACGGGGTCCTCGAGGAACGGCGCGCGGGTCGTCGCGGCCGCGAACTTCGCGCCGAACTCGCCGAACGAGCCGTGCGCGGCGCGCCGCTCGACGAGGCAGGACGTCGCGACGTCCCAGAACGTCGTCGAGCCGCCGTTGCCGAGCACGAGCTCGTAGCCGTCGGGCAGGCCGAGCAGCTCGGTCAGGCCGGACCGCACGCGTCCGACGAGCGCGCGCACTGGAGCCTGTCGGTGGGACGTGCCCAGCAGCGTCGTCGCGGCCGCGACGAGGGCCTCGACCTGCTCGGGCCGGACCTTCGACGGTCCGGAGCCGAACCGGCCGTCGCGCGGCAGGAGCTCGGTGGGCAGGGTCAGGGGCGCGTTGACGGGCACGTGCCGAGGATAGGCCCGGCCGTGTGCGCGGTGACCCGGTGTCCGCGCCCCTGGTCCGCTGCGGGGACCAACTACCCTGTGACTGCGGCCGGGGACGCCCGGCCGCGGCGACCTGGGGAGGCAACGCGGTGAGCGACCTGATCGACACGACGGAGATGTACCTCAAGACGGTCTACGAGCTCACCGAGGAAGGCATCACGCCGTTGCGCGCCCGCATCGCGGAGCGTCTCGGTCACTCCGGCCCGACCGTGTCGCAGACCGTCGCCCGCATGGAGCGCGACGGGCTCGTCGTCGTGACCGGCGACCGGCACCTCGAGCTCACCGAGTCCGGCCACGCGAAGGCCGTGCGCGTCATGCGCAAGCACCGGCTCGCGGAACGGCTCCTCACCGATGTCGTCGGGCTCGAGTGGCCGTACGTGCACGAGGAGGCGTGCCGCTGGGAGCACGTCATGAGCGAGCGCGTCGAGAAGCGGCTCGCGGCGCTCCTGGACCACCCGCACTTCGACCCCTACGGCAACCCCATCCCCGGCCTGTCGGAGATCGGTGAGGAGCAGACGCGCGTCGGCTTCCTCGACGGTGTCGAGCCGCTCGTCGGCGCCGACGGGGCGGTCGAGGGTGCCGCGGTCGTCGCGCGCATCGCCGAGCCGCTGCAGGTGGACGTCGAGCTGCTCACCCGGCTCGCCGACGCGGGCGTCGTGCCGGGTGCGGACGTCACGGTCGAGCGAGGTGCGGGGCTCGTGACCGTCGGGGTCCCGGGCGCCCAGGTCGTGCTGGACCTGCCCGACGAGGTCGCGCGGCACGTCTTCGTCCGCCGGTCCTGACCGGTCGCGGCCGGTCGTGGGCCGCGCGCGGCTCGTCCCGGCGCGCCGGATTTGTCCGCTCCCTGAGATGTCCGGTCGAGGGGTGAACTTCGTGCCGCCCCGTGAGGTGTGCCGGATCGCGCGCTGGCCTGCGGGTTCACGCCACTCCCGGGACGACGGTCCTGGGCGACCGTCCAGGACGGTGTGCCACGACCGTCATGTCGTCGTGATCGGAACGTGACAATCCCCGAGAACCTCATGTACGTTCGACCTGCTTCGCCGAACCCCTCCTCGGTGAAGCCCTCGAGCGGAACGCCTAACCCTGCCGCCGCGAGAGGTCTCCACAAACCGCCGGCAGGGGCGGGGGACCCACTTGTGGACGTCTCGGCGTCCTTGGGGTGAAGCCCGGGTACAGGCCTCGTGCCGGTGCCAGGGCCGGGTGCACTCCCACCCGAACCCGACAGCTGACCTCGCAGGCGCTCAAGGAGAGCGCGCATGACGCACGCACGTCACCGGGCCGCACGTCGGCCCTCGACGCCGCTGACCGAGCTCGCCGCGGTCGCATCGGAGCAGATGGGGACCGTCGGTCGCCGCTCCGCTGTCGTCGCAGCCTCGGGCGGCTTGGTCGTCTCGATGCTCGGGGCCACCGCCCCGGCCATGGCGGCCCCGACCGACGACGCCTCCGTGGGGGCGCTCGCGGCCGTCGACACCGAGGCGGTCACCGCCTCCGCCCGTGCCCTGCTCATGACCGAGACGGTGGTCAGCGCCCCCGTCGACGCCGAGTGGACGATCGACGCGCCGGCCGTGTCGGTCTCGATCCCGAAGCCGAAGGTCACGCACACGGTCGCGACCCGGACCGCCGCGAAGTCGACGACGTCGCGCTCCGTGACGCGCGTCGCCAACAACCCCATCCCGCAGAGCGTGTCGGGCAACGCGGTCCTCGAGATCGCCGCGCGCTACGTGGGTGTCCCGTACGTCTCGGGCGGCTCGACGCCGAGCGGCTTCGACTGCTCGGGCTTCGTCAAGTACGTCTACGCGCAGCTCGGCATCAGCCTGCCGCGCACGTCGAGCGGCATGCGCGGCGCGGGGCAGATCATCTCGCGAGCCGACGCGCAGCCGGGCGACCTCATCTGGAGCCCCGGCCACGTCGCGATCTACGCGGGCGGCAACAAGCAGATCGACGCGCCGCGCCCCGGCAAGACGATCCAGTTCCGCTCCATCTGGCAGAGCTCGCCGGTGTTCGTCCGGGTCGGCTGACCCGCGCGCACCGCATCACGAGGCCCCGGACGACACGCCGTGTCGCCGGGGCCTCGTCGCGTCCCGGACCGGGGGCTGCGGCTACCCTGATCGCGCACCGGGTCGTGCGTCGGGCCAGCCGGGTCCGACGTGTCGGCCGCAGCTCCGGGGGGTAGCACCGGGAGGGTCCATGAGCGGCACGCTCGTCCTCAACGCCTCGTACGAGCCCCTGTGCGTGGTGCCCGTGCGGCGGGCCGTGCTCCTGCTGCTGCTCGACAAGGCCGTCGTGGAGCAGGCGGGCGAGCTCGTGCTCCGCTCGGAGCGGCTCGCGGTCGTCGCGCCGAGCGTCGTGCGGCTGCAGCGCTTCGTGCGCGTCCCGCGGCGCACGCGCGTGGCGATCACCCGCCGCGCGGTCCTTGCGCGCGACGGCGAGCGCTGTGCGTACTGCGCAGGCCGTGCCGACACCATCGACCACGTCGTCCCGCGCAGCAGGTCCGGACCGCACGCGTGGGAGAACGTCGTCGCGGCGTGCGCGCGCTGCAACCACCGCAAGGCCGACCGGCTGCTGTCCGAGCTCGGCTGGGAGCTCGGGTTCACGCCGCGCGCGCCGGGTGCCCCGCTCGCCGCGCACGGCCACGTCGCGGTGCCGGACTGGGAGCCGTACCTCGTCGGGTGGAGCGACGCGTCGGTCGCCTGAGCGCCGCCCGTCGCCCTTGAGGAATCCTTGGTGTTCACTTGGGGCAGGAACGCACGACGGACGAAGGAGCAGGTGCGATGACGCGCGACGACGTGATCCTCGTGGGGGTCGACGGGTCGACGGCGAGCCTGTACGCGCTCGACTGGGCGGCGCAGGAGGCACAGCGGCGCGGCTGGCGGCTGCACCTGGTGTGTGCGTACGCGCTGCCGTCGTTCAGCGCCGCGTCGCTCGACGGGGGCTACGCGGCGCTCGACGACCGCGCGATCCAGGAGGGTGCTGCTGCGGTGCTCGCGGAGGCGTCGGCGCGCGTGGCGGGCAGCGGGGTCCCCGTGACGGCCAAGGTGCACACCGGCGACGCGGCGGGCGTGCTCGTCGAGCTGTCGCGCGAGGCGCGTCTCGCGGTCGTCGGGACGCGCGGTCGCGGGGGGTTCGCCGACCGCCTGCTGGGCACGGTCTCGTCGGCGCTGCCCGCGCACGGGTTCTGCCCGGTCGTCGTCGTCCCGCTGCGGGACCCGGAGGGCCACCAGCTGCCCGACGGCGGCGACGTGCCGCCCGTCGTGCCCGTGGGCCGCATCGTCGTCGGGGTCGACGGGTCGCCCGCGGCGGAGCGTGCGCTCGAGTACGCGATCGACGAGGCCGTCGCGTGGGACGCGAACCTCACCGCGGTCTCGGGTGTGCCGGTCGGGTCGATGACCGGGCTGCTCGCGTGGCTGCCGTCGGCCGTGGACCACGAGCAGGTGCTCACCGACATGACCGAGGGACTCAACGTCGTCGTCGACCGGGCGCTGGGCGAGGCCCCGCTCGAGGTCCGCCGGTTCGCGCTCGACGGCACGGGCGCCGAGCTGCTGACCGAGTTCTCGGCGGCGTGCGACCTCGTCGTCATGGGGTCGCGCGGGCGTGGTGGGTTCCGCGGGCTGCTGCTCGGCTCGACGAGCCAGGCGGTGCTGCACCACACGGCGTGCCCCGTCATGGTCGTGAACAGCCGTGCGGACGTGCTGACGGCCGACGAGACGACCGCGCCGACCGGTGGCGAGTAGGGGCTCGCGCGCTACGGCGTGACGTCGGGGCGGCGCACGAGCGCCGAGAGGACCACGGTCGACCGCGTGCGGGACACGAAGGGTTCGGCTGCGAGCCGCTCGACCACCTGCTCGAGGTGCCGCATGTCGCGCGCCCGTACCTGCACGACGAGGTCGACGTCGCCGGTCACGGTGCTCGCCGCGACCACCTCGGGGTACTGCTCGACCGCGGCACGCATGGTCGCGGGGCTCGTCGAGCCCTGGCAGTAGATCTCCACGAACGCCTCGGTCTGCCAGCCGAGCGCCGCGGGGTCGAGCCGGACGGTGAACCCGCGGATGACGCCGTCGTCACGCATCCGGTCGACGCGGCGCTTGACGGCGGGCGCCGACAGCGCGACCTGCGCGCCGATCTGGGCGTAGGTCGCGCGGGCGTCGGCCGCGAGGGCCCGCAGGATCGCGGAGTCGAGCGCGTCGGTCATGCCGACATCATGCGCGTCATACCGACCGAGTTCGCGCACCGGCCTTCAGTCCGCCGCGGAACGTGCCGATCACTCTCCCGGATGAATCGCCCGAACGGGCGACAACAGGACGGGAGGCGCGCACATGGCACGCACGAGCGAGACGGCGCACGAGGCCGACGAGACCGTGGCGACCGACCGGGCGCCCGCACCCGTCCGCGGTGTCCCGACGCAGCGCACCGCGACCGACGCGCCCGCGACCGCCGCGCCTGTGACCGCCGCGCCCACGCGCGTCACGCTCCCGACGCAGCGCACCGTCCCGGCAGGCGAGCGGTCCGACGAGCACGTCGTCCCGGCTGCGTCCCGCCGCACGCGTCGTCGGCTCGTGGGCGTCCTGGCCGGCGTGGCCGCCGTCGCGCTCGTCGCGACCGGGACCGGTGCGTGGGCCGCGAACCAGCACGCGCAGGACGTCGAGGCCGCACGGCAGGAGGCCCGCGCGCGCGTCGACCGGGCGGTCGCGGGTCGGGTCGCCGACCGCACGGGGGACGGCACCGCCGCCGCGCGTCCCGAGGTCGCGGCGCTCGTCGCCGAGCGGACCGCGCAGACCGCACGGCTGACCACGGCCGTCGACGCCGCCGCGGCCGTGCTCACGACCACGACGCACGCGGGCGACGCCCCGCGCGCCGCGCTGCAGAGTGCGGTCGACGGCGCACGTCGCGTCGCGGCCGCGACCGACGCGTCGCTCACCGACCTCCGCGCGGCCGGTGCGGCGCTCGTCGGACCGCAGCAGGCGGCGACCGAGGCCGAGGCCGCGTGGGTCGAGCAGGACCGACAGCGGCAGGCTGCCGAGGCTGCAGCGCAGGCCCAGCAGCCGCGCGGCACGGCCGCCCGCAGCGGCGCGAGCACGACGCGGCGGAGCACGAGCTCGGCGGGCACGACGAAGGCCGGCACGTCGACGGGCTCGAAGTCGAGCGGTGCGAAGTCGAGCGGTACGAAGTCGAGCGGCACGAAGGCGAGCACGAGCCCACGGAGCATCCCCGCGGGCGGGCTCGTGTGCCAGGGGACCGGCGGGTCGGCCGCGAGCGAGGCGAGCGCGACGTCGCTCGGCTCCGCGATCAACGCCTACCGCGCGAAGAAGGGGCTCTCGAAGCTCAAGATCGTGCGGTCCGGCACGCTCGTGTCGCACGCCAAGACGATGGGCGTGACGGGCGGGATCTGGCACTCGGGCGGCGACAACATCGTCGGGTGCGCGGGTTCGTCGAACCCGTCCTACCTGGTGAGCGCGTGGGCCGCGTCGCCCGCGCACGACAAGCAGATGCGGCGCACCGACGCCACGACCATGTACGTCGGCGCGGCGACCGAGAAGGGCTGGCTGTTCGGCGCGGTGCTGTTCCGCTGAGCCGTCGCTCTCAGCCGAGCGTGCGCAGCGCGGCCGCCGCGCGCTCGAGTGCCTCGTCGAGGTCGTCGACGCTGATCGTCAGGGGCGGCGCGAGGCGCAGCGTGCGGCCGTGCGTGTCCTTCGCGAGCACGCCTGCGCGCAGCATCGCCTCGCACGCGGCGCGGCCCGTGCCGTGCGGGACGTCGAGCCCCGCCCACAGTCCCGCGCGGCGGTAGCCGGTCAGCAGCCCCTCGCCGACGAGCGCGTCGAGCGCCGCGCCGAGCCGCGCGCCGCGGGCCCGGGCGCCCGCCTGGAGCGTGCCCGGCGTGAGCAGGTCGATCACCGCGAGCGCGACCGCGCACGCGAGCGGGTTGCCGCCGAACGTCGAGCCGTGCGTGCCCGGGGTCAGGACGCCCAGCACGTCGGACCGTCCGACGACCGCCGACACGGGCACGATCCCGCCGCCGAGCGCCTTGCCGAGCGTCACGAGGTCGGGGCGCACGCCCCACGCCTCGCACGCGAGCGTGTGCCCGGTGCGGCCGAGCCCGGACTGGATCTCGTCGGCGACGAGCAGGACGCCCGCCTCGTCGCACGCGGCGCGCACCGCGGGCAGGTAGCCGTCGGGCGGCACGATCACGCCCTGCTCGCCCTGCACGGGTTCGAGGAGCACGGCGACGACCGTGTCGTCGAGCGCGGCCCGCAGCGCGGTGGCGTCGCCGAACGGCACGGTGCGGAAGCCGGGGGTGAAGGGTCCGAAGCCCGTGCGTGCGGCGGGGTCGTCGGAGAAGGACACGATCGTCGTCGTGCGGCCGTGGAAGTTCCCCGCGGCGACGACGACGGTCGCGGTGCCCGGTGCGACCCCGCGCCGCTCGTAGCCCCACTTGCGCGCGGCCTTGATCGCGGTCTCGACGGCCTCCGCGCCGGTGTTCATCGGCAGCACCAGCGGGTCGCCGACGAGCAGCGGGCCGACGAGCCCCGCGAGCGCGCGCGCGAACGGCTCGAGCAGCTCGTGGTCGAACGCGCGGCTCGTGAGCGTGAGCCGGTCGAGCTGGGTGTGCGCGGCGGCGACGAGCGCCGGGTGCCGGTGGCCGAAGTTGAGCGCCGAGTAGCCCGCGAGCAGGTCGAGGTAGCGGCGGCCGGTGTCGTCGGTCACCCACGACCCCTCGCCTGCGACCAGCGTCACGGGCAGCGGGTCGTAGTTGCGCGCGAGGCGCGTGGCGGCGGCCGACGGGGCGCTCACGGCGACCTCACCCGCGGATCTCGAGCGTGCAGCACTTCGCGCCGCCACCGCCCTTGAGCAGCTCGCTCGTGTCGACGGGCAGCGGCGTGTAGCCACGGTCGCGCAGCGCCGCGGCGAGGTCACGGGCGCCGGGTGCGACGACGACGTGCTCGCCGTCGGACACCGCGTTGAGGCCGAGCGCGGCCGCGTCGTCGTCCGTCGCGAGGATCGCGTCGGGGAACAGCGTCTCCAGCACGCCGCGGCTGCCCGACGAGAACGCGGGCGGGTAGTACGCGACCTGCGGCGCCGCGGGGTCCGACGAGATCACCGCGAGCGCCGTGTCGAGGTGGTAGTAGCGCGGGTCGACGAGCTCGAGGCCGATCACCGGGCGGCCGAAGAGCTCCTGCGCCTCGGCGTGCGCGGCGCGCTCGGTGCGGAACCCGGTCCCCGCGAGGATGAGGTCGCCGACGACGAGGAGGTCGCCCTCGCCCTCGTTGATCTGCGTGGCGGTGTGCGTGACGAACCCGTGGTCCGCGAACCACTTCTGGTACGCAGGCCCCTCGGGCTGGCGCTGCGGGTACCGGAACCGCGCCGAGTACACGACACCATCGACGACCGTCGCGCCGTTCGCCGCGTACACCATGTCGGGCAGCCCTGGGACGGGGTCGATCGTCTCGACCTCGTGCCCGAGGTCGAGGTACGTGTCGCGCAGCGTGCGCCACTGGTGCAGCGCGAGCTCGACGTCCGTGTAGCGGTTCTTGTCCATCCACGGGTTGATCTCGTACGACACCGTGTAGTGCACGGGCTCGCACATGAGGTACCGGCGGCGGGTCGCGCCGGGGGCGCGCTGCGGGGCTCGTCGGGCTGCCGGGGCGGGGCTCGTGGCGGTCATGGTGCTCCCTGGGTGCTCGTGCGGGTGCTGGTCGGCGGTGCCGTGCTGGAGGCGGGCTCCGTCGCTCCTTCGAGGGTACGTGCGGCCACCAGCGCAGCCGATGAACGGCCCCGTCGCCACCGGGGTCGATCCATTGCGCATCCACCGGTGTGTGCGGCGATCCGTTGTGCGCACCGCCGTGGGGTGTCCGGTGCCCGGGTGCACCCGCGCGAGCAGATAGCCTCGTCGGCATGCAGACGCGCGTGCTGGGCCGGACGGGTCGACAGGTCGGGGTCGTGGGGCTGGGCTGCTGGCAGCTCGGTGCCGACTGGGGTGACGTCGATGAGGACACCGCGCTCGAGGTGCTCTCGGCGGCCGTCGACGCGGGCGTCACGTTCCTCGACACCGCGGACGTCTACGGAGACGGACGCAGCGAGCGGCTCGTCGGGCAGTTCGTCGCGTCGCGCGGCGGTGCCGCGTCGGGCCTGACGGTCGCGACGAAGATGGGGCGCCGCGCGGACCCGCACGTCGCCGACGCCTACACGCTCGACGCGTTCCGCGCCTGGAACGACCGCTCGCGCGAGAACCTCGGTGTCGAGACGATCGACCTCGTGCAGCTGCACTGCCCGCCCACCGAGGTGTACTCGCGCGAGGCGACGTGGGACGCGCTCGACACGCTCGTCGCCGAGGGCCGCGTCGCCGCCTACGGCGTATCCGTCGAGACCGTCGACGAGGCACTCACGGCGATCGCGCGCCCGCACGTCGCGTCCGTGCAGATCATCCTCAACGCGTTCCGGCGCAAGCCGCTCGAGCAGGTGCTGCCCGCGGCCGCCGCGGCCGGGGTCGGGATCATCGCTCGCGTCCCGCTCGCGTCCGGCCTGCTGTCCGGGAAGTACGACGAGACGACGACCTTCGCGGCGAGCGACCACCGCTCGTTCAACCGGCACGGCGAGTCGTTCGACGTCGGCGAGACGTTCTCCGGCGTGCCGTACGAGCTCGGCGTCGCCGCGGCCCGCGAGGTCGCGGCGCTCACACCCGCGGGCGCGACGACGGCCCAGCTCGCGCTGCGCTGGATCGTCGACCAGCCGGGTGTCTCCGTCGTGATCCCCGGTGCGCGCAACCCCGAGCAGGCGCGTGCGAACGCGGCCGCCGCGGACCTCACGCCGCTGGACGCACCGACGCTCGGGGCGCTCGAGCGCATCTACGACGAGCGCATCCGCGCGCACGTCCACGCGCGCTGGTGACCCGCGGGCCGGTCAGGCCCCCGGGAGCTCGCGCGGCGTGACCGGCGTCGGCGCCGCGTCCAGGAAGGCCGTCGGGGGCGGGCCGAACGCCTGACGGGCACCCGTGACGACCTGCTTGCCGAGCGCGCGGCCGCCCGACGCGCCCACGACGACGCCGATCCCGTACGGGAGCAGTCGGCCGAAGAACAGGCCCGTGTGCTTCGTGAGCTGCTTGCGCAGCATGCGGCGCGTGAGCGTCGTGTTGACCTTCTTGACCGTCGCGACCGGCAGGCGCGTGACGAGCAGGCGCGCGGTGCTCGTCGTCCCCAGGCCCGTGACATCGGTGAGGGCCTTCGCGCCCGACTCACCGAGGATCGCGGTCAGCAGGAGCGCACGGCGCCGCTCGACGTCCTCGACCTCGATGCCGTGCACCGACGCGACCGCGAGCACGTACGCCGCGGACGCGGAGAAGAACGTCGCGACGTCGCTCGCGGTCAGCGCGAGCGCCACGCCCGTGCCGACCGCGGGGGCCGCCGCCGCGGCGCCGACCGCACCGCCCGCCCCGGCCACGACGAGCAGGAACTCCTTCTCGAGGAGCCGCACGAGCTCGGCCGGTGTCGCGTCCGGGTTGCGTCGGCGCAGGCTCGTGACGTGCTGGTGCACCGCGCTCGACGGCAGCGACACCGCCTTCGCGAGCGCCTCCTCGACGATGCGGGGCATCAGCGCTCCCCGACCACCGTGAGGTCGACGCTCGCGCCCGCCTGGAGCGTGCGACCGACCGTGCAGTGCTGCTCGATCGCGCGGTGCATCACCGTCAGCAACCGGTCACGGGCGTCCGGCTCGAGGCCCGACAGGTCGACCACGAGCCGCTCCGCGAGCGCCGGGTACCGGTCCTCGGCCTCGTCGGACGGGCCCTCGACCTCGATCGTGACCGCGACGTCGTCGCCCAGCCGCCGCGCGATCGCCGCGTCCGACGCCAGGCCCGAGCAGCCCGCGAGCGCGATCTTCAGGAGCTCGCCGGGGGTGAACGCATCGCCGTACGCGATGTCGCCGATCTCGACGCGCGCACCGCGCGAGCTGCGGCCCACGTACCGGCGCGACCCGGTCCGCTCGACCCACAGGCGCGTCCCGCCGGCGTTGCGCGGCTCAGCGCCGGAAGCGGGATCGCCGCCACCGGCCACGCCGCCACCGGCCGCGCTGGCGCTGGACGCATCGGCGGCGGACGGGTCGGCAGCGGGGTCGGTGGCGGCGACGATCTCAGGCTCGGTCATGCGCCTGATCCTCGCACGCACGCACGAGAGCGCGGAGCGCGAGCCGGAGCGCACTCGCAGGACCACACCAGGCGACGGGGCCGGCGCACGGGGACACGCGAGGCAGACACCACTTCACGCCTCCCGACCCGGTCCGCGCCTCCCGACCCGCCTCGCTGCTCCCGACCCAGTTCGCTGTTCCCGACCCAGTTCGCTGTTCCCGACCCAGTTCGCTGTTCCCGACCCAGTTCGCTGTTCCCGATCCGGTTCGCTGTTCCCGAGCCAGTTCGCGGCTCCGGCATCACCTTCGCGGGCCACGGCCCGCGAACCGGCGACCTCACCCGCGAGCTGGATCACGAACCGCGAACTCACCTAGGAGTGCGGAGCGCGAGCTGGAGCGCACGCGAAGGACCACACCAGGCGACCGGGCCGGGTAGCACGGGACCCAGTAGGCGGACACCGGTTCGTTGCTCCCGACCCGCTTCGTTGCTCCCGACCCGGTTCGCTGCTCCCGACCCGGTTCGCTGTTCCCGAGCCAGTTCGCGGCTCCGGCATCACCTTCGCGGGCCATGGCCCGCGAACCGGCGACCTCACCCGCGCGCTCGATCGTGAGCCGCGAACTGGGGAGGCAGTGGGAGGGGCCGGGTGCGGTGGGTGGTGTGGGTGGGGGCAGGTGGGTCAGCGGTCGCGGAGGCGGTTGACCGGGACGCCGAGGATCGTGCGCTCGGGGACGGCCAGCTCGTCGAGCCCGGACGGGACGGGCGGGAACCCGGCTGGCCGTTGCGCGCCGTCGGGGTCGACGGTCACGGCTACTCCGGTCGCCCACGCCGTGCCCGCTCGGGCGGCGGGGCCCGCAAGCCCGGCGGGGCCCGCAAGCCCGGTCGGGCCCACCGACGCGGCGGAGCGCTGGGGCTCGGCGGGCGGCTCCGGCCCGTCGGGGAGGGTGGATCCGTCGGGGAGGGTGGGCCCGTCAGTGAGCGTGAGCGAGTCGGGGAGGGCGGGCTCGTCGGGAAGGGTGTGCAGTGGGCCGACCCAGATGCGCCACAGGACGCCGCGCGCGTCGTCGCCCTCGCGCGGGGGTCGGTGCACCTCGGGGAACACGTACCCGTCGACGACCGCACGCTCACCACCGGTCGGCAGGTGCGCCGCGAGCGCGTCTGCGCGGTCGCCGGGGACGAAGCCGACGATCGTGTTGCGCCACACGAGCGCGAGGTGCCGGTCGCGGCCCGGCACGACCTCGAGCACGGCGGGGATCGCCGCCCCCGCGGGCCGGTCCGAGCCGAGCGCCTGCACGATCCCGCGCTGCAGCGCGGGGGCCTCCGCCACGTGGAAGCCGTCGCTCACGGGCACCTGCACACGCGCTCGTCGTCGCCAGAACGTCACCGCCCCAGCCTGCCACGCCCACCGGAGCGACCCGGCGCGCGGGGATGTCAGCCCTCGAGGGTCGTCGTGCTGCCCGGGTTCACGACCTGGACCACGCCGCCGTACGCGCACATGCACTGCGCACCGAGCGTGAGCGCCGGTCGGCCGCCGATGAGCGTCTGCGTCGCGCCGTTGACCCATGCGGTCGTCGCGGGGATGCACGGCATGGGGGTGAGGACGCCGAGGGCGGCGGCGGTCGCGGCGGCGACCGTCGGGTTCGCGAGCGACGTGCACATGCCGAACGGTGGGACGTTGACGGCCGGGACCGCGTCCGTGACGGTCGCGGCGGGTTTGCCCTCGATCAGCACGCCCGACGTCGGCAGCACCGACAGCGTGGCCGGAGCCACCCCGAACGTGCACGTCATCATCGCGGTCGCGGTCACCGCGGGCTTGCTCATGTCACCCTCCACATCGTCGCTCTCGGCTCACCTGCCCGGTCAGCCCGGGCGTGGGTGGGGTTCGTCGCCACCACGACGACGATCCCCACCCACGAGCGGGCCGCCGTCGTCACCAGCCCGTGCCCTTCACCGATCGCGTGAGCTGCTCACCCGTCGTCGTGACCACGCACACCGTCGTGCGGTCGGCGTCCTGCTCCCAGCCCCGTGCCGACGGCAGCAGGTACGTGAACCACAGCCGCGAGTCGCGGTAGTCGACGCCCACGTAGTCCTGGAACTCCTGCGCGCACGCACCCTGGGCGAACGCCGTCAGCGGTTCCTGGCCGGGGAACGAGGACGCGCTCGTGGTGCCCGACGGGTCGACGTACGGGACCAGCGCGTAGACCTCCTGCGCGTGCGGTTGGTCGCACGGCACGCGGTCGATCTGCGTCAGCTCGACCGAGATGACGTCCGGCGGCTGGAAGCACTCGCCGACCTGGACGTCGAACACCGAGACGCCCGTCGTGTCGTCGCCCCGGTCGAAGAACGAGCAGCCCCCGAGCAGGACCACGGGCAGCCCGACGAGCCCGACCGTGCCGACGACCCCCGCCGTCCGCCCGGCCGTCCGCCCGGCCGTCCGCCCGGCTCGACGCAGCGGGCGACGCATCGAGCGGCGCGGCGACCGACGCCCCAGCGACCGAACCCGCACCGGCACCTCCCGACTGTTCACCCGCGCACGCCGCGCGGCACGCCGAGCGTAACGACCCCACCGCCGCGCTCCATCAGTAGTCACTGCGCAACCCGCCACCCCCACGCACCCCGTCACCCCCGCCCACCGACCCTCCCCCCGCCCACCGACCCTCCCCCCGCCCACCGACCCTCCCCCCCGCGAGCGCCACACATAGGACGCGAGCGCCACAGTCGTAGGTGTGGCGCTCGCGGTGGATGTGGGGCGCTCGCGGGGAGGGGCGGCTGCCGGGAGGGGCGGTGGTGCCGGGAGGGGCGGTGGTGGCGGGGTGAGTTCGCGGTTCGCGATCCAGCTCGCGGGTGGGGTCGCCGGTTCGCGGGCCGTGGCCCGCGAACGTGGTGCGGGAGTCGCGAACTGGGTGGGTGTGGGGGTGGGGACGGGTTGTGTGGGGTGGGTGGGGTCAGGGGGTGGGGAGGGTGGACGTGCGGGCGGTGGCCGCCGCGCTCGTCGGGTCGGTGCCCGCCAGGACCGACTCGACCGCCGGGGTGAGGCGGGCCAGGCCGTCCTCGACCTCGTCGAGCGCCGCGGCGACCAGGTCACGCAGCGTGTCGTCGTCGGGCTGCGCGGCACCCAGCACGAGCGCGTGCCGGACGGAGACGACGTGCGACGCGCTGTCGAGCTCGAGGGTGACCACGGGCTCGTCGGCGCTCACGCGTGCGGCGAGCTCACGTACGCGTGCGACGGCGTCGCCGGGCACCCGCGCGGGGTGCGTCGCGTACAGCGTGACCGCGCGCGAGAGGGGGTGCAGGACGACGAGCACGCGCGCGGGCGGTCGCGCTCGGGCACCATCGTCCGACGAGCCCGACGAGCCCGACGAGCCCGACGAGCCCGACGAGCCCGACGAGCCCGACGAGCCCGACGAGCCCGACGTGCTCGATGAGCCAGGCGCGTCAGACGAGCCCGACGCAGCGGACGTGCCGGTGGGCAGGTCGGACGGGGCGGCTGTGGTCGGCGAGGTGATGGGTGCTGCGTCGGTCGAGACGTCGAGCGTGCGGGCCGCCGCGTCGACCTGCACCTCGCGCCCGGCGTCGACGAACGCGGCGACGATCTCGGCGAGGAACAGGTCCGCGTCGGTCAGGCTCACGGCGTGCCCGACCCGACGGGTGCCGACTTCTTCTGCTTGAGCGCGTCGCGCAGGAACGCGATCCACTCGGGCGAGTTGCGGCGCGGCGTGCGGCTCAGCTCGGCCTCGATCTGGGCGACGTCGAGCTTCTCGAGGAACTGCGTCATGTCGACGGGGGACGCGTCGAGCTTGAGCTCGAGCGAGCCGACCGCGCACGCGACGCCCTGCGGCAGCGGGTCCAGGCTCACGTCCTGGTAGACCTGCGTGCGGGCCTTGAGCTGTTCGCGCTTGCCATTGTCGATGGTCATGCGCAGCCGCCAGAACAGCCCGCGGTCGTTCTTGGAGTTCTTGCCGAGCGCACCCTTGCCGGCGAGCGTGTTGCGGTCGTCGCGCAGCTGGCCGGCCTCGTTCCACGCGTCGCGCACGGACGCGCCCTTGCCGGTCACGCCGTCGACCTGCGACTTGAGGTCCTCGAACACGCTCTGCGGGTCCGCCTCGACGTCCATGCCGGCGAGCACGACCTCGCGGATCTTGAGCAGGAGCGCGTCGTTCGACGTCGCGGCGCCGGGGCCCTTGGGGTCGTTCGGGTCGAAGCCGACGCGGGGCTGCGGCTTGATCTGCGCGACGTAGTCCTTGGTGATGGGCTTGCCGTTGATCCGGTAGTTGGCGAGGAACGCGAGCGCGGTCGGGTCGCCCTTCGCGGCGCGCATGACGATCGCGTCGACCGCCATCTTCGGGTGCTTCTTCAGCTCGTCCTCGGCGGCGCCCTCGAGGTGCATGACCGCCGACTCCTTCTCCGCGCGCTTGGCCTGCGCGCCGAGGACCTTGTCGGCGATGTAGTGCGCGAGCGTGTGGAGCTTGTCGACGACGGTCGCGGACGCCTTGATCGCCGCGGGGATGCCGAAGCCGCCGCCGCTCGCGACCTGCGCGATCGACAGCGAGAAGTCGAGGATCGAGGACCCGAGCGACCAGCAGTTCTTCTCGAGCTGCTTGGTGTAGACCTGGGAGACCTTCATGAGCGGGTAGACCATGACGTCGACCTGCTTCGCGGACCCTGCGCGCGCCTCGAACATCGCGATGTCGGTCTCGCGCTGGCGCATGCCGGTGGTCGCGACGTCGGAGATGCCGCTGACCATCGAGATCGCGGCGCTCGCGATGTCGAGGCCCGGGATCACCGACTTCACGCCGGCGCTGACGCCCGAGTCGATGGTCTTGGCGAGGTTCGCGGTCTCCTTCGCGGCGCTCACGAGCGACCCGAGCATGCCGGCGCCGGACTTCGCCGCCTTGAGACCCTCGTACGGGTCCTTCGTCGTCCACGAGGCCTCGATCTGCTGCGCCATCCCCAGGCCCGACTGCACGGCGTCGACGATCGACTTGAGCACCGAGACGACCTGCCCGATGCCTTCCTTCGCGAGCGTCGCGTCCGATGTCGGCAGGTCCTTCTCGACGACGTCCCGCTGCCCCTTCGACCGCATCTTGGCGGCCTTGGCGCCCGACTCGTAGGCCTTGCCCACGCCGAGCGGGTCGAGCACCGACGGCACGGGCGACTTGGGGTCCTTGTCGTCGTCCTTCGGCAGGTCCTTGCGGAGCTCCTTGTCCTTCTTCGAGCCGACCTTGCCCGCGATGCCGCCGCCGACCTTCTCGATCGCGTCGAGGCCGTAGCCGCCGTACTGCCCGACGTTCTCCATGACGGAGCTGACACCCGAGCCGATGGGGCCGGACTCCTGCTGCTGCGGTCCGATGCGCTGCGTCTCGTCGAGGAGCTGCAGGTTCGCCTGCGCGTTGTCGGCGTCGCGTGCGGCCTGGCGTCGCCGTGCCTCGCCACGCGTGCTGGCCGCCGCCCACGCGGCCTGGTCGAGCGGGCCGTCCTTGGGCGGGAGCTTGCTCTGCTGCTCGGTGGCGACGGTCGCGAGGACCTTCTCGCGCGCCTCCTCCATGACGAGGTGCTCGCTCGCGTCCGGGTCGGCCTCGAGGAGCTCGTCGCGCACGACGACCATGCGGTCGTACAGCTTCTCGACGGCCTTCGGGAGCATGCGCTCGGCGGCCAGGGCGGCGTCGGCGGCCTCGGCGGTCTGCGATGCGGCCGCGTCGCCGCGCACCTGCCGGACCTCCGCGACGAGCACCTCGGCGTCGGTCTCGCGCGCGGGCCGCACGTGCGTGAGGTCGGGGAACTCGACGTACCAGACCTGCTTGAAGGCGAGCTTGGCGCGCTGCGCGTCGGAGCCGCCGAGCTTGTTCGCCTGCAGCTCGGCGAAGATCTCGACCTCGCGCTCGCGCGCCTGGCTCATGCGCTTGTAGAGGTCCGTGACCTTGCCCTGGGCCTCGTCGAGCCCGTTCGCGTACGTCGACTCCTGGAGCTGGGCGCGCCCCTGCACCCCGGTCTCGCGGGACTGCGCGAGCCGTTCCTTCTCGTCCTTGATCGTCTGCTTGCTCTGCTTGACGGCCTGCTTCTTCGCCTTCTCCTCGGCCTTGGCGCGTTCCCGCGCCGCCTTCTCGGCCGGGTCCTCCTTCTTCGTGCCGGGCACGTGCTTGCCGAAGATCGTCAGGCGCCGCACTGCGGAACCCTCCTGCACGACGTGCGCGAGCTCGTGCGCGAGGACGCGCTCGCCCGCGGGGTCGTGCGGTGCGAACCGGCCGGCGCCGAAGAAGATGTCGGAGCCCGTCGTGAACGCCTCGGCGGACATGGCCGACGACAGCGCGGCCGCCGCGGGTCCGTCGTGCACGCGCACGTGGCCGAGCCCCGTGCCGAACGCGGTCTCCATGCGGCGCCGCACGCCGCCCGGCAGCGGCGCCCCGGACCCGCGCCGGGCCTCGATGCGCCCGCTCGTCGTGCTGTCGAGGTCGCCGCCCGCGAGCCCGATCTGCACGGCACCTGACGACGGACCCGACGACGAGCCCGCCGACGGCGACACCGAGCGCCGCAGGTGCCCGCACCCCGGGTCGTGCCGGTGCGCCTCGCCCGACGCGTCGAGGCGGGAGAGCGCGACGTCGGCGAGCGCGTCGGCCCGGTGCTCCGCGGGGTCGTCGGCGTGCCCGACCGTGAGCGGCGCGGGCAGCATCGCGGACGCGGGTGCGACCGTCGGCGGCGCGGTCGTCGGCTCGGGCGACGCGGGTGCTGCGGTCGGGACGGGGACGCGCGCGTGGTGCGGGCTCATCAGGCCTCCGGGGGGAACGTGGCCGGTTGTCGGCGCGCGCGGGCGCGCGCGTCTGCCGGGGCCAGCCTGACCGGGCGGTCGCGACGCGGCATCGGCAATCGCTACCGAGTTGCCGCTGACGAGGGCGAACATCACCCGGACGGCCGAACGCGACGCCACCGAGGGCACCCTGTCGCAGTCGTCACGCGTTCCGTGGCGCCGGACGGCCGAGACGCGGGACGGAGGTCCCGGGCGCCCCGGATCGACGGTGCCTACCCTGCCCGACGTGTGCAGCACGAGGTGCCGTCCGTCGGTGCCGCCCGGTTCGGGACGAGCGGGGCGGTGCGCGGCATGACGACCACGAAGTCGCGACCCGAGCCGAGGTGCCCCCTGCGCCCGGCCGACATGTGCACGCAGTGCGTGCCCGGCGCGACCGGCCCTCAGGACTGCGGGCTGGTGTGGCTCGTCATGGGTGACGACGACCTGCGCGCGGACCTCCACGAGCGCACCGTCAAGGCGCGCCAGGAGGGCCGGGCCCTGCGGTAGTCGTCCCGTCCGTCGGGGCCCGCATGCGCGGACGTACGTCGAGGTGGGCAGTGGTCGACGTCGCGCGGCCGACCTCGACGACGAGCGGGTCGCGGTAGCCGGGGCGGCTCGCGGACTGGTGCTCGGTACCTCTCCCGGGCTGGGGACGTGTCGGCTAGCGTCCATGGCCGTGGACACCTCTCGGGCAGGGCGGCCGGTCGCGCGGTGGGCGCTCAAGACGAGCGAGGAGACGGTGGCCGCGGCGCCGGAACCCGTGCCGTTCACGGCGCATCGGACCGAGGGCGTCTACGGCGCGCTCCTCGGAGCGGGACGGATGCCGATACTGCCACTGCCGACGGTCTCGGGGGCGGCTTCCCCTGTGCTCAGTGCGCAGGGGCACTACGTGGATGTCGTGACGGCCTCCCCATACGACGAGCAGAACATGGTGATGGCCGAGCGGAGCACGCCGGCGACGATCGTGCGACTCGATGTCTTGACGGGGGAGCTCACGCGCCTGCCCTACACACCTCGTGGCGACGGGCACGACCTGACAGGTATCGCGACCACCGACGCGGGCGACCGGTTGGTCGTCTCCCAACAGCTCTGGCGACCAGGGCAGTCAGAAACTGACACGGTGCTGACGGTCGTCGAGGTCGAGGGGGGGATGTCGAGGGAACTCGCGGTGCTGGCCGGGTCGTCGGGGGACGACCCGGAAGACCCAGGGTTGTCGTGGTCGCCGGACGGGCGTCGCGTGTGTGCCAAACTCGCCACTCTGTCTGGCAAGACGGCTCCGCTGTCCACGGTGATCGTCGATGCCATGACGGGCGACGTTGTGCGTGTGCTGGACGGAGATCTGGCGATCGGTTCGTTGAGTTGGAGTCCCGACAGCACTCGGATCGTCGTCTCGAGGTTCGGCCGACTGCGGATCGTCGATGTGGCCACGGGCGAGGCTCGTACTATCCCGGGTCTGCCCGAGGTGCGGCCGCTTGCGCCCGGTGCGGGTGCGCACCGGATGCTGGGGTTCCTGGACGACGAGCACCTGCTGACGGCGACGGATCGGCGGGGCACGCTCATGATCTGGCGGACGCACCTCGAGACGGGTCCGCTCGAGCCGCTCGTGCGGGTCACGGGGACGGCCGGGCTGTATCCGCGGCTCGCGCGCATGCCCGTCGGCTACTGGACCGACCCGGCCTGCTGACCCGGCCTGATCCCGCGTCAGCCCGGGTCAGGCGGGCTGGGGCCAGTCGGGGTGCGTGATCCGGCGGCCGAGCTTGGCGACCTCGCGCGCTGCGGCGACGACCAGGTCCTGCATCGCGACGGGGCGGCGCTCGGCGACGGCGTCGTAGGCGGCGGCGAGCACGACGTTGCGGATGTCGCCACCGGCGAGCTCGAGGGTGCGGGCGAGCAGGGCGACGTCGACGGGGTCGTCGGCGGAGGTCGTCGGGAGCTGGGACAGGTGGTGCTCCCAGAGCCGGGCGCGCGTGGGCTCGTCGGGGTCGGGGAAGTGGACCATGAAGTGCAGGCGCCGTGCGAAGGCGGGGTCGAGGTTGCCGCGCAGGTTCGTCGCGAGGATCGTGACACCCTCGGACGCCTCCATGCGTTGCAGGAGGTAGGAGACCTCCTGGTTGGCGTAGCGGTCGCGCGCGTCGGTCACGGCGGACCGTGAGCCGAACAGCGAGTCGGCCTCGTCGAAGAACAGCACGGCACCGAGCGACTCGGCGTGGGCGAACACGCGCTCGAGGTTCTTCTCGGTCTCGCCGATGTACTTGTCGACGACCGCGGACAGGTCGACCTGGTAGAGGTCCGCGCCGAGCGTGTCGGCGACGACGTGCGCGGCGAGCGTCTTGCCCGTGCCGGGGCTGCCGGAGAACAGCGCGGAGATGCCGGTGCCCTTGCCGCCCTTGCCGTGCAGGTCGCCGAGCGCGAGCACGTCGTCGCGGTCCCGCACCCAGCCGACGAGCCGTTCGACCTCGCGTCGCGTGCGCGGCGGCAGGACCAGGTCGTCGAGGCTCGCGCCGCCGCCCGGGGCCGACGAGCGCGTGGCCCCGGCCGCGGACAGGCGGCGGGCGGCGGCGCGCACGGTCGGGGCGTCGGGCTCGTCGGCGCCGACGAGGTGCGCGTCGGCGAGCGCGCGGCGTGCGACGGTGTCGATCTGCTCGGGGGCGAGCCGCAGCGCGAGCACGTCGCGTGTCGCGACCCCCGGTCCGAGCAGGCGTTCCCACTGCTCGGCGCGGCCCGCGGTGGTGAGGCGTCCGGCGCGCACGCTCGCGGGCAGCGTGGGTCGCCAGCGCGCGTCCCACGCGGTGCGGCCGACGGCGACGACGGGCACGATCGCGGTGTCGAGCTCGGTGATGTGCGGCCCGGCGACCTGCGCCCCGGCGAGCACGAGCACCGCCCCGCGCAGCGCGGCCTCGAGCGCGAGGTCGCGCACGACCTCCCGCACGACGCCCGGGTCGAGGGGTGCGGCGGGGCTCGTCGGCAGGAGCTCGAGGTCCGCGACGAGCACGTCGACGTCGAGGTCGCGGCACGCCCCCACGGCCGCGGCGGTGCCCGCGGTGCCGAGCGGGGCGTGCACCCACACGAGCGGTTCACCGGCGCGCAGCGCGTCCGCGACGGCCGCGGACCCGGGGGCGTCCGCGGGCACGGGCGCGACGAGCAGGCGGTCGAGCCCGGGCGGCACGTCCTCGACCCCGAGCAGGCGCGCGGCGACGCGGGCGGGCAGGCGCAGCCGCCGACCGGGCAGCGGCTCGTCGCCCTCGAGCTCGAGCAGGCCCGTGCGGCGCAGGCGGCCGGACGCGGCGAGGCGGCGTGCCGTGGCGAGGTCGGCGGGGGCGAGGCCGGCGAGCTCGCACGCGAGCGCGACCGTCGGGCGGCCGGCACCCGCGGCGCCCGACAGCACGCCCGTGAGCAGGTGCGCGCTGGGGTGCAGCTCGGCGAGCTGGGCGACCGCGAGCAGCGCCGCGGACGGCTCGTCGAGCCCGAACAGGCCCGCGACGTCCTCGAGCGCGGCGTCCGCGGCGGCGAACCCGGCGGCGTCCGCGAGCACGGCCGCGAGCGACGCGGCTGCGAGCGACGCGGGTGCGAGCGTGTCGTCACCGCCCGGCAGCTCGGCGCGGCGGCGCACGGCGGCCTCGAGCGCGGTGCGCACGCGCACCCCCGTGGTCGTCATCGCGTCCCCTTCGTCGGCAGCCCTCGTGCTCGTCGTGACGTGCCCGATCATGCCGGGGCGCGAGGCGCTGCGGAACACCGGACGCGCACGTCGGGACCAACATCGGTAGCGATTACCGATGCCCGCCGGGACGTCCTGCTCCTAGCGTCAGGTGTTCCTGGCACCGCCAGGCGCCGGTCGCGCGCGCGAGAGGTCCGACGCCCGCCGTGGGCCTTCCCTGCACCCGACGTCGGAACCCGCGCGGGACGGAGGCCCAGATGTTGATCCCCACGATCGACGACGGTCTCGAGAACCTGCTCCGGGCGAGCCTCCCGCTGCCGGTGGAGACCGGTGACGTGTCGTTCGACGCGCCGTCGAGCACGTGGTCCGCGCAGGTCAACCGGCTCACGGTCAACCTCTTCCTGTACCAGGTGAGCCGCAGCGGGCAGCCGCCGCGACCCGGTCAGACGCGGCAGGGACCGAACGGCGTCGAGCGCCGGTTCGCGCTGCCGATGGTGCAGCTCAGCTACCTCGTGAGCGCGTGGGCGGGCTCGCCGCGCGACGAGCACGGGCTGCTCGGCGACGTGCTCACGTGCTTCGTGTCGCACCAGGTGCTGCCGGTCGAGCACCTCGAGCGTGAACCGTCGTCGCCCGTGCAGCTGCAGCTCGCGTCGGACGAGGTCAACCGCCCGCGCGAGATCTGGTCGTCGCTGGGCGGCTCGCTCAAGGCGTCGTTCACGCTCACCGCGCTCGTCGCGGCCGACGCCTACCCGTGGGAGCCGCTGCCGCCGCTCGTCACGGCCATCGAGCCGGTCACGTCGCGGCTCGGCTCGACCTCGTGAGGGCTGTCGGGGGCACGCGGGCATGAGGGTCACGAGCACCGTCGACCGGCTCGACGTCACGCCGGGCGGGACGGGCGTCGTGCCGCTCGAGGTCGTCAACACCTCGGACGTCATCGAGTCGCTGTCCGTGCGTGCGCTGGGCGTGCCCGAGGCGAGCGTGCTCGCCGAGCCGGAGGCGCTCGCGCTGTTCCCCGACGCGGCGGGTGCGCTCACGCTGACGGTCGGGCTCCCGGCGACGTTCCCCGCGGGCACGTACCCGGTGACGTTCGTCGTCGCGGGGCGGGCGCCGGGTGCGCGCGAGGCCTACCACGACGTCGACATCGTCGTCCCGGCGCGCCCGTCGGTGCGGCTCGAGGCCGCGCCGAGCATCGTGCGCGCACGCGGGCGCGGTGCGTTCCCCGTCGAGGTCCGCAACGACGGCAACGTGCCGCTCGACGTCGCGCTGCGCGCGCAGGACGGCGACCGCACGGTCCGCACGACGATCACGCCGTCGACCCTGTCGGTGCCGCCGGGCGGGGTCGCGACGTCGACGGTCGTCGTCAGGGGCCCGCGCCAGCTCCTGGGCAGCGACCACGACCGCCCGGTGCGCGTGCTCGCCGAGGCGCCGGGGGCGCAGGCGAGCGTCGGGCTCGTCCTGCGGCAGCGCTCGACGTTCAGCCGCGGTCTGATCACGGTGCTCGTGCTGCTCGCGATCGTCGTCGCGTGGGCGCTCGCGTTCCTGCTGGGCACGCGTCAGGTGCTCGGCGCGGACGCGTTCACGAAGACCGCGCCGCCGTCGTTCTTCGCGGCGACGAAGGCGGGCGGCGGGGGAGCCGACGGCGCGGCCGGTGCGGCGCCCGCGGGTGCGCTCGCGAAGGACGGTCCGCTCCCCGCGGGGGTCGGCGCGACGGTCACGGGCACGGTGTGGGGTGCGGCCGACCACCAGGGCGTGGGTCGCGTGACGGTCGTCGCGCTGCGGCACGGCCGCGACGACGAGCTCATCGAGGTCTCGTCGGCCGCGACGCAGGCCGACGGGACGTACACGATGTCCGGCCTGTTCCCCGGCGCGTACCTGCTGCGCGTCACGGCCGACGGGTACGACGAGGTGTGGCACCCGCAGGCGGTCTCGGAGGTCTCCGCGCAGCCGGTCGACGCGGTCGCGCGCGAGGCCACCACGGGTGCGGACCTCACGATCACGGGCCACCCCGCGTCGCTGTCGGGCAAGGTCGGCACGCGCGACGAGTCGGGCGAGCCCGTGCCCGTGACGGTGACCGCCCGGCCCGCGTGGAACGGTGCGGACCCCACGCAGCAGTGGGAGACGACCGCCGACGCCGACGGCGCGTACGCGTTCGCGGACCTGCCCGCGCCGGGGACGTACGCGCTCACGTTCAGCGCCGAGGGCTACCAGCCGACGACCACGACCGAGCGTGTGCTCGGCGGGCAGGACCGGTTCGCGCTCGACGTCACGCTCGGCGCGGGGACGGGCTCGATCGCGGGCACGGTCACCGACGGCAGCGACCCGCTCGGCGGCGTCCAGGTCACGACGACGGTCGCGGGCAAGGAGCTCGTGGTCGGCACGCCCACGGTCGGGTCGGTCGGGCGGTTCGTCGTGCCGAACCTCCCGACGCCCGGCACGTACGTGCTGACGTTCGGCAAGGAGGGCTTCGGCTCGACGAGCGTCGCGGTCGACCTGGGCCCGGGCGAGGTCCGCGGCGACCTCGAGGTCGCGCTCAGCGGCGGGTCCGGCACGGTCACGGGACGCGTCGTCGACCGCACCGGCGCGGGGCTCGGCGGGGTCACGGTGACGGTCGGCGGCGCGGCGGGCGGTCTGGCGACGACGACGCTGACGTCGGGCCAGGTCGGGACGTACACGCTCACGGGGCTCGCGCCGGGCACGGTCACGCTCGCGTTCACGAAGGCGGGCTACGCCCCGGTCAGCGTGCCGGTCTCGGTCCCCGGCAGCGGCCCCGGGACGGCCGACGACGTGCGGCTCACCCCGTCGACCGGCTCGCTCACGGGCCGCGTCACGCAGGGCGGCACGGGTCTCGTCGGCGCGACCGTGCGGGCGACCGACGGGCTCGTCGTGCACGAGACGACGACGACCAAGGCGGGTGCGTCCGGCACCGGCACGTACGTGCTGAGCGACCTGCCCGCCGGGACGTACACCGTCACGGTCGTCGTGTCCGACGAGGTCGTCGCGACGTCCGTCGTGCACGTCGCGGGCGGCGCGGCGACCCAGCGCGACCTGCCGGTGGGGGGCTGACGTGCGCCTCGACCTCGACCCGCGCCGGCTCGTCGTGCAGCCCGGCGTGCCCGCGACGCTCGTCGCGACCGTCACGAACACGTCCGCGCTCATCGCGGGAGCGACCGTGCGCGTGCTCGGCGCGGACCCGTCGTGGGTGCACCTCGACGCGCCCGACCTGCGCCTGTTCCCGCAGGAGACCGCCGCGGTCGTCGTGACGCTCACGCTGCCCGAGGGGGTCCCCGCGGGCGAGCGGCGCGTCGCGGTGCAGGTGCGCGACCTCGCCGACGAGGGTGCGATCGCGGTGCAGGACGTCGTCCTCGACGTGCCGCCCGCGCCGCGCACGACCGTGACGCTCGACCCCCCGACGGTGACCGCGGGCTCGTCGGGCGTGTTCTCCGTCGTCGTCCACAACCAGGGCAACACGCAGCAGGTCGGGCGCGTGGTCGCGCTCGACCCGGAGGCCGCGACGACGTTCACGTTCCGGCCCGCGACGTTCGCCGTCCCGCCCGGTCAGAGCGTCGCGCTCGCGATGCAGGCGAAGGCCCGACGACCGTTCCTCGGCGACCCCCGGATGCGCCCGTTCGAGCTGCGCGTCGACGGTCCGACCGCGCCGCCGCCGGACGCCCCGCCCGCCGCGGCCGGCGTCCTCGTGCAGAAGCCGCGGTTCGCGCGCGGGATGCTCGCGCTGCTGGGCCTGCTGCTCGCGCTGTCGACGTTCGCGGTCGTCATCACGGTCGCGCTGAGCTCGGTCGTCGGCCGGTCCGCGGCCGACCGGGACCTCGCGCTGCAGGTCGCGCAGGCACGCGACGCGCGGGTCACGACGGGCACGTCGTCGCTCGCGGGGACCGTCACGGACCTCGCGACCGGGGCCGGCGTCGCGGACGTCTCCGTCGAGGCGTTCGGCTCCGACCCGGCGCAGCCGATCCTCACGACCGCGACGACCCCGCAGGGCACGTTCCTGCTCGACCGGCTCCCCGCGGGTGACTACACGCTGCGCGTGCGCGGCGCGGGGTTCGACGAGACCTGGTACCCGGCAGCCCCGACGCAGGGCGACGCGCAACCCGTGACCGTGCAGGCCGGACAGTCCGCGACCGGGCTCACGGTGCTCGTCGGCGGGGTCCCCGCGACGCTCGCGGGGACGGTCACGGGCACCGACGTCGCGGGCGCGACGCTCACGGTCGAGCTGCCGCTCGACACCGGCCCGCTCGCGGGCACGCCGCCCGAGCCGGGCGAGGCGCCCGACCCGTCGGGGGTCGCGTCGGGCGCCGTGGTGCGCACCGTGCCGATCGGTGCCGAGGGCACGTTCGAGATCACCGACCTGCCGTCGCCGGGCGTGTACGACCTCGTGGTCGCGAAGGACGGGTTCTCGTCGTCGGTGCAGCGCGTCGATGTCGCCGCGGGCGAGGACCGCACGGGCGTGCAGCTCGCGCTCGTGCAGGGCGACGGGTCGATCGCGGGCACCGTCTCCGGGTTCTCGGGACCCGTGGGCGGTGCGACCGTGACCGCGACGAGCGGGCAGGTGACCGTCGAGACCGTGACGCTCACGCAGGACGCGGTCGGCTCGTTCGTGCTGCGCGGTCTGCCGACCCCCGCGAGCTACACGGTCGTCGTGGCGGCACCGGGCTACGCACCCGCGACGCTCACCGCGACCCTCACGCAGGGGCAGGCGCTCGACGGGCTCGCGGTCGTGCTCGGCCGCGACCAGGTCTCGCTGTCCGGGACGGTGCGCGTGAGCGGCGGCAGCGCGGGCGGCGTCGGCGTGACCGTGACCGACGGTGCGCTCACGCTGCAGACCGTGACGCAGTCCGCCGACCCCGTCGGGCACTGGTCGATCTCGGGGCTGCGCGTGCCCAGCACCTACACGGTGACGTTCGCGCGCGGCGACCTCGAGTCGCAGACGCTGTCCGTGAGCGTCGACGCGTTCGGCACCGTCACCGCGGGCGCGACGTCCGCGACGAGCGTCGACGTCAGCATGCGCGCCGCGACGGGCAGCATCTCGGGCACCGTGCGGCAGCCGCCGACGCGCGACGCAGCCCCCGCGCCCGTCGGCAACGTGCGGGTCACCGTGAGCTCGGGCACCGTGCAGCGCGTCGTCTACACGGCGTCGACGCCCGCCGGGTCGGTCGGGCAGTACGTGCTCGACGGCCTCGACCCGGGCACCTACACGGTGACGTTCTCGCGGGCCGGGACGCGTGCGACGTCCGAGATCGTGCAGCTCGCTGCCGCGCAGGACGCGCACGTGTCGCCCACGCTCGTCGCGTCCGCGCGCATCAGCGGGACCGTCAGGTACGCGAGCGGCGAGACCGCCGACGGGCTCACGGTCCTGCTGTACCGCGCGTCGGACTACGGCACCGCGGCAGGGGCCGTCGCGACCACGACGACAGGCGCGAACGGCAGCTACGCGTTCCTCGACGTCGACGCGCCCGAGAACTACCTCGTCGAGGTCCGCGTGACCGCCGACGGCTCGGTCCTCGCGACGTCGTCGCCGCAGACGCTCGACGCGAGCGAACAGCTCGTCGTGAACCTCACGGCCCGCACGACCTGACGCACCCCACGAGCCCCCCACCAGCCGCCCGACCAGCACGAAGGAGCACCGCATGGCGCACGCACCGCGTCCCGGGAACGCCGCGACGTCCGTGCTCGTCGAGCCCGGGTCGCACGCCACGGCCGGGTCCGTCGCGACCCTGCGCGCGCACGCACGCAACGTCACGACGGGCCCGCTGGACCTGATCGTGTCGGTCGTCGGGCTCGAGAGCGGCTGGCTGCCCGCACCCGTCCCCGTCGCGGGCGTCGCGCCCGACGCGACCGTCACCGTCGAGCTGCCCCTCCTGCCGCCCGTCGGTGCCGCGCCCGGCGACTACCCGTTCGTCGTCACGGTCGAGTCGGCGGCGACAGCGGGCATCCCGACGAGTGCAGGGACGCGCACGACGACCGCCGCGGACGGTGCGCTGCGCGTCGACGGCACGAGCGGGCTGCTGCTGACCGTCGAGCCGGCCGACACGCGCGGTGTGCGGTCGAAGCGCGTGCAGGTCGTGCTCGCCAACGCGGGCGACGAGCCGGCTCGCGTCGAGCTCGTGGCGCTCGCGGACGGCGACGGCTTCGTCGACCTCGGTTCCGCGGGCGTCGACGTCGCACCGCACTCGAGCGTGCGCGTGCCGGCCCGCGCGGGTACGTCCCGCCCGATGCTGTTCGGCCGCGCGCGCCGCACGGCGTACCACGTGACCGCGACGGGCGAGCGCGCACCGCAGCGGTTCGACGCGTCGTTCACGGCCCGGCCCGTGCTCCCGGGCAGTGCACTGCGCGTGGTGTCGATCCTCACGGTCGCGGTGCTGTGGGTCGGCCTCGTGCTCGCGGCGCTGCCGTGGCTGTCGGACAGGTTCTCGGGCCGGGACCGCAGCGTCGACGAACAGGCGGGCGTCACGACGAGCGCCCCGGCGGGCGGTGCGACGACCGGCACGGACGGCGCAGGCTCGGGGCCCGGCGCGGGCGGGGCCGGTGGTGGTGCGGGCGGCGGCGGTACGGGGTCCGGTGGCGGCGAGGACGACGCGGCGAACGAGGGCGTGCGCGTCGCGGGGGTCGTGACGTCGAGCGACCCGTCGGGCGTCACGGTCCAGGTCGTGCCCGCGGGTGCGCTGCCCGCGGCGCAGAGCATCGTGGCGGCGAGCTCGTCGCAGGCCACGGCGGGCACCAGCACGACGGGCACCACGACGGGCAGCACGCAGGACACCACGGCGGACGGTGTGCTCGACGGCCGCACGTCGCGCGACGTCCCCGCGGACACGGCCGACGACGCCCCGGTCGGCAAGGTCTGGGGTCTCGCGGCGCCGGTCGAGCGTACGGACGTCGCGAGCCAGCGCCGCACGACGACGACGGGCGACGACGGCTCGTGGGCGTTCGCGGGCCTCTCACCGAACGGCCGCTACCTGCTGACGTTCGCGAAGGCGGGCTACGAGACGCAGCGGTTCTGGGTCACGGGCGCCGAGGCCGCGGCTGCGCCGCTCGAGCTCGAGCTCACGCCCGGCCGCGGCCGCCTGGCGGGCACGGTCACGGGCCCGGACGGACCCGCGGGCGGCGTCGAGCTGACGATCTCCGACGGCACGACGTCGATCACGACGCGCACCGCGACGACGGGTGATGTCGGTGCCTGGGCGGTCGACGGCCTCGCGACGCCGAGCACGTACCTCGTGTCGGCCTCGTCGGCGGGGCTCGGTGCGCAGTCGGCGCTCGTCGCCCTGGCGGCGGCGGGGTCGCGCACCGTGCACCTCGGGCTGCGTGCGGGGGTCGCGACCGTCGCGGGTCTCGTCTCGGGACGCGACGCGTACGGCGGCCAGGGTGGCCTCGGCGGCGTGCGCGTCACGGCGCGCTCGGGCGAGACCGAGCGGGCCGCGACGACCGTCACGGGCGATCGTCGTGGCACGTTCGTGCTGCCGGATCTGCCGGTCGGGACCTGGACGCTGACGTTCGAGGCCGACGGCTACGCGACGCAGACGCGTCGGCTCGTCGTGACCGCGGGCGGTGCACCCGAGCAGCGCGCGACGCTCACGTCGGTCGGCGGCACGGTCTCCGGGACCGCGACCGACCAGGACGGCGTCGGGATCGCCGCCGCCGGGCTCACGCTCACGGGCAGCGCCGGCACGTTCAAGACCATGTCGTCGTCCGACCGGCAGGGCACGTACCGGTTCGACGGCATCCCGGCGGGCGACTACACGCTCGTCGCGGAGCAGTTCGGTCACGAGCCCACGTCGGCGCAGGTCACGGTCGTCGGCTCGCGCTCGGCGACCGCGAACCTCGTGCTGCGCACGCTCGAGGGCGACGGGCTCGAGGCGACGTCGCGCATCCGCGGCCGGGTCACGGACGCGACGACGGGCGCGCGCATCACGTGCCCGAACCTGCTGCCGGGCGAGCGGTGCGAGGTCACGGTCACGACGACGCGACTGTCGCCCGACGGCTCGTCGGCACAGGTCGAGGCGCACGCGGACCCCGACCGGGCGTACGAGCTGCCGGGTGCCGACCAGGTCGGTCTGTTCCCGGGCCTGTACCGCCTGGCGATCACCGCCCCGGGCTACGAGCCGGCGACCGTCGACGTGACGGTCCCGATGGGGCAGGTCGTCGAGGCCGCGACGGTCGCGCTGTACCCGTCGCCGTCGATCGTCGGCTCGGTCGCGGCGCGCGTGGGCGTCGTGCCCGACGAGACGTGCGTCGTCGCGGTCGTCGCGGACGGCCCCGCACCGTCGGCGGACCCGTGCCGCAAGGTCGACGACACATGCACGACCGACGCGGGCTGGTGCGCGTACATCGGTCTCAACGGCTCGTACCAGATCGAGCGGCTCAGCTCGGGCTCGTACGACGTGTACGTCGTGCCGCCGGACGACGGCCAGTACGTGCGGCCCGACGAGGTGGGCGTCTCGCTCGCACCGGGCGACGTGCGCCGCGTCGACTGGTTGCTCGACCGGCTGGGCGTGCTCACGGTGTCGGTGTACTCGACGGACGGGACGGGTGCGCTGTCCCCGTCGAGCGGTGCCGTCGTGACCGCGGACTCGGGCACGACGTCGTCGTCCGGCTCGACGACCGACGGCGTCGCGCAGATCACGCGGCTGCCCAGCGGGACGTACACGGTGAGCGCGACGGCCACGAGCGGTCAGAAGGGTGAGGTCACGGGTGTCCAGCTGGGCCTCAACCAGGAGATCCAGGTCCAGGTCGTGCTGACGGGGCCGACCGGTGACGTGACGATGCGGGTCGTGACGTTGCTCGGCGGTGCGGGCGAGAGCCCGGTCGGCAACGCGCACGTCACGGTCTCGGGCGTCACCGGGTACCGCGGCCTGTCGCCCGTGCAGACCACGGGCGTCCCGGTCGCGACGACCGACGGGACGGGCCGGTTCACGGTGTGCACCACGGGCTCGTGCTCGTCGGACCCGTCGGTCACAGTCCTGGCGCTCGTCGAGAAGCGCATGAACGTGCGCGTCACGGCCGACGGCTACGCGGACTTCTCGGTCAACGGCCTCGACGTCGAGTCGACCGCTCCGATCACGCTCACGCCGCTGGGCCGGGCGTTCTCCGGTTCGGTGCAGCTGCTCGGCGCGGCGACGCCCGAGTACGACGACGTGACGTTCACGGTCACGCAGGCCCCGCCGGGCGTCGGCCAGATCTCGATCACGCCCGACGCGGCCGGCGTGCTGTCGTGGAGCGACTCGCAGCAGCCGGTCGGCAGCGGGCTCATCCGCCCGGGCACGTACACGGTCGCGGCGTCGCTCGACGGCTACCTGGGCGACTCGAAGACGATCATCGTGCTGCCGGGCACGACGACGCCCGTGCCGCCGCTCGACCTCGTGCTGCGGCGCAACGGCACGCTGCGCGTCTCGATCGTCGACGCGGGCACGGGGGTCGGCATCGCCGACGGTGCCGCGACGATCACGCGCAACAGCGTCCAGGACCGGCGCACCGCACTGCCGGGGCAGACGTTCGTCGACCTCGGCGAGTTCGCCCCGGCGACGTACTCGGTGGACGTCGCCGCGGCGGGCTACGAGACGACGACCGTGCAGGTCACGGTCGCCCCCGGGCAGACGACCGCGACCCCCCAGGTCGTGCCCCTCGTGCGCCTCAGCACGATCCACGGCGTCGTGAAGTCGCAGGTGACGCCGTACATCGAGGAGGGGGTCACGGGGGCCGAGGTCGAGGGCACGGGACCCGCGACCGCGGGCCCGGGCCCGACCACGAAGATGACGGCGACGACCCGCACGCAGGGTGCGTACACGCTCACGGGCACGCTGCTGAACGAGGGCCTGCACGTCGGGTCCTGGCACCTCGTCGCGGGGGCGACGGGCTACGACCCGTTGCCGCAGAGCAGCACGGACGTCGTGATCTCGGCGAACGGCATGGACCCGTCCGCGCCGGACCTCCTGCTCAAGCCGCGTCCCGGGACGCTCGTCGTGTTCGTCTCCGCGAACGGTGCGGGCCAGGACGACCTGTCCGTCCGCCTCACGTACCAGGACGGCAACCCCCTGGGCACGCCGACCAAGCTCCCGACGTGCGTGGGGCTCGACGCGACGTGCGACCCGGCCTCGGACGCGCCGGGCACGTACGTGTTCACGGGGCTCGCGCCGCTGACGTACACGATCAACGTCTCCGGCGGCACGTTCTCGCCGCTGTCGATGTCCGTCCCGCTCGCGTCGGGTGAGACCAAGGTCGTCCCGATGCAGGTGACGGCCCCGAACGGGTCGGTCCAGGGCATCGTGCAGCTCCAGGCCGCGAACGGGAGCTTCACGCCGCGCACGGGTGTCGAGGTCACGCTGCACAGCGACGACCCGGCCGTGGCGGACCGCACCGAGACCACGGGTGCCGACGGTCGGTACCGCTTCCCGACGGTCTCCGCCGGGACGTACGTCGTCTCGGCCTCGGACCTCGGGCTCACCGCGAGCCGCACGGTCGTGCTGCAACCGGGCGACGGGCTCGTCGTCGACCTGGTCCTGAGCGAGCGCACGTACGCGCTCACGGTGACCGTCACGTCGTCGTCGGACCTCACGGGTGCGCTCGTCAACCTCACGGGCGGTTCGACGACGCCCGCCGCCCAGCCCGTCGTGCGGGCGAGCGCGACGACGTTCACGACGACGTTCTCCCAGCTGCCCGCGGGGAGCTGGACCGCGACGCTGTCCGGTCCCGCGGGGCACCTCGGGGTGTGGACGCGGCCCGCGACGATCACGGACTCCGACGCGAGCGTCGCGTTCACGGTGGCCGAGACGCAGGTGCGCCTGCGTGCGGAGAGCTCGGCGACGGGCACGCCCGACACGGTCACGGCCACGGTCACACCCGACGGCGGTGCCGCGACCGACGTCCTGGTCGCGGTCGGCGGCGGTGACACGGTCGTCTGGGTGCCGCGCGCGGGCGCGACGGTCGCGGCGACCGCGACGGGCGGCTGGGACCTCGAGGTCACCCCCACCGCGGTCCCCGACGACGCCACCGTCCAGCTCGTGCGCATCACGCTGCGCGCACGCGCGACGACGCTGACCGTCACGGCCTCTCCCGGTTCCGTCGAGCGCGGCGACGACCTCGCCGTGTCGGCGCGGGTCCGGACGGCGGTCGGGTCCACCGACGTGACCGCCGGCGAGGTCGTGCTGGAGCGGCGCACCTCGACGACCCCGACGACGTGGACCGAGGTCGACCGAGCCGCGCCGGGGAACAACGGCGTCGCGGCCCTGTCCGCGGACACGCTGACCTGGCCGGTCGGCACCGCGGTGCTGCGCGTGCGGTACGAGGGCGCGGGTGCGTACGCGGACGCGGGTCCGACGAGCGTGCCGAACGTGACGGTGACCGCGACGGCGACCACGACCACGCTCGTCGCGACCGCGACGACGCTGACCGCGACGGTCACGTCCGGTGCCGGCACGTCCGACGTCCCCCAGGGCACGGTCGCGTTCGAGCAGCACACGGGCACCGGCAACGGTACGGGGAGCTGGCCGGTGATCACCGGCTGCGCCGCGGTCACGCTCTCGGGCACCGGGACGGCGACGTGCTCGGCGACCGGCGTGGACCCCGAGCGGGACGTGCGCGCGAGGTTCACGGGCCAGGGCACGTCGTGGCAGGGGTCGACGGGCACCGCGACCACCCCCGCGGCTCCGGCGGGCGGTGGTGACGACACTCCCTGAGCGTCCCGGCGTGTGCGGGTGCGATCCGGTTTGTCCGGTCTGTACCCTGACGGCCGAGCATCGCGCGGTCGTCGGCCGCGGGCAGGTGCTGTCCTGCACGACCGTCGACGACCCGGAGGGGCCGCCCCCATGCCCGCGAGAGCGAAGAGCATCCTGATGTGGATCGTCGTGATCTTCCTCGTCTACGCGGTGGTCACGAACCCGAGCCGCGCTGCGGACGTCGTCCAGTCGATCTGGGACTTCATCGCGGGCGCAGTCTCGGGCTTCGGGACGTTCTTCCACAACCTGGCGTCCTGACCGGGACCACGGCGGGCGGCTTCGACGAGGAGGTCGGCGTGACGGCGGACGAGGCGACGCGCATCGTCAGGTCGCACCGCCTCCTGCGCCGCTACGTCCTGCCCGACGAACGCGTCCTGCTGGCCGCCCGCCGCCACTGGGCGAAGCTCAGCGAGCCCGCGCTCACGACCGCCGCGGTCGTCGTCGGGTGCGGGTGGCTCACGGCTGCGCTCGCCCCGCAGCTCGGGGACCGCGCGCTGGTCGTGTGGTGGCTCGCCGCCGCCGCGTCCGTGCGGTTCGCGTGGTTCCTGCTGCTGTGGCGCGTGGAGTGGTTCGTCGCGACCGACAAGCGCATGCTCCTGCTGACCGGGCTCGTCACGCACCAGGTCGGCATGATGCCGCTCGTCAAGGTCACCGACATGCGGTACTCGCGCAGCGTGCTGGGCCAGCTGCTCGGCTACGGCCAGTTCCTGCTCGAGTCCGCGGGCCAGGACCAGGCGCTGCGGCAGATCGGCTGGGTCGCGCGCCCCGACGAGACGTACCGCGACCTGTGCGCGCTGATCTTCACGCCGAACGGCCCCGGTACCCGTCCCGCACCGGAGCCCGCACCGGAGCCCGCACCGGAGCCCGCACCGGTACCGACACCGCGCGCGTCGCCGACCCGCTCGTGGATCGCCCCGCACCGCCCGCCCGACGACTGCCGCGGGGCCGTGCAGGTCCCGGCACCCGGCGACACCCAGCCGATCCGCACGCGTGCGTCGGCGCACGAGGACGCTGCTGGTCCTGCCGACACGGACGGCACGGACGGCACGGACGGCACGGACGGCACCGACGATGCCGCGTGGTTCGTCTCGGAACCCACGGCCCGCTACGTCGACCTCACGTCCCCGGACGACCCGAGGTGAGCACGCCGGCAAGCCGCTCCCGGACCAAGCTGATCTGGTGACGGCCGCTCAGGACGCGGTCAGAGCCACCAGACCAGCAGGAGCGTGACCGTCGCGGTCACGGCGGCGGTCACGGCCACGACCCACCACGTGTCGGGGTGGCCGCAGGGTTCCGGGTCCGCGGGCGCCTGCACGACGACCACGGGCGCGGGTGCCGGGGGCGGGACCACGACGGGCGGGGGCGGGGGCGTCATGTCGGCGCCGCACCGCACGCAGCGCACCGCGGTCGGCGTGTTGAGCTCGGCGCACGCGGGGCACGCGAGCGTCGAGGCGAGCGCGGCACCGGACGCGCCGGGCGCGCGCCAGCGGGCGTCGTCGGACTCCTCGTCGGGTGTCGCGGACGCGGACGGGCGGGCCCAGAACAGGGGGTAGTCGCACGTGGGGCAGAAGTCGGACGCGAGCCGCTCGCTCGCGCGCACGCGCGAGACGGAGCCGCACTCGGGGCACGTGACCTCGAGCATGTCGGGGGCGGTGCCCCGGTCGAGATCGGTCATGACGCCAGCTCTCCTTCCTGCTGCGTGAGCACGGGCCAGACGATCCTGCCCCCGACGCGGACCTCGACCTGCACGTGGGCGGGCACCTCGTCGAGGACGAGCGCGAGGAAGTCCGGCTCGGACAGGGGGCCGGTCGAGTCGACCTCGAGCACCGCCCACGCGACGTCGTCGGGCGCCTGCCCCTCGGCGAACACGCCGCCGGACTCGGTGAGCCGCACGGGACCGCCCGAGTACAGCTCGAGCAGGTGCACCAGCCCCCGGGCCGTGCCGCGCCACTGCAGCGTCTGCGCCGCGGTGCGCAGGATGCGGCGCTGCGCCTCGGGCGGGTAGGACGCGTCGATGCCGTCCGTGCCGAGCCACGCGCCCATCGCGCGCACCATCGCGGGCGGCGTGAGGTCGACGTCGGCGAGGTGGGGGAGGTTGTCGGCGTGCTGCAGCAGCGTCTCCGCCTCGGCCTGGAAGATCGAGACGAAGCGCACGAAGAAGTCCTCCGCGAGCATCCCGTACGGGAGCTGGCGCAGGAGCCAGTCGGAGCTGCGGCCCGTCACCTCACCACCACCCGGTGGTCGGCCGACAGGAACAGTGCGTGCTCGGCGAGCGCGATCGACTCGCGGCCACCGCCGATGCGCCGGCCCGTGCGCAGGTCGTACTCGAACAGCTGCAGCTCGTCGACCGCGAGCACGCCGTCGACGGACTCGACGACCTGCGTCACCGCCGACGCCGTGAGCGAGGCGTCGAACGGCCAGCCGGTGCCGTCGGCGCCGCCCGTGAGGGGGTGCACGAAGCGCGTCAGGGCGTCGGACACGCGCTGGCGGACCATCGCGGCGGGTCGGCCGGGCAGCGTCCGCACGAGCACCGCGACGGAGACGCCCTGGTAGTACGGCGTGCCGATCTCGACGGGCACCCCGACCATGCGGCGCTCGTCGAGGGCCGAGGAGACGGCGTCGAACAGCGGCGTCGAGAGCGCGAAGTCGTCGATGCGGTGCGTGCGCGGGTCCGTGCGCACCTGCGGCACGATCAGCACGCGCACGACGTTCGAACCGCTCGTCGCGGCGGGCAGGCAGCGTGCGCGCGCGACCTCCACCGATGCCTGGCGCGTGATCGCCTCGTAGTCCGATGCGGTGACCGCACGCTGACCCGTGCGCAGCGTGAGCGGTCCGCGCACCTTCGCCTCGGCGACGGTCTCGGCGTCGACGCCGCCGCTCGCCGCGCGCGCGTTGGACACCGACGAGACGAACGGCAGCCCGCTGCGCAGCGACGTGAGGGTGCGCGCGCCGACGTTGCCGCGTGCGCCGCCGCCGGTGCGGTACGGGGTCACGCGGAGCTCCGCACCGTCGGGCGGCACGGCGCCGTGCTGACGCACGCTGCCGTCGGGGTGGCGCACTGCGGGCCCGAAGCGGACCTCACCCGTCGTCGAGTCCCACACGACGTGCCGGTCGCCCGGACCCGACGAGCCGAAGTCCGGCACCTCGGTCCAGCGCTGGGTCTCGCCCCGCACGACGACGAGCACGCCCTCCTCGTCGCGCCGTCGCGCGACCGGTGCGCCCGACACGCGCAGCACCTGTCCCGGCTGGCCCGTGGACCGGCCGAGGAGCTCACCGGGCAGCGTGGTCGAGTGCTCGGCGGGAACGGTGACCCCGAGCGCGACGAGCGCGGCGCTCGCGATGCGCGGCGACGCGGCGAACGTCGGCTGGCCCGGCTGCGGACGCGTGAGCCGCACGCGCACCCAGTGCGCGAGCTGCCCGCCGAGCATGAGCGGCTCGTGGCGACCGGGCACCAGCAGGAGCACCGAGCCGGACTTGTTGAGGCCGCCCGTCGTGTCGGACTCGACCTGGCACGCGATCCACGCCTCGCCGTCCCACGCCTCCCAGGCCAGGGGCGCCCTCGTCGGGTCCACGCCGATGCCCTCGGCGCGGGCCGACAGGTCGACGCGCACCGCGTAGCCCGCGAGCGAGGCGCGCGCGCCCAGGTACAGCGCGTCGCCGGGGGTCACGGTCGGGAAGCACGTCGCGGACGCGCCGGGGACCGTCAGGTCCTCCCACACGTCCGTCGCCTGACCCTCGCTCGTGACCGACTGCGCCGCGACGAGCTCGGGCGGCGAGACGACCGCGTCGCGCGTCGTCGAGAAGACCACGGGAGTCTCACCGACCGTCGCGACCTCCGTGCCCGCCGGGACGTGCACGGCCCGGTCCGCGGGTGCGGACAGCCAGAACGTCAGGTCGGCGTGCGCGACCGCGGGCGGGAACGGCTCGATCCCGACGAGGTTGAGGAAGTGCACGTACATGCGCTCCGGCACCTGGTTGACGCGGAAGAGCACCATCTCGCTCATCCACGCGAACAGCTCGATGAGCGCCACGCCCGGGTCGGACACGTTGTGGTTGGTCCACTCGGGCGTGAACCGCGGGATCAGCCGCTTCGTCTCGTCGACGATGTCCTGGAAGGAGCGGTCGTCGAGGTGCGGGGGGTCGAGCGGGGCCATCAGGCGTCCTCACGGGGGATCACGTAGAACGGGTAGACCAGGTTGCGCCGGTCGTTGGTGGACTTCACGCGGTACTCGATGCGGATCTGGACCAGGCCCGAGTCGTCGTCGTCCTGCTCGGGACGCACGTCGAGGACCTCGATGCGAGGTTCCCACTGCGCGAGCGCGTCGCGCACGGCCTGCGAGATCAGGCCCAGCAGGGTCGCGTTGACGGGTTCGAACAGCAGGTCCCAGATGCGGCAGCCGAACTGCGGCCGCATGAGACGTTCGCCGGGCGCGGTGAGCAGCACGACGCGCATCGAGTCCTCGATGTCACCACCCGGTGCGGTGAGCGCGATCGAGCCCGTGTGGTCGACGCCGAGCGGCCACACGAACCCGCGTCCGACGAAGTCGGGGGTCGGCGCGCCCACGGCGGTCGGTTCGCTCATCAGTTGATCTTCACCACCGATCCCTTGATCTCGACCATGCCGCCCGCCTCGAGCTTCGTGGTCGACTTCCCCTTGACGGCGACCTGGAGCCCGTCGATCGTCACACCGGTCTGGCCGGACACCTCGACGGTCTGCTTCGAGCCGACCGCGACCTTCGTCGTCGCGTCGAGGGTGATCGTCGAGCCCTTGAGCGTGATCGCACCCTTGCCGTCGAACGCGATCGACGACTCGCCGACCTTGATCGTGAGCGGCACGCCGCCGTCCGCGACCAGCTCGACGCCCTTGCGCCCGAGCCGCAGCTTCTGCTGCCCCTGCGCGACCAGCAGCTCGATGAACTGCTGGTCCTCGGCCTGGTCCTCGGACAGCAGGATCTGGTGCCCCGTCGACGTGCGGATGACGTGCCCGACGAGCCTGCCGTCGGACACCAGCGTCGACGACGGGGGCTGGTTCTTCGCGCTGTACAGGCCGCCGATCACGACGGGCCGCGCGACGTCGTCGTTCTCGAACCCGACGAGCACCTCGTCGCCCACGTTCGGCAGGAACATCTGCCCGCGCGACGTGCCCGCGCCGGGGAGCGCGACGCGCGCCCACGCGGACTTCGCCTGGTCGGCCGCGGTCGGCAGCGACACGCTCACGCGGCCCCGCGCGTCGGGGTCCTTGAGCCCGTCGACGACCCCCACGACGAGCCCCGAGTGCCGGAACGACGACGCCGTGTGCCCCTGGTCCCACGGGTCGGCGATCGTGACGGGGTCCCGGTCGCCTGCGACGAGCTCGGTGCGCGCGCCGCCCCGGTCGACGACGTGCGTCACCTCGCGCACGTAGTACGTGCCGTTGCCCGGTCCCGCGCCGTCGACCGTGACGGTGCCTCCGGGCCGGACCTCGGGCAGGAACAGCGCGCGGGCGCGCGCGGTCATCCGGCCCGTGCGCGCCGCGACGCCCTCTGCGAGCGCACGTGCCTCGGTGTCCGACGACGGTGACAGCCGCGCCCCCGTGACCGCGGACGTCACACCGTCGGGGTTCGCGGGGCCCAGGCCCGAGCGGGACTGCGGTGTCGTGGCCGTGCCGACCGTCGCGCGCTGCTGCGCGGGGTCCCAGCCGCGCACGGACACGCTCGTCGTCGCGTCGCCGACCTGCCGCACGGAGAACGCGTGCAGGTTGTGCTCGACCCCGAGCGCGACGGGCGACGTCCCCGGCGCGGTGCCCGTCGTGGCCTTCCACACCGCGAACGTTCCGTCGTGCACGGCCCAGTCGAGCCCGTAGCGCTGCGCGATCTCGTCGACGAGCGCGAGCGGCGTGCCGTTGCGCAGCACGTACTCGAGCTTCGTGCTCGGCAGGGCGCTCTTGCCCTCGAGCGGGAGCGTGGTCGACACGAGCTTCTCGACGACGTCGGCGAGCGACATCTGGTGGTACGTCTCGACGTCGGACGTGCGCGTGAGGGCGACCGCGGCGTCGTCGGCCACGACGACGTAGCGCGCACCCGTCGCGTCGACGTCGCTCTCGATCGACGTGACCTTGCCGCGGAACACCTCGACGGCGGAGTCCTCGACGCTCGTCACCGTGAGCAGCGAGCCGATCTGCACGCCCCGGTCCTGTGCGAGCGCGTACCGCGGGTCGTCGAACACGACCGTCGCGCGCCCCACGGCCCGGAGCCCGAGGCGCACGCGTACCTGGGTCAGCGCGGTGGTCCAGACGTCGCCCAGCTCGGCGCCGTCGACCGTGATGCGCGGCCAGGTGAGCAGGGTCTCCGCGCGCAGGACCGTCACGAGTCGATCCTCGGGACCGTGATGAGGCTGCCCGGCCGCAGCGCGAGCGGGTCGGCGATCGCGTTCGCGGCGGCGAGCGTGCGCCAGCGCGTCGAGTCGCCGTAGTACCGCGCGGCGATGCGGTCGAGCGTCTCGCCCGACTGCACGCGGTGCACGCGGTGCGGCTTGGGCGTGCCCGACGTGGGGTTCTGCCGGCCGAACGCCTGCGACGGCTCGTACTGGCGCAGCGTGAGCGACACGGTCGCGCGCAGCGGCGTCCCGTCGCCCGCGAAGTACGTGAACGCGAGGTCCAGGTCGGCGACGACCGCCTTGAACGAGTGCAGGTCGCCCCAGTGGAAGATCACGTAAGGCGGGCGCAGGTTGTGGCTCGACTCGTCGGACCCCGGCAGGCTCGGGTCGACGTCCATGAGCGCGACGATCTTGCCCGTGTGCGTCGCGACCGACGTGCCGTCCGCGGTCGTGTCGAAGAACAGGTCGACGCGCAGCACGCCCGACTCCGCGCCCGTGTACCGCAGGCGCGGCACGTCCCGACCCGGGACCGGGTCGCCCGCCCAGGAGTTGCTGCGGCTGAGCTGGAGCTGCGCGGGGTTGAACAGGCAGCTGACCCGCTCGCCGCCCTCGATCTCCAGGAACGCCTTCTCGACACCGGCCATCAGAACACCTCCGTCCCGCGCCGCCACGAGCGTCGCTCCGTCTCCTCCTCGAGCCGCCGCTCCACGAGCCGCAGCACGTGGTCGTCGAGCTCCTCGCGGCGCCACCGCTCGAGCCGCGCCACCATACGGTCCTCGACGGTGCGCGCGATGCCTGCGATCGTCTCGTCGGAGAGCGTCGGCTCCGGCAGCGCGTCCACGGGTCCTCCCGGGGTGGTGGGGCGTTGACCGATCGTCACGTCCCCGCGGCCGCGCGGTCGCGCGGTCGTCCAGGGCGACGACCCTGTGGTCACCGAGGGTGGGATCGTCGGGGGGACGCGGGTCCCGCCGAGCGTGAGGTCCGACGAGCGTGACCCGCTCGGTGTCGTGCGCGTCCACGAGCCGGGCGCCGAGGGCGCGCCGACCGGTGAGCGGCGCACGACCGTGCGCGGCGGCAGCACGGCCCACGACGCGGGCACCGCCCCCGCCGCGGCGGCACCGGACGCGCTGCGCGGGGTCACGGGCGGCGTGCCCGGACCGACCGACGTGCCCGGACCGACCGACGTGCCGCCGAGCGGGCTGGTCGCGAGCGCCTCCGCGGCGAGCGCCGCGGGGGAGAGCCCGGCCGAGCGACCGGCCGAGCGATCCGTCGGGAACCCGGAGGGGAGACCGGGGGGCGACGAGGTCGGCGCGGCCGAGGTCGCCGCAGCCGGGATCGGCGACCGGCGCACGGTCGCGGCGGCGGCCGACGAGCGCGTGACCGCACCGGTCGACGGCGCACCGGTCGACGTGCGGCTCGACGGCGTACCGGTCGACGCCGCGCCGGGGCTCGCCGGTCGGGCCGGTGCGGGTGCTGCGGTGCTGGCGCGCCAGGCCGCGGCGCCGGTCCAGCGCCGGACGGTCGGGGCCGACGTGCTCGGGTGCGTCGCGCCGTGGGTGCGGGCCGCGGGGCTCGTCGTGCGGCCGGCGGCGCGGCTCGTCGTGCGCGCGACGGGAGCGCCGGACCGCGTACCGGACGACGGGACCCCGGTCGGACCGGGGGACCTGCTGTCGGCACCGCCCGCGGTGGCGGGCCGCACGGGGACGGGGGCGAGCATCGCGACCGCGTGGCCGGGACCGCGGTGGCCGACCGCGGGCGCGGGCGACTCCCACGCGGCGGGCCGACCGACGGCCGACCAGTCCACGGCCGGCCCGGGTGCGTCCGCTGACGCGGTCGACCCCGTCGTCCTGCGCACGGGTGCGCTCGCGGCCGGGCTCGTGACCGCGACGGCGGGGCTCGCGGTGGCGCTCGTCGGCGCGCCGTCCGTCCGGGCCTGCGGCGAGGCGACCGGGGTCGACGCCCGGGGCTGCGGCGATCCGGTCGGGGCGTGGCTCGACGTCGGCGCGGTGTCCGTGACCCCGGCGGCCGGGGTGCTCTGGACGCTGTGCACGCTGTGTGTGTCCTGCGTGCCCTGTGCGCTCGGTCGGGCCGCTGCGCTCGGTCGGGCCGCTGCACTCGGTCGGGCCGCTGCGCTCGGTCGGACCGGCGCCGTCGACCGGCCCGTCACGCTGCGCCGCAGCGCCGCGGGTGCGGCATCCGACGGCAGCCCGTGCAGCGCGCTCGCGGCGGGCGGGGCGGGGGCGGGCGACCGGCGCACGACGGGCGCCTCGACGGGCGTCGTGCGGCCCGCGAACCCACCCGACCAGCGCGTCGCGCGCCGCAGCGTGAGCGGCTCCAGGCCGAGCCCGCGGCGCGGGTCGTCGCGCCACGTGGGGCGGTGACCGCTGCGCAGGTGGCCACCGCCGGGCAGCCGGAGCGCCGCGGCGGGGCGGTCGTGCGGTTCCGGGGCCGCGGCGGGACGCGCGGCCGACGTGACGGGCGCTGCGCCGTCCGGGTCGTGGTCGCCGGAGCGCGCAGCGACCACCGACGAGGGCCGGGACAGCGCGTGCGCGAGCGCCGCCTCGGGGGCCGAGTCCCGGCCGCCGAGGACCCGTCGCACGGGACCCGCGAGCCCGCGCGACGCGGGGGCGGTGGCCTCGGGAACCGCCTGCACGGCGGGGCTCGGGACGTGCGTGGCGGCGGTCGTAGTCGTCGTGCTCGTCGTGCTCGTCGTGCTCGCGTGGCTCGTCGGGCTCGTCGGGCTCGTCGGGCTCGGCACGACACGGGACGGGGTGCGCGTGGCGGCGGACGCAGTGCTGTCCGCGGTGCCGTGCGGCGGCGCCGACGCCGGACGGGTGCCAGCAGCCGGGGCCGCCGGGGACGCGGCGCGCGGGCTGCGGGTCGCGCGCGCGTCGGCCACGGCGGCGGCCCGTGCGCGACGGCGCACGAACCGTCCCGCGGGACGCAGGAGCTGGGCACCGGGCGAGGGTGCGGCGGCGGGTGTCGCGGCGGCGGGCGTCGCCACCGCACCAGCTGCAGCACTCGTCGCAGCACCAGCCACAGCACCAGCCACAGCACCGGTCGCGACGCTCGTCGGGCCGCTCGTGCCGCGGGGTGCCGGGTGCGCGCCCAGCAGTGAGCGGCGGACGGCGGGACCCGATGCGGTCGTCGGACCCGTGGTGGCTGTCGTCGTGACAGACGGGGTCCGGGCCGCCGGGCCGACGGCGGCCGCGGGTGACGACGAAGGTCCGGAACCCGGGGCGTTCCCCGGCTGCGTGCCGCCGGGAGGTCGGGCCGCGACGCGAGACGCGGACCGGGGCCGGGCGTCGTCGGCGCTCGAGACCATGCGACCTGCGGACGTGACGTCCGGCGTCACCCGTACGCGCACGGTCTGCGGTGCGAGCCGGTCGCGCACGGATCCCGGCCGACGCTCCGCGGGGATCGCGTCGACCATGCGCGGCAGGCCACGCGGCACGGTCGCCGCCTGCTCGTGGCTCGCTCGTTCGGCGCGCAGCGGCGCGACCTGCGACCACCAGCGCGGGGGTGAGACCTCCTGCGGCGCGCGGCGCGGCGTCACGTCGGTGGCCGGGCCCGCGAGGGCTCGTCGGACCTCGACGGGACGGCCCCAACCGTGCGCGAACCGCACGGACGACGACGCGAGCGACCCGATGAGCGGCGGTCGCGGCCGACCGAGGCGCGGACCGGGACGACGCAGGCGCTGCGCAGCGGCCCGGCCCAGACGGGTCGGGTCGAGGCGGTCGTCGGCGGGTCCTGCGCTCACGCGCGAGGCACCGGTCGTGAGCTCGGTCGGGTCCATCGGCGTCACTGCGTCTTCGCGCGGAAGCCGTTGTGCGCGACCTCGAGGCTCTCGACGAGCGCCTCGCTCGCGTCGACGGACAGGCGCGGACCGGTCCACGCGACCGCGAACACCCCCTCGAGCTCCCAGGACCGCAGGCGCTGACCCTGGTGGTCGACGACCGTCACGGCACCCGTGGCGCGCGTCAGGGTGTTCTTGTTCGCCGCGAACCCCTCGCCCGACGAGCGCGAGACCCACGAGAACAACGCGTCGGAGCTCACGAGCCCGCGCCGGAACACGAGGTTCGGCCAGCGCATGACACCGGGGAAGCGGTGCACGTACTGGTTCTGGCCGCCCTCGACGTACTCCTGCGTGGACACGGTCATCTCGAGGCCCGTGACCTCGACGAAGTAGCCGATCGGCACGCCGTCGACCTCGAACAGGAAGTTCGCGGAGACGGGGGCGTCGCCCCCCAGCAGCTGCTCAGGCACTGTCGCGCACCGCCTCCCAGGCTCGGGCGTTCATCGCTGCCACGGCACGCACCATCCGGACGCGGTCCAGGTGCTCGAGGTCGAGCAGGTCGGACAGCGGCCAGTGCAGGTGGTACGCCAGGTAGGCGATCTCCTGCCAGAGCACGTCGACGGGGTAGCGCAGCATCGTCGGGTCCTACGCACGCGTCTCGGAGCGGATCTCCTCGATCGCCGCGCGTCCGGGACGGGCCGACGCCGGGGCGTCGGGTGCCGCCGGTGCGGCGGGTGCCGCGTCCGCGGCGGGGACGACGACGGCCGCACCCGTGTCGTCCCCCGCCGCGGACGGCGACGTGCGCGCGGCCGCACCCGGCGCCTGCACGGCCCGCTGCGCCGCGACGAACTCCTCGAACTCCTCCTGGCTGCCGAAGTTGATCACGCCGTAGAAGTCCTGCAGGTACGCCAGGTCGGCGGCGAACAGGCCCTCGATCTCGTGGGGCGTGACCATCGGCAGCGTGCCGAGCGACTCCACGACGCGGGCCAGGACGACGATCGTGAGGCGAGGGTCGTCGGGGCCCGTGACGGTGGGGTCGCGCAGCGGCTCGAGCTCGTCGCGTGCGGTGGCGAGCCGCATCACGCCGTCCCGGTGGACGTCGCCGTTGCGGTCGACGTACCCCCGGGGCAGCGTGAACTCGTACCGGGTGCGCAGGCTCACTTGATCCGCGCGAGCGACTCGACGGTCAGGGTGATGGTCTCCTTCACCGGGTCGTTCGACTCGACCGAGAGCTGGTCGGTCGAGATCTTGCTCGGCCAGCCGTTGGTGAAGTTGAACCGCGCGATCTCCGCGTTGGTCGAGTCGTACATGACGATCGAGCCGTTCTTGCGGTTGTTCGAGCGGTCCGACAGCAGGATGCCCTTGTCGCGGATGTCGTTGAACCAGGTCCAGAGCTTGTCGCTCTCCATGCTCGGCGGCGCCATGCGCACGAGCTGCAGGTCGGGGGCCTTGTTGGCCTTGCCCAGGGTCTTGACGACCTGGACCTTGCCGTTGGCGCCGGCCTGCTCCATCGTCACGACCTCCATCTCGATGTCCAGGCCGGACACCGAGGAGAGGACGGACACGACCTGGCCGTCGATCTCGAGGAAGAAGTTCTGCGAGACGATCGGGTCGGTGTTGATGAGGCTGTCGTTGGGCATCTACGTGCTCCTGTCTGGGCGGAGGTCGGCTCGAGCGGTCGCGCTGACGCGGGGCGTCAGTTCGCGACCTGCTTGTTCTGGCTGATGCGGAAGATGACGAACTCGGCGGGCTTGACCGGCGCGATGCCGACCTCGACGACGAGCTTGCCGGCGTCGATCGACTCGGGCGGGTTCGTCGTCTCGTCGCACTTGACGAAGAACGCCTGGTCGGGCGACGTGCCGAACAGCGCGCCGGCCTGCCACAGCCCGCGCAGGTAGGCGTTGAGCGTGCGCTTGACGCCCTCCCACAGGGAGACGTCGTTCGGCTCGAACACGGCCCACTGCGTGCCCTCGAGGATCGTCGACTCGATCATGTTGAACAGGCGACGCACGTTGATGTACTGCCAGTCGGTGTCCGACGCGAGCGTGCGCGCACCCCAGATGCGGATGCCGCGCGTGCCGAACGGGCGGATCGCGTTGATGCCGATCGGGTTGAGGATGCCCTGCTCGTTCTGCGTGATGGACCGCTCGACGTCGAGGACGCCGCGGATCGTGTCGTTGGCCGGGGCCTTCCACACGCCGCGCGTCTCGTCGGTGCGCGCCCACACGCCCGCGACGTGGCCCGACGGCGGCAGGAGGATCTCCGCGTTGCCGTTGGTGCCCGTCGGGTTCTCGACCTTGATCCACGGGTAGTACAGCGCGGCGAACGCCGAGTCGTACTGCGCGGCCTCGCTGCGCCACTCCTTGACCTGCTGCGGCGTGAGCCCGGGAGGGGCGTCGAGGATCGCGACGCGGTTGGCGTGCAGCTCGCAGTGCGCGATGAGGCTCGTCTGGACGGCCTTCCAGAGGCCGAGGTCGATCGAGCCGTCGTCCTTCGTGGCGGCCGTGAGCAGGTCCGGCACGACGACGATCGTGACGTCCTCGGCGATCGCGAGGCCGTTGATGCCGGAGCGCGCGGACTCGGAGCCCGCGAACTTGCGGCCCGAGACGGCGACGGGCTTCGGCGCGGCCTTCTCGAGCGCGTACGCGCCGGGCTTGAGCAGCTCGAGCTGGCTCGACAGGTCGGTGTCCTCGGCGAGCTTGAGCTCGACCTTGACCTTGGTGGAGGTCTTGTTGATGACCGTCGCGGCGTCACGCGGGCCGCCGAGCGTCAGGTCCGCGTAGGACTCGACCTCCTCGCCGCCCTCGACGATCGTGATCGTGAAGGGCGCCGGACCGTCGACGTCCTCGGCCTCGTCGGACGGCGTGACGTGCACGGTGAGGTCCGCGTCGGGCTCGACCGACTCGATCGCGAGCGGCAGGCCCAGCGAACGGTCGTAGGCGGGCAGCTCGAGGCGGGCCGGCTCGCCCGACGCCTCGGAGTTCGGGATCCGCACGACGTACGCCTGCGTACCGCCGTTGAGGAAGAAGCCGTAGATCGACAGGGGCAGCAGCGCACCCTCGACGAAGCCGCCGTACAGCGCCTCGAACTGGGTCCAGCTCGTGACGAGCCGCGGCGCGAGGCCCTGCGGGTCGTTGGGGTCGTCGGTCGGGGCCTTCGCGGTGAAGCCGACGAACGCGGCGACGGCCGTGGGCGCGGAGCTCAGGACCTTCTGGGAGGAGGGGATCTCCTCGACGTACACGCCAGGGGCGGTGTAAGTGGGCACTGGCCATCCTCTTTTCGGCTGTGAGCCCCCGTGACGTGGCTGGGCACGCGCGGTCGGGGCAGACGCAGGTGTGTCGTCCCGAGGCTAGGAACGGTGGCCAGCGCGGGGCATCGGTAATCGCTACGCAACGTCGGGACCATGGTCCCGGGAGGGTGAGATTCGCCCGATGCCGGGCTCTCACCTGGGAGGTCAGGCGCAGGCACGGCATGATGGCGGACCAAGGTCCCACGCCGCTGCGGGACCGGTAGTCAGCTCGAGAGGCTTCGTCGTGCCCGTGCCGTCCCGCTCGTCGCGCTCGCTCGCGCGCGGCGAGACGACCGACGACGTCCGACTCACGTCCGTCCCGTCCGCCGCGGGACCGCCCGCGGAGCCGCTCGGCACCCCACCGGGCCGGGCGCCCGGCCGTCCGTCCGGGGGCTCGTCCGACGACGCCGTCGACGCACGTCCGTCCGGTGCGCTGGCCCGGACCCGCACGATGGTCATGCCGCCGTCGCGCAGCGTCGCGATCGAGCACCTGCGCGAGTGCCTCCGGGAGGGGCGCAGTGTGCTCGTCGTCGGCGAGGCCGGGGTCGGCAAGACCGCGCTCGCGGCGCGCGCTCTCGAGGGCCTGACGATCGACGGTCGTGCGCCGGTCGTCGTCGCGCTCACGGGCGCGTCGACCCGCGCGGGCCTGCCGCTGTCGGCGCTCGAGCCGCTGCTCGGCGACGACCTGCTCTCGATCGGGAGCTTCGCCCGCACCGTCCGCACGCTCGAGCAGTCGCTCACCGAGCTCGCCGGCGGCGCGCCGCTCGTGCTGCGGCTCGACGACGCGCACCTGCTCGACGACGCATCGGCGCAGGCCCTCGCGTGGGTCGTCCGCCAGGAGGCCGTGCTGCTCGTCGCGACCACGCGACCCGCGGGTGCGTCCGGGTCGCCGTGGCTGCAGCTGTGGAAGGACGACGTCGTCGAGCGCATCGACGTCGCACCGTTCACGCTCGCCGAGACCGAGCAGTGGCTCGCGGGCGAGCTGGGCGGAACCCCGACGTCCGACACCGTGCGCCGCGTGTGGGGCGAGACGCGCGGCAACGTGTTCCACGCACGCGAGCTCGTCCGGGCCGAGCGGTCGTCGGGCGCGCTGCGCGAGTTCGACGGCGTGTGGGTGTGGACCGGACGGGCGACGCCGGGGTCCCGGCTGCTCGAGATCGTCGAGAACGACGTCGCGCGCCTGTCGCCCGACGCGCACCGCGCGCTCGAGGCCGTCGCGCTGCTGTGCCCCGTGCCGCTGAGCCTCCTGCTGGACGTCGCGAGCTCGACGACGATCGACGAGCTCGCGCACGCGGGCGTCGCGACGCTGCGTCCCCAGCCCACGCCCGGCGGGAGCGAGATCGTCGTCGACCTGGCACACGCCCTCTACGCCGAGGCGGTGCGCGCGCGCGTGCCCGGCGGTCGTCGGCGGGAGATCCTCGACCTCGTCGCGGACTCGACGCAGGCCACGTCCGGGGCGTCGCTCGTGCGCTCGGTGCTGCTCGCGATGGACTCCGGCCTCGAGGTCGGTCACGCGCGGTTCGAGGCGGCGCTCGCGGAGGCGTTCGTGCTGCAGCAGCCGGACGTCGTGATCCGGCTCGTCGACATCGCGCTGCGCACGACGCCCGTGGGGACCGACTACTGGGCGCGGCTCGTCAACTGGCGCGCGGAGGCGTGGTGGTCGCAGAGCGAGTTCGTGCGCGCCTCGCGCGACGCGACGCTCGTCCTGGAGACCCTGCGCGGGCTCGACGAGCTCGACGCGACGCTCGTGCACCGCCTCGTCGACGCCGCCCAGATCCTGTCCTCCGCGCTCTACGTCTCGGGGACCGACGTCGACGACGCGCTCGAGATCGTCACCTCCACGCGTCGCTGGCTCGCCGAGGCCGACGCGCCCGGCCCGTGGGACGAGGAGCTCACCGTCACACGGCTCGTGCGCCTGGGCTGGGCGGGCCGCCAGCGCGAGACGCGCGACGAGGCCCTCGCGCTCCTCAACCGCCCGCACGCCCCCGCGGCCACGGTCCGGCTCGCCCCGCCGACGATCCTGGGGCTCGCCGACGAGGGTCGGTTCGCCGAGGCCCGCGACCTCGCCGAGCGTCAGCTCGCCGTCGCGCGCGCGAACGTCGACCACTACCGCTGGAGCATCGGCGAGCTCCAGATCGTCGACGTCCTCGCGCGCATGTGGTCCGGCGACCTGTCGGGTCTCGAGTCCGACCTGACGGTCGACGACGACGCCCACCCCGTCGCGATGGACTGGATCGCGATGCAGGCCGCGCGCGGCATCGCCGAGATCCAGTACGGCGCCTGGTCCCAGGCCGCTGTCGACCTGCGCGCCGCGAACGCGCGTCTGCGCGTCGTCGACCGCGGCGGCATGGCCGCCTACACCACGGCCGCCGAGGCGCTCGCGGTCGCCGCGACCGGCTCGAGCACCGCTGCCCGCCACCTTCTCGACTCCGTCGCCGCCACGCCCCTGCGCGCCGCCGCCGCCGTCGAGCCCGAGGTCCGGCTCCTGCGCGTCGACGCCCTCGCCTGGCTGCGCGACCCCGGTGTCAAGGTCGAGGCGTCCCTGCTCGCCCAGTGGGCGCGCGACCGCGGCGCCGCGCGCGTCGAGCTCGAGGCCCTGCACCGGTACGTGCGCGCCGGCGGGCAGGACCCCGAGGTCCTGGACCGCGTCGCGGAGCTCGCGTCCGTCGTCGAGGGTCCCCGCGCCGCCGCCGTCGCCGCGCACGTCACCGCGCTCGCCTCGCAGGACGTCGACCTCGCCCGCATCGCCGAGCGCGACCTCAACCGGTGCGGCCTGTGGCTGCCGCCCCTCGAACCGCCCGTCGCGCTCACCCCGCGCGAGCGTGAGATCGCCTCCCTCGCCGCCGGCGGCATGACCTCGCGCGCCATCGCCGCGCGGCTCACGCTCTCCGTGCGCACCGTCGACTCGCACCTCGCGCGCGTCTTCGCCAAGACCGGCGTCCACTCCCGCGAGGACCTCGTCGCCGTCCTGCGCTGACGTGGGCACCCCGCCGCCTGCCGGTCCGACGACCGCGCTGCGGTAACCTCGACCCCGCGGTCCGGCCACCACCACCGCAACCCCGCGCCTGTAGCTCAGGGGATAGAGCACCGCTCTCCTAAAGCGGGTGTCGGCAGTTCGAATCTGCCCAGGCGCACACAGTCCGTGTTGCACGTCCCACCGCAGGCATGTGTGCGAACGGGGACCAGACCCGTGGTGCGTGCGCGCGCGCTCCGCGGGAGATGGAGCCTCGCGATCTGCGCAGCCCCTAGCCGCGATGAAAGCGGCGCGAACGTCCAGCTCCGGACGAGTCCAGTCTCAACCATCCGGCGGCCGGACGACCGGTGGGAAGCCCTGTGCCCGTACGGAGTTCGATGTCGGTACCAACTGGCACCCTGGCGACGTGAGGCCAACAGGCAGTCCCCCGCCCGCCTCATGTACCGTGACCGCAGAGCGTCCGAGCGCGATCGGGCGATCGAAGCAAGGGAGTCGTAGATGCATCCCACCAGTACCCCGACGGACCGAACCTCCGATCGGCGTAGACGGCTTGCGCTCGGCTCGGGCCCGTTGGGCGAGCTCTTTGCGCGTCCGATGCCTCAGGGTGCCGACCTCCTTGCGGACGCGTATGCAGAGCTAAATCAGTCACGCGTGATCTACGTCAGTACACCGATCACCACCGGTCCTGAACTTCTCCGCTGGCTCCGCGCTAATCCTGATGCATCTGAAGCGCTGCGCTCTCACGCGCGTAGCCAGGTCATCGCGAACAACGTCGCCGCGGTAGTGCCTCTAGTTGCAATGGTCCGCGCCCGATTCCGAGACGCGGCCATCATCGACCCCACGGCCTTGAACGATGTTCGCGGATGGACCCAAGCTGACTACCACCGATTCTGGACGGAGATCATCGTCCGGTACGCAGACGGCGCGGTCTTTGCTGACGGATGGCAGTACAGCGTTGGTTGCACTGTAGAGTTTGCGGCCGCGAACCTTGCCGGGATAGAACTTTACAACTCGCGCCTTGAGATGATTTCTCCGAACGAGGGGCTAGTCCTGCTACAATCGACAGTGTCGGAGCTCGATGCCGTCGGTGCATCAAAGGTGATTCAGGAGAGCGCAATAAGAACGCTCGACAAACTCGTGTACTCGCAAGCGGTGGGGTACTGAGACGAGGATCGAGTGCTCAAGGACGACGCGCTCGCCGCGATAGCGAAGACCCGTAACGTCGCACAATTTGTGAGTTTCTCGAGCGGGCCCTTCCCGGCAGTGCGGCACCACGTTCTTCGAGGCGCTGAGGAAGGAATGACCGGGGCCGACGCGCTTATTCGACGCCTCATCGATATCTCCGACGCGGGTACGGTGAACGTGAGGACCTTCGATCCTAGCGGGAAGCTCAAGAGTAATCCCTTTCACTACGGGGTATCCGACCAATCACGCGTGGCCCAGATTGTGTCGGACGCCGCCCAGCGCGGATTGTACTCGATAGTCAACGAGACGATTGACATCCACGACGGGGGCGTCTCAGGCGTGTCTATGCCCGGACTGCTTGAGTTCGCACCCGGCGCCACCCCGCGAGTCGTCGAACAGGAAGACGCGGTGGTCTCGATCCGGCCGGCCGTTGGTATCTCCATCCTCGAGGCGATCTACGGGCATGACGTGCGCGGCATATACTCCGACCGCGAGAGAATCGAGTTCAGTATTCATCCCGGTCGACGCGGGTTCCGCCGGGAGCATGCCATCATCTGGGAAGTCGCGGACACCGATGACGACCTGACCAACGCAATGCCGCTTGCATGGCCCAATCCGTTCAGCAGATTCATCGGAGATAAGGCGTTTGGCCTGATGGTTGCCGACGCGGAGGGATTTCTGGTTCCCAAGACAACGGTGATATCGCGAAATGTGCGCACTTTCACTTTTGGGACGACAACCGGGACGGGCGAGGCCTGGCTCCGGACGTGCCCCAGAGAGCCGCGTCCAGGGCGCTTTTCGACAATTCGAGGATGGGTCGACCCGTTCAAGTTGCTGCGCGACGAAGATCCCTTCGATAGTGAAATCTCATCTGTGCTCGATCAAGACGGCGTCGATGCGCGATGGTCGGGCGCAACCGCTCGCGTTAGTGGGCGGGACGTCATTGAGGGCGTAGGTGGGTCCGGGGACGAGTTCATGCTCGGTGCGCAGGCGCCGATGTCGCTCCCAATCCGCGTGCGCGATGACGTCGCACTTCTGCTGGAGCGACTGAGGGACGTCCTTGGCGACTGCCGAGTCGAGTGGGCGCACGATGGCGATTCGGTTTGGGTGCTCCAACTTCACAGAGTCGCGGGAGAGCCTGGTGGACTTGTCGGCGCACCTGAGGTCGAGCCGTTGGGATTCGATCCGAAGGACGGCCTTGAGGCACTGCACCTGCTGGTGCGTAGGGCCGTGGCGGAACAACGCCCAATTAGAGTCCTGCGGCGCATTGGAGCGACCAGCCACGTCGGCGAAGTGTTGCGTCAGGCGAACGTCCCCTATGAGATAGCGCGGTAGATAAGTAATGGGCGCTAGCAGGGTCTCCTAATGCCGGGCTGGATCGCGGCTCAGTCGGGGCCAAATTGTTAGGAGTACGTAGGCTGCCAATGCTAGTACGAGGCGCCATCCGTAATACGGCGTGACGGCCAGTAGCGCTCCGCCAACCGCGACGATGCTCGTGACGAAGATTGACGTCCGAACCTTGCCGGCGCGAATCGCGCGTTCGTGCGGATCCTCGTCTCGCATGGTGTAGGGGAATGAATATGACCAATAGGCGATACTAGATACGAGACTGGCGACGATTGGCAGCAGCACGAAGCACGGTGACGTTGATGTGGAGGCCGCGAGGCTTCCGACGCCAATGGAGACGGCGAACGCATAGATGTAACCGGGCGCGCCGGAATGTAGGCGCTCGTCACGCGTCTGCCTCTGCGCCCTAATCCGTACGTAAAGTTGTATGAAGCATGCGATCGCAATGACAGCGCCGAGCGCGCTTGCTTGGGGGAGTGAGAGATTCACGGGTCCGTCGGGCGGGGCGACCGCGGCGGCAAGGGTAAGGATCGCCGATACTGCGAGTGCGAGCAGAGCGAATCCTACGAGCTCGCTGGCTTCCGTGATACGCCGGTGCTTGTAGGCGGTTCGCGCTGCGAGATTGTGGATTTCGACCTTGAGTGATGATGTGAGTTCATCCCGCCGCTCCGTGTAGGAGCCGCTCATCTTTATCATCCAGTCGACCATCTCAGTGTTGGCGATTGCGAAGAAGTAGATCGGCGAGCCCTGCACCCCGCCCACCCAGTTGACTTCACCCTTCTGCTCTCGCCGCCGCTGGCCCGGGAGCCTAAGCGGTGCGCTAAATGCGGCAAGTAGTAGTATCGCCGCGTATAGGATGCCGATGAGGAACGTCCCTAATGCTATTACGGCGAGCGGGGCCTCGAAGGGGGCTGCGGAGAAATTGCGCGTCAGGTACTTTGCTCCGTTTAGTCCGGCTATTGTGAGGGCTGCGCCGGTTAGGAACGCGAGTGCTGTGAGAAGTCGACCGATCTTGTCGTCGGAGTGTTTGGTTGCGTCGAGTACCTCTTGGTAGGCGAATTTGAGGAGATCGAGGTTCTTCTCTGCCTCGTTGGGGTTGCTGCTCCGACTGTTGCGTCGCATCTTCACGGAGCGATCGTACTGGTTGTGTTGGTGGATATCTAGGAAGTTGGGCTTTGGGGGTCGAGCCTCATGCCATGGCCTGATGAAGGATCGAGGCTAGAGCGGCCGTCGGTAGCTCGAATCTGTCCGGGTGAACTCAGCGATCGCGTGAGTCGTATCAGGGGCCGAGGCATCCGATGGGGATGACGTGGACCCCGTCGTCGCGGCGGTAGGCGAAACTGCCGTTGCTCACGATGACGCCGAGGAACGCGGGGGCGCCGTGGCGGCTCGTGTCGACCTTGGCGGCGAACCGCAGGAGCGACTCGGCGGCACCGTCGACGGCGTCCTGCCCCAGCTTGACCTCAAAGGCTCCCCACTTGTCGTCCCGGACGCTGACGACCGCGTCGACCTCGTGGCCGTTGGCGTCTCGCCAGGACTCGACGATCCCGCCCAGTGGTTGCGCATAGACGCGCAGATCGCGCACGACGAGGGCCTCGAAGTGGAGCCCGAGGGCGTTGAGGTCGTGCAGGAGCTCGGCGCTCCCGACCCCGAGCGCAGCCAGCCCCAATGACGGGTCCACGAAGTAGCGGACCGGGCTCTGGCGCAACCTGGTACGGGAACGCATGTGGGGTCGCCACGCCTCCGAGTCGTCGATGAGGTGAAGCCGTTCGAGCGCGGTCAGGTAGTTGACGAGGGTGTCACGAGCGATCGGACGGTCGCTGCCGCCGACATCCTTCGCCAGCTCGGCAGCCGACGTCGCTTGACCGACCGACCGGCCGAGCGAGGCGAGCAGCCGCCTGACGTTGCCAGGGTCTCGACGCGAGCCGAGTCCCTGGACGTCGACCTCCGCGATCTGGTGGAGGTAGTCCCGGAGCCAGTCGCGGGCACGGTCCTCGTCGGCATCCACGAGCTCAGGCCAGCCGCCGACGACCATGCGCTGCACGACGTCCAGGAACGAGAGGTGCTGACCGTCGCCGTGCTGGGGCTCGCCCTCGAGCAGCGCGCTCAAGGAGACGCTGCCGTTCGAGTGTCGCGACTCGTAGAGGCTCATCGGCCGCATGCGGATCACTCCGAATCGACCCGCGCCGGAGTGCCTCGTGACGTCGTCGTTCGGCGTCGCCGACCCGGTGAGGATGTAGAGCCCCGTGCCCGCGCGGTCGTCGACCTGACGGCGAACGCGGTTCCACAGCGTGGGCTCGACCTGCCACTCGTCGAAGAGGATCGGTGTGGGCCGGTCGAAGAGCCGCTCGGGAGCGTTCCTGACCAGCACGCTGAGCGCGGGATCCTCATCGAGTCGGAACGTCGTCTCGGCGAACCGGGAGGCAGTTCTGGTCTTCCCGCACGCCTTCGGACCCTCGACCACGACCGCGCCGATGGCCTTCAGTCGCCGCTCGAGCTCGCTGTCGGCGATGCGGGGGAGGTAGGCACCCATGGCATCATCCTACAGATTGCCTAGCCTCCGTCCTACAGAGTGCCTAGCCTCCGTCCTACAGATTGCCTACATCGCGTCCTACAGATTGCCTAGCCCCCGTCCTACAGATTGCCTATACGGTGTGAGTCACCCGGCGGCCGGATCACGGCTGTCGGCGCGACGCCAGGCCGCTCGGCGATGCTGGCGTAGGTCGCTCTGCGTGTGGTTCACGGCGTCGTCATCTGTGCGAGGCCTGCCGCGAAGGAGATCGAGGGTTCGTAGCCGAGGTCGCGTCGGGCCGCGGTGATGTCGTAGGAGCGGTCGCGGCCGGTGAAGCTGACGAGCCAGCGGGTGAGCGGTGGTGCCGTGGGCCTGCGCAGGAGGCGGGCCGCGGTGTCGAGCACGGCGGCGAGCGGCGCGGCGACGGCGAGCGGGACGCTGCGGCTCCGCGTCAGGTCGATGCCCTGGGTCGCCAGCAGCGGGGTGAGCAGGTCGCGGATCGGCATCGGGGCGCCGTCCGTCACGTGGTAGATGCCGCGGCCGCGCGTGAGGGCGAGGACGACGGCGGCAATCAGATTGTTGACATGGATCGCGTCGACGGTGTGACGGCCGTGGTCGATCCACGCGAAGCGGCCCGCCTCTGCCGCGTCGACGAAGCCCTGGATCGTCGCCATGCCCGCGCCCCAGACGAACGGCGGTCGCAGGATCACGAGCTCGGTGCTCCCGGCCGGCGCGGCGAGCAGCGCGCGCTCCGTCGCCAGCTTGACCCGGCTGTAGGCGGTGTTGGGGCGGCCTTCCGGGGTCGACTCGTCGACGACCGGGCGGCGCTGGCTGCCGGTCGACACCGACGCGGCGCTGACGAGGACGAAGCGACGCACGCGGGCGGCGACACCGGCGGCGTGCAGGGCGAGGGTGGGTGCGTGGTTGCGGCGCTCGAAGAGCGCGTCGGGGCCCCAGAACTCCATGTACGCCGCGGTGTGCACGACGACGTCGACACCCTGCAGGCGCGTGGCCCACGGTGCGCCGTCGGGGGAGGTCAGGTCGGTGAGGTCGCCGCGGACGGCGACGGCTCCGGCCGCCTCGACCTGCTGGGCCGCCGACTGCGTGCGTGCCAGGGCGAGGACCTGGTGCCCGTCGGCGACGAGGCGGCGCAGGAGCGCACCGCCGACGAACCCGCTGCCTCCGGTGAGGAAGATCTTCATGACGCGGTCCTTCCGATCGGGTGCGCGCCGCGACGGTCGCCGCGCGACACATCGGTATCGAATGGTTCGATATCAATGTATTGGGATCTATGTAACGCGCGTAGGATCGCCACGTCAAGAAGGGCGGTGCGGGATGGCGCGGGGCAGGGCGGCGGTCACGGCGGCCGAGGTGGCGGACGAGTTCAGCCGCACCGCCAAGGTGCTCGTGCGTCGGCTCGACGAGCGGTTGGGCGAGCACGGGGTCTCGACGCCGCGCTCACGACTGGTGGCAGAGGTGGCCCGGTCGCAGCCCGTGCGGCTCACCGACCTCGCGCACGCGGTCGGCATCGCGCAGGGCACGGCATCGACGCTCGTCGACGGTCTGGTCCGCGACGGGCTGCTCGAGCGGCGACCGAGCGCCGACGATCGCCGCGCGGTGCTGCTCCACGTCACGTCCGACGGTGCCGAGCTGGCCCGCGACTGGACGGCCGCCTACCGCCGCGCCACCGACGAGCTGTTCGCGCCGCTGGGTGACGACGAGCGCGCGGCGCTCGTCGCAATGCTCCGCAAGCTCAGCACCGACCAGACCCCCCCAACCAACTAACCGCCCAGCCCACCCCCACCCCCGCCCGGCGGTGAGTTCGTCGATCCCGTACGAGTTCGTCGGCGATCGGCGACGAACTCGTCCAGCAGCGACGAACTCGCGGCCGGGGTGAGGCGGTCTGGGCAGCGGCAGGTGGACGGTGCGGGTGAAGATCACGTTCGGACAGCAGGTCGGGTGCCGGTCGAGGGTGTTGAATGGGCTCGCAGCGCGCGGGCGCCTCGTCGGCGTCCGAGTTCCAGCTCGCCGGGCTTCGTGCCCTCAGCCTCGTCGGCTTGTCCCACCGGCGCACCGTCGGTGTCGCGTCGCCGTCGGCCCCTCCGGGAGCCGCGTCGTCGGCGGGCGCCGTGCGGTCCGACGAGGTCCTGCGCAGGTGCGCGGGGCTGCGCGCGCTCGGGGCCGTGCGGGGCTGTGCAGGGGTCGCGCGAGGGCGGTGCACGGTGGCGGGACGGAGTCGGCCGACGGAGCCGGGCTGACGCAGGACGGAGCAGGAGGAGACGTGGCACGAGCAGGCGGGTCCGGCCGGACGCGCACGGACGCGGGCAACCAGCGTCGTCGTGCCGCGCGTCCGTCGGAGGAAGGGCTCATCCCCGTCCTCGCGGGCGTCGCGCGGGAGGTCGACACGGCCGTCCGACGACCGCCGACCCGCCCCGCGGTCCGCACCAAGTTCCAGGTCGCCGCGCTGCTCGTGCGCGAGGAGCGCGCACGGGTCATGGCCGACGGCGGGCTCACGGAGTCGCGGCGGACCGAACAGCTCAAGCGCCTCGACGGGGTCGCGACCCTCCTCGCGCGCATCGCGGCGCGCGACACGTCGCTCCTGACGCTGCTCGCCGAGGACGCGCGGGTCTCCGACGCGGCGCGCGCCTACAAGGCGACGGTCATGCGCGCGGGCGGGCTGGAACCGCCCGACGAGCCCGAGCCGGAACCCGCGGCTGCGCCCGCACCGGGCACCGAGAACCGCGTCGTGCCGCGCTCGGCGATCTCGCGTCAGCTCGCGAACCCGTTCCTCGCGCCGGACTTCGAGGCGGTCGCCGAGCGGTTGTCGCCCAAGCCGCGTCGGCTCGCGGGGTGGGAGCTGCTCGAGCCGCTGTTCCGCTCGTTCGAGCAGGCCGCCCCCGGCGCGCCCGCGTGCATGCCGCTGCCCGACGCGAGTGCGCTGTCGCCGCACCTCGGCAAGGGCCTCATGCCGCACCAGGCGCAGGTCGTCGCGGCCACCGCGCGCGGGCACCGCACGTTCCTCCTGGCCGACGAGCCGGGCCTCGGCAAGACCGCGCAGGCGCTCCTGGCTGCCGAGGCGGCGAACGCGTACCCGCTGCTCGTCGTCGTGCCGAACGTCGTCAAGACCAACTGGGCGCACGAGCTCGGGCTGTGGTCGCCGCACCGCCGCGCGACCGTGGTCCACGGGGACGGCGAGAAGGTCGACGCGTTCGCCGACGTCGTCATCGTCAACTACGAGCTGCTCGACCGGCACGTCGGTTGGCTGGGCGACCTCGGGTTCCGCGGCATGGTCGTCGACGAGGCGCACTTCATCAAGAACAAGTCGTCGCAGCGCTCGCAGCACGTCCTCGCGCTCGCGGAGCGGATCCGGTTCCGCACGGGGCGGCCGCTGCTCATGGCGCTCACCGGCACGCCGCTCATCAACGACATCGAGGACTTCCGGGCGATCTGGCAGTACCTCGGCTGGATCGACGACAAGGCACCGCTCGGCCCGCTGGTCACGGCGCTCGAGGAGACCGGGCTGACCCCCGCCGACAAGGGCTTCTACGCCGCGGCGCGCTCCGCGGTCGTCGACATGGGCATCGTGCGGCGCCGCAAGATCGACGTCGTCGCGGACATCCCGGCCCGTCGGGTCGCGGACCTGCCCGTCGAGCTCGACGGTGCCGTGGGACGGTCGATCCGTGCGGCCGAGGCCGCGCTCACGCAGCGGATGGTCGAGCACTACCGGCACGCGGTCGTCGCGCGCGCCGAGCACGGGGTCCTCGGGATCGACCACGAGCTCGTGCGTCGGGTCGCGGCCGCGGAGCTCAAGGACGCGAGCTCCAAGACGGGCGGCGAGAACGTCTTCACGATGGTCCGGCGCATCGGCCAGGCGAAGGCCGGCTTGGCCGCCGACTACGCCGCGCAGCTCGCGCGCAACGTGGGCAAGGTCGTGTTCTTCGCGAAGCACATCGACGTCATGGACCAGGCGGAGCGACTGTTCGCCGAACGGGGCATCCCGTACGCGTCGATCCGCGGCGACCAGACGCCCAAGGCGCGCGAGAAGAACGTCGCGGCGTTCGTCGAGGACCCGCAGGTGCAGATCGTCGTGTGCTCGCTCATGGCGGCGGGCGTGGGCATCAACCTGCAGGTCGCGTCCAACCTCGTGCTCGCCGAGCTGCCGTGGACCGACGCGGAGCAGACGCAGGCGATCGACCGCGTGCACCGCATCGGCCAGGCCGAGCCGGTCACGGCGTGGCGCATCCTCGCGGCGCAGACCATCGACACGAAGATCGCCGAGCTCATCGACAGCAAGTCGGGTCTCGCGGCGCGCGCGCTCGACGGAGCGGCCGACGACGACGCGTCGTCGTCCACGGACGTCCAGCTCGAGGCGCTCGTCGCGCTGCTCACCGACGCGCTGACGGCCGCCGACCCGTACTGACCCGCCGACCTGACCGGTCGACGCGACCTGCCGGCCCGTGCCGGCGGGTCAGCGGTCCAGGCGGAACGGCTGGGTCACGTAGAGGCCGGTGTCGGACGACGACGCGAAGTTGCGGGGCCCCGTGGCGGCGGGCTGCCAGGCCGCCTGCTCGTCGTAGCCGCCGCCGGACACCTCGCTGCCGTGGTTGGTCACGAGCCGGGGCATCGACGTCGCGCGCTTGAGCCGCGTGCCGCCCTTCGTCACCTTCTGTCCGAGGTGGCGTCCCCCGTTGCCGTCCGCCGCGGTCAGGAACGCCTGCGAGTGTCGCTGCACGTAGTCCTGCTCGGCGTCGCTGAGCGTCGCGAACAAGGACTCGACGCGTTCCTTCGCGTCGTTGCGGCGCTGCTCCCAGGTCCGGATCGCGTCCGCGCCGGCCTTGAGCGTCGCGGTGGTGACGAGGCGCGCGACCTCGCCGGGGGCGATCGAGCCGACGACGTACGCGCCGAGCGCGACCGTGATCGCCTGCTCGGAGACCTGGGCGGACTGCGGGTCCTGCAGGATGCGCAGGCACGCGTCGCGCAGCAGGTCGTGCGCGGCGGACTGGCCGCTCTGGGCGACGCCCGACCCGGAGTGCCCGGCGGCCTGCCCGCCGGGCGCAGACAGGATCGTCGCGGCAGTGTCGCTGCGGAACCCGTCGGCGGCCTGCAGGAGGACGTCGCGCACGCGCGTGTCGACGACCGCGTTCTGCACGGCCTTGAGCGGCTTCGAGCCCGCGGACGACGGGAGCCTCGACTGGCCGGGTCCGGCGGGGGTCGCGTTGCGCAGGAAGTCGAACGTGTCGGTCGTGAGCGCGGCCTCGTGGTAGCCGGAGCTGATCCCGACCGTGGTGGGGTTCGACGGTGACCGGAACCCCTGGTTGCGGTTCTGGTACGCGTGCGGCCGGAAGCCGCCACCGCTGCGCTGCGCGGCCGTGAGCGTCCGGTCGGCGGCTGCGAAGGCGCGTGCGGCGGTCAGGCCGAACTTCGTGCGCTTCGTCGCCTTCATGGCGACGCGCTTGCGGTAGGGGGCCTGCCGGTTGCGGCGGCGTCCCTGGTACGGCGCGCGCCGCACGACAGGCGTGGCCGGGGTGAACCTGCGCAGCCGCAGCAGCGGGGCGTCGGGAGGTGGCGCGCTCGCGGCCGCCTCGTCCCGGTCGGGCTCCGACGAGGTCGTCGCGAGCGAGACGGGTGCCGGACGCCGGGGCGCCGCCGTCGCCCGCGGTGCGTCGCGGGTCGCCACAGTCGGGCTCGTCGTCTGGATGCTGACCTGCTCGCGCACGCTGCCCCCCGGCTGCCGTGTCCGACGGCCACCCCGTGCGACCGCCCCGACGACCCTGCCGCACCAGCCCCGCACGCGCCACCCCCTGCCCACCCACCGACCACCACGCCCCCTGGACCTCGCGGCTCACGGGTGAGTTCGCGGCTCCGGTGGCCGGTGCGCGGGCGCTGGGACGCGACGCCGGTCGACGACCCACGAACTCGCGGACACTCAGGGGCGGTCAGGGGTCGGGGCCGCTGCCGCGCTCGCGGCGCCCTCCTGGCGCGCCGCCGCGAGCAGCGCTGCGAGGCGGGCGCGGCGGCGTCGGCGGGTGCGCAGCGTGAGCCACACGAGCAGCACGACGAGCGCGAGCAGCGCGAGCTGCGGCCACGGCACGACCCACGTCGTGGTGGTCATGCTCGCCGCGGCGAGCGCCGCGTCCCCGAGGTCGTCGGTGCCGACCGCGCTCGGGGTCACCGACACGGTCGTCGTGAGGCGCACGAGCGGCCAGGCGGACACGGTCGTCGTCGTCTCGTACGACGAGCGCGGCAGCACCTCGCGCGGCGCGACGCTCGTCGTGGTGCCCGCGACGCCGAACGGGCCCTCGGTCTCGACGCGCCCCGTCGACGCGACGCGCACGTTGCCGTCGTTCTCGACCGTCGGCGTGATCTCGAGGCGGCCCGCGGCGAACGGGTTCCACGAGTACGCGTAGCGGACGTCGACGTCGGGCACGGCCAGCGCGGCCGTGACCTCGCCCGTGACGCGCAGGTGCAGGCGCACGCCGACGCGCGCGGAGAAGCCGACGCCGGGGCCGCCCTCGGCCGTCGACGTCGTCGCGACGCCCGCGGTGAGCCCGGCGGGGTGGTCACCGGGCACGGCGTCGGCGGGCACGGTGATCGTGAAGGGGATGAGCACGGCCGACTCGGGGTCGACCGTCACGGAGTCCTGCACGGCGACCCACGCGCCCGAGTCGGTGGGCTGCTCGGCGTCCTGGAGGATGTCGAACGAGCCGTCCTCCGCGATGACCCCGTCTGACGCCGTGATCGTGAACGTCACGGCCTGCGACGAGTAGTTGGTGAGCACCGCGTGCTCGGTGACCGACGCGCCCGGGTCGAGCTCCTCGCGGAACGACTGCCGCCCGTCGGGGGTGCCGGCCTCGTCGGACGGGACGAGGCTCCAGGTCAGCGTGCCGCCGGACGGGTCGTCGGACGGGTCGTCGTCCGCGGCGGACGCGGGCGACGCGAGGGCGACGAGCGCGCCGACGAGCAGCGCGACGAGGGCGAGCGCGAGCGCGCGGGCCGGGACGGTCGGCGTGCGGGGCATGGGGGTCCTCATTCCGGGATGGTGCACGCGGTGGCCGGGTGCCGCAAGGGCACCCGGCCACCGCGCGGGGGGAGATCAGTCGACGGGGAACAGCGACACGCTCAGCTGCGACGTGTACGTGCCCTCGGGGCTGTCGACCGGGACCTCGAGGTGCAGGTCGGCGCCCACCGTCGCCGAGCCGAGGCGCGCCGCGGCGGGAGCCGAGACGAGCGTCGCGGGGACGGCCAGACCCGGGCCGCCGGACAGCGTGCCGAGCACCTCGTCGCCGAGGACGACGCCGTCCCGCAGCGCGTCGGCGGTCGGCTGCCAGCCGAGGTACCCGGCCGAGAGCTCGCCGTCGTCGGACGTGAACGCCGACGCGCGGCCCGCGACGGACCAGCCGGACCCGGCGGCCTGGTGGTCGTTGCGCGTGTCGGTCACGGACACCTGCGGGAGCGTGCCGTCGAGCCCGATGCGGTCACCGAGGTTGCGGGCCTCGGAGAGCTGCACGCCGTCGCCGTGGTCGGCGATCGTCATGGCGAGGTTGCCCTCGGCGGTGCCGATCTCCGGCAGTTTCGCGATCACGGGGATCGCGGAGTCGTCGGTCGCGGACGCGACGGTCACGACGATGCGCTGGTACGACGTGAGCGCCGGGGCGCCGTCGTCCTTCGCCTCGGCGATCACGTGGATCGTCTGGCCGGGCTGGGCGTCGGCGGGGACCGTGAAGGACGTGCTCGTTCCGCTCGTGGCGGACAGCGTCACGGCCGACGGGTAGGTGCCCGCCTCCTTGTAGTTCCACCACGACAGCGCGACGTCGTCGCCGTCCGGGTCGCCCAGCGTCGCGGTCAGGTCGACGTCCTGGCCGGCGCGCGCGACGATCGCGACGCCGCCGTCGATCGTGACCGACGGCTCGTGGTTCACGGCGTGGACGTCGGCGGTCGTCGTCCACTGCAGACGGGCAGCGAAGTCGTTCTGGATCGCCCCCCAGAACCGGGCCGCCGCGTAGTCGCGCGGAGTCGCACCCGTCGGGTCGGCATCGCGCGCGGCGCTGTTGGTCCACCGGTGCGGATCGGTCGCGGAGACGACCTGCCGTCCGCCCCAGCCGCCCCACGACGGGTCCTCCCAGTTGCGCAGACCGTTGTCGATGTGGAGCGCGAAGTTCGACGAGTCGCCCTCGGAGATGAAGGCGCCGGCGGCCTGCGGGGGCGTCCACACCATGTACCCGAGCTGCGTGAGCTGTGCGGCGGTCAGGCCCTGGTAGCCGAAGTAGTCCTCGTTGTCGAAGCCGTCGGCCATGAACTTGCCGTCGCCCCAGACGCGGTACTCGGCACCCATCGGGCCGACCTGGGAGACGTTGGTCCGCGTCCACTCGGGCGTGAGGTACACCTGGTCGGCGGGCAGCGCGACACCGCGGGCACCGTAGCCCCAGATCGAGGTCGAGACCTCACGGTTCTGGAGGTCGGGCCAGTTCGGCTTGATGTAGTTCGCGAACGTGGTGTCCTGCTGGCCGAAGCTCGTCAGGACGGCCTTCGTGACGATCTTGTGGTAGATCGCGTCCCACTGGTCGGTGCCCTTGTACTCGTCCTCGATCGACTTCAGGGCGCGGGCGATCGTGTTGGGACCACCCCACGCCTCGAGGAACAGCTGCCCGGGCTCGTCGTCGAGCAGGGCCGCCTTGATGAGGTTCGAGCCGTCGGTGTCGTGCGCCATGTCGCCGACGTTCGTGATGTTGCCGACCTTGATGAGCGAGCGCAGGTGCGCGGGCGTCGGGTAGCGCGAGTCGTGCGCGACGAGGTTGGGGTAGACCTTCTCGTACGCGTTCACGGCCGTGTCGATGTGCAGCGTCGCGTCGGGGGCCGGCCAGCGGAACGGGGCGACGCCCGCGTCCGGGTCACCCGAGTAGTGGTGCTGGCTCGCGGAGTAGACGAGGCCCGAGATGTCGATCTCGTTGCTGTACAGCAGCATGCGCAGCATCGAGTTGAGGTCGTCGAGCTCGGGGTCGGTCGTGACGATCGTGCGCGGCGTGAGCGTCCCGTCCTCGGCGACGGGACGGTCCGACGAGCCTGCGGTCGTCGCCAGACCTGTGGCCGTGCCGCCCGTCGCTGCGCCCGCGGGTGTGGCGACCGCGAGGCCGACCGTGAGCAGGGCGGCGGCGGACAGTGCGGCGGTCGTGGTGCGGGCGGCCGTCGAGCGGCGGCGAGGTGGTACCTGGCGCTTGCGAGAAGACACTGCGAACCTCCGGGGGTCAGGGCGGGGTCCCGCCTGGGGCCGACGGCGACGCCGTACGGCCGGGGTGCGGTCGACCGGGACGAGCCGGCCGAGCCGCGGACGATCGACGGACCGGGTCGGCCGACCCCGCAGGGCCGGCCGACCGGCCGGGTCAGTCGACCGGGAAGAGCGACACGCTCACCTGCGAGGTGTACGTGCCCTCGGGCGTGTCGATCGGGACCTCGAGCCGCAGGTCCGTGCTCGCCGACGCCATGCCGATGCGCGCGTCCGACGGGGCCGACAGCAGCGTCGCGGGCGACGCGAGCCCCGGTCCGCCCTCGAGCGTGCCGAGCACCTCGCCGCCGAGGACGACACCGTCGCGCAGGTGGGCCGACCGGGGCTTCCAGCCCAGGTGGCCCGCCGAGAACGACTGGTCGTCGGACGTGAAGTCGGACGCGCGACCCGTCACGGACCAGCCGGAGCCGGCCGCCTGCGTGTCGTTGCGCGTGTCGGACACCGTGACCTTCGGCAGCGTGCCGGTCAGGCGCAGCCGGTCGCCCAGGCTCGTCGGCTCCGAGAGCGTCACGCCGTCGCCGAAGTCGGCGATCGTCATCGCGAGCGTGCCCTCGACCGAGCCGACCTCGGGGAGCTGGGCGATCACCGGGATGGCCTGCGCGTCGGCCTTGGCGCCGATCGTCAGGATCACGCGCTGGTGCGTGACGAGCGTGTGCGCGCCGTCGTCCTTCGCGTCGAGGATCATGTGCACGGTCTGGCCGGGCGTGGCGTCGTCGGGCACGGTCACCGTGACCGCACCGTCCTCACCCGGCGTGACCGTCACGGCGCCCTGGTAGGTCGACGCGTCGGTGTACTGCCACCAGCTCAGCGCGACGTCGTCACCGTCCGGGTCGGTCGCGGTCCCGTGCAGCGTGATGCTCTTGCCGGGGTACACCGTCAGGTCCAGGCCTTCGGTGACCGCGGCGTGCGGGTTGTGGTTGGCGTCGGCGTAGTCGCTCACGCCCCAGTCGGCGCGTGCCGCGAAGTCGTTCTGGATCTCGGCGACCCAGCGCGTCTGCGCGTAGCGGTTGTCGAGCCGGTTCGTCGTCGGGTTGTAGTCGCCGATGTCCTTCCACGTGGTCGCGTCGAACCGGCCGCCCCAGCCGCCGTACGCGACGTTCTCGCTCTGCCGCAGGCCGTTGAAGTCGAACAGGTACATGAACGACGGCGAGTCGCCCTCGGAGATGAAGTCGTACATCGCGCGGCCCGAGCGCGGGAACTGCGCCGACGGGTTGACCGACGCGTCCGGGCTCCAGCGGTCCTCGCCCGGGTTCTCGCCCGGGATCGCCTGGCCGTCGCCCCACGTGTGGTAGCCCGCCAGGAGCGGGCCGTGGCCGGTGAGGAAGTTCTCGCGCATGTACGCGCCGCCGAGGTAGGGGCGCAGGTCGACCGGCACCGCCGAGCCCCACTGGTAGGCGAAGCTCCAGAACTGCCCGGTGTTGTCGATGATCTTGATCCCGGGCCAGTTCGGCTTGATGTAGCCCGCGAGCGTGTTGTCCTGCGTCAGGATGTTGTAGATCGTGATCTTGCCGTTGATCTTCTCCTGCAGCGCGGGCCACCCCTCGGTGCCCGAGTACTCGTCCTGGATCGACTTGAGCGCACGCGCGAGCGTGTTGAGGCCGCCCCACGTCTGCACGTGGATCGGGTCGCCGTCGTCGAGGATGAGCTGCTTGAGGAAGTTGGAGCCCTCGGTGTCCTTGGCCATCTCGCCGACGTTGTCGACGTTGCCGATCTTGTAGATGCTGCGCAGGTACTCGGGCGTCGGGTAGCCCTCGGCGTGCTTGACGAGGTTCGGGTAGACCGCCTCGTAGTCGTCGAGGTACGTGTCGAGCCACTGCGTGCCCGTCCACCGCTTGGGGGCGATGCCCGCCTCCGGGTCGCCGCGGTAGTGGTACGTCGAGCTCGAGTAGACGATGCCCTCGAGGTCGACCTCGTTCGCGTAGTAGAGGAAGCGGACGAGCGAGTCCATGTCGTCGATCTCGCCGTCCTGCGTGATGACGGTGCGGGGACGCGGGTCGCCGTCGTCGGCGCTCTGGTCGCCGGCCGCGAGCAGGGCGGGTGCCGCGGGAGCGGCGGCCTGTGCCGGGGTCGTGACCGCGATGCCTGCGGCGACGAGCGCGGCGGCCGAGAGCGCGACGGTCGTGGTGCGGGCTGGTGCGTGCCTGCGTGTGGTGCGGGGAGCCATGCGGAACCTCCGGGGGATCGGGGCGGACGTCGTCGTCGACGCCTGCCGGGTCCTTCCTGCGTGGCTATGCGCCGTTGCATAGCCATGCACTCACACCTAACCCTGTCCCGTTCGCCCGGTCAAGCGGTGAATGTGCGAGATGTCCGTACCGTGGGACGGGGCGGTCCGGACACGCTCGTCGGACGCGTGGCGTGCGGACGCACGACGGCCCGGTGCGCGCCGCGAAGGACGCGCACCGGGCCGTCGTGGGAGGTCAGGCTCCGCGCGGAGCCCGACGCCGGTCGGCGGTCAGTCGACCGGGAACAGCGACACGCTCAGCTGCGACGTGTACGTGCCCTCGGCAGTGTCGACCGGGACCTCGAGCCGCAGGTCCGCACGCGCGGCGGACGAGCCGAGCCGCGCGTCGGCCGGGGCCGACAGCAGTGACGCCGGAGCGTCCAGCCCCGGTCCGCCCTCGAGCGAGCCGAGCACCTCGGAGCCGAGGACGACGCCGTCACGCAGGTGCGCCGACCGCGGCTTCCACCCCAGGTAGGCGGAGGAGAACCGCTCGTCGTCCGACGAGAAGGCCGACGCGTGACCCGTGACGGACCAGCCGGAGCCGGCCGCCTGCGTGTCGTTGCGCGTGTCGGACACCGTGACCTTCGGCAGCGTGCCGGTCAGGCGCAGCCGGTCGCCCAGGCTCGTCGGCTCCGAGAGCGTCACGCCGTCGCCGAAGTCCGCGATGGACATCGACAGCGTGCCCTCGACCGTGCCGATCGCCGGGAGCGTCGCGACCACCGGGATCGCCGACGAGTCGGTGGCCGACGGCACCTCGCGCAGCTGGTACGCGTTGAGCAGCGCCGTGCGGTTGTCACCGCGTCCCGCGCCCGGACCGCCGATCACCGAGATGACCTTCGAGTCCGACGTCGCCGTGAACCGCCCGACGACGTACTGACCCGCGGCGCCCGCCGTGTTCGCCACGTTCTGCTGCAGGACCGCGTCGCCGCCCTGGTCGCGCAGGATCGTCGTGAGGTCCGTGTTGTCCGCGACGCCCATGGTGTCGATGCGCTGGTCCGACGACCAGAGCTGCACCTCGTAGGACGTGCCCGGGGTCAGGCCCGTGAGCGTGAGGTTGAGGTTCGCACGCTCGTTCTGCGACACCGGGACGGCGTACCGGCCGATGCTGCCGCCGCTCGGGACGGACTCGTCGGCCGAGTTGGAGAACGCCGTGCCGAGCAGCGTCGAGTACGCGTCGCCGAGGCCCGCCGGGGCGATGCCCGTCGCGACTCCGGCCTGCGCCCGCGACGCGGACTCGGCGTACGTCACGGTGTCCCCGCCGGGCAGGTTCGCGATCTCGCCGGCCCGCACCGAACCCGGCACGACCCAGCGGCTCACGCTGCGCGGCGCCGCGGTGAACTCGACGCCGTTGACCGTGGGCGACGCGGTGTCGTCGGCCGCCGTGAGGTTGACGGCGCGCACGAGCGTGCCCGCGGTGCTGACGTCCGCGTCACCCGTGACCGTCTGCGGCGACGACCAGTCGATCGCGTCGGCCGGTCGTGCCGCACGGCCCGGGTCGTACTCGTGGCCGATGTCCACCAGGAACCGCCGGTAGGACGTCAGGCTCGGTGAGCCGTCGTCCGTGACCTCGGCGATGACCTGCACCTGCGTGCCGGGCTCGTCGGGGACGACGAAGCTCGCCGTGCTCGTGTCGGCGCCCGTCAGGTCGACGGTCGCCTCGACGGAGTCCGCGTCGGCGTACTGCCAGAAGCGGTACGACAACGTGTCGCCGTCGGGGTCGGTCGACGCCGAGACGTCGAGCGTCACGGTGTCGCCGGGCTGCGCGACGCGGTGCAGGTCGCCCGCCTGCTTCGCGACCGGCTGGTGGTTGGCGTCCTCGTAGCTGTCGGCCACCGACCAGTCCATGCGCGCCGCGAAGTCGTTCTGCGCGGCCGGCAGCCAGCGCCAGTACTGCTTGTAGGCGTCACCGTCGTCGGCCACGCCGCTGAAGTCCGTGTAGTGGTTCGGCTTCAGGTAGGGGTAGTCGAGCGCGGCGCGGCTGCCCCAGCCGCCGAGCGTGAAGTCGTACGCCGCGTCCTGCAGGCCGTTGTTCACGGCGTTCATGAAGGACGGGGTGTCACCCTCGGAGATGTAGTCCTGCGGCGTGTACGCGCCGAGCGGGCCGTGGTTCTGCTTGACGTTCTCGTTGAGCCAGTCGGCCGTCATGATGTCGTGGATGTAGTCCGGCGCCGGGCCCGTCGTGGCCTGGTAGTCCCAGATGTCGTCCCACTGGTACGCCTCGAAGATCTGGACCTGCGGGTAGTTCTGCTCGATCCAGCGACCGCCGTTGTCCTGGTACCAGATGACGTACAGGCGGATCTTGGCGAGCGCGCGGTCCAGGTCGGCCTTCGGGTGGGTCGTCTGGATGGTCCACAGCGCCTGTGCGAGCGTGTTGCAGCCGCCCCAGCAGGTCGTGAGGATCGGGCGCGGGTCGTCGTCGGTGAGGACCTTGATGATCTGCTGCTCGCCCTCGGTGCCCCGCGTCTGCATGTCCTTCGGTGCCCGGATGAGGTCCAGGGGGTCCTCGTTGCCGACCTTCGTGACGGACCGCAGGTAGTCGGCCGTCGGGTAGTCGGGGTTGTGCTTGACGAGGTTGGGCCACACCGCCTCGTACGCGGCGATCTCGTCCTCGAACCAGTCCTCGGCCGAGTGGCCGTGCTGCTGGAACACCGAGTTCTGCTCGATGATCCCCGCGACGTCGTAGTCCGACGAGTACATGAGGAAGCGGACCATGGTCGACCGGTCGTCGATCTCGGCGTCGGTCAGGACGAGGACGCGGGGCTTGGTGAGGTCGCCGTCCGACGAGGGTGCGGTGGCGGCCGCCGGTGCGCTCGCCGGTGCGGCGGCCTGCGCGGGGCCGGCGACCGCGAGGCCGGTGACGGCGAGCGCGGCGGCCGAGAGCATGGCCGTGGCTCGTCCGACGGTGCGCGAACGTGAGGTGCGCGGTGGTGGGGTGCTGAGCTTGGTGCGAGGTATCACGTCGGTTCCTCCTGGTGGTCGCGGGCATCACCGTCGATGCCCGGACGCCGCCACCCGGCCCTCGTGCAGGGAGCCATTCTATGCGGCGGCGCATATTCATGCATCGACGACGCTAGGGTGTCCGAGATGGTCCGTCAAGCGGGTGATGCGAGGATTGCCCGAGTCATGTCTCGACGGGCGAGATCTGCTCGAAAGGTGTATGGCGGGCGGGTATTTCAGCCGGTCAGGCAGTCATGCGAGCCAGGCGGACGCGGTACGCTCCCACCTCGGCGGACCGTCCCGCCGTCGTCGTCCGAGGGGTTCTCATGAGCACTGCTGCCGGGGGGACCCGCAGTGCACGCTCGGCGGGCTCCGGGGACCAGCTGCGCCTCATGGCCAAGATCGCGCTCATGTACTACGAGCGCGGCGCCAGGCAGACCGAGATCGCACAGGAGCTGCACGTCTCGCAGTCGAAGGTGTCCCGCCTTCTGGCGCGTGCGGCCGAGGTCGGCATCGTGCGCACCACGGTGACCGTCCCGGCGGGCGTGCACACCGACCTCGAGGACGCGCTCGAGCGGAAGTTCGACCTGCGTGAGGTCGTCGTCGTCGACGTCACAGGCGGTGAGAGCGAGATCACCTCGGCTCTCGGCTCCGGGCTCGCCACCTACCTCGAGGCCACGCTCACGGGCAACGAGGTCGTCGGGATCTCGTCATGGTCCGCGACGCTGCTCGCCGCGGCGGCCGCGATGCGACGGTCGTCGGGCCGGGTCGTGGACCGGGTCGTCCAGATCGTCGGCGGTGTCGGCGAGTCCCGCGTGCAGGTCCAGGCGTCGCGCCTCATCAGCCTGTTCGCCGACGCGACCGGCGCCGAGCCCGTCTTCATGCCCGCGCCCGGCGTGCTCGGCTCCGCATCCGCGCGCAAGGTCCTCGTCGAGGACCCCGCGGTCGCCGCCGTCATGGACTCGTGGTCCGGGCTGACCACCGCGCTCGTCGGGATCGGGTCGCTGCAGCCGTCGCCGCTCCTGCGCGAGTCCGGCAACTCCGTCGCCGAGCGCGACGAGGACGAGCTGCGCGCGCACGGCGCCGTCGGCGACATCTGCCTGCGCTACTTCGACGCGAGCGGCACGGTCGTCGGATCAGGGTTCGACGAGCGTGTCGTCGGCATCGGCCCCGAGCAGTTCCGTGCGATCCCGCGTCGCGTGGGGATCGCCGGCGGGACGCGCAAGCACGAGGCGATCCTCGGGGCGCTGCGCGGCGGCTGGCTCAACGTCCTCGTCACCGACGTCGAGACCGCGACCGCTCTCCTCGCCTCCTGACCGGCCGGCGTCCGTGCGCGGACGCCGCCGACCTGCCACTCTCGGACTGTCCAGGACAGCCCCCGGAGTCCAGGAGGGACCGATGAAGAAGCACGGCATCATCAACGCCCCGCTGAGCGGCGCGCTCGCACGACTCGCGCACACCGACCTCGTCGTCGTGGCCGACGCGGGGCTCCCCGTCCCGCCCGGCGTGCCGGTCGTCGACCTCGCGATCGTCTACGGCGAGCCGCGGTTCACCGTGGTGCTCGACGCGCTGCTCGCCGAGATCGTCGTCGAGCACGCGATCATCAGCGCAGACGCCGACGCCACGCCCGCCGCAGGCTGGATCACCGAGCGGCTCGACGTGACGATCGACCGCGTCGCGCACTCGCACTTCAAGGAGCTCGTCGGCACCGCCCGCCTGGCCGTCCGCACGGGCGAGGACACGCCCTTCGCGAACGTCATCCTCCGCTGCGGCGTCCCCTTCGCCTGACCCACCCCGCCCTACCACCCACCCCTCCACCCCACCCCCGCCCTCACCACCCCTCCACCCCACCCCCGCCCTCACCACCCCTCCACCCCACCCCCG